>ERZ794946.98-NODE-98-length-50270-cov-4.761486_pt1 | contig 50270 bp, 47 predicted proteins | sample MGYA00433072_ERZ794946 | MGnify/ENA primary metagenome ERZ794946 (study PRJEB30137, sample SAMN04331413) | food metagenome | isolation source: Y3 must sample point D1 replicate A | place: Australia: South Australia | collected 2014 ...
CCTTGCTGGTCTCAATCCCCACAACCGGATCGGGGAGCCAAAGAATGTTGCAGAGGCAATTGGATTCTTGACACAGAATCAATGGGTGTCCGGGCAGGTCGTGAAGGTCAATGGTGGTATGGCTTGAGAGCGTGATCGTACTGGGAATAAGGCTTTCTCCAGCAGATGAGCAACGATGACCTATCAATGCAAAATCCCTACTCTAAGTGAGCCTGCTAAAACCCTCGGTAATCAGTATTTTCCATCATGACCTCGAGTCTTGTGCTCGGTAATGAGCGCGCATCGAATCGCTTACAGTAAGTCAGGAGTGGCGCCGGGCGTGTTGGCTTCTTCCTCAAGGCTGTTTGTTCTCTTATTAGGTTATTCTTACTTGCAATGCTCCAGGTTGTATCTGTGTACCTTGTCACGGAGACGCGTCAGACTGATTGGTCCTGATATGTATGCGGGGTATCCCGCATACCACAGTGGCGCTCCGTCCGATATCTGGCAGAGCTCCGAGATCACCGAGCACTCTTTAAAGGCTGTGATTGGCGGTGAGTGGGTAACCTACTTCAGGGTGTCTTGACTTGTCCGCAAGAGCGGTTCTTCCGGGTAAACATACCTGGAAAATCGCGCCATGCTGCCGCAGTCAACTCACTGCCTCTACCGACCCACATCGGCTTTGCATCTCATTGGATCTTGTGTGCCTTTATCCTTGGTGCAAATCTTTTCATTGGGCGCTGTCCCCTTCTGCATACTTCCTTTCTATGGGAGCTCGAAAGGACGATGCACAAACACTTGCACCTTCCCTGGGACATGCCCTCGAGAATGATGGCGCATGTCTGCTCCTACATAACAAGTCCTATCAATGCTGAAGTCTCCTCAACATGTCATCTCTCCGTATCATCGAAACAACACACTGTCAACAAGCACGCAATTGCATCGGATCCAGCATCCCATTGGCACTGACATCTGTCCCACGGCGCATCATCCAAAGTGAACCATGCAACTCCAGTTTGATCCAATCATTTTCGCTATTGCGACCTTGGCCCTTGCCATGGCAGCCATTCAGCTTTACTTGCACAACCCTCGGCGTCGCTTTCAGGTATTGAACTCATCCATTTTAGCAGAATTTGTATTGACAATCATCCCCGCAGGCCGAGGTACCTGAAGAACTTGAGACTCGGGTATGAGTTCGACCTATACACAGTGTCAAAGAAGGAATGTGCTTTACCTATCAGCGTTTTGAGAAAAGACGATTATCATGGCACGTTGTTGTACCTCTTTCAGACCTCTTTCCACAAGTTATTGGCGATCTTGTCTTGTTGTTCTTGTTTTGTTGCTCTTGCCATTTTCTTTGTAGATTCTTTTGGCAGGCTTCAGATTGCGGGACGGGTGGCTGCAGAAGGTCGCGGACTCGCGGTGTTGGGCCTGTCGGCAGTGCATGAACTTCTGCAATCCTTCTCCACGCTCACGCGGTCTTGTTTCCATGCTCAGATGACCTCATCATCCTCTACCGCTTCCTGCTTCTTCTAGAAGCATGCCTTGTTTGGTTCTTTATTACATCAAACAGAGTGTACATCAAACAGAGTGTACATCAAAAATCACCTCGGAAGTATACAAGATATAAGCCTGATTCCTAACTTGGCGCAAGAAGATCGTCAGACCAAGTCCATGCCGCCACATGCATTGTCCAAAGAGGTCGTGCTGGAACATATCAGAAGCCTTCTAGAATATCTATCGTTCAATGGCAACCACCGGAGTATTTGCGATTGACCTCGTCAGATTATACCACGACAGAGGAATACTCAGCCATAACTCTGTAGTGAAGACAAAACACAAGAGGATGTCTAGCGAGTCAGTGACGAGGCATAGTCGAAGGGTGACCAGACCGAGAGTGGGGAAAGAGTGTGAGCAGCAGACAGAGATATGCAGAGGTGCAAGCGCACCTCTACAACTTTGCAGGTGATTTAAGGATGAAGCACAGGAGATCAGCCAGTGCCAGGCACGATTGAGGGTCTGGCTTCGGTTGGAAGTCAGCCACAAGGTGATAAGGTGAACGAACCTAAGTACCGGTGATTTACCCCAAACGCTTGGACATTTGTGCCACTGCGCTGGCTTCTCTCCCGTATACGTTGGAAATCATCTTCCTGCCAGAATGGCAATCTTTCTTTCCGGTGGCCGTTTGGTCCGATGTGTGGTTCGCAGCTTCGCTTGAGTCTATCTCGCAACCCCATCGGCAGATTATCATCTCAAGTCCTTATAACTGTGCTCTGCTCTTACTGCTTACTGCAAAGACGGCACAATTGTCGTCCACTTCAATACGAGCAACAGTTTCCGGTTCTCTGAAGCCCACTGCGCTGTTTTCGAGTCCTTGCCAGAAACTCTAGCCTTTCTCTGAATGCTTAGGTCACTTGACTGGAACGACGATCATACATCGCTGCCAAGCACGAATAATCCCGAAGGAATCGAGCGGCAGAATCTCGTTGGTTCACACGTGGCTAAGCTATAATACTTGTAGTCTTTGATCTTTGTAAAACACTCGGCACAGCCTCCGGGCTGCGCCTGGCGGCGATGCAGGGGCGTTTACGACGACTTGGCAACATTCACGCCTCGGAGCCGGGGAACAAAACGACTTTATCACTGCTCTAGTACACACGCGGAGGTGAGCTAGTGTGTTTGGAACTGGGTGCGCTTTCGTCCTTGATGACCGCCGCTTGTGCTATTCTGACTATAAGAGTTGACGATGCCCTCTCCTGCTGGCCATACACACTTCTCGAAATCTCATATGATAAAGAGACTGAGAATATCTTCACATCGCCTCGACCAACTCAAAACCAAATCGCAAAGCATTGTCCGATCATATCATCTTCACCATGCAGTTGCAATTCGACCCAGCTAGTTTCTCCGTCGCACTTCTGGCACTTGCCATGGCAGCCATTCAGCTTTATTGGAACGGTGCCAACCGTCGTAACCAGGTATGCTTACAGGAAAATCATCTTGAACATGGAGCTGAAGCTCATCGACACAGGATGCTGAAGCAATCGCAACACCCCTGGAACTTCGCAGTCGAGCCTTGATTCCTGCTCCTCTCCAAGAATGACGTCTCGGAAGCTTGACCCCTAGCTTCTGGGACACACAATCGAATAGATGGATGCTAATAACGATATAATGGTTTTGCTTTGTTGTGATTTCTCTTTTGTTTGAATTTTGGTCTTGCGGAGTCCGGGTGTTTAGCAGGTAGTCACTGTGGCATTACTATCGAGGGCAACAGCTGGGAAGTCATGGAATAGAATGAGGATACTGCAGCGTTCTTCTTTTGCTGCCATAATCGACTTTTTTACCTCCATTTTGCCAAGTTTGGTTTGCTCTCGGTTGAACCATCTCTGCAGATTAGGTCATGGACTGCGACCGACCAAGACAATCTCAACTTCCAATCGGAAGAGCAATGAAAGAGAAAAGGGCAAGCCACCATCTCGACACCCCCACGGCACGTGGGGGAGAGACAGTTACCAAGTACATGGGTCTGCTCCGGACACAGATCTCCCGTCTGGCGCTTAAAGTGGGCTGTTATAGGTCGCAGCAATCAGGAACCTATCGAAGCTCGAAATCTCGTTCTGAAATCTACATCGAATGTATAACCAAAACTCAAGGTGCTCCTGCTTCTCCATGCTGATCACAACACTTAACACTCCACTTAACACTCAACACTCCACACTTAACACTTAACACATAGATCCTTTCACCGCGAATATCACCCACCCCAAACACACTGACAGTGACAGATGCTTGATTCTAAAAACATTAGCACAACTCGTAGATCCGCGGGATAGTGATTGAATTACCATAGTGTAGCTTGTCTCAGATGGTTCTGATCCAAACAAGCATGATGTTCTCCTCGTCCTGTATGCTCAATCAGATATAAATACAGATAGATCTGTTCGAAGTGCCAACTTGGTTCTGGGAGGGACGCAGTTGTTTGTACAACTGAAAAGCAGCAATTCCGACTGAGATCATCGCTAAGACTGATTGGACGGTACCAAGAACGATTTCGGGGTCCATGGTCGACAGATCGGTTAAACTTGTGTGTTCGGGTATCTTTGCTTGCTCTGTGTGACCACAACCCCTCATGGAAGTAGCGGTGCTCGACTTTGAATGTTTTGCGGGACCTGGTACTCTACAAAAGACGGTGGTTGAAAAAAATTGGTATCAAAATAATGGACCTCTTAGCTCTCCTTTTATTCTACATGGGCTGTGGAAGTGGAACCGTCGTTACCTTGAGAGCTAACGAAGAGTCGTAAAGCAGCAACATGTTTGCAGCACCCGCTCAGCCTTCAAAACCGCGGAAGGATCATTGAAGGGAGTCAAATTATCAGCCAAGTGTCTGGTCATCAGTCGGAGAATTGTCTCCACCCACATCAATCAGCACGAAGTAAAGAAAGAGGCGGCACCGTCTACTATGTCTCCTGCAATAATGTGCACGATGCAGCTTGCCGTGACAAAGCTGCCGCATTTCGCACCTATTGGTAGATGTTATGCCGACATACTCATACTTCTGCAAGAACATCGTGCAGCGCTTTTCACGAAGAATACGAATTGTGTTAAGCCCCGGAACAGATCATGCGCCTGTCGTTTCGTTGCGACAGTATGGCCGCTGGCAATGCTGCTTTGCTTGGCTCCAGTTGAACCGGCCCAGTAGGGTCTCGACTCTACTTTGATCCCAACAGTCAGTGGACTGTTGCCTGCAAGATCTTAGTCGTCAGTTTGGCACAAGGAACAATTTTGGAAGCGCCACATTCTCGATAGTATCAGGAAAGATGATGGGAGCCGCAAAAACACATTGGTCATGTGGTGGGTTGGGAGGAGCTCGAGCATACATGGTGCGTCAAATTGATGGAGGTATAGAAGGGTTGGACAAAAAGCAGTGCATCTGTCCAAGAATTGTGTCAAGTCTTGACAAATCGCCAAGGTCCAATCACGTTGCTTCCTTACCTACGTACTGAGCTAGTTATTGTGCCTGACTGATATGGCCGACGAATGTTTACGGGATATTCTTCTTGAGATCACTATGAGGAAAGTCAACAAGAAAGACATATTGACAAAGCAAAAGATACCCATGAATTGCACGAGCATAAAAATCTCCATCTAAAACTACACCTAGCTAATATTCTCATCGAAACCCTGTCATTCCCATGTACCAGAACTCCTTTTCGGTATGCATTGCTGTCTTCGCAGCAGAGTGTCGTTATTGAGAACCGAGAAACGCCGTTGAACATGCTCCCGAGATTTCCCCTTTGTTTTGTCTTCTCGCTATGCAGCAAACCCCCCTCAAAGCAATTCCGAACTCCCTAGAATGAAAAACAGAAAGAAAAAAAGAAAACGTCCCTTCTCTCAGTGGTCGAATGTCCGACTTGTCGTGGTGCGTGCATTGCATCAGGTCACGTCTTCAAAGTCGTCTTCGTTGAGATCGCTCAGAGATCCATCAGATGCCATGGCTTGGTCGTTATCTGAGTCTTCGGCGGCGTCAGCTTTTGCTGGAAAGTCGAACAAGCATGGTCAGAATTGCTAAGACTCACCATCGACGAGTTCGTTGCTCGTGTATTCGTAGTCACGCTCGTGCTTCCATTCATCGATTCCAGTACGGCAAGCCTCGTGGCGCTCCACGAGGGCATCGATACTACCGACTTCGTCAAGCAACTCTTGCAGTGCCGTCTCGAGTTCGGTGTGCTCAGAGTCAGGTGCAGCGCTGTTCAGCCAAGTCTCCAGTTCGGCTTCGAGTTTGACTGCCATCTGTTTCAAGTAGGTGGTAGAGTCGTGGTATGCTTCGCGGGAGTACTTGAAAGCATGGTACGCTTGTCCCTTAGCAATAGCGGCCTGCATTTCTTCGCCAAGAATACCGAGCAGACTCTTAATCGCTCGCACCTTGAGGATGAGATAACTGACGTCTCCAAGGGTGTAGGGCTTTGAAAGCACATCCTGGACAAACACATGAAGCCGCAGCCAGTTTCTAACCTGCTCCTCAACCTGGGCGTTGTCGCATACCAATAGACAGCCTGTCAATACAGCCATGTGCCGGAGTATCAGCATCGGCTGAAGTGCGTATACTTCAGTAAGAACGAATTTCACCGAAGATACCGCTTCATCGCCATGTGCGCGCAAGAAGTTATGTTGCACAATCCTCTCCAGCTCCACAAGGATTTCTTCTTCAGTCTGCAACTTCATGGTGCGTCCGACTAGACACAGGGTAGCAGACTCTGCAACTTGGTCAAACGCCGTGGCGCATGACAGAGAGGTCAAAAGAGCTCTGGTAGCATCTTCATAAATATCGGGCGGGGCTTTTGCGGCATTGGTCAGCAATACGGTCAGCTTGTTTGGAAGCCAGTCAGTCCAATGACTGTTGAGTATGTTAGCTCTTCTCTGATAGTTTAGGAAGTCTTGTTAGTACTAACCTGTTGCCGGAACGTCTCAGTCCTTGAATGATGTTCTCTACCAACCAATTGTTTCTTGTTTGAGACCGAAAGCGGAGACGATCATACTCATCAGCATTCAACAACAGCACTCCAGGGTTGTAGCATCGCGCATCTCCGTCGTTGTTCAGTGCAATTCCTCCACGTAGGTCGACATATTTGTGCAGCAAGCTGTAAACACAGCCGACAATTGACGCAAAATCTACTGACCTAGCGCTGTTGGCAAAGTAGTACGCGATGCTTGAGTGTTTCTTGTGCAGAACTGTGTCTTCGTTGATGTGCAAAATCTCGAGGCACCATATGAGCAAGTCCTGGTCAAGCATGATGTAGGTTTCGTTGAACCCAAGTTCTGCAACCTGGCCTAGGAGCTCAAAGTATTCTTTCCAGACAGCGATTCGGCAGTCTAGAAGCGTCTGACTGAGACCCACCAGTCCGCAGACATAGCTCTGCATCCTGCTGTCCTTTGAATAGCCTTCCTCTATGCCGTAGTAGATGGGATAATTGTTGCGAAGGAACTTCAGGCAAGCCAAGACCAAGCGGTTTGTGACACTGCGAACCATCTGCTTCCTGTGCAAGATGAGGCTCCTTCTGGTGACTCTGGTGGTAGTGGTCTCGGGGTTGGTCTCGGGGGTGGTCTCGGGGAGCAACTGGTCCAGAATCCATCCTGCAAAATCTTGGTCTGAGCATGCAAGCTTTTGAAGAACCAGAGACGTATAATCGATGGAATCTTGAGAGAAAGAACATGCAACGACACGAGTGTAATACTCGAAGAGTGTTGTCATGATCTTGCCTGCAATTCCTTTCCGTTCGGAAGGCTCTGCTTCCTTGATCATCTCAAGTCTACCGGGCAAGTCGCGGACAAAATTGACATGGCTGAAAGAAAAGAGATGGAGGAGGTAGATCGTCCGCTCATTCTCTTTGGCGATTGATGCCTCTAGATCTTGAGGCAAATGAGCCTTGGCTTGTGTCGTGCAGGGAGGCATTGGTATACCTGAAGCCACACATTGTGCAGCTTCAATAACGGAGGAAGCGCGCTGGTAAAACAACACATATGCATTGTCTGACCGAAGGACTGGAGATCGATCGCGTACCAGAGGCGTCATTGAGGGCGAGACAGGCCCGCCGCGAGTCTCACGCAGGACATCTTCGATGCTTGAGGAAGTGACCACACTGTCCTCAAGTCTGTACCAAGGCAGAGATCCGGAGGTGGCTCCACGCTCAGCAGCATACGACCAGTAATGACCGAATTGAAGAGTACCTTGATGAACCACCACACCGACGAGTTGGAAAACATCTGGTTCGCTTGGTCCGTCAACGCCTGCTAGACGATTAAGCTTGTACTTGCTCATGTCAATACGCTCGGGAAAATCAAATCGATCATTGACTTTCGAGCCTCCGTCATACGTTTCGTATCTGAACCGTCTCAGTCCTAGGACCAAGTTGTCGGGGATGTGTTCCAGGGCAGTTCTCTGGACTGCATCGACTGAGATGCCTTCACCAGAGCCACAAGTGGTGCACCTGAACTTGTCACTTCCCTCGAGTGCAGCTCCCTTGGTGTATTCTTCCAAGCTCTCTTCAAGTGATGCTTTGTCCTTGACGACCAAAGACAGGTTGAAATACTCGTCGGTACTCTCGGAGACATGCTTGCAGCTGCCAATGGTCTGTGATTTGTTGACACCGCGGAAGAATTTTTTCAGTGCATTCTTTGCCTCATCATCAGGCATACTATCCTCGAGCTGCCCGACGAGAGTCATGAAGAAGATATGCGCATCATCCTGCATGGTATGATCAACATTCAAGGCTTTGACCAGCGCCTCGGGTCGATAAGAAACATCGTGGCTGTTCTGCATCCTGGCAAAAGCCAACTTAAACTCAGCGAGCACAGCTTGCTTCCGGTCATCAGCAACAGGAGTGTCGAAGATGAACTTTCGGAATTGAATGTTCATAAAGAGCTGTTGGATCAGAGAATTGAGATAGCAAGTCTGGGCCAAATTCTCCAGACCTGCATAGCTTCCTTCCTGACGAACGAACTTTTCAGGGCCCAGAAAGTTGAACTCATCATCCTCGTCAGCATCACTGAGGACACGGTCACATTCAGCAGCCAGAGCTTCCACTGTCTGGACATCGTCGCACATGAGTCGAAGAAGTTCGTACATATTGTCGCGTGTGTTGAGTGCGATGACAGGCCTCGCCACTGAATCCACGTTAGAGACCGGGAAGAGCAGCTTTCTGAGAAGACGCGGTGCGAGGTCACTGAGGTTCAGTGGCTTTTCGAAAGATATGATGTTCTGAATGCAGCATTGGAGCAATAAAGTCAAACCCTGGACCCTCTGGTCAATGAAACGGTTTCCGTAATGTTCAAGGTGTTCTAGATCGAGCAGGTTTGTAGAGAACTTATCGATCAGGGATCTCAAGTACATCTCGTCACTGATTAGGCTTTGATCGGCAGACAATATTTCGAGCGCCACAAGAAATGTGCTATCGCAGAGAACTGGTTCATGCATGGCCGCAGGTATGAGGTGATCGATAAACAACCTGAAAAAGAATGCCTTGGTTTCAGAGGCCATCTTCTCGTCTCGCACAGCGTTTACGATGATGCTAGGAATCGTAGCTCGGAGATGGTCGTCATTGGTGAGAAGCAGGCGCGAATGGACCTCCTTGTTGGTCTGGGACGCAAAGAAAGCAGAACGTACGTGGGCACTCAGTAAGACCCCTTCCACCAAGCATTGATACAGTGCCCGTATCGCTGCAGACATCATGCCACTAGCCGCGATCCTGTGTTGGAGGTTTGACATGATACCGAGAATGACATCCGTAAATCTGGTAGCATCTTCGAAATATTCTTCCGCCACATTGTTGACGGGCCGCTCTCTCAACAACGCCAGCAAGGTGTCCGCGGTCTTCAAGATATCACCAGCGTCTTGTAGAAGGTCGGGACGATACAACAGAGCAACCAATAGATGGACTCCTCGAATCAGAAACTTCTCGTCAGCGACGCCCAGTGAGACTTGTTCTCGCAATTGGACATTGAGCACCTCGATTGACGTTCGCAATCGCAATGACCTGCCCGAGGGGAAAATCTGATCGAAAGGTGTATCGGTAGAGGAAATCATAGCTCTGATGGGACCGGGAAACTTGAGAAGCGCGAGACTCTGCAAGACCGAATGTGCTTTGCCATTCGCCTCATCAAGCATGCTGTACAAGACGTCCAAGTGAGCCAGAACTTCCCTTTCAACGTCTGATCTTCCCACAGTGTTGTCAATGTCGTCCTGGATGCTTTGGAAGGTACTGCGTCTCTGCACGACAAGGACCTGGCCTTCTTGTACCCCCAAATGTGCGATGGGTTGCTCTGGCTCCTCAGTGAAATCAATCTTGTGCCCTGCTGATACAACCGTGTAACTCTCAAACCCAGTCTCCGAGACGATGGCAGCGTCCAACTCGGAGCAATTGGCTGTCTTGTTGATAGTCACCATCTTACTTTGGGATTGCGCACCGCCTTTGTGAACACGGATGGGGATTTGAATGCTGTCGTCGGGGAGTCCTGATTCGACAGTTGTGTCACTGGCGATAACACTCTTTTGCGACTGTCTCAAGGCTTTTTCGAACTCGATTGATCGGCTCAGGATCATCAGCAACATTTGTGGAGCTCTCGTGTTGTCGTCTTGCTGGACCATTCGAGAGATGCATTCCTTGATTACAGAAACCTGGTTCTTGATAGCCAAGTCTGGATATCTTAAAGCCTTGCCCTTAAAAAGACTTGTGAAGAGCAATGATCCAAACTGGTTAGCAACACTATCTGTTGGAACTGATAGTGCGAATCGAATCAATTGCTCGCCGAGCGGTAGCAGTGCAGTCTCATTATGCTCTTGACGTGCACACTGTAAAGCAAAGATTCTAGCAGTGCCAATCGTGACGAACTGGGGCGAAAGATCAGGAAGATACTGATTGATACACCGTTGATAGAAGGCTTCGAGTCCTGGCTGATTCGTTTGGAGGCGGGCAACGAGCATGTTCCAGGCAATCTCCCTGAACACTGGATCGAATGCATGTTCACCTACGGTATAATCCCAGATCTCTTTCTCCGTGGCTGTGGTGTCGAGGTAGGGACTCGATATCGAGAGAAGGTCGAAAACAAGGTCCAGACGACAAACTAGTGCTTGTGGCGCGAGCGCATACATCTCATCCTTGGCCTTCTTGAAGTAATGAAGCAGCTCATCGGCACACTGTTTGAATGACACACGAGAAAGAGTGTCCTGTGGCGAAATAGCGAAGTTCTTTTGGCGCATGATGCACGACATTGCCGAGACATAGCCAGTGGCCTCGCTGGACAGCGATGTGATGTGACCTGCGCAAAGCTCGATAAGAGCAATGGTCTCAGATTTTGCGTTTGGAGAATGGATGGCCATCAACAGGTTTCTAATAGAAATCAACAAAGTGTTTTGCTTTCCAGTTGTTATTTCGGAATTCTCGAGCTTGCCCAACAAGCGGACACAAGTGACAATGGCATGACACTCACTGCCAGGCGACTTGTGAAGTAATTCCATGGTCAGATTGTGTAGGAGAATGTCTGCATCTTTGGTATACTGCGAGAGAGGCATGTCTCTGAATTTCTCGCAAAAGTACCTCAGCGTGAAGGGTGGTATGCGCTTCACAAGGTTGAGAAGGACTTGACCAGCGTTCTGAGCGTTATCCGGTTGTTGGAGATTGGTAGCGACAGTCCAGATGGTATCGGCATCGCGCTTGGTCAAATTGCTTGTCTCGCCCAGAATCTGAACAATTGGATGGGTTCTAGCAATGAGAGTTGCATGGGTCTGAGGTCCGTAGAGATAAGCCACAATGTCCTTGGCCAGGAGGAACCTGATTGCGAAATCCCTCAACAGTCGATCGAGACAGGTATCCACTCCATCTTCGTTAGTGAATATAGATATGAGTTCGATTCCAAGTTTGTCCACGCCTCTGTTTCGCAGATCTACGCTGCTGCTGCGGATAAGAGCATTGAAGAACTCCAGATTACAGGCGTGAATACCAGCTTGGAGTACGCCTTCCTTCATCAACGAGGACCCAAGACTGTCAACGGCTTCCATAAGTCCGATAGTGGAAAGTGTTTCGGTACTGGGGGCCTTGAGCAACTCGTCGCCGTTTATCTGGTATTCTGCAATGTCCTTGAGCGTAAGGAGATGGATGTCTTCGGGCAGGAGGTGCTTTGTATGAGACAGAGTCTTCAGAGCGTCGATCAAGAACAGTCGGAAGTTATCAACAACGGCCTGCGACTGGTCGTCGAGGTGCTGCTTGGGAAGCATTTCGGTTGCCATTATGTGGATCATCTTGAACAAGTGACACGACTTTCTGAAGAAGGTTTCCAGCTGGCCATCGGAGTTGCGTGGATCTACGCAAAATACACCTCGGCAGAGGGCTACGTAGTGACTGGCCGTACTGAACGGTGACTGGATATTATCCGGCTTTGAGACGATGTGTCCGAGAAGCTTGATGACAGCGTCCATAGGTCGGCCTTGGAAGTTCGAAATGGCTGTTCTCTGGACAGCCTTGGTGTTGAAGCGATACGTGGAAGACATTGGTTCGAGAAAGGTCTTGGAACGTACGGCAAGCATTGTGAAGGCATCTGCCCAGTAATGAAATAGCAGCTCGTGCTTTGGCGAAGTGGTCGAGCTGGGGGAGCTGGTCGAGTCGCGACGAGCTTCACGCTGTACCAAGACAGCCAAGTCGGTATACAGGAGCCTCTCTCCCAGTCCAAGAAGAACGTTAAGAATGTTCTCGAATACGCCGTATGCATCACTACTGCGAAGAGAGTCGTAGCCGGTACTTAAAGAGCTACAAAACATTAGAGGCTGGTAAAGGCGGTCAGAGATGAGCGACTCACGTGTGTCTGTGCAGTCCCGCAAAGCAGGCCACGACGTTGATCCAAAAACCACTATCATCCGAGTACAACTCAAAGACCTCGGCGGAGCTGTGATCATCTCGAAGGGCGGCTTCGAAGTCGGCTTTCGTGTCGTTCAGATGGTTGGTGACCCATATGACAAGATTTTCTACGACCTGCAGAGATGGAGCTTTGCGCATTGTCAGCGGATATGGTCGATGTTTGAAAGACAGTGAAACTTACGTGTGCCCTTCTTCCACAAGAGATCCATCATTTTGTTGGCCGCACGGTGAGGGGTATCCCAGTCGACATGAGGTCTGATGAAAGGGAAGCTGCCGATGTGACGATTCTCGCCTTGCTCCTCTGCCGGCATGATGATGGAGATTTCAGATGGATCTGTCGATTCGTCTTGGGGAATTCCAATGATGATTGGGCTCTCGGGTGAGATGCTTTGAGAGTCGGACAGGTTGTCAGAGTGGCCGCTGGTAGCTGGCGGAGTGTCGAGCTCGTGGCTCAAACGCGGTCGCTTTCGAGCGTGAGTTGAGTCTGCATCAGCGATGTGATCTCTACCGTGGAGCGGCGTTGGTGAATGCTTGTGGTTAGAAGAATACGCCGGTGAGGCGGATGGCGGGTCCATTATCACCGAGTTAGATATGCTGACTGCCTGCCGTCATGAGCAAAATAAAGCTATACGGCTTTTTATGATTGCCGGGTGGTTGCCAGACGAGCAAAGCCGCATGAATCAAGCTTTGTGATAGTGAAGATCGGATCGATGTAGGGGAGACGTTGTAACACAGGCTGAAAGAAGGCTCCAAGCGCACAGCAAACGCCAAAACGCTCTCAAGAAAGACGCGTTGGAATAAGCTCCCAGTTCCTCAGACAGTATATTGAATACACCTGTGGGAGTGTTTCAAGTGAGAGGATGGATAAGACTGTCTTTCTGCGAATTCTGGTGCAGATATAGCTGATAATGACCTTGTTTCTCAAGTCTGCTTCCAGCACTCTTCTCCAGCAGACGCGACTTTCGCAAAGTGGAAGTTACGAAAGCTTGGAATTACCTCATTGGTCCGCAGAATGGCATGTTTACGCGAAGCCCTGCCGGGTCGCGTCGGGTATACCTGCCGATGGGAGTGATGCTTGCTCTTCGAAGTTCAAACACAGTCTGCCCATCATTTCTTATCCTGCATATCAACAAAAGTTCATACATCAGAACATGGCCAGCAACAAGAGCAAGCCCGCAAGACCTGTCATCAAAGCAGATACATCGTACAAAAGCCCATCGATGTTTGTATACCTTTCTTCCTGCCGTATATTGTGAAACAAGCTGATGGATCTCAGTCCAGAGCTGAGCAAAGACAAGAATGAAATCATTCTCGGTCTTCTAAGCAGGTGAGACACGCGGTATACGTTGGTTTCTAGATCGAGATTGCTCATATCAAACAGTCTCCTCGAGCCGATAGGGAGACATCGAGCGGCGCATACTGTGAAATCTTCGGCCAAAAAATCGAACAAACGGAAGAGGACTTCTGAGCAGGATACAGATCCAGCCGTTAACCCACAACCTCAGGAACCGGAGATTCTGAAACACCTCACCGTGGGCTTGAATTCCACAAGCCGTCATCTTGAGGCTGAGGCGGGGTTCTCGAAGTCCGAACGGATATCTGTCCCGGACAAAGAAACGAAAGCAACAGAGCAAGCAACCAGGAAACGTATGGGCGTCGTGTTCCTTACCAAGCCAAAGGACAATCTGGTATACGCCCATCTTCCTTTGTTGTGCTATGCATCTTCTGGAGCAGAGAAAGAGAAGTCACAGCACACTCGCCTTGTTCTTCTGGATCCTGCATATGAACGCACTATTGCAACGGCCATGGGTCTTCCTCGGGCTGGTGTGGTTGGTTTGTTCGACGATGCTCCAGGTGCTGCACCTCTCCTGGAATACATACGAGATAATGTGGCTCTTGTTGAAGTTCCTTGGCTGGAGCAAGCACTCTCTGGGAAATGGATGGGGATCAACGTCGAGACCTACCTATCTGGTCAAGTTTGAGGATATTGGTTGTCTGATTGAGGTTGGACAGAGATATTCCAAGGCCGGCAAAGTTCTTGCATGTATGCACGCTCCGGTCCGAGTGTTCTGAATATGCGTCGACCTCTGAGCAGTCCGGGTTACTCGACATTCATTCGCTACGCGTCATTTCGGGACGGCTCAAAAACTTTCGCGCGAAGTGCTGGCTCTTAGGTGCGTGGTGATCAACGTCAAAACCCTTCTGAGAGCATTTTCCGTTCCAGCAAGTTCAGACAGAGGAGCGTCAGGGTAGGCAGCGGTCTTACATGAACACACGACCACGTCCGAATAGACCGCGTACGTATGGACTTGTGGGTAGTTCGGGCTCCTCGATCTCGACACCTGGGAGGCGTCAGTCTGGATCGACGTACGGTACAACATCTGCGGCAAAGACTGGGCCTTGGACGCTCTGTGGTGCACATGCCGCTAGAGCATCGTGTTTTCGGGATGCGTCTTTCGTGGCTGATTCGTTGTGTGAAAAAGAGATGGATGAGAAGGCCAGAGATCTTGTTCTGCTTGATACTAAGGAGATGCTCTCGCACCCCGGGTTCCGCAAGATTCTACGAATGATCCGCCAGCGCTTCGTGGGAGCAAAGTCCAACAGAAAGCTTCAGAGGACGCTCTTTCATAGTCCTAACTTCTCGTGCCTCAGTTCGATTCACTTTGAATAGCTCTACATCGTGCCCTTCGCCTACAACCAACTCTCGACATCATCCGTTTCCTCAAGTCACGTCTCCAACCACCCTCTCATCCTACATACATACAAGCTCGCACGCAGCACCCATTTCCTGCTCGTCGCTCTCGGGTCAGTAACGGTTGCCATGGGCGCCTCCATTTCTCTGCACACGCTAACAGACCTAGTCGGACCATGTCGGACAGCACGACCGAAGCCCAGGTGGTTGATATCATCATCAACCACACCACCTACATCTACTACCCCGTGATGTACCCCGAGGGCTACCTCGAGGGCTATCCTGAGGCCCCCGTCCTCCCCGAGCCCCTCCCCGAAGTCGACCATGGCGAGGTCGTCGCTCTCATCTACAACGCATGGGGCCTGGAGGTCCTGATCTACGTCAGTTTGGCAGTCATCATCTTCAGCACCATGATGACTATGGCTCTCTTCCGTTAAACTCTGCTTTCCAAAAATGTTTGTGCAATTTCACAGACGGATTGCACGATAGACCCGTCCCCTTGAGAACATAAGGGCTAGAAATACACTTATCTGACCCCGTATCATTGTGCCCCTTGCCTTTGTGATGTACATTATCAACTTGACTCTCGTACTGCCGACGACACCAAGCTATACCTACATAAAAATGCACGATGTTTTTGGTAAAAAGCACTTTGTCCGAAGAGAGGGTGCAGCATGAGAGTCGAGGTGAGAACAAAGGAAGTCCGACATGTCGAGGCGAGTGCCAAAATGTGGGGAAACACATGAGCTTTGACCAGATGGAAGTGGGAGTCTCGCTGTCTCGATGCGACATCCGACATGACAAGTGGTGAACGACAAGGACCATCACACGACTACATCTAAACACACAATGGCAGCAACATTAGCGTCGCTGCTGGGCCAGGCCTCCATCACCGACCACCATCAAGTGCTCAGCGCATGCGAAGCCGCTCTTTCCAAATCAAAGAACGACGTCCAAGCCCAACAGGTCAAGATTGTCGCGCTACTGAACCTGGACCGCTTCCAAGATGCCATTGCTGCTGTAGAGGCTGGTGGAGAGGAGATCAAGCAAAACGCGCGCCTGGAGTATGCCTATGCGCTGTACAAGAACGGTCAACCCGGCAAGGCTGCAGAAGTCGCCAGACAAGACGCCAGCGAGTCGGACAGAGGTTTGAGACATGTGGAAGCCCAAGCCGTATGTTCTGGACGGCCCAATTCTTAAGAGGAAGGACTCGCAACTAATTCCCAGGCAGAGCTACAGACACCAGGACTTTGAGCGAGCAGCCGAGCTATACCGCAAGCTTTCAGCACAGAGAGGAGCAGTCCACAATGAAGACATGGATCTACGCATCAACACAGGCGCCACATATGCTCAACTCGAATGGGCGGGTCGCGCATCGGCAGACGCTCCCCAGAAGCCAGCAAGAGAGGACATGGAGGCATTTGAGACAGCATACAACGCTGCATGTCAGAGCATTGCGCGTGACGAGCTTGGCCAGGCCGAAGTTCTGCTGAGAAGAGCAAAGGAGTTGTGCGAGGCTTCGGAAATGGATCAGGAAGAGAAGGACGCCGAGATTGTGCCCATTTCCATCCAGCAGCTCTATGTTTTGATCCGTCAAGGCAGGCTGGAAGATGCTCAATCGCTCGCTGCCACTATTGACTCCAAGAAGTGCGTATCTCTCTGTCTCGACTCTATCAAGAAGTCGCTAACAAGGCTCGCAGCGTCCACGCCTTCCACGATTCGTCAACGCAATTCGTCGCTCAAACAAACACAGCAGCCACTTCTACAGAAGCCAGCAACCCCTACCTGACACATCGCACCCTCTACAAGGACCCTTCGAGCATTCTCCCCGACAAGCCTTTCACTTACCAGAGCGCCGCCATCCAACGAAACAACTACACTCTCGATCTGCTCGCCAACAAGTACGACGGCATCATCAGATCTACCGCAAACCTTGCCGCTAAGCCCACCCTCGACTCTGCCACAAACTCCCTCTCTGCATTTGGCGCTGCCGCTCATGCCCGTAATCAGGCCGGCAAGGACGCCTTGAAGACTGTTTTGCCAGTGCTGGAACGCAAGCCTAATGACATTGGCCTCCTGCTCGTGTGCACACAACTCTACATCACCATCTCCAACCCTGCCGCCGCAATCTCGTTGCTCGAGAACTTCTTCGCTCGCCTTTCCTCATCCTCCGAGCCTTCAGCACAAGATGTTCGTTACGCACCTGGTCTGGTCGGCGTCTTGGTTTCCCTCTATACCTCCCGCGGTCAACTCAGCCACGCACGATCGGAACTAGCAAAGGCAGCGAGATACTGGCGTCAACATTCCAACCCTCCGATTTCAGCAAGATCGTTGGGCCATCTTTACAAGTCAGCCGGCGCATTGTTGCTTGACTCCTCCGTACCAGCTGACCAACAACTCGCCGCCGAACTCTTTACCTTCTTGCACGAAAAGGACGCTTCAGACCGCTACGCAGCCGCCGGTCTTGTTGCCGCTCTCGCCCGCGCAAACCCCTCCGCCATTGATGCCGAAAAGCTGTCTACTCTGACACCACTAGACCGCCTCATCTCAAGCATCGACGTCTCGGCCCTCGAATCCGCCGGCGTCGCAAAACCCACCCCTACAACCACTTCTACATCCACGAAACGCGCAGCCCCTGATTCAACACCCACCACCAAGCCCAAAGCGAAGAAACTCAAGAAGAGCAAAACGCCAAAGGACTTTGACCCGAGCAAGAAGATGGATCCGGAGAGATGGTTGCCTATCAAGGATAGAAGCTCGTATAGACCAAAGGGTAAGAAGGGAAAAGCTAGACAGGCTATGTTTATGCAGGGAGGTGCTGTTGCTGAGGACAGCGGTGCTGGGTCTGGGGCCAGTACGCCTGCTGCTCAGGTTATGGAAGCCAAAGGTGGTAAGAGTAAGGGAAAGAAGAAGGGCAAGGGTGGGAAGTGGTAGATATGACTTCTGCATGTTTTGAGAAAGAGTAAGAGACAGAAAGCGAGCGAAGAAAGTAAAACAGATTCAAAAGATGATGAAAGAGCCATGAGATAGGCTTTCTGTATAAAAGAGATATATCACGATATCCTCAATCCCAACATCCACATTCTCTTCAATTTCATTCGACCGCGGCCCATTCGGCCTATTCACACCTTGACAACACGTCTCAAACCCATACCTTTTTGGCACTCGAACTCCTCTGCTAGATCTTCTCATCTTTCCATTCCCTCTTTCCACATATCACTGCTTTTGTTTGATCTTCGAGTGATCGTCCCGCTCCGGAGCTGGCGAATTCGTTGCATTGCAATTGAAGTTCTAGGTGAGAAAGGGGGAGAAAGAAAGACGAGTTTTGTGAAGGGGAATAGAGATAGAAAGACGAAGATGAATGCAGGCGATGCACTTGGTGACGGAGTTTAGTCCTATGATGTATGCGGTAGACAGGCTGAGAGATGATGAGAAGAAGAAGTGGCTTTTGAACAAGAAAAAAAGATTCATGGTATTTGAGATGGTTTGTGGAACGGAAACATGCATGCAATGGACAAGAAGCCAAGGAGAATAAAAGTCGAAAAGGGACTGCGTTTGTACAATCCCTCACTTCAAACTCCTCCTTCCTCCTCTTCTTAATGCCCCCATCCGCAAACAGATGCGAGAAAAAGAACTTTCAACTCCCTTATATTACAACCCTCGCTTTATCCTCAGACTTACGAGCTCTTCTCCTGCTCGTAGTAGAAGTTCTCCTCGGGGATACGGCCGCGCAGGAACTCGGGCTCGGAGCCACGGACGTAGATGTCCTCGTACAGGATCTTGGGGGTGGCGTCCGGTGGGGGCATGGCCTCGGCCTCCTTGACCTCGGCGTCGACGCTCTCGCGTGCTTGCTTGTCGATGGACTTGAGCTCGGATTCGGAAGCGACTTCCCAGTCGAGGATCTTTTGCTTGAGGCCGGCGATGGGGTCCTGGGTGCTGCGCATACGTTGGATCTCCTCGCGGGTCTGGAGAAAGAGATGTTAGAGAGATGTGTGTGGAAAGGGTGGGGAAAATCGAGGCAAAACTCACTCTGTAGGTGGTACCGGGGTCGGACATGGAGTGACCTCCGTATCTGTAGGTGACGAATTCGTAGACGAGGGGACCGTTGCCCTCAGCGGCCCACTGCTTGCCGAATGCGACGGCTTGCTTGCAGGCAAGGACGTCCATACCGTTGATCTTAAGACCGGGGATGTACTGACCACGCTTGTAGTACTCGGTCAAGGCGGAGGAGCGGTTGGCGGCAGTACCCATACCGTACTTGTTGTCTGAGATGGAGGTCAGTGGTTTGTAGCAGGTGGCTGGATATTCATGACAGGGCACTCACTCTCGCAAGCAAAGATGACGGGGAGGTTCCACAGCTTGGCCATGTTGTAGGCCTCGAAGACCTGACCCTGGTTGGAAGCACCGTCACCGTAAAGGGAGATGGAGACGTTCTTCTTGCCCTGGTACTGATCGGCAAAGGCGAGACCGGCACCGACGGGGACCTGAGCACCGACGATACCGTTACCGCCGTAGAAGCCCTTGGTAAACATGTGCATGGAACCACCCTTTCCGTAGGCGATACCCTCTCTTCTGCCGAGAAGCTCTCCAATGATGGACTTGACCGAGGCGCCGCGCATCATGGCGAAACCGTGGCAACGGTAGGCGGTGATGACAGAGTCCTCCTTGGTGATACCGTGCTCAATACCGACGGCGACGGCCTCCTGACCGGTCGACAAGTGGCAGAAACCGCGAATCTTCTTCTCCTTGTACAGTCTGTCGGCGGCCATCTCCATGCGGCGCATGGCGACCATGTCGTAGTACATTTGCTTCAGCTCCTTCTTGGTGGTCTTGAGGGTGAAGGAGGGAGGGTCGAGCATGTAGGTCTCGAAGCTCTCGTCGGACAGCTTGACCTCGAAGTCGGCGTCATCCTCCTATGCAATTGGTTAGTCCACTGCCAATTCTTCTTTCTTTGTCTCAAGATGTCCATACGCTGGGGACGTCAGCCTTCTCGGCGTGGGCGCTGGCGGCGTCGGTGGTGACGGTTCTCAGCACTTGAGGAGCGACACGGATGGGCTGGAAGGCAGCACGTCTGACCGACGAGGTGAAAGACCTCGGCGCGAATCTGGACAGCATGACTGGAGGTTGTGAGGAGGAGAGGGTCGAGGTGAAAGGAGCGGACAACTTCTAGTCAAGTCGTCTGTTGGGACTGAGAGCTGCAACAATCCACGAAGTTTCTACGGACTCCGATTTCTTGCCGCCGAGACTTGATACGGAACATTTGGTTCCTATGTTATGCAGCACATGCCAAGCACTTGCATCTCTCTTCTACCGTGCTCACTGGGGTGCACGCAGATAGACTTGCACTGCTAAAGCAGATACAGATGGACTGAATGTATCAAGAGCTCATGGGCAGTACATATATCGAGATTTGAAGGTGTCATGCTGCAGCTACAATCCGGCGTGCTCATCTCGGGGATGGCTTCACGCTGCATAAGAGATCGGTACGCTCGTTAGCCACTTCCCCTACTCGGGCCGCACCCTTGGCCAAGACTTCCGTCCCGATAAACATCTTACCACCGCCCTCACCCCTTCCAATCTCACCATTGAACATGTCGGACAATCTTGTTAGGAGTGATATTCTTTGCTGTGTCATCTATACTGCTCTATTTTCCGTGCATGACACTAACATTGTCGGCCAATTTTCCCTCTGAAATCGCTCGAGCAGTATCCGTATTGTACCATCCTTGTGTTTCCGAGTCCCTGTTTCCGGACCTATTCTCGCTCCTTCGAGAGCCCCTCGTTGCATCCACATAATTATCTCTCTTCCATCTTCCTCACAAAATCCTCAACGCGCATTCCCTCTGTAACTCATGTACCCTAGGATCCCTCGGGAGATATAGTACTGCAACCTTCAACAGCCTTCTCGCCTCATATTTATCGTCCAACTCTTTATACGCCATCGCGACACGATAGTAAATCTTGCCCATCTCAGGTCCTGCCAGCCATTGCTGGCCAAAAGCTTCCTCTTCAGGTTCTAGATTCTCCTCTCCTCGGCGCATAATACTGATCGTTCTCATGCCAACATGAATAACCGTATCCCAGTCCTCGAGTTTGAGATATGCAAGTAAAGTGTTGGCGACGAGTCGTATGCGGAGAACAGTGCGAACCATGCTACCATGTTGATTCTCAAATGGAGGTTCCGTGAGTACGTGTTCAAAGTATCTTTCTCCATAGACTCGGCGGGTGCGGCCTTTAACGATGATGAAGAGTGACTGCCAGGCTTTGCGATAATGTTCCAATGCCTCGAGTGGTTGATTGGCCATCAAAGCCGTGTTTCCAGCATCCTTATGAGCCGTAGCGTCTCTCAAGCGTTGGACTGGTGAACCCAGTGGTATAGCCATGAGTCTCTTCATCTCCGCAACAACCGACTCTTGTGGTTCTGGAATACCAGTAACATTCACTCGCATGAGGTTCTTAACTCTGCCGAATGGGTATAGAAGTCTTTCCTGCAGTGACTTGAGAACATTCCTCTCCGCCGGTGTGTCGTCTAGGGGTGTTGCAGACAACGGATCCCGTAATGTGAGTTTGAGCGTCAAGTTCTCATTAAGCTCTGGGTAGTCTGCTGCCGAATAAAACCACGAGTCACAGAACTTGTGCAAGTCGTCGATGTGTATAACAAACGTGTCTTCTCTTGTACGCATGCCCGTCAACGGGAAAGCGATCAGGACCGAGAGCCTATGCTGGGTGAACTTGGCTGCGCTCAAGTCGGCTGCGACGATTGGAACACCATCCTCGGCGACTTGGTGTTTGGACTCGGGGAATGGTGTGGTTATCTTGACGAAAGTGTTTAGTTCGAGGAAAATACGGCGGGCTTCGTGATAGACTTGTCGATTGACGCTGAGGAGGTTCTTGTGCGAGTAATTGTATACTGTGCTTCCATCGTCGGCAGTGTATCTGTTGGCATCAGGGGCCAGAAGAGTGCCGTAGATGTGATCACGAATCTCACGAGGGAGCTCCAGGAGGTTCATATTCACGATAGGTATTTGGGGTGTCTCTGAGAGGAAGGAACCAACCTCGATTTGCTCCTTCTCTTTATTGCTTGCTAAGTGACGACACGGGCTTAATGTGCCGAGGTCCATAAACTCCGGCTGGTGGTATGACCCGGCTCATACCTTTTCAACAGCGTATCACTCCACCACTGCCATTTATGTGGACTTTTTTCTGGCAGTACACCTTCGATAGGAGGTAACGAGAGCCGTGAACTATGGTGGAGAGCTTCCTATCCATTACTCGGGTGTGTGGGAAGCACGGAGAGCATTTCTTAGGCTTCACGCGAAGATGAACAAAACTTCGCTGCATGGACACGCCAATGCTGGAACCTCTGGCAGACATTACAATAGAGAGCAAGACCAGTAGTTGTCTTTCGAATATAGAACTGGCAGAAGGCTGTCTAACTCGATGAGAATATGATAGTAGGTACGTGATAGAGCGCTCATTGATTTCCAATCTTCGCAGCTTCACGGTCCCAGAACCACAACCGCACAACTCCGCTGTAGTTCACTTTCAAACTCGATTGTGAGCAGACACAGCCATGTAACATTGATGAGGTATCAGAGAATATGCATTCCTTTTGAAAATATACAAAATACAATCCCCAAAACTAAACATAAACTTTCGTACAAGAAATTTCCCCAGAATGTACAGGTATCATTAGAATATTAAACAGAAGCGAATGCTCTCGAGCAGGTGTCATTCGAGACGTCACTGCTTTACAGAGCAAGGGCACCAAGGGCCAAAAGACCGAAAGGAATGGCAGAGGCCATGGCACCACCAGTAGAGGTAGGGGCAGCTGAGCTGCTCGATGAGGCAGCACGGCTGGAGGCAGAGGAAGTCATCGAGCGGGATGCCGATGAGGCAGAAGATGAAGCCGAGCCGGAAGCCGAGGAGGCCGATGAGGACATCGAACCAGATGCTGAAGAAGCGGACGAGCTCATTGATCCAGAAGCACTCGAGCGAGAAGCAGAGGCGCTTGAAGAGATTGATGAGGCGACAGAAGAGGCCGAGGAGCTGGCAGATTGGCCAATGTATGAGGTGCTCGAGGCGACGGTGTTGGTGCTCTCAATGACGAACTGGCCGGTGTAGTTGACGTTGTCGGGGTCGGTGTCGTCGACGATCTCGAGAGCGTAGTCGGTACCACGGGTGATGTCGCTGGGGACAGACCAGGTGTAAGTACCAGAGTTGGTGAGGCCCTCTGCGAAATTATATCAGTATTTGCTAAATGTCCGTCCTCAAAGCAGCGAGCAACACTTACGGGCAACGTAGACTCCAGGGGTCAAGTTGTTGTTGGCACCAGAGCGGAGGATAAGGGAGACAGTGCCAGAGGTGGTGGGAGTCCAGGTCAAGTCAACGGTCTTGCCAGCAGTGGCAGCAAGGTTCATGTTGGTGAAGGGGTTTGCGTTGGCAGCAAAGGCCAACAGAGGAGAGGCCAGGAGGGCAGCGAGGGTCTGAGTAGAGAAACGCATCTTGATGGTTGTGTGGTTTGGTTATGAGAAAGAGTGGTATGTGTTTTGAGGAAAAAGATGGTATGCAAGCTGTAGCGATCGTACAAAGGGTATGAGCAGAAGAAGAGGGAAGGCAAGATACGAGAATAGGCCAGCCCTTCTCTTTATTTAAAATGACGGTGGTCCACAATCTGGAGTCAAGTCCAGAGCTATGCTCGGAATAGGGAGAAGGGCAGCCTGGGCAGGCAGGCGAACATCCACACCATCTAAACATGGCGCCGTTTGATACAAACGACGGCGCGCGGGTGCTCCCAAAAGTTTCCTACCATACAAACGCCTCCCGCGCTAGTCGAGCTTGCCACTTACCTTGTATGTAGCTGTCGTTTGTCCCTTTTCCCACATGGAGACAGTCCACTTGGCTCGGTTGCCACGGCGGTTCCAAAACCCAATACCAATTACACTCGCATCGCCACGCCTGAACTGCTGCGAGTAAGAGGTAGGTATCCAAGTACCTACTTGTCAAAGTCACTTTGCGGCTGGTTGGAAAGGAAGGCAGAAACAAGCGAGATTTCACGCCCAGCCGGGCCTCTTTGCGAAAGAGTTCGTGACTCGGTGCTCTAGGAAGGCGGCGGAAATTATGGGCGTGATGATGGCTCCGATTTGCCCACGCTCCGGGGAAACCAAAAGACGATCATCGTCCGGTGGCTATCGATGTCGGTCGGTGAGTCTTTTTTGCTTCGCTGTTTGTCCAGAACCCGTTGCAAGCGTGTTTGGGACAAGAACCAGAAAAGACCCCTGGATGCTTAGCATTTCCTTCGTTTTGTTTGCAAGCGGCATGCAAGATGAACATCAGCAGCTTCCACACATCTGCGCCTTTCACGCATCTCAGCTCGAGCATGCACTGCACATGTCACTGCAAGATCGCACAAGCAGCGACAAGCGAGCACTGAATCGCGCAAACATCGCCCAGAGGACGCATTTGGGCCTTTGGAAGTTCTGGGCATTGGGGTGCACAGATCACACGGTCCGGCTGCTGCAGGAACAAGAGTCTAAAATAGAGTGTTGGGTAATTTTACTCCCCTTCTTCGCCGCGACCCGCGGGAAATCTGTTCACGTGCTGCTTCTGCTATTAGAACGTGCTGCAGGAGGCGTGTGCGATCATCATGCTTGGAAATCCTTCAGACATCATCGATGGCTTTGTAGTTTTCTGTGGTTCACCGGTTGCTTCATGAGGAAGGCCAGAGTCGCCGTGCCGAGGTCATGTGTGGACTGGCGATCTGCTAATAGCAAGACATGTTATTGTGTAGGTGTCAGTTAATGGCCAAAACGAATGTGGTAAGGAAATACATTTCGAAGGTATTGTAGGCATTAAACATTTGTACGTAAGGTGTTTGTTTACCCTGATTCCATATTATCGTCGAGACCGCCCAGTGCAAGAGAAAAGAAAGAGCTTCGTCTTGGGTGTATTTACTGGAAGAAGAAGACAGCTGCGACGGCGAACAGTGCAAGAACAGGAGTGCTGGCTTGGGCCAAAGTTGCTGCAGCGCCAGTACTTGAAGCGCTTGCTGCTGCTGAGGTCGATGAGCCGCGAGTTGATGTTCCCGAGCTCGATGTTGCACGAGAGCTGCCACTGCTGCTCGAACTTCCGGAAGAAGAAGTCAAAGTTGGCGAGACGATGGTCGTGTTACGGTGAATAGGCGAGCCAGTTCCGACGCTAGGTGCGACAACCACTACGGTAGTGTTGGCAGGAGGTGTAGGGGGCGAGGTCTGGATGGAGACGATCGCAGTCAGGTTGGTCAAAGACGAGTTGTAGCTTGCAATGACAGACTCGATGCTGGAAATGGCAGAGGCGGTCAAGGACGATGCAGCGGCTTTGGCAGATGAGCTTGCTGACTTTGCTGATGACACAGCGGCGGCATTACCACCAGTCAGGGTGATCTGTCCAGAGTAGTTGACCTGGTAGCCCTGTGCGATCTGAAGAGCATAGTCGCTGGCATTTGCGAGAGACTTGCTCGGGATCCATGTGTAGGTTCCGTTGATAGCGTTGTCTTTGGGATGTCAGTATAGATCGTGAGCTGTGTTTTGCAAACCTGAACGACTTACTGGTCAAAGTAGTGACATCCTGCAGGTCGGATGGGTCACCCTTTCTGAGTACGATAGTGGCAGGCTTTTGCTGGTCAGCACGTGTCTTGACGTCTCAATCATATCTCACTACTTACTGCGGTCAGGATTTGCGAGGTGTATTGAATCGTGACAGGCTGCCCAGCAGTGACCTCAGTGGGTACACTGGTGAACGACAGACGAGGAGCCTGGGCGACGACAAGGCTCGCAAGTGCAAAGGCACCAAAGGCGGCGGTCTTGAGGAAGTGCATGGCTGTTCCAGGTACTGCCTTTTGTGATGAATAGGATCAAGATTTGGGGTGAGAACAATGGTCGTTACGCAGGCGTGCGAAAAGGAAAATTGACTTGAGACGAAAACACGAGAACCCAAACAGATGAGAAAGCTTCAAAAGCTTGAGTGGCAGATGGAAAGAGCGGTGGAAGCACTTGCCTATTATACGAACAGCGTTGTAGAGGGCAACCCGACGTTTACTGTGCAGGAACTGTCCTTCTTATAGGTAAACACCTCGCGATCGACCGAACAACAAGCTCATCACCTCACAGACGGCACTATCGATTCACCATCCACCCTGCATATAATCACGCGATCTCGAAAAATAATTGCTGCATCAGAGCAAGGAAGAATTTGACCTGCGCCATGGCTTGAGGAAGGCGGAAGATTGACACTGCGAACAGAAGACGCCTACTCCAAAGAAGCAAGTCGTACAGTTTCATACTTTCAACTAAAGTTGTGTCACGGACGGGAGAGGCTGCAGGCAGGGGTCGATGGGATGCGGAGATTGCAAAGAGGAGGATAGACGCAGCCAAGCTCGGCTATCCAGCCTGTCAGGTTGCTCATATTGGCAGAAGACAAGTACCTAACGTTGACAGATTCTCTGCATGCCGGAATACGAGAGGTCGCACAAGACTACCGACCGTCGGTTCCTTCTCGTGACCTGTCGAGTCTCGAGATGAGTCTCTTGACTCCATACCAGTCTTCACCCTTGTTATTGCTTTCCAGCCCACCAAGATCATTACCAACTTCAAAGACAGTCGCAATGCCGTCGAGACCACCTACAGCAACCCTCTTGCCTTCATTGTGTTCCCAAGCAAGTCGATTCAAGCTCTTGACACCGAACACGTCACCTTGGGTATGACTTGGCTGAGCACGTGCAACAGGCACCTCAACATCAACGTTGATATCAAAGACTTCCAATCTGCCTGCACCATCAACGCAACCAAAGACACCAGGTTTCGTGGGCGACCACTTGACATCGTAAATGACGTCCTCGCGCATGATTTCAAGTAAAGGCTTTTCGGGAGCTCCAGAAGCTATACCGACTCCAGCAGTGGTGACGGCTGTGCTTGGAGGCTTGACACGCCAGATCTTGACACTCCAATCCAGAGAAGAGCTGATAGCCAGATCACCGAGATCGACCTTTCCTTTACTCGGATGGAAGTCCAGTCCAGTGACGGGCGCAGCGTGGCCGGTGTAGTACACACGCGGGTCGACGCCGGCCTTTGCGCCAGCACGGTCATATCTGTGGACTGGTACAATGGCACCCTCCTCAGTACCAGCCAGGAAATAAGTGGGATCGGCCTTGGGGAAACTGATGCACGAAGGCGCAATATCTTCAGTACGATTTCGGCCCGGCGGTGAAGTCAACTCAAGGTATTCCTGAGGCTTTGATAGCATGTCAAATGACCAAGCACATGTGGTACCATCGGTGCTGACACTGACAATACTGCTGGCATTTTGGGTGCCAACCACAGCGACACTGTAGATAGGATGGGCGTGACCACCCTTCTCGCCAGCCAGGGGGGTACGTTGTACCGGTGCACCGTCATGAGAACGTTGGCGAATGTCCCATAGACAGACTTGTCCAGAGTATGTTCCACCTAGTACAAGACTCGGATGGTAGGGAGAGAAGCGAGCAGTCAGGATGTCACTCGTCGCGGTGAAGACATACTCGGGCTGCGAGGGCATATGTGCATTCCAGACCAAAGCCAAGCCAGGGGCACTTTGCGAAGAGTTTGAAGCTTTGGTGTAGGAGGCTAGCAAGAGTTCTGGGTACTAGAGTCATCTGTTAGAACGTGCAGCCCAAAGCACAACCAACAGGAGCACTTACCTTGACGGAATAGTCGAGGTCACTGATCATGCGGCGTTTCGTCCAGCGATCGTCTTGGAACTGCATCAATTCGCGCACACGACGGCCTCTTGTAGTACGAGTCTGTCCGTCCTCTTCATCGTCATCCAAGCCATTGGCACCACGCATAGCATAATCTGCAAGCACATCATATTCCTCGTCCAGCGCTCTTTCGATGACCTTTGTTGAACGATCGATAAAGTCCAGAAAGTCGTCTGAAGCAGTCACTGCACCCAGTTCCTCATGGGTCAGGGTACGCGCAGGGAAGTTCTGCTTGCCGTTGGTGATGGCAGCGTCCTCGGACACTTTCAAGGCTTGCAACTCGTCCTCGATCTCTTTACGAATGTTCTGCCTCAGCTCTTCATCTCTTTCACGTTCTCGTCTGCTCAATCGCTTCCTCGTTCTTGTAGGCGAGTAACTCGACTCATCGTCGGAAGGTTGGCGATTATGCGTTGGTGACCAGGGCTCAGTAGTCTGTACGCCCTTGCTGTAGGTGATGACATCTGGCTTGGGATCTGAGGGCTGGTTGAGGACAGTGGAGACGGCGGTGAAGGAGAGAGTTTGGTTGGGCACCGAAAGAGGAGCAGGAGTTGAAGCGGCAGAGGGACTGTCAAGCGAGATGGAATTGGGACGGCTTACACCGAGGTGTGCAGAGGTAGTCGGCGAGTCCTGGTCGCGAGGAGTGGAGCGTCCAGGGCGGTCGACAAGAGTAGAGATGAGCTGGTCCAGGTCTGCGCGGCTGTTAGCACGCGAGGGAGAGGGAGAGATGAGCTGCGTGTGTCAGTTTGGGACGTACCTTGGTGTAGCCTTCTTCAACGTACCTCTGCTGCATCTCCACTCTGTCGCGTTGATGTAAAGTCCTTTTGTCGCTGAGCACGCTGTCTCTTAAGCTCGGCGAGTTTTGCGCGCTTGGCTAGAATCTCCTGCTTGCGAGCTTCGAGGGATGAGGACGAAGACATGATTGCGTGTAGTGATTAGGCGGTCAATCGGTTGGTTGTCCAGGAGCTGGTTTGGGCGTGATGAGCGGGTGCGACAGACCAGCTGAGCGCAAGATAGCTGAGGTCTGGCACAAGGAATCCAGAAACCAAGAAGACGGCCAGGAGCGAATGTGATATCGACCGAGAGATGGGTGTTATTAATTGTTGCAGCAGCGGATAGATAGTTTAGATTGGCATACGATGGACCGGGGGACGGAAGAAACCGCGTCGTGGCCGACGTTCGCTCATCGCAGCTCTTCGCAAGCAGCGACAGCATCGACATTCGACGACAAGTTCAATTGCCCGTGCTCCACCCGTCTCCAAAGTCGCCCCGGTCCTCTCTCGAGCCTTTGATATTTCGCTCTCCATATACAACTCCGTCACAATGGCTTCATCCGGTGTCAACGTACGCGCGCCCATGGCCCAACTTCTTTTCCTTCCTGTCCCGGACGCTGATGGCTGCTCTCACAGGTCCTCCGCTTCTCAGCACTCGGCCTCGGTGTCGCATACGGTTTCTACCACCAATCCGCCATCACTGCTGCCGACAAGCTCCGCGAGAACCAGAAGTTGTACGAGCACAAGCAGTCCCTCATCAACCAGGCCCGTCAAGAGTACCAGAAGAAGACTGCTCCCCCGAGCAAGTCTGGTGGTATGTTGCCTCTTGTGTCTTATCACCTTGTACCAACCAATCGCTTACACGAACAACCAGTTGTTTCCGACCCCAGCGACCCCAAGTTCGACCTGGAATCTTGGCTCAAGTCGGTCCAATAGACAATTCACCCTGCATATTCTCCCCTATAGACCCGGCGATACTTCCTTACCACGAGCACACGAGGAGGATGCCTGTTTTTTAATTCCGACAACAAAAATGCGATCTTCAAAATATCCTCGAGACCCGACATGATCACATCCACGTGCCACCCGAACGACCATCACACGAACGATTTGAAAGACAGAAGAAACAGAAAGCTCTCATCTTTACAGCCACCTCCGCCTCGTCCATGCCGACTTTTCGCCCGCCTGTCTCAGAACTTCACTACAAGCGGTTTCTTCATCTTGTTTCCGTACTCCCTGTTTCCTTCCTCCAAAGTGTATCTACTCTGTAAAAATAGGCCGCGCTTTTGCTCCATGCGCCACTTTCTAGCGGGTATAGACGAAAGTTTTTGTTTCTCCGTCTCCAGTGTCTTTGCATAATCGAAGCTTGGTAAGCCGAGACAACCGCGTCACTAACTCGTGCCTGCCAGATCTCCATGTTTGAGCATTGAACGAAGACTAGCCATGCCAAGAGATAAGTTGAACTCGAAGAAGGTATCTCCGTTTCATGAACGGAAAGAGCACCTGGAGTACGATTACACAGTAAACTCATTCTCTGTTGCTCCGTCCTCATCACACATACTCGTACAACGACTCCAATTGCATACACTTTCAGAGCACTTTTACCACATTTTGCTTCCAATCCATCCACACACCTGCATCAAATTCTCCATCTCAAGCATTCCCAATTCAACATGATCTCATCCATCTTTCTGCCTCTGGCTTTTGCTGTCTGTCAGGTCTCATCGAGTCCCATTCATCAAAGAAGAGCACTTTCCCAAAACGACATCATCGGCCTGCAATTGGCTGGCTACCTCGAGAACCTGGAACTAAGCTTGTACACCGGTGGCTGTGAAGGCTTCACCGATGTAGAATGGATCGCAGCTGGCTTTCCTTCAACCTTTCAACAAGACATATGCGCTATCGCAGAAGTAATATTGCCGGATCTGTCCTTTACACAATTGCTGACATGACTGTGTAGCAGCAACAGAATCAGACAAGCTTCATCGCCTCTTCTCTCGAGTCCAACGGGATTTCCGCCCCTCAGGCATGCAGCTACAACTTGTCGTACGACTCACCCACAAGTTTTGTTCTCCTCGCGAACCAAATCACGTCCATAAGCCTCGGCTTCTATCTCGGAAGTCTGAATGACTTCTCACCAGCGCTTCAAACAGTTGCTGCTTCAATTCTTTCGGTAGAAGCTCGTCACGATGCTATTGTCAGAAACGGAATGGGTGCATCTCCTTTTCCCACCAACCTCGATGTACCATTGAGCTCCGTTTGGGCATACAGTTTGGCACAGAAATACATCTCGTCTTGTCCACGACAGTTGCCCATCGATCTTCTACCACCACTCGGCTTCAATGGCATGTCAGGCAGCAGTCTTAGCTTTGGCTAGAGTCCAAATGCCAACAACTTCTCAGCCCCGACTGAAGCGGGTCGAGCTCTTTATCTTGCAATCGTCCACGCCAACGCCACTGATCCGAGCTATCAACAGGTATTGACAACGGGGCAAGGTCAAGGTACAGCACAACTTCCAGAAGGTCTTGGAGGAGTGGTTTATGCTGCTCTTACAGCTTCCTCGGGAGACTTGACATTTCACGAGCTCACAACTACTGGCACTTTGGCTGGCCCGGCGCAGCTTGTACTTTCATGAGATGACAGATTCTCGCAGCCAACGACCATGTCCTGAGGTTCTGAATCAAGCAAGAGGATTGCCAGATTCGCAAGCTAGAGCATGAGGTGCCAGGAAGTCGATCAGGGCAATTTTCGAAGCATGAAGCCTAGAAAGGAGCGGCGGGCCCCGGAGGTAGGCTGGTCATACGTGGCTAGAGTGAGGACATGATATTTCTTGTATGATAGAAAGCAGTAATAGTGAATCACAAGACTTGATCATCAGACGTGTTGAGTTCGTTCACGGAATGCAGCAACCTGGGGTTCGGGAGTTCAAGGAGAAAGAAGGTGAAAGCAACGCCAAGCGCGGTGACGAAGGGCTTTTGGGGGAGGGCGTGGAGATCGGAAAGTTGGTTTGGCTTCTGAACAACGGGCACAGTCGCAAAAACAGCTACATCGACCCCCTCAACTCGTAAAGTGTTGGTTTTCTATCCTTGCGCTCATTCTATCATCCCTCTGCCGGATATCCCCCTTTCGCATCTTAGCTCTCGCTCTCGGGTAGCACTTTGCAGCCTCGCATCAACACACGACTCGGTTGGCAGGCCAAACAAGCTTTCTCAAACACAGAGCCTCGTTCAGGACAGAACACACCAACACCGCCACCACCACCATGGCCTCTCTCGGTGAAGACTTGCTCGGAGTCGTCAACAAGCTCCAGGACCTCGTCTTCAACACGATAGGAAATGACTCGCTGGACTTGCCACAGATTGTATGCACACTTCTCCAAACCTCGGTACAAGAGGCTGACAGGTACAGGTTGTTGTAGGTTCGCAATCTTCAGGAAAGTCGTCGGTACTGGAAAACATCGTCGGTCGCGACTTTCTTCCTCGAGGAAGCGGCATCGTCACCCGTCGACCTCTTATCCTGCAACTCATCAACGTCCCCAGCAATGCCGATAGACCGGAGGGCGATGAGATCCACGTGCCACACACCCCAGCCTCTGTCGCTGGCCAAGACGAGTGGGGAGAGTTCAACCACATTCCTGGCCGTCGCTTCTACGACTTTGGCGAGGTCAAGAGAGAGATTGAGAACGAGACTGCTAGAATCGCTGGAAACAACAAGGGCATCAACCGCCAGCCCATCAACTTGAAGATCTACTCGCCCCATGTTCTTAGTTTGACTTTGGTCGATCTGCCTGGTCTCACAAAGGTGCACTTGTTTGCGTTTCTGAGTGGAGGCTTCAACTAACTGTCGTCTAGGTTCCGATTGGCGACCAACCTGGTGATATTGAGAAGCAGACGCGCAACCTGATCACCGAGTACATCGCAAAGCCCAACAGTATCATCCTCGCAGTTTCTCCCGCAAACGTCGATCTGGTGAACTCGGAAGCTCTCAAGCTGGCCCGCCATGTCGACCCTATGGGAAGACGCACAATCGGTGTCCTGACAAAGCTGGATTTGATGGACCACGGTACCAACGCTATGGACATTCTCTCAGGTCGTGTATACCCTCTGAAGCTGGGCTTTATTGGTGTCGTCAACCGTTCGCAGCAAGATATCCAGGGCAACAAGTTGCTCTCTGATGCCCTCTCTGCTGAGAGAGACTTCTTCCGCACTCACCCCGCCTACCGCAACATGGCCACTCGCTGCGGTACTCAATACCTGGCAAAAAGCCTCAATACTACCCTGATGGGTCACATCCGCGAACGCTTGCCCGATATCAAGGCCCGTTTGAACACCCTGATGGGCCAGACGCAACAAGAGCTGGCCAGCTACGGAGACGTCGCTTTTGCTGGAAAGGAACACCGCGGCTCTCTGGTTTTGCAGCTCATGACTCGTTTCGCTACTTCGTTCATGTCATCCATTGACGGTACATCTTCCGAGATCTCGACCAAGGAACTCTGCGGTGGTGCCAGGATTTACTACATTTTCAACTCCGTCTTCGGCAACTCTCTGGAGACCATTGACCCCACAACGAACCTTTCTGTCCTCGATATTCGTACTGCCATCCGTAACTCGACCGGTCCTCGTCCCAGTCTTTTTGTCCCCGAACTCGCATTCGACCTTCTGGTGAAGCCTCAAATCAAGCTGCTGGAGATCCCCAGTCAACGTTGTGTTGAGTTGGTTTACGAGGAACTGATCAAGATCTGCCACAGCTGCGGCTCTTACGAATTGTCAAGATACCCCCGTTTACAAGCGAAGCTGATTGAGGTTGTCTCGGATCTGCTAAGAGAGAGATTGGGCCCATGCTCGCACTACGTCGAGTCGCTCATCTCTATTCAGCGCGCATATATCAATACCAATCACCCCAACTTCCTCGGCGCAGCAGCTGCTATGAACTCGGTCATCAACGACAAGCAGGAGAAGGAGAAGGCTATCGCAGCCGCAGAAGAGAAGAGAAAGAAGGACGAGAAGCGCCAGAAAGCTCTCAACGGTGCCAACGGTACTGGAGAGCCTGAGGACGATCAAGAGAATGACGCCGCTGCTGGAGGCAAGGCAGCAACACTCCCTATTCGCAGCCACCTCAGCAAGGCCAGCCGTAGCATGTCACCTGCTGTTGGTCGTGCTGGAATGAGCACAAACGGTACAAGAGCTGGCTCACCGCCAAGATTCGCAGGAGCAGGAGGCACTGCTAGAGACAGTTTCCTCAACTACTTCTTCGGCAAGGACGGTGGCCTGCCGCCGTCAAACGGTTTCTCTGGAAACCACATGTCCCCTTCAAACATGCCTGCTGGTAGCAGACATGTTAGCGCAAACATCGAGCCCAGTTTCGCAGGCAGCATTCGCAGAGGCGACACCAGACTGCCCGATCGTCCTGTATCATCGCACGTTTCTGTGCCCGGCGAGTACGACTCGGAAGAGGCAGACAGTGGCTACGTAAGTTTGGCCAACCCTCTTAACCAGTTTCTATTGCTAACATCAATCCACAGCCGCTAGCAGACGAAGGCCCGGCGCTCACTGAGCGAGAAGCACTCGAGACCGAACTGATCCGTCGCTTGATATCATCATACTTCAACATTGTACGAGAGACGATTGCCGACCAAGTCCCCAAAGCAGTCATGCACCTTTTGGTCAACCACTCCAAGGACGTTGTCCAGAACAGACTGGTCAGCGAGCTGTACAAGGAAGAATTGTTCGGCGAACTCCTTTACGAAGACGACGCCATCAAGAGCGAGCGCGAAAAGTGCGAGAAGTTGCTTTCCACCTACAAGGAAGCTGCCAAGATTATCGGAGAGGTCTTGTAAAGGGGGAAATAAATGATGGGTGCAAAAAGAATGCTTTTATTACGATCTCTACTTTCTCTTGTTTGATTTTTTTCCCACCCTCTCTCTCCTTTTCGTTTTCCAGCTTGCGCGGTCTGGTTGTATTGTACCTCTAGAGGGAGGCAAGGAAGGGATTCGACAGAACAGACCTCTGTTTCCTTGTTTAACGGAGATTTGAAACTCTGTCCAAGCTTTTTGTATAACACGAATTTGTACCAAAAAGACATGAGTCCATCAGCACAAACGCTAATCGAGTATATGTGTATTCTTCACAGGAGACAAGTTATAAAGCCATCAGTGGATTGAAAGCCTAAGCAAGACCACTAAATCAATGTTCCAGGATGCGTCACGAATTGTCTCCTAACAGATATCGCTGTGAAGGTGGGTAACCCTGTCCGGGATTTCTGATGTGAAATTAAGAAACCATCTCGCGACTCGCGAGAGTACGGATTCTGAAAATGCCGGTGTGCGAAAGTGACAATTATCTTTCGTACCTCGTAGCCTTCTTGTGACTTCTGTGATTCACCCGTCATGATCGGGGACACGGAAGCAACAAGCAAGGCGAATCAAAAAATGCAGGTGCCTGAGAAGAAGCTTCCCCCGCACTCTTGGAGCGACCAACAGAAAGTGGCGAGTCCGCAACGACAGTCCACGATTCATTGATCATCTTCTTTGAGCTTCTCGCGTCTCTTTTCTTTTGCTTACGAGACAAGGCGGCAAGAATTGAAACACAACGATGAGTCAATGGCAGCAAACAACCGCCTCTGCTGCAGGGCAAACAAGTGAGAGACATGGAGGGTTCGTAAGTGAAAGCTCATAGGTAGAGACGTCGACGGTGCGGTGTCCGAATAATGACCACCTTTTTCTCTTCACACTCGAATTCCCTCCTTTCTCCACCAAGACCAAAGACCCCGATTCCGAATTTGCCCTTGAAGTGATTTCCGGCGACGGCTTGGCTTTATTCAAAGTTTGACTCTCGGGACAGTCGTGTGCTTCTCGACCCTGGCTGACGTTGAGGAGGCCGAGCTTGGCTGTTGTCTTCTTTTTGTCGTTATCTTCACTTGCGACCTTATCTTCACAACTCCCAATCTCTCCCTTGCCGCAACTTCCAACTCTCCTTCACACCTTGACCACGCGACTCGAACACGCGACACACACCTCGACCTCACCAACAACCTTCAAAATTCCCTTCCTCGACTCTTCAATCGGCCCACTCTCGGCCGGCTACATGGCACCAAGCGCAATCGAAGTCGAAGAAATCAACGAGCTTGCTCACACGATCAACGATCCGCCTGTCGAACACAACCTCGAGGATCACGTCGCATTCGGCGGAGACGATCAATGGTTCTACCACATCCCCTCCAGACGCTTCGATCTCTCTCGTGGCTCCAAGCGCAAGCTCATCATCGACGCTGATGATGGTATCCGTAACCATCGGTGAGGCTACATTGCGCCCTAGAGTCCTCCAACCCTGTAACCCTTCATGGACGAAAGGCTAACTTGCTGCTTCTTCAGGGGCGTGGCAATCGATCCTTCTAGCACCGTCTTGGTCATCATTGACATGCAGAACTTCTTCGTTCACCCCTTGTACCACGACCACACCAGTGGTATCGCCACCATCGAGCCTCTCCTGAAGGTTATCGACAAGTGCAAGGGTCTCGGAATCCAGCGCTGCTGGCTGAACTGGGGCATCTCCGACTACGACCTGAAAGTCATGCCTGCAGCTGTTACAAGAGGTTTCAACAGAAACTTGGCTCAGGACAAGGGCCACGGCTGGCACGTCGGCTTGGGCGCAAACATCAAGGATGACAAGGGCAACACCGAGCGTTGTCTCTTCAGCGGCACCTGGAACGCCGACATCTACGACCCCCTCAAGGAGGTCATGACTCCCGAGGACGTCCGCTTCGACAAGGCCCGTATGAGTGGCATGTGGAACCCGGACTTGCCTATGAACAAGTGGCTCCGCGAGAGTGGAAAGAAGACGCTGCTGTTCGCTGGTGTCAACACCGACCAGTGCTTGCTGGGCACGGTCACAGATGCCTACAACTGGGGATGGTACGTCAGCAAGCTTACGCTGGCTCAACCGGACAATCGACTAACATGCGCTCGACAGGGACTGCGTTCTCGTTGGCGACTGCGCTGCCACCATGACTGGACTCAACGCTCAGGAAGTCTGCGACTACAACATCGCAACCAACATGGGCTTCGTCACCGACAGCAAGGCCTTCCTGGAGTCCGAGGTCGTGTACGGCCCCTTGAAGTGAATCCATGATCAACAAGAGTTCAACTTTCTTCCGTTTACGACAATTTCCTTCGCTTTATTCATCAATGATGCTTCCGTGGTCGTTTCAGCAGCAGGTACACATGGAAAGCGTTGCCGTCTTTCGTTATTCTGGGACAGAGGGTCATCCTCTCATCAACGGCGTTTATCACTGCAGCACAACAGGGGATTCTTTGCTTTTAGATCCATGGCTTATGTATCACGAGATACCCTAGACGTTTTGTCTTTCTTAGCTTCGTCTTTTAACACACAAACAAATCAAATGCAGGAACAGATGCAGGTCTTCTGTTCTCTTCAACCAATGACTTTTTTCCGTATCATCCATTTCACATGTGACACCTCGATATCTGACACTGCAGGAACAGCTTTGCAGCAGATAAGGAGCCCCTTGTAACTGACTTTGCACTCGCTTACTGCGAGCATGTACATATTCCCGAGAAGCAAAAGAAACCAATTTTCAATCAATACGAGGCTCCCATGGGGGATCTTCTCAAATAATCAATCTCATTAATTTCTTCGCAAAGTGATTTTGGTGTCGCATGTCAAAAAGAACCGAGGCGAAGGATCCAAAGCACATCCCAAAACACCGACGATCAACAATATCACACAAGGCCAAGTCGCATCAACCGGAAAAGACAAGCCTTTTTGCTGTCTGTCCAATGTCCCTCGGGTTCTTTTTCAGGCAGGAAGAGAAACTCAGGCCAACCTCTAGTCCTTGAGCACAGGAAGATCGAAGTGTCTGGACCGTTGCTGTCTAAATTTCCTCGGAGCACCATGTTCACACAGACGGTCAAAGTATCATGTTAAGCAGCAAGACAAAACAACACGCACATCGAGAGAAAAACAACATCGGAGAGAGTTCACAGACATGTCGGGCCGGACGGTATTCTTTTCTCTCCTTCACATGCCATTCCCGAGGTTTCGATGTCGAGGGTAAGCACAACAAAACCACATGCATCGGAATCGTTCGCGTACACCGACTGTTCTTTTGATGCATGCCCTGAGTGAGGAGGAATCAGGATCCGCGACGCCCAAACAAACTTCGCGAGTCTACGAGAGTCAAGACCCGCAACCACATCAACGCCGCTGTCGCCATTCCTAAACTCCACCGCGAGCGCTCTGGTCGAATCAATGAGCAGTAATAAACATCGGGCTCGTGATGATCACACTGCCGCCAACGTGTCGCATCGGCCGGCGCGGCAAGGGCCCTGAACGGATCCCTGTGCAGCCGAGCCTCCCTCAACTGCAGGGGAGTGGAGCTGCAAGCAAGCCTCAAAAAAACGCCACCGAGTCGCGCGACAGCACAAGCTGTGCTTCCTGTTCCTCGCAAGCCCGTTTCAGCCTTTGCTGCCATGCTGCAGGTAAATGGGTGCCTTTTCCGTTGAGCACGCACAACGAAAAACATGTGAACAACGTCCATGCAAGGTACGGAAGAGATAAAATAGCTACACACCTGTCAAAAGGCACGAAAAGATTGCGACAAGAGGGCGCAGCAGCTGGAGTTCTATTGCTTTTTAGAAGCTCGCGAACCCTTGCTCGATCTCAATCTGCTGCCATCCCACCTTCTCCAGTTGAACGCGAGATAGGCTGTACCGTAAATAGAAAGGATCATACCCAAACACAGCAGAGAGAACGCGCACCAGGGGATGGCGGTTCCACCTGGCGGTTGAAGATGATGCAAGTTGAAGACTTGGCAGTCTCAATGCTTTCGCATCCAGCACAGCTCCCCTTGCCAATCGCTTGGTCGGGAAGCGTCTCAAGTCTGCATCTGCACATCTTTTTAATTATCAATTCGCAGCTCTTCCTTGTTCCTGGATCCTGTGCTGATCTGATTAATTAGTCCAACGACTCTGCTTACTCTCTTTCTTGTCCTTTTCCTCTTCCTTCTCCCATCATCCAATACCACTCGGACAAGGCCTACACTCGTTGTCCGAAAGCATCCTTCAGTCGTTACCACATCGTGATTTCCTGGTACGGCCTTCCGGAGACCGGCCGAGCTTGCGTGGTAGACGCACGTTTCGAACAAAAGCTAAACTCGAACACCACACACGTCATTGAATGAGCGAACTTTTAACTGTCTGGCACTGCTCTACCACTGTTTTCTGAACATTTCGCCAAAGGAGAGATTTACACCATGTCGACGCCAAATGACGAAAGGCCGGAGCCTACATATCACCAACCATCATATCACCTACCCTCGTATAACGTCAACCCCCATGGCGAGCGATCTTCGGATGAAGAAGGCACAGTCGTCGGAGACCACGGAGAACACAGAGACCACAGCAACCACAGCAATCACAGAGATGATTATGGCGATCGATACCACGACGACGAGCACGAGGGACCTATTGATCCCCGCGTACACCGCATGCGCAGCCACCTTACCGTCGACACTGCCAACGACCCTCACTACCACCCTCGAATGCACGACATGACCTCGCCCTCGCAGTCGCGCGAAATGGCCAACAGACTTGATGACGACCTGGAGTTGCTCAAGATTGAAAGACAGATTTCGCACGACAACGACGTCGCGACTCGAGATGGTGCTTCCCACATGGGTCGTCAGCGTTCCAGAAGAGATGACATGATCGACGAGTTCGACATTGCTACAAACCCCATCCATGAGCAAACGCAAATGTACAAGCCGCCTCAAGATCCGGTCGGCAAGTTCTCCAAGTTGATCAAGAAGATCCATCACTCGAGTTTCTTGGTCCGCTATCTCACATATATCCTTCCTGTGGTGTTGATTCTCCTCATCCCGCTGTTGATCGGCGCACTCGTCAGCCCTGCACAGAGTGCTAAGGTTGGAGGTGTTGAGCTCATGTGGTTCATGATCTGGTTGGAGATTGTCTGGCTTACACTGTGGGCTGGTAGAGTAAGTTCAATCGCGACCAATACTGCTTTCATACTTGCTAACGTGAACAGCTTCTCGCAAAATGCCTTCCCTACCCAATCGGTCTCATATCTACTATCTTCACCAACAACAGCAAGAAATGGCGTGACATGGGCAAGCAGCTCGAACTTCCTGCTACTCTGTTCTTCTGGTGGCTTGGTGTTGAGGTTTCTTTCTTGCCGACCATGAAGAACCACCAAGCCAATGGCAGTCGCGCAACTCAGCCCTGGATGGGAACCATGAACAAGGTTCTTGTAGCCCTTTTCGTCGGAATGATTCTCAACTTTGTCGAAAAGATCATTATCCAGCTCATCGCCATCAGCTTCCATTTGCGTACATATGCCGACCGTATTGAACTGAACAAGTTCCAAATCGGCAGTCTTGTCAAACTTTACACTTTCTCCAAAGCAAAGATCGCCATGGAGGACTCCGAATTTGAACAACCTTCTGGAGTAGATTCTGGTGCCCGTACTCCTGGTCGCTACCTTCAGGAAGCTCAAAAGCAGACAAAAGAAATCTTCAACAAGGTCGGTGATGTTGCTGGCAAGATGGCTGGTGACTTTACTGGAAAGTCTGTTACTAAGAGCACTCACCCTCACCAAGTGGTTCTGACGCTTCTGGGTTCAACAAACGGCAGCCAAGTCCTTGCTCGTCGTCTTTATCGTACTTTCGCCAGACCTGAGACTGAGACGGTTTACAACGATGACCTGAAGAACGCTTTCGACAACGACGAAGAGGCTGAGGCTGCTTTCTCCATGTTCGACAAGGACATGAACGGTGACATTTCTATGGAAGAGCTGGAAGCTGTCTGTGTTGAGATTGGTCGCGAGCGCAAGTCTATCACTGCCTCCTTGAAGGATCTCGACTCCGTTGTTGGCAAGCTTGATGACATGTTCATGTTCCTTGTTGCTGTCATCACCATTCTGGTTTTCATCTCACTGATCTCAACTTCCGCTGCTGGTGTTCTTACTTCTGCCGGTTCCACCGTCCTCGGTCTCTCTTGGCTTTTCTCGGCTACTGCAACCGAGATCTTGCAGTCCATTATCTTCGTCTTTGTCAAGCATCCTTTCGATGTCGGTGACCGTGTTACCATCTACGGATCTACTGGTGCCACTCTGACTGGTGATGACTACTTTGTCAAGGAAATCGCACTCCTTTACACCGAATTCAAGAAGATGGAGGGACACGTGGTGCAGGCACCCAACAGCTATCTCAACACTCTTTTCATTCTCAACCAGCGTCGTTCCGGCGGTCTCGCCGAAGCCGTTCCGGTCGTCATCAAGTTCGGTACCACCCTCGAACAGATTGAAAGTTTGCGCAACCGCCTGCTTGATTTCGTCAAACAGGAGAACCGCGAATACCAGGGCAATATTCTTACCGAACTCCGTTCAGTCACCGAAGTCCACTCTCTCACTCTCAACGTCGTCTTCTTCTACAAGTCCAACTGGCAAAACGAAGGTCTTCGTCTCGCACGCAGAAACAAGTTCATTTGCGCTCTCATGGTCACCATGCAAGAATGTGGTATCGAAGGTCCCCGTATGCGCTTCCCTGGTCAGAAGGAGTCCTTCCCTGTCTACATGCAGAACATTCCTCACCAAGCTACACCTGGTATGGGCCGCAATGGCCACCCCGACAACCCGACTGGCTGGCAAGAAGGCGAAAGCCAGGATCCTCCCTTCGTCGCTCCCGCTGAGGGTCCTATCGGCGGTCGCGCCCGTCAAGGCTCAATCCTCCGCACTGGCTCTACCGCACGCCGCGGTCACGAAACTCTGGCTCAAATGAACAAGCGTGTTGACTTCTCTCTCGGCATGAGCGCCGAGGCAGCAACAAACTACAGCGGTGATGTCTTTGAAGACCGCAAACCTCGTCTACCCATCAGTGTTACCTCACCATCGCCCGACAATCGCAACAGAACGTCCAACGACACGCATAGATCTACTGATACCGGCCGCTCGACCTCCCGCGATATCGGACCTGGTCGCCTAGCCCGTCGCTCCACTGATGCTTCCACAACCTCTCGTGTCACACACCGTAACCGTTTCTTCGGCCGCGCCCGTGGCAACACCATTGATGAGCAAGCGATGATGGAGAAGGGTATGGCAGACATCCCCGAAGACTCGCCTGGTGGTGCCGGCACTATCGACCCACGCAGTGGTCTTGTCTCTGGCGCAGCATGGAGAACACGCACGAACGAGAGTAACGTCGTGAGGAAGAGTCAAGAAAGACCCAGAACCGGACATACCGCCGACACAGCAGGTCATTCGGTCGCTTCTGGCGGCCTGGATGGCCCACCTCAATTACACCCCGGAGACCCTTCGACCGAAGATTTCGAGATGAAGAGGTTCCACTAAACAGAAAAACACAAAAACTAAATAGACTAGAGGTTGGGGATCTTTTTACTTTCTTGCTTTGCGATTTTAGCGATGTTTCGACTAGATGGGTTTTGCCGTCCTTTTTTGGGTGCATAGAAGAGGACTTGGACGTTCCTTTTGGAGTCTTCTTACTTTATCTCTGGATGAGAAGAGATCTTGCCTGTTTTCGATGTTCGAGTTTTACACTCTCCTTGTCGCTGTCGACATGTCAAATTCTACTTTTTCGTATTTCTGAACCATCAATTTCAATGTTCCAGCGCGGTGACCGGTTGCGTTTGGCTTGTCAATGTCCAAGTGGCCAGCCAAGCTGTGTCGTTCGTCCCATGACTGCGTGCAACTCCGCAACTCTCCATCTCATCCGCATCTTCTTCTTCCGACACATGCTCGTAGAATAGCTGACCGGTAGGTTGGGGAGCCTCTGCGAGTTTGTCAATCAGGGCAAGGTCATCCATCCTCCTTGCACCATTTTCCCAAAGCGAGTCGCCATTAATTCTGGTGCCTTACAAAAACCACTTTCGACCTTGTGTTTTCTTGCGACATCGCAGCGTCCGTTGAAAAGCAAGAAGGACAGTTAATTCAGTTGCCTTGTGGACTCTGCAAGGAGAAGAGAATGAATCCGGGTGCCTTGGAGAGTGCAGCTGCAAGCCACAAAACCGGGGGAGCCGCAACTTCCTCTCATGCCTTTGACGAATCACAGCACAGCTATCTTTGATGCCTGAGTCACTGCATCTGCAGACCAATTGTGAAGCCTGAAATCCACTGCTTGTAGAAGTTTTATTTTGATGCCTTGACTTCTCATGAGTTTGGGCAGCTGTTATTGGTTGCGTGGGCAGCAGTCAGGGAGTCAACACACAAACGTCAGATGTGGCTGGCTGGGTTTTGCGGTGTCTGGTTTGGTGTGTGCGGGAGGATCCATATTCGCAGGTGAGCGGTTTTTGGGTGACCTACTCCTCCATGCATTGCGTTGTTTAAGTTGCGGCCTTGTGACGAGGGGAGCTTGAGGCAGAAAGATGATGCGTAAGCTGCGAGTATAAGTATTACTTCCGTTCCCTTTCCTTTCTCCAAAAGTCAATTCAGTGCACCATTCTTCATCACAAGCAATTGCATCTACAGCAAGATTCATTACAAGACTACATCTACAACACTCTAAACTGCTTCAAATCATCTTTGTCCACCATATCAATATCAACATCCATCGTCATTGCATCTCCATTCGCAATCAACATGACTTCCTCATCACCAAACAACTTCGATCTCTCCGATCCAACGACTATCTACCACCTCTCCCAGACCAGCAAGACCGATACGAGAAACCCACGTCACGCAGCTCTGGCCTCACAATTTCCTGAACAATTCTTCGGCAAGAACATCGCTGCTTCCAAGGCCACCTCGCCATCTGCTTCTTCCCAGCAAACCACACCGACCAAGACAACAAAAGCACCATCGCCACGACCAACCACCAAACCTCGTTCCTCCTCAACCTCTTCCTCCGACATTGACATTTTCGAGAATTTGGTCCACGGCTATCTCTCTCACCCTCGTAAACCCACAAACCCCACCACGATCACGGAAAAGGAAATCAAACCCACCTTCCACCAAACTCGTAGATCTTCTATCTCCAGTCAAGCGACCACAGCAACCTCCTCTAGTATTTCCAGTACGGCATCCACACTTGCCGCCTCCAAACAGCACCACCCAAATTCTGCAAGAAACGACAACAGAAAAAGTGGCGAGATTGATATTTTCGAATATCAAGCGGCCGGCTATCTCTCCATGCCTATGAACGACTCTTCCCAACCTTACATCCGTAAACCCTCTGCCTCTGCCTCTTCTTCTTCTTCCCGCCGCACCTCTTCCTCTGCTTCTTCAACCTCATCGTTGTGGGCAAAGGCGAAAGGCAAATTGTCGAGAAAGGGCAGTGCTGGAAGTGGGAGTGAGACGGAAAAGGAAAAGGAAAAGGAGGAGAAAAAGCAGGAGAGGGAGAGGCAGTATAAAGAATTGGGATTGGAAGAAAAGACGAAATTTGGACAGGAAGGGGGGATGAATATGGTTGGTTGAGGTAACAAGAACTCAATTTCCTCTTGTTCAATTTTTTAAAGGCACTTCAAAGGCTACCAGGAAATGGGAGTTTTAAGGATTATATAGCAAAGCTCGATATTTACGTGCAGTCTTTTTTCTCCTTTTTACTTTCCGACATGTGTGGTTTTTTTTTTTTTGGTTCATAAACACCCTTCTTGTTTCCTATGAAGATTTTATCTACCCAGTATCTCTGTTGAAGTGGGATTACATGCATTATTTGTATCTTTCTTTCGTCGATGAGAGAATTACTCTTCCGTCGACGATGACACTCCATAACCCAATCCACACAAAATAAACGTAACATAAATAACCTCCCTCCCCCCCTCCCTCTCGTCTCGTCCACAAGAGCTTCTACGAAATCGACGCGCGACGAGCACCCGGATAACGATCTAATCCACCTAGAACAGAAACAACAGATGTCCAAGACGGGATGACCGTCTTTCTCCTCATTTCTAATCTCTCACTGCCTGGTATCTCGAAAAATGTGCTAACTCAATAATAGAAGGTGTACAAAAACCAGGTTTTGCGAAAGAGGCGAGTTCTGTATATCATGTTCTGGTGGAAAGAGAAAGGGAGATAAGTGAAAAGTGCGAGATTTAGTTGTATAAAACTAAAGAAAAGGAGAGTTGTATATGAAAATGGGGGCTTCCGAAGTAATGAATCGTCACTTGTTGACACGAATTTGAAAAGTAAAAGTGTGAATAGCTCTCCCGGCTTTGATGAGAGGAGGCTGGAAATAGCTTGGGCAAATGCAAAATTGTTTTCTGTCGGGGTGGGTGCAAGGTTCAAAGAGAGTGGCATAGGGGTACTTGCTTTCGGTGGTTGTCTTTGATGGTTGGTTCATAGAGAGCTCTCGGCAGGCTGAGAGCTTGAAGGAACACTTGCTCTCAATAGACACGCACTCAGTGCTGAGAATCATTGTCTTTTTACGGCTGATTCTCGACACACATTTGAAGTCCCGAACAGACACAATTTGAATGTGATAGGTAGATGCGTTTTGAAGTCTTTTTGTACAACTTGGAGTTTCTCTGTACTGAAGAAGTACTTCCCACTCTCTTTCGATGGCTTGATATATGCCTGATATCCATTGAACTCCCAAGAACGCCCCTTCGTGATGTGGCAGAAGCCGTGATCCCATGCTCTTTTTCGCTGCTTCCATCTCCAGTGTGTGATGTGTATTTGTACAAGCTTCCGCCTCGCCTGTGGTTGTAAGGGGAGAAAGAGAAGATATAGAGGTCCGCTTGGTGCGAATCGTTTACCTCTTCTTCTTGCCGAACTTCTTTGATTCTGTGGATCACGAAACGTCAGCATGCGGTTCTCAGGGACATCCCCTTCCTCTTGATCTTCCTGCTCGTCCCCATGACCTCGCACAATCCATCTGTTCGTCTTCCTCAGTCTTGCCTTCCTCCTCTTTCTCATCCTCTCCCATCTTCTCTTTCGCAAACACTCACCAGCAGCCGTCCTCTTCTTCTTAGGAGCACCCTTTCCTCTCGACTTTGAGATCTGGACATGTTCCACACGATCCTCCTCGTCGTCATCGAAAGTCTCAAAGCCAGGATAAGCCTTTTGCAAGTCCTGGAATCTGACGACGCGGCGGGGGTAGTATGCAGCCATTGCGGGACCGCGCAGACGTTGGCGCAGCACACTGTTACCGGTGCGGAAGGCGGAGGGGTTGTAGGTTGTGTTGAAGATTGCGCATTGTGTCTGCAAAGGTGGGAAGTCAGATGGTGTGTTTTGCGATTGGTGATGCTGGTGCGAGGAGGGAGGGGATGGAATACCTCCATGAGCTTGAGAGCTAGCGTTCTGGGGACTGCCATGCTGAGATGTGTGGTCGCGACGGCAGCGATATACAGAAACCCTCGACTCTGGTGCTGGTGATGTTCAAGATGCGCCTGCGTTGCGGCGCGCTGCGGGAGACGGGAATTGCCGCTCTTGCGCAACCATAAATATTTTTCTGCTGGAGAGCTACAAACTTCGCAGCCAACATCGCGAACACAGGAAAGAGCTATCACGCTACTCTCTCCTTGTTCTACGCGTTGACAGCGCATTCGTTCATCGACACTTCCTCGAGAGACCGGTGTGATCTATACTCAAGGATACCCGGTCTCTCACCAAATAGTAAGGTAAGCTTCATCCTCTTCACTCCTGCACGACTCGTTTTTATCGGATGATTATACGCTTTACACATGCATGGCTTTCTTACGCACCTTGACCGGTGCATTCATGGTGAAACGGCACCAGATATATGACACGAAACACACAAAAACACCTTTTCTATCGCATCTCAATTCTGTCTAGAGTATAATGCTTACTTTGTGTTTACAGTCCATTTCATGACGGGGTGTCACATGTCCGACTACGTGCGGGCAGGGAATAGAATGCGAAAGGATAGCTTGGATGATGGTATCATTGTTGATGCTTATATATACTTTCCTGCGAATATGAACATATTATCCGTACTCATTCCGCTTCTCTCTGGTGCCTCAAGGGACAAAAGTCTTCGCACCTTCATCACCCGTCCCATGCTTGCTCCATAGGAACGATCATGCCTACCGTAAAACCCCATTCCGGCAGTTGAAGCAACCATGATCCCACCACACCCTCCCACGCCTAGACTGTCACCCAATCTACCGTCCATCGTCGCAGATAGCACAATCAATCTAGCCCACGACCAGCCATTGCACCACGCTTCAAAATAGCAGCAGCAAAGATCTAGAAACCCCTGGCTAAAGCATTATGCATACAGCACTGACTAGACACTCAAACCAAATCCTCGGGAAACCACAGATCTCTTGGACAATATCCGAGATCGATGTGAAGCGTTCGTGGTATGCATGGGCAAAACGTTTGCGCAGGAGGCATTGCAGTATGCATACAAGCACTGACTGAACAGCTGAGTAAAACCTGGTTAGCGGGATCTTTGATGCGAGAGGATGCCTCACACATATACACTTGATGCCAAATTCTTGCTTCCGTATGGGAATGCCGAAGGATGGTGGTTAGTGTTCTCGTGTGGTATGTGGGAGGCCTGAGAAACGTCGTTGCAGGGTCGTGTATACAGCACTGATATTCCACCATGAACCTGGCTGCCGGAGCATGTATCCCCGAGACTTGGATGCAACCTCTACGATGTATTTGTGATGGGGTCAAACAGACACTGGCTGTACTGATGTCCGTCTTCCACCCTCTTACCACACCTCCCCTCCTACACCGGCACCCAGATTCTCCACCACATCTCCAACCAGCGATGCCGCAATCCCGTGCTGCCATGCTATACGAAACAGACCCTACAACCGTCCCTACACACAGCAAATCACCCACAACCCAATCGTACCCAAAAAGCGCAAAACCTCGTTACCCCAGGAGGTTCGCCATGCACCTCCCAAAACGGCATTGCATGAGAACACAAACCCTACCTCTTACTCTATCCACTGCTGCGCGATAAATTGCGGGCAAGGTTTTGATACGGGCAAATCAAATAACGTATCACCTCTATACCCACAACTATAGATATACTAAGATAGCAACTTTCTGTGATATGAAGTTTATGATGTTATGGTGTATTGCACCGAGGGAGAGAGAAAGTCAAAAATCAAAGACTCAGGTCTGCTGACGTGCATGCGATCGAGAAGGGGACCGGATAAAACGGGCGCGCAGAGGGCGTCTGGAATCTCAAATATCGATTGACGCAGAGCGTTTTGACTGTTCGTCAGCTCTGGACATTTGTTCGCAACGGCTTTGCGCGCAAGGAGGAAATTTGAAGTGCGTAAGTGCAAAAACAGTACAATCAAGGCTGAGTCGAGTCGAAGGATGTCACAACAGAGAAGGAAGAATTGGGTTGTTTGAAGTGTTTTGAAATATGTGGTAAAAATGTTCGTAGATACAGAAGAGGGTGATTAAAAAAAAAAGAGATCATCTTCGAGAAATGTTGTAAAACGCCGCATTGTAATCCCCCTGTCCATTTTGCCCATGGAAATGTTTGAACAAAAGAAATGTTGATGAGAGAAAAGGAAAAGAGATGGAAGAAAGAAAAATGTGTCGGATCGAACTCGTCTTCAAGCGAGTGATCCATTAGTGTCGAGAAAGGCTGAAGTCCAGCAGTAACCCCTCGCGCCATGATGTGCCAGTCTATAATGCTCCTGAGATGTTGGAAAAGGAAAAGAAATCTTTTTGGTCGCAGAAAAGACGAAGAGATGAGATGCGCTTAACATGTCAACTCGACGACGGCAACGGTAGAGTCTCCCTTGGTAGGGTTGAGCTCGGGACTGGCCTTTGCTGAGTCGACTTGGCTCTCGGTGACGGGATCCTCCATAATAGTGTCGGCTGGTGAGCGAGGAGCAGAGGCAATGGAGAAAGTACCACCGCGAGGAGAGACAAGATCGCTGGCAGAGTCGTCGATTTCGCAAGCGCCCTCCATGCTGTGCAGACCGTGGGAGGCAGGAGCGGGCTTGTGGGCTCTTGAGGGAGAAGCCATAGACATAGATCTGAAGGCGACAGTGGGAACAGGAACAGCCTGGTCTGCAACACTGGCTCTGCGGCAAACCTCTGCCTTCTCATCGGCACTCAGAGGAGTAGTAGTGCGGAGGAAGCTGGAAGCAGCGTTGCGAGGAACATAGCTGGGGCGGCGAGAGGTAGTAGGCGAAGCCATGGGGGAGGTGTTCTCGACGTCTGAGTCGGGGTTGTGGCTGCCGAACAGAGAGAACTTGCGGTCAATGGCAGGAACGGCAGGGACCTCAGAGTCCATGTCGGGGTTAGCGCTTCTGAACCAGCTGGGACGTCTGCTGCTGCTCTTGGAAGTGCGGCGGCTGGAGATGCTGAAAGCGCGGGTCTTGGAAGGCGAACCTTCGGAGCAGCTGCGAGTGTCCTTGGCCATCTGGGTAGAGACTGAGGGCTTGCGGTTATAAGCCTCGTTCTTCTGGTCAATGGCAGTCGAGACTGAAGCCATTCTGGTCTTCTGGATGGAGATAGTAGGGCTGAGAAGGCCAGAGTCTCCGACAGGCACAATCTCCTTGCCCATCTTGAAGTTGCCAAACATCTTCTCCCACATGGAGGCTCTTCTGACGGGAGGAAGAACAGGAGTAGGGGCGAGAACAGTGACGCTCATTGTGAATGTGTTGTGTTGTGAAGAGATATTACTCGAGATTATGTATTAGTTGTCGTGGTGAGATGAAAGACCTGTTGTTGGAATGCTGTTTATCTTGGAATGGAAGTCGTGTAGAAGAGTCGACGAAGAAATGCGAAGATGATGAAACGAGCGCTGCTGAACAAGATACTGACCCAGGATGCGTGGCCTTACTTATATCAAAGCACAACGTGCAAAAACGCCCGTATCATCAGGCTTGCCGGTTTCCTGGACGTTGAATTCCAGCAAGCCCGTGAAAAGCATCTCGAAGCACAGGCGGAGCGTTTGGTGTGGAACATGTCTATCAGACATAGGTCGTTGTACTATTAGCAAATCCCACAAACGGTCAAACAACGACTGGGCATCGTTCAAGTTCTCCCAGTCGACACGGCTCTGGACGCCTAGAGACACAACCTACCCGCGTCGTCCTCCGCATCCGGAAGTGTACACGAGGAGATCTGCGCTGTCCATTGTGCAAACAGGTCGTGGGTCTATCCCTTAGTTCCTTCTCTCGTGTTGGAGGATCTCATACCTGCCGAATCAGATTACGGAATTCTCAAGCTACGCAGCAGGAGTCAGTGACGACGTGGCCCAGTCCTACCCGTAGACATGCGAATAGCAACGGTTGACTATCGAGCGAATAAATGAAAGCCGTTGCCAAATCCCAAATCCCCGAACAAGAGCGAGTGAGGGTGAGGGAAACCGTTGCAGGCGAGGCTTCCAGGAAAGGGCAGGGTTGCAGCGGCCATGCGTTTTGACCCCCTCGGGTGCATCCGATCGCAAGTTATGACAACGAGTTTGCAGCCGTTTCCCCCATTCTCGACCACCACGACCACCCCCTTGGCTGCCTTCCCCAGACATTTGTTTACAACTGCCGTCCCATTTGCTGTTGCAGAGGATATCGCGATACAGGAGAAGACGTTGCAGTACACCATCAGTTTCAGCCCAGTGGCTCCTTCCATCTACATATTCAGGGATGCATGTACGAATCGCTATGTATCATTAGGCAAAAGGTAAGCAGCGTGCGTCGGGCAACGCGATAATGTACATTT
>ERZ794946.100-NODE-100-length-47854-cov-4.760204_pt1 | contig 47854 bp, 56 predicted proteins | sample MGYA00433072_ERZ794946 | MGnify/ENA primary metagenome ERZ794946 (study PRJEB30137, sample SAMN04331413) | food metagenome | isolation source: Y3 must sample point D1 replicate A | place: Australia: South Australia | collected 2014 ...
GCGGTGTCTTGCACGGCGGCTGCGGCGGCAGCTGTGGCTTCACTTGTGGCAGCAGCTGCCAACGATGATGATGATGAGATCCTGTAGAGAGCCAAAGTCTCTCTCTTACGACCTTCCCATATTCAGCCAACCTGCGGGCTCAGTTGAAGAGTGATGATCTCTCCACTCGTTGCGCGGAATCAGTCTTGGACAGACTAGGTCTCTGAAGTCACGAAAAACGCCGTGTCTGCATCCTGTGCCAATCGAGTCAATACACAATTGCACGGTTGGAGCACGGTCGCAGCGGCAGGGACTCACTGTGCTCGAGTATCACTGAGAAGTGCTGTATAATGCTGCGTCAACATGGTCATGCCATGAATACCTATACGAGTACTCAGCACGTTTTGGTGCAATGGCAAGTCGAACCGACCGAGCCTCTCATCTAATTTCCGTTCCGATACCCCATCTCAATGTAGTCAAGTGTTGAGATTCTTTTGCAGAATAGAGGACTCAATTGAGATGACTGTTCTTCTACGTATCTTGAATGTGGTGCTGAGATGTGCAAGTGCAAGTGCCAGTAAAGAGTGCCGAACACGAAGCAAGGGCGTGCCGCCATCCGGGTACTCGGACTTGCCGGAGAACGACCCCGGACGACGCGACGGCACGCTCTGACCACGCCCAACGACGTAATAGGCGGGCTACCCTTCGCAATCTCTATTATTATTTTGACCCAACCGGCGCCGCCATGTAAACTACCTTGTTCTGCTTATACTCGTGTGACAAGAACATGCGCCTATAAATCTACAACACATCACCGCAGAGCCATTGACTTGAGCTGTGCCGACACCAAACATGACGTCCGCCTCGACGTCCTCGGCAACTTCGCCTGCCTCGAATGCATCGTCGCAAACCGCTGCACCCAGTCCCAACGCCGATCCAGAAAAGCACAACAACAATCGAGATACTGAAGGGACGGCCGAGGCAGAAAAGGCCAAGAAGCCTAGTTTGAAAGAAAGAGCAGAGAAGCTATGGGCCAAAACACAATTGGATGTCACCACAATGAAGATTATGGCAAAGTGAGTGCCGCCATGTCAAGAGGGCGTCGTGAACATGTCTCTGACTGTGTCCCAGGGGTGCTCTGGCGCCGACCATAAGTCTGGCCGCATATCAGGCTACCAACTTTGCTGAAACCTATACAACTCTAGGTTATCTCGTGGGAGTCGTCTCTATCTTGAGTTTTGCAATTATGCCAAGATCAAAATTCCTACAAACCTGGTTCCTCAATATGCTATCTTCGTGCCTGGCGGCTTGCGTAGCACTACTAGCCATATACTGCGCAGTTCAGGCGAGACTGCATACCGAGACTACGGTACGGACAGGAGGACCTGGCACAAGTGGAACTCCTTCACCAGGCGCCACCACATCCACCTACAATTCCTCAGCGGCAGCCGTCAGTGGCATCTGGCTGTTCTTTGAGATTTGGATCATCAACACAATGCGAGCCAGGAACCCTCAGCTTATGATTCCTGGTATCATCGCGACTATCTTCGCAAACGTAAGCATGGTGTATGCACCACAATTCGCCTCAATGGCCACAGGTATATCCTTCGTTAAAAGGTTGCTGGAGTCATTCTTTACAGGATTCGCAATCGGTGGTGCAGTATCTCTGCTTATCTTCCCGATGACAATGCGTGGCGTCGTTTTCAAAGAATTCACAGGATACATCATGCTTTTGCGTAAGATGACCAAGGCGAATCTCACATATCTCCAGAGTCTGGAGGAAGGCGATATGTTTTTCGGAAGAAGCGATACCAACGTTCCAGAGAAGCCGAAGAGAACCTCAGAAGCCCAGGCTATCAAGGATACGCTCGCTGGACTTGCCGCTTTGCACGGTAAACTTTCTATCGACTTGACATTCGCCAAGAGAGAGGTCGCTATTGGACGACTTGGTCCAGATGATCTACAGGAAATCTTCAAGCAGTTGCGAGGATTGATGCTTCCCATCATTGGCCTAAGCAGTGTTATCGACGTTTTCGAAAGAATCGCCGAAGACAGAGATTGGAACCATCCGGCTCCGAAAAAGCCGTTCGAAGAACTTGATGACCCCAATGAGAGAAGCAGGATGGAAGCTGTTCAAGATTGGCACGCCATCTTCAAGACGATGCGGGAGCCATTTGCGCGGATTGTCGGCGACATCGACGAAGGCTTCGAGCACGTATTGATTACTCTGCAATTGATCAAGCCACCAAAGCGTGAGGCCGACGCTGAATCCGAAGGCGATCGTCCTCACCCAGGTGAGAAGGACTTCCAAAGTTACCATTACAAGCGAGTCGATGAATATCACAGTCAGAAGCGTAACCTCCTGAGACGTTGGTGTGAACTCAGAGGTTTCTCGCTACCTGACGACTTTTTCGAGAACACCCAGAAAGCCGACTTTAAAGCACCAGACTGGTATCACAACGTTAAGAACAATGATGAGCGCCAGAAGTACAGAGCCAGACTTTTCATTGTTCTATACGTCGACTTCCTGCTGGATTCAATAGCTTTGACAGTCCATGATTTCGTCAAGTACGCAGATGCCAAAGTCGAAAGCGGGAAGCTGGGCCGCAAGAGACTGATTGTACCTGGTGTCAAGCGTCTGAGAAAATGGATCAAGTCGTCCTACAGTCGCAAGCAAGACGCATACACTGACGAGCAGCATGGCATGAATGAAGACGGCAACCGAGCTTCCAACGTGTACCTTGGTGACGCTTACAACAAGCGAAAAGATCCGGAGCACTTGCCCCCTAGCACCGCCTGGGAGAAATTTGGAGATAGACTCCGTGGTATCGCGCATTTCCTTCGCTCGCCAGCATCATCGTTCGGTTTCAGGGCCGCTTGTGCCACCATGTGCCTCGCCATCGTCGCATACCTACACGACACACAGACTTTCTACGTCAGACAGAGATTGTTCTGGGCCCAAATCATGGTCGGTATGAGTATGTCTCCTTCTGCTGGACAAAGTCTGTTCAGCTTCGCACTCCGTCTCGTCGGTACTTTCGCAGCGATGGTGACGAGTTTCATCATTTGGTACATCGTCGACGGACACACAGCTGGTGTACTTGTCTTCTTCTGGTTCTTCGTTGCTTGGGGCTTCTTCATTGTTCTGAAGTTCCCTCGCTTCATCCCTGTTGGCATGATTTACTCAGTCACAAATACCCTGATCATCGGATACGAACTTCAGGTCAGAAAGATTGGTGTCACAGTCTCCGAATCGAATGGCCAGGCTTACTACCCAATCTATGAGCTGGCTCCTTATCGTCTTGCCACAGTTGCAGCTGGTATTTTTGTGGCGTTTATATGGTAAGTCAACCCGAAACAGCGCGACCTAGTGTCATTGCTAATCATGTCGTATAGGACCGTCTTCCCATACCCGATTTCCGAGCACTCGGAACTTCGCCGCAACCTCGGCTCATCACTATACCTCCTCGCAAACTACTACTCTGTCGTGATCGAAACAGTCAAGTTCCGCGTTAGAGGCGACTTCCAGAATCTGCACTTCGACGAGAAAGAACATCCAGCCAAGAAGCTCGAGAAGATCAGACAAACTGTCTTCTCAAAGTCTGTACTGCTGCTTCAAGGACTACGCACACATTCTGGTTTTATCAAATACGATGTACCTATCGGAGGTCGCTTCCCTCGCCAGAACTACGACAGAATCATCGCTCGCATTCAAGATATCTTGAACTTTGCTTCCCTGCTCAGCTATGCGTCGCAAACCTTTAGTGACATGCGAAATGCAGAAAAGGACGGTTCAGAATCACAATGGCTGAATGACTTCCGCCGTCTTGTCAAGGAAGCTGATATCACGAGCAAAGAGTCCACGACGCTGCTGTCACTGCTCTCGGCATCAGTGGCTAGTGGGCAACCGCTGCCACCCTACCTCCAACACCCTGAGCCATATCGTCTCAGCGCAAAGCTCGAAAGTCTAGACGCGAGTATTTTGTCAGTGAGACACATGGCCGAACCAGGCTTTGCAGCATTCGCAGTCATGCAGATCTCGACAAAGTGCATCGGTGACGATATTAAGGCGTTACTGGCGGATATCAAGGAGTTGGTAGGTGAACTAGATTTCTCTTTCCACGTTGTTAGTACGCAAGATGATTCGCCCAGCGGTTCGCAGGATGCGTTGATAAGGGATGATGTTCAAGATCGCAAGATTGATTAGACAGCACATACGTTAATGACATGTATATCTTGTTGTTCAAATACTCTGGCTCTCAATGTGACCGATTAACCTCGCCCTGCCTGAAGTCTAATGTGAGCATCGCGATTAATGCGGACCTGATGCAGACATTTTACCAAAGTCAGTCTAGAGAAAGAAACACCGAAGACAAAAGGAGGTCGAAATATGGAGATTTTGGAAAAGAAAGCAGCAGTCGCAATCATGCTTGACAGCCGCACCCAGCGCGGACCTGCTATTCTCAGCGCTACCTAAACAACACAAGAACAATCAAGCGCATTCTAGAAGAAATGATGAAGCTGTTTCGTTCCTTCCATCTCACCCAACCAACCAGCTCTTCCAGACGTATACAGCTCATTCAACGGCTTCGATTCCGTCACCGCATCTTTATCATCCAAACACCCCACTCTCACGACCAATATCCCGTCCGCCTCACTCATATCACCTTCTCTCCACAACGGACTTCCGCATTCACCACAGAACACCGTAGTGACCGTTCTTCCAGAATCGGCCTTGGCGGAGTATTTCTTGGGTGTTCCTTGAACCGAAAAGTTCTTTGATGAAACGATTATGTTGGTCGAGTAGGCAGAGCCGGAGATCTTTTGACAGTCGGTGCAGTGGCAGATCGCCTGGGTTGAGAAGTTTGAGTATTTCTTTTCTTTTAAAGATGACGTGGTGGCGGAGAGTTGCAATTACCTTGTTTAGAGGTTCGCCTTCGTATGTGAAGGAGACTTTACCACAGTAGCAGCTTCCTTTTCCCATGGTTGCGTGTTTTGTGCGGTTGCTTTGATATATCGGTGCTTGTATGGAGGTTGCTCGCTGTTCATTGACAAACTGTCTAATGCTTTTGACAGAGGGAGGAACTGGGGGTTATAGATATTTTTGTATTATCAAAGGTCTTTGTAATATGAGAGAATGTCAAACTGTCACTATTCGGTGGATATATAAACTGTGATGATGGGAATTCCAAATTCATAAACGGATGTCCGGAGGGGTGTTGGTTGATCAAACGTTCTAGACTCGGTTAATCGAAACATAAAGTTCGACCATTTCACGTGATTTGTTAATGGCTATCGAGAATTAGAAGTGAGCTTTGTTTGCATCAACGAAGATATGATAATTGCGGTCATCAGTTCATATATACTGGGATCAGTCTGCGAGAGGACTTTATGTGTTATGTGGTGGTTGTGGTATCTTCACCTGGCATCCGGAGGCTCATCGCACAACAGCAACTCCCGGCTCGTGATTGGCGTTTTGCAATGGGTGGAATAGCTCTCTGTCTTCATAGCCACTAGCTCGGTGTGAACGAAAGACAAAGGAAACAAATATTGACAGTGAGCTGTCGAGGCTCCCCGTCGGCGATTGCGAAAGAGTGCTTGATATTGAATTTGCTGCATCAAACTCAACCAGGGTCACCCTGCATACAAGATGAGATGAACGTATCCCATGATTCGCCGTGTTCCTCCATCCCCCAACACTAAACTTTGTCACGCTCATGGCTGTAGAAATGCATGAAGGGTTTTCTAAAATGGACCCGTTTCCAGTGAGAGCTCATCAGTGGGCTCCTCTCTTGAGAAGGTCGCACCAATCTCGACAGCAACTTGTATCTCTTTAGCTTTAAACCATCCGGCATGGTTATAGGAGATGAGCGATGGTGATAAGATTCTGCAGCTGCATTTCTCGTTCGTAGCTTCCTCAAGCATCTCCAAATTCCAGCGCAAATGTTGGCACGTCACCAACGAGGAAGGAAAGTGTATACGGTAGATATTCCTTCTTGAAATACTCACCTCGAAACATCTTGAGCATCCACCATCATCATCCCAATCCATTATCTTCCATCCGCTCATCATCTTTCGGCCATCTGCCACACAGTGTTCCAGATGCACAATTACTTTTCTGAATGCTTGAGGTGCCCGGGATGGAGATCAACAAGTACTCTTCGTCCGATCGATACATCTCAGTCTAGCGACTCCGCCAAATCATCACCTCACTTACGACCAAACATCGAGGGTTCAACTCGACTAGCCCCGGAGATACTCATGGTGATTGCGGACCACACCAGTGACGAAGACTTGCCAGATCTACGCGGAACGTCCGCTGCTTTCGAGTATATTGTCAGACCTCGTTTACTCGAGCGCAAGTACACCGACTACTACTATCCGCGTCAAACTTGGGACTGGAACGCCTCATCGAGATTGCCGACCAGGACGACGGCTCAGCAAACATCCAAAACAGTATCGGCGTTTGTGAGGACGATATCGAAAGCAGAAAGCCATATGTCGGAGAGCTTTCTCATTGGGGTCCCCGTATAGACGGTAATCTATTGCACGAAGCATTTCAGAAAGTTGCGGTCCCCATAGGAGCTCGCAATTTTGGCATACTTTTGATCGATGACAAGAACAAGCGCCGGCGGAACGAGGCAGCCGTACAACGCGGATTGAAGATTCTCGAACTCTGCGACCCGAGCCAATTCACGGTCGATGTGCGATACTCGAAGGCCATGGAAACAGACGTGCAGCAGTCGGACGACGTCAAAAGAGTGGACGCTAAGCTGGGACACCGCCTTCTTATGTTGAAAGACAAATGCGATCACAGCTGCAAGTTCCTGGTCCGCTTCTTGCATGAGCATGCAAGGAACGATCCGTCATCTCAAGTCACAGTGAATTTTGACACTTAGACTAGCCACACGCTCAAATGCATCGACACGCACCGCATCCTTTCTTTGACCAAGGCACTTACTGGCGAGAACAGTCTCGCAGAGATCAACTTCTCTCGATGCGAGTTCCCGGCACCGGACAGCGACACCTCACTACATTCGATTATCGCACGGCAGTCAAAGTGCCTCAGACGCCTTACCATCTAGAATGCTTCTGCTCGCTCGGATTGGGCACGCGAGAAGCTCCTGGACAGCATCGCGTCATGCGACCACCTTGAATTCTGTCACCTCTACAATCTTACAAGCTCTGACGATGGCGCCGAGGAGTTCAAGGGTGAGTTCGAGTTCAAAGAAAGAGACAACATCAGATCTGCTCTGCTGAACATGAAGTGGACGAGAAGAGCGGATGAGGTTTGACTATAGTTGTTAGGCACGGAGGACATTCGGAGGAGGTATGCGTATGGAGTTCATGGAAAAGAAAATAGGACATTACTGCAGCAGGCATTAGGATACTGAAGTAGTGCATTAACATCAGTAGAGGTGTATCGGAGAACGAACTCCCGTATTTCGTGTATCGCTCTTATGGTTATTGTAGAAAGACATGGTTGTTTCAAACCAGCCGAGACAATCCACTAAGAGAACGCCCTGAGCGAGCTCTCCCCGGGCATGGCTTCATATGTCAAAAACGTTGCGCATTGTTACGTACCGTATCTTGGCCTCCTCGGCATTTGAGCTTTTTACCAACAACCTACTCATCCAGCGGGACTTGCCCATCCATACTTGACCCCTGAGAAAGTGATCATAGTCTTCTTACCTTGATAGCTTGGGATGTAGGTGGTAGGGATAGCCATGCGCATTGTACCAGCACCCAGGAACCAAGCATTGACAAAGATAGCACGCTTGTTGTGAAGTTCCCAGAGTTCGATTATGACTGGGATAAGAGAGGTCTGCTTCGGCACGTCGAACTGCTTGATGAAGCAGTGGAAATCGCGCTCTCCATTAGGCGCCTTGAAGCGCAACTCGCCGCAGTAGTGAATCTGGGCAGGGGTGGATTTGCAGTGACCGGGAGCACACATTCGCTCTGAGACGTCATGTGCTTGGCGATCGTAGAATGTGATAGAGATGTCCTTGTCGAGACCCGGGTTGTGGTCTGGTGAGTGGAAGTACCATTTGCCAGACAGCGTGTGTAGAGGTGAAACTAAGCCTTGACGGACGGCGTGTTCTTGCGTTCGCACAGCTCTGTCGGTGGTCGCGACGTCGTCAGTCCATTCGTCGTGGGAGTCATCGGAGCTGGAATCGGCATCTTCGGTTTTGATGATGACGGATGTCTCATCTTCTTCATCTTCAGCCATGCTTGTGTCTTCGTCTTCCGTTTTGACGACCACGGCGGTGTTCTTCTCTGCTCTGACGACAAGATCGTAGCGTTCTTCTCCTGCACCCTGGTGTATATCCTTCCTCGATGCAGCTACGTTGTTGGCGCGTTTTCTCTCGATAAGCTTCTCCACCTCTCTCCAAGGCAAGTGCTCTCCTGCTTCATTCCAGATCCCGGCAAATTTAATCCAGCCCGGGCCTCCATTGTACCCACACAGGTGTGAAGAATGGATGGTTGCGTACATCTTACCCTTTCCCCAAAGAGTCATGGTCCCTAGGATAACGTTTTCGGTTGCAGTGATGAGTTCCAGAACGCTGCCTTTGACCTTGTTGGATGGCGAGAACTGCTTTATCTGGCGTACAGTGGAGTCATCGCAAGGTTCTGTGGACAACTCTCCGCGGTAATGGCGATGTCTACTATCGCGCTGGATTGTAGTCTCCCAGAACTTGAGATAATGACAACCGTCCTCACCGGGGTTGTATCTGGGCGAATAGAGCCGCCAAAGACCAGGAAATGGCCCACGATGCACCGCTCTAGGGTCGTCTTTGATAACATCAGAAGCAGCAATCTTCTGTGCTTCGACATCTGATAGTCGAGCACATGCAAATTGCCTCCATTCTTGGTCGTCGACTCCGAGTTCGGTATCGTCTTCTTCGCCTTCTCTTGCAGATGAACCCGATGCTTCTGACCGATCGCCCAACTGATCGCTCTCATCGTCATCAGGCTCACTGTCTTCGCCGTTCAGCCTTTCGTCATCTCCGCTATTATCACCGCTTCCATCGCTCTGGATCTCTTCATCATTACAGTGCCTGGCAGCCGTTTGGGCCACAGCTTGCAACCGAACGCCCGAAAATGTGACCATAGAACAGCTACTTCTAGTTGCATCAAGGGGAGGTGCTGGAACAGTGCAAACCATCATACCATTGCCCCAGAAGGTTGCTTTGCCCGCGTAACGCCGCCCATTAGAAGTTTTACAGTTCATCTTCACCGAGCGACCCTTGATACGTAAGTTAGGGGTGAAGGTCGATATCTCGAAGGTTTCTGAGCGTCCGTACGTTCCAACGACCAGCCTTCCTTGATATTGGCGTACTGGTGTCTTGAGTTGCTTTTGTCCGTCTGTAGTCGTCTCCCAAAAGTAGATGTGATGATCGCCGCCACCGCCCGGATTGTATTCTTGTGCATAAAGCAGCCATTCTCCAGATAGAAGCTCTAAAGTGCGACGCGAATTTTTTGATCGTTTGCCACTGGAAGCACGGGTGATTTCATGCCTCTGAGCGTCTACATCGGCAAGGCGCGAAGCTGCCAGCTGACCCCAATCCCGGTCATCCATCGGACTGGATTTGGGGATATCATTGTTGGTGTCCTTTCCTGATGGGCCGACCTCTTGGGAATCCTCCTGCCTCACGTAATCTCCAGGGTTCTGGCACACGTTGCGTGAGTGATGACCTTCGATCTCTGGATGATCTGCGAGGTATTCTTGGTCCTGGAGGCTGGCTTGCCAGTTTTTCGGACGTAGACGGGGGTTTTGCGTGGGACACGTTTGATTGTTATGCTTGAAGTTCTGGTGATGAGCTAGACTGCACACTGCCCGCGGTTCAGGCTGCGAGACATCTGTAACTTGGGAGATATTGCGCTTTGCCGACTGACGTGATGCATCTGTATGAGCAGAGACATCCTTCTGTGCTTGTGATAGCCGATCGGATTCGACAATGACCAGATCAACAAGCTCGTTGAATGTCAGAGTTGGACCTTGATCCAGTCCCAGAACGTCATGCTCTTTCAACAAAGTCCTGACCCAGTCCGCATACACAATGCCAAGTGAATTGAGGAACTCCAGTTTCAAAAAATTCTCCGGAAGACGCTGTGATTCGTTGTGGTCAAATAGGTGGTTGTATTGATCGAACGCGGCTTGAAAGTCATCGGCGATTTCTTTAGGCGAGTCGTCAAGGTCGATTTCTGCAAGCAAGAGTTCATCGTTGTACAAATTGATCACCTTTTGATTATCAGAGACGTAGTATCTGGACTTGAGGCCAATGTAGGCCTTGTGGGCGTTCAAGGAGCCGAACATATCGATGTCGGCATCTGACTCCATGGTATCGCGCATGGCTTTCAGTAAACTTTCATTTCGGCGTCGCCAGACGGCAGTCCGTTTAATATTGTCGTTCCATTCTGCTGTAGTGCATTGCTTGTCGTCCAAAGAAAGCGGGTGTGTTGATTCACCATTGAGTATGGCATCGGCACCGGCCATCAAGGCAGCGTCCTGTAAAGCATCACTCCATTTATGCCAATCATCCTCACCTTGCAGCTTAGGTAATTCATCGAAGTAGTTGTGCGAGGAGCTTGCTTGAGCAATCTTCTTCACTGCAGGATCAGAAAGCGCAAGGCGACCGCCCACTCTATGAGCTGGTGACGCTGCATCCATCGCAAATGCCTGATGGATTGGAAAAGGCGCGCCGTTGTGGTTGGCGTGTGTTTCGGGTGTTGATGCACCGAAAAGCGCGGCAGTCTGTTTTACCGCGCTGGTGGGCCAAACAAACAGACGCCAAGCAAAATTTGTGCTTTGCAGATCTCCAGCATAAAAGCTGGAGGAAGCCAGCTGCAGAGATGCATAAAGCGTGTCATACCACAAAGTGCCGATGGGAGCATTGGGCAGATAGAGCTGTCAGTGGGTAACTAGAGGCTCTGGTTCGTTACGTGCGTTGACGCAGCTATTCTTGAGCCGAAGATATAATCTCCATCTCGACATGATCCAGTATCGACTTTATGCAAGGTCTATGCAAGCACAACCTAGTATTTCGCCAAACTCTAATACTCGCAACTTCACTCCCATCCGTCTTTCGTCTTTATTGTCAATTGCACTAATAAACAGATACAAATTCGATCGAAACCTTTGAAAAGGCCCAGAAAATTTCAGCATGTCATCCAATGGAAAACGCAAGGCTACTGAAGACATTTCGTCCAATGAAAAACGCAAGGCCACCACATCTTCAACCACCGATCCAGCCAATTCGACAAAGTCTAGCCTGACGCACGTCTACGTTGTACAGAGCCTGGACGGAGACCCATACCGCCCACTGGAGCAGGATGTTCGTGGTGTTTACACCGATCTCGCAACTGCCAATGCAGCAGCCCGGGACTTCTACAACAAGCACTCTTCTTGGGGACCGCTGGCAGAAGTGAAGCGACCCAAACCGGAGCAACCGAAGATGCGAAACGGCAGATATCGCGACATGGCAGAGGATGAGGGCGAGGAGGACAGCGATGAACTTGGCTGCGTGAGATTACGCCATGATGGGGGCCTACGCTTCGGTATGAGGGATCCGGAGGGTACTCAATACGTTGTCTGGGTTGAGAAGAGAGAACTCAACCCCGCTAAGCCTTCGCCGACAGAGAGCGAAGAGTATGCTGCAGCAAATTCGAAGGCGTACGGGGCTAGGCACCAATTGCATGAAGGTGGGTACGCGTCTGGAGAGTACGGAAGAACAGGATACGGCAGTGACGAGTTTGGACCGCAGCACGGTATGGATCGTTACGGATTTTGATGCGTGAGCTGCAAAATAAAAGCATCGCATACGATCGTCTCTTCTTCCTTGATCTCATACACAGTCTTACTGTTGTTCCTTCTCATACATCAGCTTCGCATGCAGCTCAATATTCAAAAGCAAAACAAAAGTCCAAAAGATCACACCAAGGATCGAACACACAACCAGCAAAAGGAGGAGCGCCGACGCTACTACTCCCGATGCATTAGCACAGGCTATTCCCCTCAGGCCAGACATCCTTTGGATTCTGGTGCTCCTGAGTGGGTGAAAGGTAGCGAATTGTTGATGCCTATATAGTCACAATGGCAAGTGAAGGGAGATATTGACTTTTCGTTATCTGTTTTTTGTTCTCTTGAACCTCTATCTCTTCGCATTTTTGCTTCCTAATCGCCTACATCCTCCACGCTTTCATCATCAAACGCATGGTTCTTTTTCGATACTGAAGTCGTGTTTAGTAAGAACGCTGATATTAGTTGTTCTCGACGCATGGTTCTGCGCACCTACAAAACAACATAACCAACTCAACTCGCTGCCCACATCTCACCCTCCCTACAGTCCTCTTGCCGTAGCAGTCAAGATGCAAGATACTTCTCAAAAGTGGACGCATGTCCAGTGAGAGCAAGAGAAACTACCCACTCCACTCCGAATATCATTCCAGCGAATTGGAATTCGTCGTGCATCTTGACCAGTGCGCACAAGGCAGGAAATACAAGGGGGAAGTGCATCATGACACGTTCTGCGTCGACGGGGCGGGATGAGAACCTGCAAAGATGAGAAAGATGAGAGACAACTAGGAGCATGCACATGATTGATTTCACAAGGTAGGAGAGGAATGTTGAGTAAACAAACGATTGTGTTATTCCGGAAACACCTTTCCATAAGGTGTGTGGCTCCCTGTGACCACATCTCCAATGCAACCAGTATACCCGACCCTGACCAAGAAACACCAGTTACACTCGGTATTTGAGCTAATACCAAAGCCTAGACAAGGAGCCACCAAAGTAAAACAATTAGACAGAAATGTGATCTGGATCATGACCACAAGGAGATGGACGTAGGACGTAGTGCATCTGAAACATAAAGCGGGCGTAAGAATCATCAGCGACATGAGAGAACGAATAGTTGAGGTATGTGTTCCATGATAAAGACTGAGACAAAGAACGTTGCTCAAGTACCTTCCATTAGCAATTGCTTGCTTACTCAGGCATGGTGAGCTGGAAGTCCTTGAATTCGTCATCCTCGTCTGGAAGGATCGAAAGCTTGCGCATGTGTTCAGAAGGAGCATCATGATCTTCCATGCGAGCGTTGCGTTCACGGAGGAGCTCCTCGACTTCGGCATCGTCAGCCATCAGGTTTTCCAAGACGGTCCTAGTTTTCTTCTCGGTGGGGGTAGCAGGCTTATCGTGGAGAGTCGAGAGAGGGCGTCTGGAGGCAGCGGAAACGGCACGACCTCTAGCGTAGCCAAGTGTGTTGCGTGAAGCGGCAGTGGCAGAGGCGTGGCGAGCTGATGATGAAGCAGTCGGAGCAGTCAAGGAAGAGATGGGCTTGCGAGGGAGGGGACGAACGGTGTTGGTAGTGCGTGAACGAGCAGCGGCTGTTGCTGTTGGGGCAGCGAAGCGAGGACCAAGTGCCGTAGTCGACGATGATCTGGAGAGAGCACTGACGGCACGCCTAGCCGACAGACTGGAAGGAGCCCTGGACTGTTGTTCTTTCTCCTCGAAACCCTTGCGGACCTTTGTGAGATCGAGGTTAAGGAAGTCATCGGCCTCGAGAGCACGGCGAATGATGTCTTGCTGAATTTTGTCGGTACGGGCCATCATCTCGCGGTTCTTGCGCTCAGTTGGACGGACGCCGTGCTCATCGGGAGCGTTCTCAAAGACGCCCCAGAAGCCATTGGTAGCATACTGGGGATCCAGCATCGAGTAGTCGCGTTCGTGAATTGTGTCTGGATGGTCAGGTAGTGCTGAGACGGGTAAGTCAATGTCTCACAGAAACAGCTTAAGATGGACTCACGAATTGATCTCGGAGGCATGTACTCAATGTCTGGAACACCATCATCTTGCTCCTGCTGAATGGGCTCGGCTTGGTGAATCTTGACCTTCTGTCTGCGTAGTCGAGGACTGAGAGTCTTCTGAGCGGATGCCTTGATGGTCAACGGAGCCGGAGTCTTTGCTTTGGCGTTGGTCGTCTTCATTCCCAGTGGGGCGCGGTTGCGTGGGCCGGCCGGAGTGATGAAGGCATTGTGGTCCAGGTTAGCCTTCTTGGTTGTCTTCCCAGTCTTGAAGCCGGATTGGAAGGCATCGTTCTCGTCATTCTGGTTGCGGCGGAAGGGTGTCTTGGGAGCCTTGTTGGCAGGAGTCTTTGCTTGTTGATTTAGTGGTTTGGCAGCAGCGGCAGCTTGGTGGGCATAAGCCAGATTTTCTTGATCAGCGCGTGCGGCGAACATGGTAAGTGTCGTATGTCGTTTAGTCGTATTGCATCCAGGTGGGGAAGTTGTCGAAGGATTCCAGGAAGTGCGTGATAGGTAATTGTAGTGCAGACGGTCGTCGTCAAGCTCTTTGTTTATGGCAGCTAACCTAGTCGCATGACGGTTGACTTGATGAGCAAATTGCGGCCGTGTCTTATGTTTCAAGACGCGTGACAGGGCAACTGCTACGAACTACACGTCCTACCACGGTTGGGGAAGGAGGCCGTAAATGTCCACTGGCCGTCCGTCTGTTGATGCTCGGTCGACGCGGCAACAAGCTCTCACAGGCCAATCAGGTCGCCTGGCCTTGGCGGCCGGAGGTCGGGCGTCGGGGAAACGTCTATCACACCAAACTTCGAGAAACATCCCCCCTCCCCCTGAACCTCCGATCTTCCTCTGCATATACACATAATACTGCAATCCTTCAAAACCGCTTTCTCGACCTCACACTTCACTCTCTGCTTCAGCTTTTCAGCTCCGTACACCATTCTCCACAACTCACCTTCTCAGTAATCACAACAAACATACAAGATGGATGCCATCAAGCAGGTGCGTGTCATCAACACAAGCTCCAACAACACCCTCCCTCCATGCCACATCTACATGATGAAACTCAACGATTCCCCTTAATACACCGCAAGGTGCATGATTCGAAATCGTCCAATTACAGTCTATATCTGATCACGATGCTGCTGCCCGCTTCAATTACCCCTCACCCCCACCACTTCTTCCAGCCAAGCTGACAAGTTTCCCAACAACAGCGCATGAACGCTCTCCGCCTCGAGGCCGACGAGTCCGCAGCCAAGAACGAGGAGCTCAAGGCAAAGGTCAAGTCGCTGGAGCAGGAGAACCTCGCAAAGGAACAAGAGATTACCTCGCTCGCACACAAGAACCAGCTCCTTGAGGGCGAGCTCGAGAAGATTGAGTCTGGTCTCAAGGACGCAAAGGCCGCCGCCGACGAGAGCGCCCAGCACGGCACCCAGAACGAGAGCTTGCAGAGAAGACTGCAACTCCTCGAGGAGGAGGCCGAGGAGGCTGACAGAAACTTGAGAGAGACCAACGACAAGTACGTTTACACTCCTCCCATTCAGCTTGAACAACTTGCTGACATGCCATTCACAGGCTTCGCCAGACCGACGTCAAGGCCGGCCACTACGAGCGCAAGGTGCAAGCCCTGGAGGCCGCCCGCGATCAATGGGAGGCCAAGTACGAGGAGATGGCCGCCAAGTACAATGCCACCAAGAAGGAGCTCGACGACTTTGTCGCCGAGATTGGCAACATCTAAGCCACGTCTTCTCTTCACCACCTTTGCATCCGTTCGTCACGGCCTTTTCTCGTATCTCCCATCGTCTTCTTCATCGCCGTTTCTTCATCTTGGGTTCTCAGCATGGGCGTCATCATCGCTGCGTAGAGAATGAGAGCATTCTCCGAGCGTTTTTTCAGAACTTGTTACTCCTTTAAAGAAATCATCATCTCCCTCCCCAGAACGATACCACCGCTTCAACCGATAGAATGGAAGCTTCTTTGTCTCGTTGACATGAAAAAACAAAATGCTTATTTGGGTATCATGCGTGCTCTTGAAATGAATCGTATGCCATGCACATCACTTTTCCGTCCTGGCCTTCTTCGCAGCGGCATTCTTTGACCTTTGCTTGTTGCGAGTCTCCTTTCGCTCACCCTTGCTCTCATATCTGAACTTCTTCTTCTTGGGCTTGTCCTTGAAATCCACCTTCTTGCCTTTTGACCACATCGTCTTCTTCTTGACCACAGCTTCATCCTTGGCATCAGCGTCCTCTTTGACCACAGCGGTCTCCGCTTCGTCGTCCGAGTCTTTTGTGAAAGCCTTTGCGTCTTCCATGGCCTCGATGGTCACGGTTGTGTATTTGTCCTCGTCAACGTACTCGTCTACACCGTCGATGGAAGGTCTAGGCGGCGAAGCAATGCCATCCCATTCCTCGTCGTCTTCTGCGGCGGAGTCTTCGTCGTCTGAATCCTTGTTCGCTTTTCTGAGCAGGTCGTTTACTTCGGCAACATGGCGTTCTAGGTCTACTTTTCGTTGATCGCGCATCTATGGATGGTATCAGTCAATCGTCCAGGAAATGGTAGGAGTGCAGAGCGGGGCTTGATATGTACCTCTTTCCTCGCCTTGACCTTCTCTTCCTTTTCAATCTTGGCCGACTGTTCTTGGGCGTGCTTGATGCGCTGTTGCTTTCTCTTGCGGAAGCCTGTGAGCCATTCATTGCGTGCCTCTGGGTCAAATTTCAACTCGTCGACTTGAGTAGTAGTCTTGCGGCGTTTTGCTGGCGGTGCTCGGGGTGCTTGACGCGGTGCCATGGTGATTTTCGTCTCGATGGAGGAAGGTTTTGTGGGCAAAATTGGGTGTGTACGACTGGAAAGTGATATGCGATCCGATTACTCTGGGTTGAAAAACAGGAGTATACTGGTGTCGAGGAGGAGTGAGTTATGGTGATGATGGTGCTGCGTAGCAGAGCAGAAAGTTACAGGGACCAAAAAAGTCGCGAACGTCCGTGCGTCAGCATGATGATGTCGGAGCCGGACTTCCCATCCTCGTCACGAGCTCTCTTTCACGCCTTGGAGCCACCTTTGACCATTGCCAAGTCCTCACAAGTTCTGACAACATGTCAACAGTTCTGTTCGATGCGAGGCGTTTCCTTGTCGAGCTACCGTATCCTTCCATTGGTCTGAGATTGTTGTCTTCCTCTCACGTCAATCCTACATGGTCAAAAGATCCCTTTATACACAGACGACAACTAGATGTATGGAACGAACGAAGAAAGATACTCAGACGGACAGATCCGGATTGGCAGATGAAATCATGTCACGAACGGGCGGGGTACTGGCGTCGTCAAGCAGCTGAGGATCCCGACTGGGTCGCAAATCAACATCGGCGGTTTCGCGAAATCCATGCTCAGAGATATGCTGAGGACCAGACTATGAGGTTGATGAAAAGATTGAGCATTTGGGTACGAAGATTTTCGTGGGTACGAGAAAATCTCCCATGGGGGTCGCACCGTCCTGTCCTACATTCAGCTCCCTTAAAGCATTGCTGCGAGTATTGTGGCCTCACAAGACCTGGAGGCATGCTTCTATACTGGCAAAACATCGCTCGACCGGCTTCTTACAGCTGCCACGCATGTTATGTGAAACGACCCGAGGGATGCATGCCCAAAGGCTATGAAAACGTCACTAGCTTCAAAGAGCTTATTGCACGGAAGAATCAGTTGGACAAGCTGGACTCTGAACACACGGCAATCGAACCCTCTGCCGGCAAGGACTAATTGTAAGCGATACGACTACCACGCCTGACATTAAACCCATCTATTCGTACCGTATTCGACCCGACCAAAACGTGCTTGGACATCATACTTTCTCCTTCAATCGCTAGGTAGGCCACAGGACAACAAGACCAACGAGAACAACATTGAGCTTGTTTCGGAACATCCGCCTCTTGGGGCTACGTCAGATGCATACATCTTCGCCCCTTCGTGGCCGAACAGCCTGTCTGCGCTTGCATCACCTATCCTCTCTCTCCTAGGGACACCCTTCATCACGTCGCAACGCTCCATCGATCGGTATCGCTCGGTCTTCTGTGATCGTTCGGTCGGTGTCGAGGTAGGTTGTCGAGTTGTTGTTTCCGGCAGCTTGATCTGGCTTCATACAAGGCTAATAATCTGGCACACCACGAAGAGATACAAGCTGATTGTGCCGGGCCCTGAAGGATGTCAGCAAGGAAAGCAATCGCCAGGTGCACCTACAAGACACCTGGTCTCCGTGGGTAGGACGAAGTATGGTGGGAAAGGGGAAGAGAGAAGAGCAAAGCAATGTTCAAGTTCATAGCTGCCCAGATGCGCTCATGATCACTACTCTGCTTACTCATCTGGATCATCGCTTCGCAAGGTCATGTAGCGACTGTTGAGCTCGAAAAGCTGCCGGACGTCATACAGCGCGTGGCTTTGAGGCTCTTTACATAATCCCGAAGCCTTGCTGCGTGAATCGGCCACTCCCGTCAAATCATCGACAAAGAAGAAGTTCACTGTGCAAAAGCGAATGAAGGAGAGTAAAAGACCACAGACGAACGTCGGCCAAAGTTGAAGTGTGCCATCGCAAGTTCTCAGATCCAGTCGAAGGATTCACAAAGCGCTAGCCAAGACCTTGGAAAATCTCTTGAATACCGAAGACGTAAGCCGGTCGCCAGCAGTCATGAGGTTCTTCGATATGCCTTTGGAGATACGCATTCAGGTCTACGAGGATATCGTACAAGATGAGCAACGCTTCTTCCATGGAGAGGTGCCTGCTTTCCTACGTACACGCCTCCAAATCACACAGGAGGTGTACGAGCACTGCAAAATCATCGCAACAGTCAAGTCAGAAATCGCACCTCTCTTCCTGCATGACCTCGACGATATCGAACGGCGAGTGCGCAGGTTTTATGCTGTCAAAGGCAACAAGGCTGTATTCGTACACCTTGTGGCCAGTCCTGAGCTCGGAGACTGTTATGGCAATATCATAGAGTCGGAGTTGCTATCGCACAGGATAGCGGCCGTTATCAACCCCCCAATTCCTAACTCTACCTGGGGTGTTGCTGCTGCCTGTCTTTTTCTGGAAGCAGTCCGTGACGCGCCTACAGAGCAGAGATTGGACATGTGGCAGAAGCTACTTGAGTTGTGCAGAATCACGCAGCATACCGAGTCGGAGATAGACACGATCAGAGCCGTGCTCAGCACAGCCTTCCGCTTGGAAGATGTTTCTTGAAGAGGCAAGAGATTACTAAGAAAAGAACCAGAATGTGTCATCGCATGCTTCGACAACACAATCCAGCGGACAAACCTACAGATGGATATCCCTGCGATTACCGTATTGTCTAGGACCGTTGATGAAAGTAGAATCTGAGTATATTTGGTGGCGGAGCTAGGACATGTGCAGAAATCGTTGTCCAGCCTTGTTGGAATATCAGTTGGACGATATCGAGAAAATGCATCAATACCTTCAAGAGATGTTTCCAGGTTGGCATGGAAGCTCCAGAGGTGGTTCTGGCGGCAGTGGCCAAAGCTATTTGCATAGACTATTTCTGTTGCGTTGTTATGACACTGTTTTGCTTGCTTGCGTCTGTTCTTTTCCTTTGTTTCCATTTTGTCCTCGTTGTGTGGTCTGGTCTCTATGACCAAGATCTGAAGAGGACCGTCTTTATGTTTTGCGAGGCACCCAGTCAATTCCATCATTCTTGCGTCTAGGTTCGGCTGTTTAGGTGCGTGTCGATCGGTTCGCTTTGGAAGATACTCCCGCTGTACTGTTGCTCGCTCTAATTCGGCTACAAGCAAGAACCATTAACACAAGCCCAACTTAAAGACTCGACAAAGCATAACCAAGTCTCCGGGTTCTGTTCTGCTGCGGTTCCTGATCGTCTCCGAACCGCCTCACCGGGACCAACACGATTGCACTTTCACACAGCACCTTCTCTACTGGACGTGAGAATTCGTGCCGGAGAACTGAGGATCATTCCACCAAGACCCGAGAGCAAACAACACGCTGCAATTTTCATCACACATCGCGGCGCGAGTATCTTTCATTCTGCACACACTTTCGACGCCTTCAACCTTCGCCCACCGCAATCATGTCCACCGAGTCTCTCAACGACACCATGAACTTGGTTAGACATCTGGCCAGCCATCTCGCAGCTGAACCAAACCTTCCGAGCGTAAGAGAGCTTACTCGTGGTGAAGTCGACGCTTGGATCAGAGCCTTGGATGTCGATATCGAGCCTAGAGCAGTCGACTTCTTGAGTGTTCCTGTCTTGGAACTCTTGCTGCACAAACAGTAGGTACCGCCCTGAAGTTTTGTAGTCCTCAACTGACGTGCCATAGAAATCTCGGCATTTGGGACAACCCTAGATGTTTGGCGCGCGCTCCTATCGCCAACTTCAACCCCGTTGCCGTAAACCCTTGGAATGCTGATGCCACTTTCTACATCGATCGCGTTGTTGAGAGTGGTGGTTCCCCATTGGATGCATCTGTGGCGGCCGGTGTAGAAATCATTACCATCGAGGATGATGCTTCCGAAGATGACAGTGATGATGAGTCCATGACAGACTTCAACCCTGGAGAAACTGCCAGAACCAGTATCAGAGATGCTGCCGAGGCAGAAGTTTCAGAGCAGAACATCAATGATGATGGCAACAGCGGGCCGGAGGACACCGAGGGAGAAATCACCGTACGTGGAAGTGCTGAAAAGGCCTACCATGCACTCAAGAAACCTGAGCGCAACCGTCGCCAGACCAACTCACGCCAGGATGAAATCGATGATGACGAGGGCGATGATGAAGACCTAGATGGGGAAACCGCCATCGACGAAGCTGAAGACCCGGCCGAAATATTCATGCAGCAAGAGCCCGAACCTCAAGACCCTGAAAACGCCGACTCGTCATCCACCGCCGAGGAATCCGACGATGACTATCCCGACCGCGAGCTCTGGTGTCATTGCAACATGCCTCAAGACGAACGTTCCATGGTCGAGTGCAACAACCACAAAGATGTCGATGTGCGTAAAAGTGTCTATGTTTTCACTGATGTCGCTAACAAACCCTATACAGTGCAAGGGCAAGTGGTACCACATTTCATGTGCCGGCCTATCAAGAGTTCCTCCCGAGAAGTCGGACTGGTATTGTAGAGATTGTCGCAAGAAGCGCAATCGTGGCTTGTACACCAATGGTATCGTGGGCTGAGCAGTTGGGAGGAGTGATTGCTCTGGCCTGAAAGGTCAAACACTACTTCTTGAGTATGGCAAAGAGATGGATCTATGAGTCTGGGCGGCCGTCAAGGTGGAAGAGAATGATCAGAAAGAGAATGCATGAAAGGCTCGACTGATGCATTAGACTTACCCATCTGAGTCGCCCCTTGCTATCCTAGAAGACGTCAGTTGTAGCATACTCTTTTCATCATTCTATCTGAACGCAGATAGAATGATAAGCTCTCTTTCTCCTGTCTCAACAAAGCTTACAAATGCCGTTCTTTCTTAGCATCACAGCAGTAGCAAACAGTGTAGAGACACATAAATCATGCCATCAGCCTTCTGACTTCTACAAGAATCGTGTGGTCGATCAGGCAGTATCTCGATATGTCTCGAAACACAATCTCCTCTGTCGCTGACACGATGATACTCATCGAAAACCTAGCGATCCATCTCAACAACGAACCCCACCGTCCGCGCAACGGCGATCTCTGCTCCAGTACACTACAGCGCTGGCTTGGTGCTCTGGATACCGGCATCCCAGACAAGGAGATCAGGTTCTTGGCTCCTATCGTCATGTGTCAGATGGTTACTCACACGTAAGTCGCTCTTCCTTTTCTAGAGTACAATGACTGATTGAGGGATTCATAGGCCAGCTATACTTGAACAGGCCAGCGAGAATTGGAAGAAAGGTCTCTTCCGCTACGATCCGCCTGTCGTTGCAAACAAGTGGGTTCGCTACTATGATTTGCCTGGCTCCAAAGAGGACGTTGTCGAAGGCATCTCCGACGCAGAAAGAGCTACGACCAAAGATACCGAAGATAAGGTAGATGCTGAAGTTGGCGAAAAGGAAGAGGATACCAAAAGTGCCGCGGAGATGGACGATGAAACCAAATCTTCAACAAAGTCTGAAGACGAGGACGAGGATGAAGATAGAGACGGAGACGGAGACGAAGACGAAAACGATCCTGCCTCCGAAGACTCAACCAATTCCGAAGGAAAAACTTACTGCGTCTGTGGCAAAGAATCATACGGCAAAATGATTGCTTGTGACAACAAAGTAAGTCCAGCTTTTCAATACTCCCAATTCCCGGAATGCACTAAACAAAGCATGTAAAGTGCGCAAAGGAATGGTTTCATCCCAAATGCGTCCACCTTGCCAGAATTCCTCCACCACGCTCGAAGTGGTACTGTCCAGAATGCCGAGTGAAACTTGGCAAGGGCGTCTTCTCTGATGGTGTTGTTGGTGGGAATAACATCAGGTAATACGGCTTCGCGAGAAGAGAAGGCGGTAGTGTAGGAGATCTGGGGACAGAGCTTGTGGTGTTGGATGAGATTGATAACTATCGGTGTTCGCGTTCAAGACCAACATCAAGATTTTCCTAAGAAACGGTAGGCTGGAGAGAATCGGAAATCGAGTTCATAGAAAGTATCGTTCAGAGTATGGTCCCTCAATGTAAGCAAGGTCATTTGAAACCCGTACAGTGAGATGCCATGAAATTATGCCTGGACAGAGTAGCGCATCAGTCACACAATCAGGAACAGTACATCTCGAATGTGAAAGAAAAAATGCAAAACAAAAAGAAAAAAGGGGTAAGCCGAAGGGTCGAACACACCACCTTTGGAGAGCAAAAGCAACAGACGCGTTGTCTACTACTCCCGGCGTATACAATCATCGTAAATGGCGGTAATTTACTTCCTGTACAGAGGATCGGCGGTCCCCCTCAAACGAGACTACCGTGTGGATTTAGATGAGGGGTGTACAAGGAGGTCAATTTAGTGAGACTATATAGTCTGCTTTTGCGAGGTGAAGGAAGGAGATGACAATGAGTTGACTTCCATGATCTCATTCTTGAGCCTGTGTCATCTTCCTTGTTTTACGGCTGTTCATAAAGAGCAGGCGCTGTTCATCGCCGAGCAGGAGCGGAACCAGCAAGAGCTATTCACCTTGCAAAAGCGCATACCTTCCTTCGCTCTGAGCTTTTCGGCTGCGCTTGGAACATTGACCTGTTGCCCCTTCGACATTGCTCCATCAAATCATCAGCTCTGTCCAAAACCACCCTTCCACCATTCACCAGATCAAACGCTCACGCCAACATGGCTGTTGAAGACGAAGTCGTCTTTGGCAAGATCTTTACTGCCGACATAAAGCTCCTGGAAGAGATCGTCGGACAGGCGAAGTCTACAGTCAGCGGCGCAGTCATCCACGCCCACCAAATCGAACGACTCAAGACTATGATCAGCAACCTCAAACCTGCCACTCCGTATGTCCAGATAAATGATGGATTGTCTCGGAAATAACCCCTAATATTGAGAAGTAGCTCCCAGCCTGATCGCAACGATACTCCTATCCAAGTGACCGTCGAAGACATCATTGTCGATACAACGAAAGACCTGACTGCTCCGACCGCTGAAGATCTCGCCGCCTCTACTCTTGTTCACGAAGCTCGTACTAGAGTAACCAAATGGATTATGGAAACCGAAAATCCAGTGAGTCCGCAAAGGTCGCGGTCCCATTCGTATCCTCGTCAGCAGGGACACCTCCCAGCCACACATCCTCGTGCGCGCCGAGTATTCTGACAAGGCCCTTCTCGACTTCAACATCACCTTGAATAAGGACTTGTACTCGATCAGGAACGACAGAATGGTGCAATTGAGTTTTGCCTAGCGAGAATATATTGGAGACGTTCGTGTGTACATTCAAGGATGAGGAGGTGGCCAGGAAGTTTTTGGACAAGCTCCATGAAGCTATTGCTAAGGCTCAATCTCAACTACAATGAGGTATATCGGGAGATCTTCCACCTCTCTGATGTGTTCCCACAACTCTGTCATGGGGAGTAACACTCGAGATACTTTCATTCTGGCACGAAAAAGAGATGCATCTCCGCCCCCAACTGGTCATCGATAATCTCGAGGTCACCATCGTTAACTACCAAACCAAAGGCTGCATTGAACAATGGAAAGTCTATTTAAAAGACTCGGTCGGGTCAAAGCAAGATATGGCAGCCAAAGACTTGATGGCAGGCGATGAGTTGCAGTCAAAATATTGGGGCTGGAAAGGGTCATATCATTCTGGGTTGGTAGCTAGTGGTATCTTCGGTATTTTCGAACAGCAAATCAGGATAAATCCCAATCCTGAGTTGTTGAACCACGTATCTGTATCTTTCTAGCCATACGTGTCTTCCTTCCCCAGTATATGGCATTTCCCGAACTCGTAATGTTTTGTAGCAAATCAGGGCCCTCGTAGCATCATCCGCTTAGCTTAATCGTTTCCTCAAAGGCCAAACATCTTCTTAGCCGTACTCTCCATGTTATTGTGGATCTGTCGGACGAAGTACTCGGCAACAGCATTCTTGGCCTTGGCCTCGAAGTCGATCATGAACTCGGGATCCTTGCCAATGTTCTCCTTGATCATGTTGACAAGAGCCTCGATGTCCGACTTATTGGAAAGCTGAATAGTCTTGAACATTGTTGTAGATCCGATGTCGGTACGAGTGCGGAGTCTTTCAGTGATGTCGCCGATGATCTTGCTGATGCCGGTGCTCATGAGGAAGTTGTTCTTGTAGATATCGATGTCTTCAGCCTCAGCTTTGATAGTGTCGATGGAGCATGCTTCAGAGCATTCTGAAGGAGCGGGTGTGCTTTTAGGTTGATGTCAACTTGAGTGAGTGCGCAGAAAGTCTTCTTCCACTTACAGTTCCACGGTCATCAACTCGGCTTCGGCCAAGTTTCTGGTGGCTTTACCGAGATAGAGATCCAGATATATGACTTGTTCGTGTTTGGAGCCCAGTAGGCGTCTGACGGACGCTGCTTGGATACCAATGTTTTCGAGGTTTTGCTTGACTGCATAGAATGCCTCGGAGTCGATCTTGAAACTAGAGGGCGCACCATCGGTTTGGGGATTTGCTGTGAAAGCCATCTGTTCTGCATCAGCAAGCTTGGATCAGAAGAATGGAAAGGATGCGCACCTCGTCCGAGAGATCGCAAGAGTGTGATGAAGTGAGATGTAGAAGGCGCGTGAGCTTGGTGAAGAGAGACGTTTGAAGCGCGCAGTGATAAGAAGACCGAACAGTATTGGTAAGAGAAAGCTTTGCCGTGTTTCACTTGATTTTTTTTTGCAGACGATGAATTACAATCTTGAGATTTAGAGAAAGGAGCATCACTGAGATGCGCTTTCATTTGCTTGTTCTGGCCGTCCGAGACCAGAAGCTCTTTTCGTCTCGAAACTCACTCTCCCAAATGTAAGATAGAGAGACATAACTTCCCTCTCAGAGACAACATTAGACGAAGGTCGAACTGACATAGACGTATGTGACACAAATCATACTAGGGCTGGGCTTCCATGATGTCGAGACATCATTGTGAACGGCCACCATGATGCAAGGCGATTTTCCATGTGGGAAAAATCCCCAAACACAACACTCTGGAGCTCGCACTTGCATTAGACAGCCAGTCGATTGTTTCAAACATCTCGGTTTTCGATAACCACTCCGATATGTATGCGTGGGGCCATTTCTGTTCGGATGCAATTTCTGTCCTCTCACATACACATCACCTTTGCGTCAGATAGGCATTGGTTACAGCGGAAGGCTTGCTCTCGAAAGGGTACTGGAGATGTTTATCTGAGGAGCGGGTTCTGGCGACCTTTTGCCTCATGTTCACAGACTCAGACATAGCCGAGCTGAGTTTGTCAAATTTTGTGTGATGTCTCTTACAGAAGTTGACTCATGAGGCCATTTCTATGAGTACAGTCGAGCCCTCGACGATAGTCTGTGACATGACTCTAATCAAGTGATGGTTTAATCTCAAAGTGTCCGGCCAGGCTTGGCTTCATACATCGCAATGGTCACTCAAAAAGGGACAGAAGATGGCGAGGGAAACTACTGTGGCTCAACGCTTGATCTAGAAGATGTACAGCAATTCCAATCAAGCACACTTTGACTCCCTTCTATCAAGACTGCGGCCCAGATACTTCTTTACGCCGGATGATGAAAAAGACATGGACGAGAGTAGACTCCACTTGATTAGAGCAACTCAAAGTGTGTTCTCAATTTGTAGTTCATCGACTTTTGTATCTTTTTGATCAACAGGTCAAGGAAGCGCTTTCTGACAGTGACCTCGAAGTTATCTAGAAGGGATGGATCGCGAGCGATCATCTCTTTCGTGGAGATGAGGAACTGTTCGAGATAGCGACCAAAGGCTGGATCTCCGATGTGTTCGTGGACAAGCGGGGCTTCGGGTCCATCGAAGGCGATAAGTTCCTTGACCGTGTTCTGCATGACTTTATCAATACCGCTGTAGATGAGGAAGTCCATGCATGGCGGAGAGACGGCTTTGGGTTGTTCGGGAGGGCTGCAGACTGGCGTTAGCACATTGCAATACACTATAGAAGAGGACAGACTTACCCGCCCTGTACTTGTGACAGAAACTGCTCAATCTGGTCGAGTTTTGTCATCATGAAGTGGTGAATCTTTTCGGGATCAAGTCCTTCGACCGACTTTGGGTTGCCGAGGTGATGAATCACTGTGCGTAGATCATCGACCAAAGCCATGGTGTCTCTAAGCTCGTTCGGAAAGACCTGTTGAGAGCTGACGCCGACGGAGTTGTTTATTTCTTGCCTCTGTGAGATGTATTAGACAAGATGGCAGCCTTCAAAAAGTAGAAGATCTCACCATTTTTGAACGTGCGAAGTCGTGTCGGCACACCAGAAATAAGTGCGCATGACAAACTTTCTTTGCCCGATTGTACACATCGTCACTTTTGACTTGAGTCACGAGGCAGGTGTTAAGCGAGTGCCTGACTTCCAAGGCGTTGAGACTTCTTTACCCTACGGCCTGAATCACATGTCCTCAGAGCCAAGGACGCTTTCAACATGAAGTCGCACCTTCCCTGTCAACCTTCAAGAACGTGAACTTCAATTGATTTGTTGACACGCCGCATCCTCTGCGAATTCATCCCACTTTCTCGCAGTTCTTACCAACTTTCGTTCAAGATGCACCTGGATCCAAACCTGGATTTGGATCTAGACCTACTTCCACCGACAATTCGTCAAGCCATGAAAGCTCCACTGACACCAGCACCAACCATGTCCACAAACTCAGCCGAACCACCGGCAAAGCGCTTGAGGATGAGCAGCAATGAATCGACCAGTGCTACATCCGTATCGACGCTTCAAGACGTACTCCCCAGCTTTGTGGAAACAAAGCAATTCGCGTGCTATGTCTCTTCTGATGATCTCGAAAGTATGATCTTCCGCACCGAAGATTTGCAGCGAGTGACCAACACGTTCGGGTCATACCTCTTCGACAACGGTACCGAGGGTGACATGAAGAGAGTCTTCAAGTCTTGCGAGGAGACAGCCAGCAGTCTCCGCAGCACACTCGAAGACCTGGAGGCTAGAGCAACCAAGTTGGTGTTTACTGCACCGATGGAGCTGGAGCTATTGCTGATGTCCCAATAGATCCTCGATGGAGATGGATGAATATATCAGCAACGAAGCCAACATGGAGAGCTTGATCAAAAAGGCAACGAGGTAAGAGCATTGCAACATTCTTGCATCGTGTTACCATGCTGAATATGTCCAAAGATCCACAGTAGCGATGGACTTCTTGATCAAGACCGCAATTGAAAGGATTGTCGATGACGAGTTGTCATGCCTCGCTAGCTTGGATGGAACATATCTCGACCTGACATACAAGAAATGGTACAGTCGGCTTGATGACCCGGAGAGCTTTGTGGTGCCGATCAAAAAAGCTATGGAGGAGGATCCGACGCCACTCGAGGACTTCGAAGCCAAAATCAAGCAGTACTTCAGGCGCGACATGGTTCAGAAGGCGACGAAGGACTTTGAACTTCAGTTGGAAACACAGTGGAAGGACTTGAGAGTCTGCGGCAAGACCAGTGAATGAGTGAATCAGGGACAAGCGGACGGCTCATTTGCAACGAGGATCATATTGTTTGCTGGGCTAATGTTGCTGGTGAGGCTTTTGAGCGAGGACGATGCTCGAGAACGCTGGCCTGCTATCAAATATGAGATGTCGGCATTGTTAGAAAGACATCGAGGCAAGAAGTAACAGTCATTGCTACCTGATGCAGCCATACAGATGAATATGACTTAGCTTCTGCGACCATGTTTCACCCGAACAACATTTTCGTCTTTGCAACACCTCTCATGACTTGCAACACTTGGACATGCATTTGGTCTCAACCCAACATGCCTGTGCCTTCATCACTTTCGCATTCACGTCCAATCTCCGACGAACCACCCAACAAACGTGCAAGGACATCTGACGAATTGAACCCCACCAACTCTTCACCTCACTTGCTCATCTCCCCTACCGCAATGACACCCTCAAGCTTAGCCATAAATACTCACTCCTACATCTCTCACGTCGACCTCGAGATTCTGTCCAACAAAGTGAAGAAACTTCAAAGTGACCTCGGCGGCCTCACCTCCCAGACTTGGGGCGGACCAGGCAAAGACAAGATTCTTGACTGCAAACACGATGTCGATGGGCTAGCACAATCTCTGAAGCAGATGGAAGCTCTGAGCACTGAGTGAGAAACACTTTCCCTCATTCTTGTCCCCAAAACGCCGAAAGCTGAACGTGCATTTCTACAGCCACTCCAAAAGTCTTAACTCTGCGGTTGGGCAGACTATTGACAAGATCTTCATCCGTCGATTTGCAGAAGAGATGCAAAAGCTCAGTATCTCAAACCAAAAACCTGATTAAGGATGGCCTTAGAAAACTCGGCGGCTCCAACAGCACCAGGACTGCCATCAAGGAAAGTCTGATCCAAGATCCGGATATGCTCCTGGGCTTCGAGGAGAAGTTCACTGAGCACTTGAGAAGAGCTCTTGCCGAAATCGCGGCAAAGAGACTTGAGACGGAGATACTAGAGGAGTTTGGAGCTTGATGATGATGGTTGAGTTGTGCTCTCCGAGGACAGAGCGAACGATGATCGCAACTGCCTGAACCAATAGTTCAGTTGCCAGAGAAGCGTCATGTCAAGAAAGATAGCTGGGGAAACCTCACCAAACTCCACGGCTCTTTCCACTTTATACACCGCGTTCCTGCCATTCTTTAAGGCCAACCTTCACTCATCGCCTTTCTTCACCTGTTCCTGTTCTTGTTTCCTTTCTGTTCCACCACGCTTACTTCACCATCACTGTCACAATGCTAAAGAAGACTTCAACTGTCTACACCGGGGTCGCCCGACCTACGCCTTCTGTCTCGAACAACGACGGCGCTTTAGATGAACCGCCAAAGAAGCGCCTCAAGACCGAGTCCGGCGAATCCAAGAAGCGACCCAAACCATCTATACCAAACCCCTCATACGTTTTGTTCTCGGATGTTGAAGCTATAGAAGAAAACATCAGCGACGTCGGACGCGATCTAGATGAACTCGTCGACACCTTGGACAATGGACGTGTGCAAAGAAAGATCCAATCTTGTGCAGAAGCCCTTGATTGCATTTCTGCGAAGATCAATGCTCTGGAGGAGGACAGTACTGAGTGAGTCTTTCCTAGCCCCTTTGGACTCACTAGTTCTGGACATCGATACTGATTCCATGTTTCTTCTTACTAGGCGTTCCAAGTCCCTAGACTGCTTGACCTACAATAGCATCAAGAGAATCGTCGACACCGTTCTCGGAGAGATTCGCTTGGGCTCGAACGTTGCTCTTGCAGACGCAATTGCACATTCGAGAGATGCCATCGTGACTGGTATTGAGAAAGCCATGCAGCGTAATGAGCTTGATGTGCTTATTGGGTTCCAAGGAAAGGTCAGAGGCTACTTCGACAAGATGGTTGCGAACATCGTTGCAGCAAAGGCCAAACAAGATACTCTCGAGCAGCTTAAGAAGTTTTGAGCCGTAACAAACGGGATGCACGAATTGGTCATCACAACTGTCAACACGATATCGAAGACGAGATGGCTCGAGAAAACATACCTTGCTGCACACTCCTCATCCCCCGAAGCACACAAGCACAACTAGCTAGCTCTTCGGTAACAACAGTCAAAATCACAGGAAGCATCAACACAAAATCATGAAATCGAAAAAAATGAGGAGCTCTCTCATTATTGTTTGTTTGTTTGTTCCACATTGACTCAATTGCACTTTCACATTCGTTCTTTCAGTGTCTTTGGCAATTCTCTTTCCAGAGAACGAATCCCTAAACACCCATACATTCGTTTCCTTTTCCTTCGAACTTGCTGCTCCTTTTTGGTGGTGTGTAAATGCAAAGAACCGATTGAGACCAAAACGCCGTTGTGATGAGACAAAAGAAAATGACAAGAGTGGTGGAGAGGGTAAGAAATAGGTGGTTTCCAAGAAAGCCGTCGCGGTGAAAAATTGGAAGAATAAAAGAAGACAAGAAGTACTAGGGTGATGGAAGAGAAGAAAAATGGGAAATGGGAAGGAGAAGGGAAGTCTATAGACAAGGTCGTCGAGAAAGTGTCCTCAACGTCCGTGATAAAAATGGGGTGAAAGAGACAGAACTCGGGAATCATGCACACAGGGAGCTTCGAAATTCTAGTTGAAGCCCTGGTACAGCTCTTCCAGAGTCTGTTCCTGGGACTTGCTGCCGGTGCCGCGCTTCTTACGCTCCTCTCTCTTCTTGCGCAGTTGTGCCCAGCCTTCATCATCGTCCTCTTCGTCGGCTCTGGGTTGGGGGGATCTCGGCGAGCCCTTTGGCTTGTCAATGACTTTGATTGTAGTTCGCGGTACATTGCTGCCGTTGGTTGCGGGAATGTTGTTGGGGTTCAAGAAGGAGCCAGTCGAGGCGTTCTTCTTCGCGAAGTTCTGGACACCAGATTGCGAAGTCATGCTTGCTGTGCGGCTGGTAGAACCTTCCACGGTCACAGGACGATAGCGAGAAGGCATGCCAACATTGCTGCGCTCGCTCGGGGCGATTGATGGGGTGTAGCCACCGCGAGGCGCACTAAGACTGTAATCATACATCGATCCTGCGTAGCCTGGAGGCTTCAGGTTGGTCATTGTACTGGACCTCTGCTGATGCATACCGCCTTGAGGGCCGAGCATTCCAGGTTGTTGCTGTCCGTTAGGGCCACCCATAGACATAGGTCGCTGCATGCCGTTCGGAAGCATGTTGGGAAATCCGCCGTTTTGCATCTGCGGCGAGTTCATCTGAGGCATCTGAGGCATCTGCTGCATTTGACCGCCCTGCATGGCCATCATCTGTTGCATCATTTGAGTTTGCTGGAACATCAACTGCATCATCTGCTGTGTGTTTTGCTGCTCGGCACCCATCATCTGGGGCATTTGAGGCATCTGCGGCATGAAGCCACCCATACCCATCTGCGGGCCCATCTGTGGTGGAGCCACGTTCATCATCGAATTAGATCGCGGCATCAGTTGGGGAGGCATGTTGCTATGCATATTTCCGGGCAGAGGCAATCCGTTAGCGTTGAAGGTGGCACCGCCATTGTGGTTAACACGTCTGGCAGCGCGGGCGCGTTCCTCACCAGCAATGACGCCAACAAGGCCACCGCCTGCCTGGGGCATGCCGGGCATCTGCTGAGGCGGCATCATCTGGGGCATTTGAGGCAATTGGTGCATGGAAGGAGAAGCTCCGCCATACACTGAACCGCCAGAACCGAAAGCAAGTGACTCTCGGTTGGAAGGATTGACGAGACCAGCGCCGAAGTAGGGGTCCGCAGGGAGATTGCGGGCGAAGACTGGAAGGCTGCCCCCTCCCATTCCGCCATTGACGACCGAGCCAGGAGTAGGAGGAGCACTAGCAAGACGAGTCGGGGGACGGCCCTTGCTAGGGAAGCCGTGTGCTTGGAGGATACCTAGAGGAACCTCATCATCCTCCTCCTCTTGCTCAGCACCGAGACTGACATTCGAGAAGTCTCTAGTGAGTCCAGGAGCGCTATAGGAAGCACGATCCAAGCTTGGGCGACCGTTTTGCGATGGAAGCTCGGAAGGGTTTCCTCCAGAGACCTTCTTCATCTGTTGTCTGTAGACAGAGAGATTGGCCTCTTGCTTGCGCCTTTGTCTGGCAAGCTCTGCCTGACGTTCAGCCTCGTCGTCATCATCGTAGCCTTCTTCCTCGGACTCCTCGGACTCCTCGCTCTCTTCGGGGCTAGCTTCTCTGCGCTGTGCTTCAAACTCCTTTCTTGTCATTCTCTTAGTAGGCGAGAACTGTTGAGACTGAGTTCTGGAGGTGACCGGAGGTGCTGCGACGTGCACAGCACGGCTGGTAGGTCCAGAAGGAGAATGATCGAACATGCCATCGGAGGTGTTGCTCGTAGGACGCAGATTGTTGGCACGAGGGGTGGTGTGTTGAGACTCGCCTAGCGATTCAGATGAGCTAAGGTCGTCTCTGGTGACGGTAGCGATTGTGGGGTTTCTGGCAGCTGGGACGACTCTTTGCGGGGATGTGGGCGCAGTGTAAGACTCGACAAGAGGGGATCTGGCGCGCGAGATTGGGCGTGAGGCGTCTTCTTCGCTGGAATAGCTATCTGCCCTTTCGTGTTCAGGCTCGGTCTCATTAGCGGGCGAGCCATAACGGTCGGGTACTGGTTGATATCCTGGTCTGAAACGAGCAAAAGTCGAGGGAGGGTTCATAGGAGGCGAGGAGATGTCGGAACCAATGGCTGGAGACATGAGCCCATCGTTGGAGGTTCTACTGGCCCAAGAATAGCGGTTTGCGGACGCGGCAGACAAATTTGCCGGTCTGTGACGCGTTTCAGGTTCGACAGCGGCTTCAGGCGAGGGCGTGGGATCATAGCGGTGGGCAGGAGGAGCAGGCAATGGCTGAGATGCCTGTTGGGGAGGACGTTGTTGGTAAGCGTTGTTGTAGTTGTTGAAGCCTGGTGATTGTTGTCGACGTACCGATCTACCATAGTTGTCATGAGCAGGTTGAGGGGCTGCTACGTTGTTCTTAGCTTGTCTAGGTGAGCTCAGTCCTTCGAACATGTTCATGCCAAAGTCGCTGCCAAAATCGGACATGGAGCCCAGATTGGCGTCAAGCCGCGGTGGTACGGCTGTGCTGGCATTGCTGCTCATAGTTGTTGCGCGATCACGGATGAGGCTGTTCTCGGGCAGGTCGGGCATGTGAGCTGTTGCAGCAGTCATTGTGCCGGGACTAGCGTTCTGCTTGCTTCTTAAACCAAAGGACATAGCCCTGCCTGCGCGGGCTGAGAATGATGGAGGTTCGGGAAGCGCGTTCGATGCGGCTGATGAGCGGTTGCTGCTAAGGTTACTGCTGTTGTTGGCGCCGTTTTTGCGTGGGAAAAGGTCTTCGTTCTCTGCTTCGTGTTCTGCCTCGATTGATGAGGGAAGAGTGGACGAAGAGCTGTAGCGTGCAGAGGAAGACGAGTTGTCAAAGTAGCCCGAAGAACCCGAGAGGGCTGTTCCGCCACTGCCCCTGCCCCGATTTAGCACCCCGTAGACTGTGTGTGGCCGACTCTGGCTCTTTTGGGCGACCGACCTGTTTGCGCTTTGTACCAAGTCCTCCTGCGACTTGCCCGACTTCCTGTTCAAGAGGATGCTTGATCCTGGTCGCCCGCCGCTTGTCCGCTTCACAGGACCCCCAGGGTATCCGCCGCTGCCCGGTGTAGCTGCCTTGTCTGGTCTCTCGAGGACGCGGAAGCTGGATGAGGCGGGTGCGGGTGATGTGGACTCCGAGGGAAGGTCGAGGATGTTTCCGGAGGACTTGCGACGGGCAAAGTTCTTGAGCGGATTCTTAGGCATATAGAAGGTTGTGCTGTGTGATGTGCGTGTCGAAGCAGGTGCTGTTGTCGTCTCCGACAATGCCCGCGAGGCGGTTGGATGAACGAACGACGTCGAGTAGGTGGAGCGAGCGAATTAGAGTCTTGTTGATGGACTGTCGAGATAGCGAAAGTGCAGAACGGAACGCCTCGAAAGCCGATATGTACGAAAGTATGTAATGGGTATCAACAAAATTATCTGGCTCGAGGTTAGCAATGAGGCTGGGCTCGGCGGTTCCTGGTAGCGAAAGAGTGGTGGAAGGTGATTCGTCGAACAGAGGGAAAGAACAGGAAGGCGTTCTCCAGGGGAACGGGATCAGCAGCAGCAACAACAAGCGCCAAGTCGCTGAGACTTTCAGGAAAGGAGGGACAAAGTCGTTCGCTGCAGTGATGTTGTGAAGACTCTCCGGATGGTGAAGGCTCGGGGCAGGCACAACAGGCACAACCGCTGAGCGTTCACGTTTCGATTGAGAGAAGCCGTTGCGCCTTCCTGGCTTGCTGCTACTAAGAAAAGCGTCGGAACGTCACTGACCGATTGATTGGGCAAAAGTAGTCGCACTGTCGTTGTTTCTGATATTAACTGGGCGAACGAGCGAGGGGAGGATATTCTGAGGAACTGCGACAGAGAAGAGATTGCTTTGGCGCAATTCACAATGACAGAGTGCAAGTGGGAAAAAAGGGACGAGGTCGCGCTTCCTGGAGGTTGGTGCTCGTATTTCGCTTCAGGAGATCGTAGAGTGGTTGCTGTGGTCCAGGCACGGGCAAGGTCTGACGCTAATAGCTACTTCCCGCACTTGCTCATCCGGCCCAATTCAACCTGCTGTGTGGCTTTGTCGGCGAGATGAAAAACATGAGAACAAGACGTGCAAGATGATGTCGTCTCTGTCCGTCCACCGTCCCAATCCCGCCCGCCGAACGCGTGTTGTCTGACCCTAACACATTACTGTCACCTACACAGCCGATTTGGCTTCCGAGTCTATTGTCAACTCTCTCTCGACATCCTCTCAACTGCTGTCTTGAATAGATTGAATGAGAAGCTTCAATTGTCCTTTTCGCAAATGAATCGCTGCTGCCTGTACAAATCTCAAAAGAGTCAACACGCACTCCACACTTCTTCTGCATCAATCTCCTCCTCGCTCGACCGACTGACTCCCTGTCCATTTATTTGCCAAGCGCCATTTCCAAAATAGCAACCAGGGCTCTCGCTCAGCCAATCGGTCTCGACATGTGTTTTCGCCTTTGTCCATTGTCTACCTACATCGCAGAACCTCCACTTCATGTGCCGCTGCCATCTTTTGTTTCTGCAATTGTGCTGTACCTCTTTCAGATGTGTGATCAATGATGCATTGAAAACACTCGCGATGCGCTTGCCATCCTTCCCACCCGGCTGTGGCGCCATCCTGGTGCACATTGACCACAATTTGGATCTGCATCTGCAACACACTCCACGAGTCGAAGCAAACAGAAGCTTCGTGTGAAGAAATTTCCCGCCCGTCTCCCGCAGATGCCCGTTCCTAATTCTGTAACAACAAGGGGGCGCTGTTCTTCTTTTCCTTTTTCCTTTTTCTACCTTTGAATCTGATATCCACTTTGTCAACGCTTCATCTGAACAATGTCTCATCTCGTCAACCGTGTTCGCCAGATGTTGCAGCGATCCCGAGAAAGAGGTCTCACATTTCGGACTTCCCTACTGCAGGGGACAATCGCGCATGAAAATACTAGGTACTTGCCCTATGTACATGTTACGACGCCGCTCCAGCAGAAGAGAAATGCCGTGGATGCGTTGTTGCATCTAATCACACCTTCAAAAGAGAATCGACCCCAGCACGTTCGATTGCTCGATCAGGTGGTTGGTGTGGCTGTGACTTTTATGCAACCATTTGAACCCACTCCCCGCCGCACATCTCCCGCACTGCCCACTTGTTGATGCGCTCCACTTCCAACCCGCATCATGATGCTTTGCTTTGCTTGACGTCGAACCATCTCTTGACCTTGTTTGTCCCAACCATCTTTTCGACCATTTGCTCCCTTCGCTTGTCCGTTTCACGAGAAAAGCCCCGGTTCATCACATTAATCCCTGTGCTCTCCTTGCACATCTTCGGAGTATTGTTTCTTCTATTTTCAGAGAATCATCATGACGTCCGCTCCATCCGGTCAACTCAACCCATCGGCGCAAAGCGGCTTTAGCAATGCCGCTCTGTATGACAAGCATCGCCCTTCGTTCCCCGCTCACAGCGTCTCTGTCTTGCTCGACGGCGTACGCGTCGCCGACAGCCCCCAAGCCACAGTCGTGGATCTGGCGGCGGGCACTGGAAAGTTCACCGAGCTCTTGGCCGCCAGAGATGAGGGGTACGAGATCATCGCCATTGAGCCGCATGCCGACATGCGCAAGGTGCTCGAGGACAAGCACCTCAAAGGCGTCAGCGTCCGACATGGCCTCTCCACCGACATGAAGTCGCTGAAGGATGAGAGTGTCGACGCCGTTATAGCTGCCCAGGTAGGAGATGATCGACCCCACTCTCTTCCTGCCTACATTTCCTCTTCCGGTTCCCCATGTCACTCTCCATTGTCTTTTATATCAAGAAACCTTAATCAAGGTCAATGACAAGACTTGACGCCTCACTGTAGTCATGAATGCACGTTTTATCAGGTAGGCTGACTGTGACATCCTTACCCGTTAGGCATTCCACTGGTTCGCCAATCTCGAATCCTTGGAAGAGATCAATCGTGTGCTACAACCTCATGGCGCCTTTGGTATGATTTGGAACATTGAAGACTGTGAGTGTCAAACCTTGTCGCCGTCAGCAATGCACATCCTGCTATCCCATGCACATGATGTATCCTCCGAGGACCCTTTCAAGACCCTCGGTACGGAGTGCATGCATACCGCAAACTTTCCAAAGTTCAACATGCATACTCTGAACCACCAGCCACACTCAGCCATCTTTCTCTCAAAGCCTCAACTCTAATCTTTACTTCTAGACAACGCACCGAAAGCACACGCAGCATCCACAGGCTGGGAGCAAAAGCTCCAAGACTTGATTCACACTTTTGATGACAATCAACCTCGCTTCCGCCATGAGAAGTGGCGTTCCGTCTTCGATAGCCAGCTATCCTCTAACCCTTTCTCGATCACTACATCTGCTGAGCCCCTCTTTGCTCTCCCGCTAGCAGAGAACACCGAAGAGTGGAGTGTCTGGTTGACCAAAGAGGCTATCTGGCAACGCTTCAGCACACTGTCGCAAATCGCTGTCTTGGAGAGTGAGGAGAAAGAAAAGGTCAAGAACACTTTCGAAGAAGCATTGAAGATGGAAGATGTAGAGAAGAATGAAAAGGGTGAGGTCAAGTTACATGGAATGACTGTATCAGCATGGACGACCAAGATCCCTCAAAAGGGCGCTGAGAGTCTGTTGACTACTGTCAAAGATGCTTTGGCCGGCAGAACTTGAGAAGATGAGAGGATGAGGATATGCTTATTATGAAAAGAGAGAATCGAAGTGAGGGTGTTGTTTGTAGCAGTACGGACAAAAGCAACAGGCGCAAGCCCATATCACATCCACCGAGCACCACGCTGCCGCATTCTCAACCTCTCTTGCGCTGCGTGAATAGCATGAGCCTTCGTTTGTGCCTCATACTTGTACGCTTGCTGAGCTTTCTCCCATTTGATATCAGATCTGTCGATTCCAGGAAGGCCCGTTTCCTTCGTCCCGTTAGACCAGCTCATGTTCTTGGTTGCAGGCTGGGCACTCTTTCGGATCCAGCATTCAACGCGCCTATTGATTCGGTATGCACCGATATCTTGAAGACTTTCTCTACGATAGCGGGGGGTGTCGCATGGTGGCTCTTTCTATGAGTCGGCTGAGATGTACATGACTGCGACAAATCATTAGCATCATTCACCGTACCATGCTCAAGATCCAGCATACCGTTGTTACCGCGCACAAATGCATCTCCATAATTCCTTCTCATCTTGCCGTCGACAATCTCTTTTGTTTGTTCGAGGGCGATGTTCATGTATCCATCGACTGATTGCAGTTCGCCTGTTTCAACACCGCATCAGTGTTCATGTCCTCTCTCTCTCTCTCTTCCGGATCTCCATGTCTTCTTGCGGATAGGCGCAACACACCTCTGTAAACGACTCCAGAGTTCAACTTGACAGTGACGGGTGCGCCGATGATTTGACTCAAGAAACCAGAGGGGTCGCGGGCTTCGTTGACGGAGGATGCGTTTGCGCCATTGGCGGCGTTGTCTGGTGATGCGCTCATTGTGTTGTGTGTTATGATCTCTTGTATCGTGTAGGTAGATGCGCGTAACGATATCTCGTCCAGTCGTTGGCGTTCGTGATGGCAGTCTAATCGTCGCGAATGTCTGTCTGTTTAATTGTTCGATGATGCGCAACCACTCAGCTTCACACCTTCACAATCGATGTCGAGTTCTTGGCGTCGAGCGAGCAAAGAGGGCACGGACTCTCGAGCTTGCGGCTCGGTCCGTTGTTCCGAACGAGGCGTTCCCAAACCCTCGGACGCGAAACTCAACTTGCTTCCCAGCCCGTCTGACAATCCTCATGTCCGCCGTTCTCGTGTTACAGATTCAATGCTGGACTCATGGTTTCTTTGTGTTCCTTGTCGTCGGTGACGCGTTCGCTTGTTTCTTGATTCCGATACGTCTGATCGCTCTTTTTTGTCTTTCCTTTTCCTCCTGCTCGCTTGCTGCTTGCAAGCATTGTGCCAATCGTCATCTGTCAAGGTTTGGAAGTTGGGAAGGATTGGTGTGTTCATACTTGTACCTTTCATGTGCTTCATCATCAACTCCGATACCAAACGTCGCATGCATTCACCGCCACATGTCAAGCCCGCAATACCGGTCTTATGGGTTGAGTAACCGTGCTAGTGTCTTTGGCTATCCTTGGATCTTCTCTCACCCAGTTATCGGGCACACATGCACAGCACATCAACTATTGTGGGAACTGCATCACCGTTGCAATCTTCGATCCGCCATAGGTCATGAGTTCATCAGCATTCTTATCTGTATCTAGGGAAAGGGTATAAACAATTAGGTGACCGTTGCCAGTGCTCCAAAATCCACCGTCCTACGCCTTTTTTCCCAACTCTTTGATCAACGCAACCGGTATGCAAACGCTCGCGCTTCCGCTTCTGCCACTTTACAAGGCGTTGTACTCGCTGGCATCCTGGTACAAGTCGATCAGGCAACTAGCAGACCAGGCTTGAGTGGGGCACTGTCAATCATGTTAGCCTTGTTTGTCTTCTGCACGTCATATTGATGGAAACTTACCGAATCGTGGCACATGGATCCCTTCTCGTTGGTGAGCTCAGTAAGTCCAGCCCAAGGAGAGTCGTGGATCGCACGTCTGCAGTCTGCAAGTCTGGTCGTCACTTGCTGGAATGCCTCGACCTTGTCCTCCTTCGACTCACGGCGCTTCAAGTCGAACTTCAGCAGCGCACGCAAGAAGAAACCACGAGGCCAGACCCATTCGGGTCCTTGGTGGTAGTTGCGTCCTCTGGCAGTGTGGAAGTCGTTGGAGTCGTCGCTGTTGATGTAGTTGGGACGGTATTCCATGTCAGAGGGGTCCAGAGTAGCCATGCCAGTGGGACCAAGGAGAGCCTCGTCGGCAACGATCAGAGCTCCAAGTGCGTGCTTGGGGTCAAAAAGATCAGGTGCAACTGTCATTGCGATGGGGAAGTTGGGACGGAGTTGGTAATCGCGGTACTCCTTGTTGCACTTGTAGACGTCCTTGTAAATACCACGGCGGTTGACAACCTTGCTGTTAACATCGTACTTGGAATCCTGTGCAGCATCGGTGGGAACGTAGTAGCAGTGTTCGAAGTTGTCGCGAATCTTCTGTGCCCACTCCTTGAAGGTGATGACTTTGTCGCCCTTGGTGCTGACACCGGAGTATTTGAACTGCTTGTTCTTGTTCAGTTCGTCGACCCACTTGAGACAGCTGTAAAGGAGACCGGTGATTTCGACAGGGGCACCGTCACGCGAGGTGCCAGGGACACCCTTGTTGCCGGCGTGTTCGCTTGAGCCCATCTTGTCCATCCAAGTACCGCAGTTCCACTCGTTACCACCGAAGATGATACCGGTGTTCCAGTCGGTCTCGATGTCGATGTTGAAACCAGCATCCTTCATCTGGTCGTCAATGCCGGGACCAGCATTGGCCTCACGGAAGTGCATGCCAGTAGCGTGGCGCTGGAGACATTCCTGGACAACGTCCTCGATGGTCGATGTCTGCGAGTAGGCGCGAGGGTCTTCCCACGAGAACCAAGTGTCGTCGTAAGGCAAGAAACGTCTGCTCACCTTCTCCTTGAGGATGGCAACGCCATTGGGGACCATGTTGCAGTAGTCTTGGATGTTCTGCAAGAAGAACCAGACAGAGTCGCGAGAGTTGTATCTGGGAATCTTTCCGGAGCCGAGCAGGTTGGGAATCATGCCATGCTTGACAACGCTGGCAAAGGCCTTGATGTGCTCCTTGGCGTCTTCGAAACGTCCAGTGGCAAGCAAAAGACCACGAAGCGAGATGAAAACATCACGTCCCCAGCATCTGGCCCAGTCCTGAGCAAAGTGAGGCAGACCAGCTGCCAGCGAAGGAACGAGCTTGTCAGGCCACAGGGAGGCGTTCTTCATGAAACCTTCGCACTGGACGCTGACAAGAGCCATACTCTTGAGGAAGCGCTGTCCGTGGCGAATGTTGGGGCTCATCTGCTCGATGGCGCGCTCAGTGGCAGCCTTGTATGCGGTCTGGACGACGAGTGCGAAGTAACGAGGCAACAAGAAGCTGGGGAGCTTGCGGATGGCCTCGAATCGGTCTTTGAGCCATCCTGCGGGTGCAGTGAGACGAGTGTAGCCGTCACGCGAAGCAAGCTTCTCCAGGCGGCCGACAATGAAGTCAAGAGCCCATTGACCCTGTCTCAGATGGTCACAGATAGGATGACCAAGGTTGTTGCTCTTGATAACGTCTCTCAACACGCTCCACCAACCTTGGAGACCGCAGTATACCATGGAGTCCAGGTTGGGGATGGTGTAAACACCGTCGGAGCCTCCAGAAGTTGCACGTTCCTCGGCGTCAGCACGGTAAAGAATGGCGTTCAGGTCGTTGAGGTCACAGTCCTTGAATGCGTCTCTGCCACCGGAGGTGACGTACTTGTCAAGACCTTCGGAGTGCTCTGCGCTAGGGATCCAAGTCTCGAAGACTGCGATACTGCCAGGAGGGAACTTTTCTGGCACGGTAATGACAGCAGTGTCACCCTGGTTGTCAACCTTGACGCCGCGGATGTCCTTGGTGTTTGCGTTGAGACCTCTCAATACCTTGTCCTTGAGAGCGGCTTGCTTAGCTTCGTGACTCTGATCGACCTCGAGGTTCCAGGCACCAAGCAAAGATGCCTTGGATCCAGTGAGGTGTACAGGCTGGAAGCCAGCGTTACCGTTGCCGTAGCCAGGGAACGCAGTATGAGCGATCAAGTAGTAGCCCTTGCGTGACTTCGGGTGCATGCGGTGGACAGTAATGTACTCGCCATCATGGTGGACGTGGGTCTCGTCGTAATGGTCCTTGCCCATGATCGTGTGAAGCTGGTTCAGAAGGCGCTTGACGTTTCCAATTCCGGGGCCTTCTCCAACCTTGAGGTTCGACATGGAAGAGTAAGGCGAGCTGTATTGACGCTTCTCATGAACGAGCTCGATCAGTTCAGGGTAGACTTCGTCGTATCCGAAAACACTTCCAATAGAAGCGGCGCACATGGCGACGAGAGCAGAATTGGACAGGGTGTCTCTGGCGTCTCTGCGCTGGGCGGGGAGCTCGTTGTCGTGAGTGCAGTCCATCAAAAGACCGTGGACTGTGGCGGGGCGGATCTTGTGAACGACCTCCTTGACAGAAGGAGCAGGCTCGGTGCCAGAATTGCGCTTCTGAGCATCGGAAATCTCATCAAGCTCAAAGCTGCCGATCGGGCGACCGCAGTTCTCGTGAATAAGCTTGCTCAGTTCCGCGGTGCTCCACGATTGCATGGCCTCACGGATCAGGCAAGACAATCCAAGACGCTCGACGTAGACGTAGTCCATCTTCTCGTCACCTGAGAAGAGCTCGGCCATGACGACGAGATTGGGGCGGACACTTCTCGCCTCGTCAAGCATGTACTCGGCAAGGTGCAGGGGAGTAGAGTGGCAGTTGTCGATGCGGAAACCGTGGAAGTGCTTGGCCATGAGACGAGTGTACTCGGCCATGAAGTCCCAAAGGAAAGGGCTGTCCTTGGGGGAGTCACCGTAGCGCAGCTTAACGCAGTCACCCCAAGGGATAATCTCTCTGCAGAGGTATGCCTTTGATTTGGGACCGGCATTGTCCTTGAGCACATCAGCTGCCCAGACCCAGCCGTTGTTGGCCAGTGCCAGTTCGCCTTGATCGTGCTTCTTGGTTGTCTCATTGGTGGGAAGTCTGGTGAAGTACGACTCGATCATGGGGTTCTCAGGGGTGATGGGCTTGCCCTGCTGAGGACCGCCGTCGATACGCATGTATTTGGTGCGGCTGTAGACTTGCTCTTTGATGGTGGCAGTATCCAGGTTGTATTCGTCGTAGAAGGCAGAGTTGAGCTCGTCAAGGAAGTGGGTCATGGTGCCCATGGCGCTACGCTCGTCTCTGGTGCTGCCAGTCTTGGTGTCGTACTTGCCGAACAGTGATTGAAGAAGGGCGGCAGCGTGTTGAGGGTTGATTCTGCGACGGAATCTCTCACCCAGACGGTCAGTACCAGTGAGAGCGTACTGCTTGAGCCAATCAGTCTTCTGCTTTGAAGGCCAGCTATCAGTGCCAAGGAGGTCAGGAGTCTTTTCCGGGAACTCGACCTGGTTCTCCATCCACGCAGAGACAGCGGCCTGGGCGTCACGCTTGACGTCGATAACGTAGAACTCCCATAGCTTGATGGGGTCAATGACATCTTGCTTGAAGTTGGCCATAACACGGAGGAGGTCTTCGTTGTTGTTCAGGTGGGTAGGGAGACCACGGCCCTCGAGCTCGGAGCTGAACTTGAGAAGCTGGGTATCCAGCTCGAAGGCGGCCTGCAGCCAAGGGGCAGTCTTCATGTTGTAACCGGCGTCGGGATGCTCTTCTAGCCACTTGCTGTTGTTGGCCGTGTGGTTCCAGACGACATCGGTCAGGGACAGAAGGCCGTAATCCTTCTCCATCTTGGCAGTCAATGCCTCGATGTCCTTCTCACCATTGACGAAGATGGTCTTGTCGAAGGTGTGCTGGTCGTAGATGCTGTAGGGCGAGTTTGAGTCACCACGCATCATAAGCGGAGTGAAATGTACCATGTTGTAACCTCTCTCGCTCATGCCGTGCAAGTGCTTGTCCCAGTCTGATGTGTACTCGCCCATGAACTTGGACAAGCATGAGATGATGGACAAACTCTTCAGCGGCAGGGTGGAGCCTTGGACGGTCAAGCGAGGGCTGACATCGAGGTACCAGACCTTTGTCTGTGTAGGCTTGGGCACATCGCTCTTGCTTGTTGTGAGCTTGGGCAGAGGAGTGTAAGTGATGTAGTAGGAGAAGGGACCGGCGTGAGGAATCTCGATGTCAATCTCGATGTTGCGATTGAAGTCGGGAGTCAATCTGGGTAGATGGTTAGTGACGAGGACGAGCAGGGGACGTCGAAAGACTTACTTGTACTCGGTGTAATTCTTGCGCACAAACTTCTGGCCCTTGGTCGGGATGTTCACCCAGAGACTGCCTTCACGGCAGATGGAGCTGGTGCCTTCAATGACGAAGCGGATCTTGTAGGCAGGATCGTTGGGCGGTGGCAAGTAGATGTACTCGCCGCTCACGTCCGGAGAGCCGTCATCTCTGAGCGGCAGAAGGTAGATGGCCTGCGTCTGTTGCAGAGTCGGAGCCATTGGCACGGTGATTAGGTGATGAGAGAAAAGCCAAAGGTGATGTTCGCGCAGTCAGAGACTCAAGTGCTAGAGGATGAAGGGCAATGGATAGTGCTAGTGAATAGCTGAGAGGGTGAATGCGAGGGGATGAATGCGTGGTGATGAATGCAAGATGAAAGTCGATGCTGAAGGACTCGGGCGAGCAGCGAAAGTGATGTTGGGTGGAAGTGAATTAAGAGCAAGCGACGACAGACAAGCCAGCAGATGTTTACAGCTTGACCGGGCTTGCGTCGAGGAAGGATAGGCAGGAGCGACTCGAGTTGTATGTACACAGAGGAGAAAGCGCAGGCGCGTGGCAGAAGTTTGCTAGACTGTTACTCGGTACCTGATGATCTCGGCGATCGTCAATCGACCAGTTGCCTACTTTCCCATCCGGGACTCGATAGCTTCTGCTGCCAGCGCTGCCCACAAAAAGCCGCCAACGTCATCGTCCTATCCCGCATTTCGAGCTAACGCTATTTCGACACTTGCATCCTCAACCATCACCTGTGCTTCAGCGGCTCATCCACCATGAAGATATTTCGCTTGCTCATCCACTCTCCCGTTAGCGACTCCGTTTATATTGTTCCGTGTACTCGTGAAATCGACTGTCTATGGTGAAGCAGTGTTGCTGAGGCCCTGCGAACTGGTTCAGACAAGGCTTCCTTTGACAGGTCTCTCCACGCTCTCCGCGGCCACGCCCTCAACACTGGGGACCTCATTTGACCCGAGCGGCTAGCTGCCGGTGCTGCGTGCTGTTTGTATCCGAACACATGGAGGACCGAAGAAGCGCCAGTCATTTGCTGTGGAGAGAGAGGAGATCGAGAAAAATGGAGGCGGAGACGTCCGGATCGCGTTCAACAACATCTGCTCGCAGTTCAAGCTTGGTATCGCAGCCGTTTAACGGCCCTATCGTCTACTTTGACCACTATCATCGACTGCGAGAGAAAGACATCACCATCTGTGCGGTGCAATGAATTGCCAACCAGGTACATCTTTGTAAGCCTCTATTGCAGCACAATTCGAAAAGAATCTCCAAGTCCATGCATCATGCTATCAAATTGCAAGATTTTGTATACTACATCAGCCTTCACTGAGAGCTATAAGGGTACGCACTCTCTTTGGACCAAGCCATCAAGTCACAAATAACTGTGCATCTTTATGGGCATTCTTCTGGCTCATCACGGACACTGGGGATGCCACAGCCACCCACCGGACCCGGGACACTGCATAGGAGAACTTTGGTCACTTCACGTTCACAAGAGCATTGGGGAATAGTTGTAGTGCAGCAGAATTGATTTTGATTCTAGTGTAGTCAGAGACAAGATTCGGGTCTTGTCAAAATAGACCGAGGGGGTGAGATCCTGTCGACAAGGAGGTCTCGAAGCATGGGTGATAGGCGATCAAGGAGAAGGGTACGATCCATGTCTCCTGTCAAGGCTCAAATCACGATTGACTTCTTATTTGCTAGCCCAGGCGCGAAGAGGGGCTGCGAGGTCCTCATCGATCTTGTCCTTGACCTTGGCGGCGAGGGCCTCGGTGATGGTGTGCTTTACCTCACGAAGGTTGTTGACGAGGGTGCGCTCGCCCTCTCTGGTTACCTTAAAGGCAATCTCGTCTTCCAATTCCTTGCGGAAGTTGATTCCCTTGAGGAGGTCCTCCTCGATCAAACTTTGCAGGTAGTAACCCGTTGCGCCTCTGGCCAAGTGGAGGGCTTGGTTAATGGTCTCGTTGACCAGGTCGCGGATGTATTGGAGAGTGGTTGGAGCGGACATGTTGTGTTTTCTGAGTCTGTAAGTCTTTGAACAATAAGGGGTAGTCGTGATTTACATACTGGTCGTGGTTGCGTTGTGGTGTGGTTTCTGGAAGAGAAGGAGAGAGCGCAGGCCGCCCAGCGAAGTTATACTCCTTCACGGGGTCGCTCGTCGCCAGCACGACCTTCCGGACAATTCGGTTGCATCACGACACGATGCGAGCCCGCTAGCTCGGGTTCGTCGATGCTGGTCGTTGTCGACAGTATCTGCTATCACTCTCACCTGGGACCTCCTTTCAATTCAAGGGGGAGCATCTCGAGCATCTCATGTGCCGTGGTCGACGGTTACTCGCTTACGCTGCGTGCCTTCGTTTCCGCTTCCTCACGATTCTTGGGATAGCCGTTCACAGTCGATGGCGGGTACCACGACCGACGAACTACGGGCTCACCCCGACCATCACTCAGGTTTGTTTGTCGTCCGACGACGACACTATAGTTCAAAACACGGCCCCTTCTCACCTATCTTCTTCCATTTCATCAACAACACACGCGACCAACACATCACCAAGATGTGGCAACAAATCAGAGATCTCTTCCGCTCGTGCTTCGGTGAGCGCGACAGCATCGAGCAGCCTGTTAAGCCTCGTAATCCTACGAGACCTGCCCTCCATCGCTCCTCGTTCTCTTGATATCGCACCTCTACCACTCCTGTCACACCGACAGCATACATGAAGCAATGCAGTAGGTTTCACACAACGTCGCCTTCTCAGGGGTGGTTCTGCTATCAGGTGTTTTACGTGATCTGACATGTTGCGGTTTTAGAAACCTTTGCGCGCAATACAAAGATATGAGACACGACACGACCACCCCATCCCAACTTCCATACACGGTCAGTAAACCACCTATCAAAATGTACGAAGGTTTTGACTGACTCCGGCCAGGCCAAAGAGATGATCTCAGATATGGCGACTATTCAATGTTGCTATCAAGAAGAGCATTAATGACACTCAAGTCAACATAGCTTTCCCTACCCTTCAAGCCCTCAGGGTCAAAGTTACTGGCCTGATTCTCAAACCAATGCATTTTCTCCTTTTGCTCATCAGTCGGGTTCACAGCCCTGTAAGCGTTCTTGAGTTCCTCCCAGCCAGGCATGCTTCCAGCATCCTCGGCAATACCGTGACCATTTCCTTCAGTGCAGCGGAAAGTATCGTCAACTTTACCGCGTCCAATGATCTCGATTTCGTGACCCCAATTGTCACCAAAGTCATACATGTACTCCCACTCAGCATTCTTCCATTCCTTCTTGTTGAATTGTTCGCCGACGTAGACCTTGTCTGCCTTCTTTTCGGGGGTCTGGGAGTGCTTGCGGTCGTAAGAATGCATTGAGTCAATCATCTTATTGTCGTTGGGATTGACGATTCTGATGAAGTTCTGGCGAGGGCCGAAATCTCTCTGCTCGCCATTGTCTTGAGCCATACGACGTTGGATCAAAGCCATGATGTCCTCGACGGGACGCTCTTCGGCGGTAGGGTCACGAGCTACAAAGTCATAGCTGTGACTGGCTGCCCAGCCAAAAGCAATCTGGATGGCGTAGTGCAGCTGCTCGAAGGTGGCGCCGTCGGGGCAGACCAAGGTGCGATAGATTTGAGGGTCTCTGGAGTCGGGGATAGTGATTTTCAAGATCCAAGAGGGCTGTTTCTTGGGCTGGCATTGATGTTTGTGGGTAGACCAGTCCTTTCTCTGGCAGGCGGCACCTGTGATCCAGTCAGCTTGACCACTCCCGCGACGTGGCCAGTCGACAGTACTTACCGCAGTATTTGCGATTGCCACAACGGCCACAATTGACGAGCTTGGGCTTCTCTTCGAGGCAGACTTCGCACTTTCCGGCACTCATGGTTGTCGTTGTTGAATGTAAGGAAGATGGCGGAAGGAAAGATGGAAACGAAAAATTTTCCTCGGTAAGGAGAAAGCGGGGTCGGCGAGATAAAGCAGAGATATTTCTGAGTAAAAGCAGAGTAAAAGCAGAGATATAGTAGAGTTATAGCTGTGAAATAGCGGAGAAATAGCTGAGCTTTTCCTATCAGGACGGGGAGAAAGAACCAGGACTCGTGCAGTATATGGTTGACGGTGCCGTTGCACTTCGTGAGAGAATGTCTAAGCTTCTTAAGGGTTGCCTGATTAATCAGATTCTGATTAATCTGCTTAATCAAATTCTGATCAAACAGTCGAGACAGTAATGAATTTGTTGAAGCAGTTGTTCTCGAGAACGGACAGTGCAATGTTGGAAAGGATGCTTGGTCTGATCCGAAACCTGTTATTGGAAGTAGAAGTACTGTGAGAAATTATTGGCTAGGAACCTTGGTTGGACCATGATTGGATCTTGATCGAATGCTGATTGAGATTGATCGATCAAGGTGGAGTTGAGACGTACTCGAAAAAATGTTCAAATATTATTGAAGTAGTGCTC
>ERZ794946.101-NODE-101-length-47759-cov-4.318107_pt1 | contig 47759 bp, 47 predicted proteins | sample MGYA00433072_ERZ794946 | MGnify/ENA primary metagenome ERZ794946 (study PRJEB30137, sample SAMN04331413) | food metagenome | isolation source: Y3 must sample point D1 replicate A | place: Australia: South Australia | collected 2014 ...
TACTCCTCTGATACTGGAGTACCTCGAGGAGATGAGTTCCATGGCTCACAAGTTCCGCTTTCAGCGGTGTTCCAGAGTGGATAGAGTCACAGGAATAGGTTGCCATCCAGGTCTCGAATTTGTGATTGAGAAGAGCATGGACTGGCGCGAGAGACCAAGGTCCAACATCAACGTCGTCTTCATGCTCTGGAACGTTCCAGTCAGATCGGCTTCTGGATTTGACGAAGACGACACTGTTTATACTCAGTACGACTTAGATGATGATCTGCTTGCTGATTTGCTTACTCGATTGTCGGTTTGAGCCCTGATGTTATAGGATCGTGCCAGATGCTAAAACGTCCGCCATGTCGAGCGCCGCCGGTTGCCATAACGACTTTTATGGAAGAGACTCGCCCTGATCACGAACCAGTGGAGTATTGTTTGAGAAGTTCACCTAGAAAGTTGTGAGGAAAGCAGTGGTCGTGCTGACCACACAACCATAACTGGATAAGCAGCCCTCCACTGGTTAGTGGCTTGGATTATCGAGAAGCTCAGAATGTGCTGGCATCTTTATTCGTTGGTGCAAGGTTAGTGCTGATAAGCTGCAGCTGATAAGCTGCATGCACCAAGCCACGAGATTGACCCCCAACACTGCCTCTGATTGAGAGCTGTCTTTAGTTCGAGCTTTTCGTTCTCGGTTCAACGAAAATTGGATGACTGTCGAGAACTGTCGATGATTGTCGATGATTGTCGATGATTGTCGATGAATGTGTGAAAAATCACGAAGGTCGGCAGGATGATAAAGTGCGCAACGACGCGGGCTAGGAGCCAGTGGAATATTGGCAGTCGCGACCACCCCCGTTCTCACACATGTGACGTATGAAGTGTTGATCCACGCTCACAGAGCAAAAGAACAAAGATGACGGGCAAAGAAGAAGCAAAAATAAGACAGCAAACGAGATGGTACACACAAGTTGACTTCAAAGTGCTTTTGAGCACGAATCGAAAGGCGCATTTGGACCTCTTGCTTTCGTTTCTACAGCGGCGACCACAGTCCCTCGTCTGGTTTCTGTCTTCCAGCACTTCCGATGGTGTGTACTCAATAATAAGCGTTTCCACCTCCTGCAGTGGCGGCGCCGGGGAATGCTCCAGGTACGACTACCGGTTCCCTGGCAGCACCTTCATCTCCACTATCGTCTTCATCGCCGCCGAACGCTCTTTGCTGTGGATCCACCGGTGCACGCAGGCGAGCAAGCAGAGAAACATCCAGTTGAGGTGGCATATACGGTTTCTGCGTGTGATACTCACGTCCAGAAGGCATCGTGGCCATGAGCGGTTCGCTGGGCGGAACAGCTTGAACGTTGATCTGTAAGGTGTCAGGAGCATTTCTTCAAACCCAGGTTTAGGAAGGATGAGCTTACCGTGTCGTTCATCTTCACCCACTTAACCTCCAACCACTCCAAGACCCTCGCCTCCTCAAGTTTGCCTGCGTCCAGACCCCAGTCATCACTGCCCTTTTCCACTTTCCTGTCTTCCCTCTTCTCGGCAAAAGTCTGCTTGATACCTTTCCAGCCTTTTCGTTTGCTGGCGTCTTGTTCCAGTGGCGCTAGTCCCAATTCCTTTCTTGCACCTCGAAGGTATGCGATGGCTTCTCCTGTTTTGCCAGCTATCTCTGCATCGATGGCTAGGAATCTCGCAGCTTTTGCGCGAGAGGTGCGTCGGAGATCGTCCACGTAATTCAGAAGGGCAGGATCAAGAGAACCGATCCCAGGAGCCAGAGATGCAGCAGCTCTTTGCGCGTGATCAGAAGCGCACAAACACAATCGTGCAAACAAATGTGCGCGGACTTTCGGTATTGATGGTGCTGAGATCATCCATTCCTTATCTTCCTTGTTTCTAGCTTGGATGACGGCAGTAGTATACGGATCGTCTTTCAACACCGTGATCAAAGTGGCCTCTGCAAGAGCGAGAGCTGCGAGAGCAACTTGTGTTGAATTTACAGTGTCAAGGGGTGCAGAGGCTGGGTCTTGGGTATGTAGGTTCAGGATGTAATTGTGTATTGCGTTTGCTTCGAGGAGGTATTTCATTGCTGAGCTGATGGCTGCGGTGCGTCGGTCTGGTGATGGTATTGAGGAGGAGTATAGCACTTGTAGTTGGACACGTGCTTGTTGGACTTGGATGTATGCTAGCGATTGCAGAACGAAGGCGACGTCGTTGTATACACCTGCTAGTGGTGCTCGTGGCGGTTCTCGACCTGGAAGGGTGGCAGAAAGGGTGAGACGCCATTGTGTCTGTAATTGTTTTGTATTTGTGACGTTGACGGGTTCGTCTCCAATTCTCCCGGAGTTCAAGGCGGATGCAATGCCTAAGGCGTATGGTAGGTAGGCGTTCAGTGCTTCCTGTACAACTCCCAGATGGGCAGCTTGTTGTGCGGGTGGTAGACGTTTGTGCTTCTTGAGAGCGTCGCGAAGGACGGATCGTTGTGTTGTAGCTGTGAGGGGCAGAGAGGGATGACTAGGACTGCTGATGAAGGCATCCAGAGGTGTCGAAGACGTCGTCGGTAGTGTGAATGGGTATGGCATTTTGTCGTGTCGATTATTCGGCCTTCCAGAACATAGAATGTGTTTCCAAGTTTGGCAGTTACTCCATCACGTTGGTCAATCGCGTCAGTCGCGACTGCCAATCTTTCATGGGGTCAAGCTCTCTTGGAAAGCGCGTCATCTCGTATTCATCGCCGTATCGCGGAATTGCTCCGCTCAATCAGGGTGATGCTCTTCGCCAAAATATCCGACTTCAGAATCACTATTCCTCGACGACTGGTCAACCTCATCTTCCAAAAATGAACACGATAGACTCGTGAAGCTATCGGATTGAGTTTCAGCCAGATGCCACGAAGTTGGAGGCCTGTGGTGGGCCACGAGCCGAATTTCGAGTTCAGAGCTGTTCGCATCCTGAGATTCCGTGACCACCACCCGCTTCAGTGCTCAACGTTGCACTGAGAGAGACGTGTGGAATAAATGGCACAAGTGAGTCAAGTCGAAAACTTCGTATCCATTCTGTCGTTCAATGTCAAAAATTCAATGCTACTCTAAACAAAACATGCCCTTTGAAAAGGGAAAAGTGAGAAGTTCCATGATATCGTGACTCCACTACGCCCATGCGATCCGATTCATCCGAGACGGTCAACTAAAACTCGTACTCGTCATCTCTTTGCGAAGAGTGGTAGTTCTGAGCGCGTGCTGAGGAAGCGTATCCCTTTGCGCCGGAAATGGTGTCGTTCTCGGTGGTGGCGTTCTTGTCGCGGCGACCACCCATGCCGTCACCTCGTGTCTTGTAGATGGCAGGCTGTCTAGAACTGTCACCCTCATCACCGATGTCCCATGATAGACCTCCGTCTCTGCGTCCGCCCATGCCGTTGCCGTATGTCTTGTAGATGGCCTTCTCAGGGGTAGGTGGCTCAGGCTCGTCCCATAGAGTAGGGGCTCCAGCACGACCTCCCATACCGTTTCCTGCAGTCTTGTAGATCTTCTTGGGGCCATCTGACTGGCCGATGTTGAAGTGAGGCTGGTACTCGTCACCGCGTCTGGACTTGTCGACGTTGGTGTGGTTGCTGAAGGGTGCCTTGGGTCCAGCAGGGCTGTCGTCTGCGATCTCGAAGTGGGCATTGGCATCAGGGCGAGGAGCGTGAACGATAGGGCGCTTCTCAGGAGAGATCTGGTCCTGTGTGCTATTAGAATGGTTCCAGGAAGACGGTTCAGTCACACATACCTCGTCTACACCAGGGCCAATGTGACGCTCCTGCTCAGGGTTGGGTCTAGGCTTGTGCTTCTCAGGCGTGGTGAAGTCTTGGAAGTCCCAATTGCTAGTGTGGGTAGATCCCTTAGTCGAACCACGTCTGCACATGTCGGAAGCTGAGGCGCCATCCTTGCCGTTGGGGAACTCGAAATGATTGAATTTCTCGGGATTGATCTTCTTGCTGTCGGGAGACAGGACCTGCTGGGGCTGGGTGGTCTCGTCGAAAAGGCGGTTGTCGTGGAAATTCTTGCCAGAGCCGGCCTTGGGCTTTCCTTCGGGCTTGTAAACCTCGTTAGAACTACCGTTTGCGAAGATTTCATCCATCTGACGAGGAGCGGGCTTGGCCGAGGTACGAACAGCGTATGCAGGGTCGGCGTTGGATTGAGCGCGAGGCTCCTGACCTTCACCAGTTGCGAACAGGCGAGCGTGGAAGTCACCATTTTGGCGACCACCGGCTTGCGACTTGGTCGATCCGTTGATATCATTCATAGGAGCAGCGCGGGATGGGAGCGAGGTGGAAGTGGAGCCGGCGTTGTTGATGCTCTGCTTGATAGTCTTGACTTGGTTGGTGCCATCACGAATGGGCCAGTTGCGACCGCTCTTGCCAATGGCGTCGACCTGTCTGAGCATGGTTGACTGATCCCAGTAGATTCTGATCTGGCTGATCTTGCCTTCGCCGTTGTATTGGACGACGTGGACCTAGCATGTGTTAATTGAAGACGACTAGCGATGACAAGGTAATAACCGACCATGGGAAGAGAAGCGACCGAATCGGCCAGCATGTTATCGTCCATCTGCGGCAGGATGGCACCTCCTCCACGGACAAACTCAAAGGTAGTGTCGGTCTCGACGACAGCGCCATCGGAGGTGCCAAAGGAGCTCAGGACAATCTCCGACTTCTTCTTGACGACCTTGTCCTGTGTTTGGAAGTGCTTGATGATGGCCGAGGGCTCGTGGATCGAGGTGGTAGTGGTGATGTAGTGAAGGGCGGCATCGTGTGCGAGGGCAGACTCGGACGGCGAGCGCAAGAAGGAAAGGTATGTGTCGGCCATGATAGGCGATGTGATGCGAGACTGAAGCTGAAGAGTCGGACAACAAACAAGTCCAATTGATAGAAGAGAAAGAAAGGGCTCGACCAATCGAGTAAGCGAGTCAGAAGCGATTTCACTGCCTAAAGGTCGCAAAAGTTGAAACAAGAGGGGAAGCGCCGACTCCCGCATCCCGCAAAAACAAACAAATGACGCCGCAAATCATCCCTAAACACAACATCCTTCCGCTTTTGGAAATCTGAGAACATCTTATATATTGCATCATGCATCATGCGTCACACTATATATACATATCTACTGGGCCTTCTTCGACTCCGAGCCCAAGCGCTGCGCCTCCTCGGGGCTACCGGGTATCACTCCTCTTCGTACACAGTCTGCCACGCCTCTCTTAAGACCCTCGGTAACGCCGACAACTGGTCTGTAACCCAGTCTTCTCTTGGCCTTCTCAATGCTGTAGTATCTGGTCATACAGCTGAACTTGACCTTTTGTCTGGTCAGGTTGGGGACACCCAACTGGAAAATCCAGAAGATCCACTCGAACAGAGTTGCAATGAAGAGTCCAAAGTCCTTGTTGATGGTCCAGATCTGGTTGGGTGCTGTAGTATCGCCCAAGTTTCTCCATGCAGTGCGGGTAAAGTCCCAGAAGTACATGGGAGAGTCGTTTGTAATGAAGAAAGCTTCGCCATCCACCTTCTCGTGGTCCAAAGGAGAGATTTGACCTTGCTCTTCACGCTCAGCAGTGGTCAGGAGAGCAGCTGCAGCCAGGTGGTGGGCATGAGCGACGTTGGTAGACTCGGTGAAATCAAACAGGTTGATGTTCTCACCAAGCTGGAACTTGGTCTGACCCTTGTAGTATGGCGCAAGCATAGGAGGAAGGAGAGTTTGGTCACCAACACCGAAGATGCCAGAGGGGCGGAGGGCGCATGTGAGGAAGCGGGGGTTGGAAGCAGGGCGGTTGTACTCGAGGACGGCTTGCTCGGCGAGGGCCTGCATCTGTGGTCAGCGATTGAATGGTACGGATAGAGCCAGGGTAGCTACCTTTGTGTTTGTGTAGTACTCGGGCTGGGCCTTGCCAGTGACGAGGGGGTAAGTCTCGTCGGCGTTGATCAGGTCTGTCGAGTTGTCGCTGATGACACTAGCGCTGCTAGTGTAGACAAAGGCCTTGACACCAGTCTCGGAAGCCACGCGAAGGAGAGTCTTGGTTCCGTCGACATTGACCTTGTACAAGATCTCGTCGGCCATGTTGAACTTGGGGCTGGCAGTGTGGATGACAATGGTAGGCTTGATCTTGATGAACAGCTCGCGCATTGCGCCCTCGTTGGTGAGATCTCCGAAGTGGTATTCGCAGCCATTGATGGGCTCGCTGGCCGGTCTCAAGTCCATGGCCGACAGCTTGGAGCATGCCTTGCGTTCGAGCAGGAGGTTGATGATTTGTGTGCCCAGACCACCGCATCCTCCAGTAACGAGCACATGGCCCAGATCTTTGCTCGATGTCACTTTGCGACCGGCGCTGCTGCTTGCAGATGCCATTGTCGTTGTCTGGTGTGTGTGTGTGTTGCGAAAGAGGGAGAGGATACACCTCAAGTTGACGAACATGAAGCCATCGGTTGATCTGTTCGTGGGGAAATCTCCCGGGAGATTTGACAGCCTCAATTGAGACAGTCGCGCCATTTTGGTATTTCACTTTCAGCACGATCATGATATGACGGAGATACGGAGATGGAAACAGGGTGATAATCGAGAAGAAGTGTATTGTCACATCAAGCTATGTAAATATTCAGGCAGTCCGACTACCCTCTGATGCATCTCTCAAAACTAGAACCACACTCGACAGAAGTTTGTTGAAAGCCTGTTTATCCTCGTTAGCATTGATCAAGACTGGGAGATCTTTGTATGCAAGTGCAAACATGGGTTGTGAGAGTCAGAAGGAAGGCAACGGAAAATGTCCACACGGTTTTGCGCTCTCGGACAAGACAATAAATGTTTTTACATCCGAAAATACTTCATCATTCGAGGGGGGTTAAGAGGTGTGCAGGTCAGGATAAGTGAGTGTAGCTTACCTCTATGATGTGTGAGTCCTACAGCAAGGTCGTGTCTGGGGACTCGCGGTGGTTGACGCGAAGATTGATGTGAAGGAGAAGAAGTTTGCCGATGAAGATTTTCAAGACTTGGACGAGGTTTGGTTTGCTTGGCGTTGAAGATGCACCAAATTTGTGAAAGGTCACTGCGTTTTGTCCACAAGCAACTCATCGGCTCTGGCAGATTCATCAAAGCGACATGACTTTGCTACAACCATGAAAGCGCCCAGATTCGACTTCTATTCCTTTTATCAACGAGACATAGCTGACTGATTCTAATCTCTCGATCATCGGCATCCTCGCTTTCGGAACGACATGGCCAACCTCTACGCGGAATATTTGCCCAACATCAAAACTCTGGCCGTCACTACTGTTCTTCAAACGCCGCGAGACGGCACGACAGCGCTCTGGCTATCGAATGACCGCAAGAAAGTGATTCTTGAGCATGCGGATGAAACACATCGCATTACTTTACCGGCCAAAGTGACCGGTCAAGGGACTCAACACCTGCAACTTCCCAACACAGGAGAGTTGCAATGTGTCAATCGCATATCAGCGGCACCCATCTTCGATGATGATGAACCTCCTGCTCTTTGGTCTGCCACATCACTCAACGCAGCAACAAACTTACATTGTAAACGTTGTGATGCGCTGTTGTCAAGCAACAAGATCAGTGTCTGGAAAGATCTTCCATCAGAAGCTTGGGCCGAGATGATGGACTTGTGGCATTGTCATAAGCCTGAAGAACCAGAGCACAATCATGACGACGCGCCAGCAAAGAAAGGCTATGCTGCTGGTAACAAGCTAGTCGCTCAGGCTGGCGTCGGTCTTGTTGATGTAATGAGTTTCTTACTCTCGGATGATGACTGCACGGTCGAGGTAAGTTTCATCTTTCTTGCTCTTGTATGCCAAATTCCACTTTCCCACCTTTTCCAAGCGGGTCTCAAGAAGGAGTGTTCTGTGACCATTGTGTCATCTCAATGAGAAATCACTTCGATACAAAGACCCAACAACAACCCCGATTGGTAGTCGGGCGAGCAGACCCTCAGCTCAGTCTGACGGGTCACTCGTCCTACTCATGTCGCAATGCCCCCTTTTATCTACTTTCTATGACCTAGAGCCATCGGTCATGGTTAATCAATCAGGATGGCACATTCCAGTCATCTGCTCATAGTTGTCCTACAAGATCTCTTACCCTACCAGGACTAATTTGTCCCTCAGTTTCGCTCGTCTGAGAATGGCGACAATGTTCACGAAGTCTATTGTATAACCTGCGATACAGCTCTTGGTCACAGAGACCCCCAAACCGAGGGTATTCGTCTTCAAAAACCATACCTTGCTTTGTCGCAGGGCGGGTCTAGGACCACACGTTCTTACGACCCGGCTCACTGGTTTTCTTGCTATCTCAACCAAGCAATAGAGACCCAGGGCGTACGAAAATTTGTCTTCTCAACATTGCCGTACGAAATCTGGGTATTCTCTACAAACCTAGCCTACGCATCGCTGGAATATCCTGAGCCCATGCAAGCCATGAAAGTCTTGTTCCGGACAAGACAAGGCGATCAAGATGTCGAGACACTGCGAGCGGCAAACTTGCTGATCGAGACGCTAACACTATCGCCCATGCTAGAGAAGCTGTTGTATCAGGTTCTGCAGCGGGAGAATTTCAAGCTTCCAGACCGCCTGAAGAAATTCATGGGCTGGGAAGTTGCGGTGTTGCCTGTACTATACAAAGCAGATGTCAAAGCATTAGAATCTGCCACTTATCCATGGCTTTAATATCAAGTATCGTAACATCCGCACGCATTGATTAATTAAACTGACATCGCATCTGCACATATCGTTTAGAACAAGTTATACTTCCTGCACAAATCTAGACCACGACATCATGTGATTTCAGCCCTATGACCGGTCAATCAACACGGGTCGCGGCAACTAAACTGACACTGCCGATTCGCAAATGGCACCAAAAGAGTGGTTCTTGCTAACCAATTCTCCCATGGATCCGGGAGACCACGGGCGACTCATGAGACCTGCTTTTGTGATGTTGCCCGCGAAGGAAGCAGGAGGACACAAATGGAAAGACCATTTTCTTAAAGGATGAACCTTGAAGTTTAGACACAGCCCGGCGGGGGTTGATTCGTGCCGATGGCCGACGTTAGAGCCAACGGTTCTCGAGAGACCGCGGACCTTGGACCCTGATGGTGAGCTGATGGCGAAGTTGAGCACACGACCAGATGGGATAGAATGGCTGGAAAGAGAATAGATAAATGGTAAGCGATCACTGGGAAGAAAGGTATTCACTATAAGCGACTCGAACGAGTAGAAAACCGCGGTTCTAGAAGGGTGCACGTGGCGTCGTGATTACATGAGGAAGGAACGAGGGAAGGAAGGTGAGGCGGAGTACGAATCGCTGCTGCCTGAAGAACGGCAACATACGACAGACCTCAGGGAAAGACGAACAAACGACTCGCTCCGTACTTTTTTCTCGACCTTGTCAACGTGGCCTTCGCTCGAACATCGTAATCCTTGCTTGGCCTCGCAACTATTCATCTGTCCGTTCTCCGCGCCCGACTTCTCGCATCCGTTCTCCTCCATTCTCGACCATCGCCCTTTTGGCCGCATCCCGACACCGCCGCCATCACCGGTCAAGCTCCTCTACCTCGACTAGACGTCGCATTGCCGTTGTTCCTGATCCGCGCCCGACCTGGCTTTGACCATTCAGAGCTGCTGTAGCTGTGCTGGAGTGACTCACCCGCACTGGCCTCGTGCTGCGACCAATCAATCCCCTCCTGGCGCTGTTTGATTCGACCAACACACCCTCTCGGATCACCTAGCTGTATCGACAGCCCGCTCCAAGATGCCATCCAAAACCTCCTCCCACCCCCGCCGCCGTCCGGGCAATCCCTCAACCACCGATGCTCTGATTGACTCCTTTGTTGGACTATCCATCCAAAAGGGAACCACATTCCACTCGCCATCGTCCAACAAGTCTGAACTCTTCAACCCTCTTGACGTTACTGCTCGGTCCATGACTACTCGTTCCGTCACAAGCCCAAAAGCCCTGGAAGATCTGCTCATAGGTGCTGGCGAGAGAAGAGCTGCAGACCTCCTCGCCAAAGTCGATCAGGTCATTGCCGACAATTCCTCCGCTGCCGCTCTTGGAAAGTTGCTCTCCGAACCTGAAGCCTTGCCTCATCCTCGCTGCATCCTCGACAAGACAGGTTTACAAGGCATCGCCGAAGAACGTCGTGATAGTCCCAACAATGCATATGACAGTGGTCTGGGTTCTAGCATTGCCGATTCTGACGAATTCGACACCAAGAAGACGTCGACTGCGTCCAAAGGTATGATTCACTCCGTCCCTCCCTGTTGTCGTTATCGTTAGGCAGCGCTAACTATTGTTCTATTGTCAGACTCCACACTGAAGAGATCACCTTCTTCGACCTCTAGCTCATACGCTGACGAACACCTAAGCGAGTTCGCGTGTGAGCAGATTCATAAATACATCGTCAAGCCCATCCTCAGACAACAGTCTCTCAAAGACTTCCATCCCCTTGTCAGAGGTGTTCCTCGACGCATCGGCTCTCGCGAAATCACCACTCTTCGTGATCTTGAGAAGACATTGATCTTCTTGGCTCCCGTAAGTATTCGTTGCGGTCTTTCTGCCCGCTCGGTTGCTTATTTTCGTGCCATTTCTCAGGACTACTCGCGTTCTCCTTCTTCTTATCTCAACTTTTGCGAAACCTATATCGACTGTCTCCACGCTACTGTCGACATCGTTCACGAATCAGACCACTGCTCGCCATCAGATCGCCCCTACACTAACAACTATTTCATCGACTTGGTCGGTCAAATCCGCAGATACGCTCAAATCGTGGCATCAACTCGTGCAAAGAAAGAACGTGGCGAAGATCTCGACGAAATGGACGTGACATCGTAAGTTCTTCCTGATGTTCCAAATTTAGAGTTCACAGGCTAACAGATTACTCAGCGACGAAGTTCTAAGACTGCGGGGAGGTGTGACTCACAACACTCCCGCCCAACTCGTTCGTCACAGGGCCGGAAAGGATATTTCTCTGCTCGATGGTGCCGTTCTTTCCTCTTCTCCCACCGACCACTCCGTCCTCTCATCAAAGCGTCCCATCATGGAAGACTCTTTGAATGATGACGTCGAGAGGTCCATGGCACGTCGTAGAAAGGGCGAGCCCGTCAAGACGTACGACTGTGGCTTTGACGGATGTGACAAGATCTTCCGCCGTCCTTGCGACCGTACGAAGCACATGAAGAGTCATGAGCGTCCCTGGAAGTGTCCCCACACTGACTGCAAGTACCACGACGAAGGCTGGCCCACCGAGAAAGAGTGTGAACGCCACGTCAACGACAAGCATGCAGAATCCCCCATCATGTATGCTTGCTACTGGTCCACGGTAAACAACTGCCCTTACCAGTCAAAGCGACTGAGTAATTGCAAGTCACACATGGAGAAGGCCCATGGCTGGGACTATGTCCGTTCAAAGACGACCGTCAAGAATGGAAAGACCAAGGCAAAGCCTGGTCAAAAGGAGCCCGTCCAACAGCCCATTAAGCTCATTGGCGGCATTGCTGCAAACGCATCCACTCCTTCCACCTCGTCTGCCTCTGCATCCACATCCACCACACCCTACATGCAAACCGAGCAGTACCCTGTGACTGACCTGTCTACTGTCTTGACCTCTCCTCAGGACTTCTCGGTCCCTTCGATGGGCCAAGGTATCATGACTCCATTTGAAAGTCCCTTCAACATGGCCATGGACTTCCAGCCGGAATTTGCTGATCACTTCAACTTCGATTGGACATCTGCATTCACTCCTGCTGTCAACAATCCCCTCTACACTCCATCCCTTGTGGATGATCGTCGTCAATCCCACGACTCGTCGGCTACTAACACTGTACCCAACTCGACTTTGTTGCAAGGTGAGACATCCTTCGATGATGCGTTCAACCCTCCCACACCCGAAGACAGCCCTCCATTCGTTGCCAACGATGGCTTCAAGCTTGACCCAGGTTACCAAGCAGGTCCAAGCGACTACATCAGCGATCAAAGTCTGTTGTTCTCTCCACCTCAGTTCCTTGTCAATGGAGCTGATCCTACCCTCTCTGCCCCGCAACCCATGACAACTCAAGGATTCATTGGTGACGCTACCTTGGATATGGAGATGGACAATGACGACTTTGACATGTCGCAATACCTTCCCAGCAACAACAACGATGCCCTCTTCCCCTCAAACAACGACTACGGTCTCGGCGCCCAGTTTGATGAGCAACCATTGTTCGCTTCCACCAACATCAACAATTCTGGTAGCTCCAAGGAGAACCCTTATGCAGTGTTCTTCCCCGAGCTCCAGCAGTGAGATGTCTTCTACACCATCATTAGTTGATACATTTTCAACATTTCTGCCTTTATCTTTTCTACTCCACGCTTTTGACGTGTTGAGTTTTCCCCTTTTCTTTTTCCATATACCTGCACACAATTGTGCTTTCACGACGGACACGAAGACACATAATAATTTGGATGGACGGACCTCAAGAGGGGTCGCAAAAACATGTTCACACAAACAAGAAAAGAGGCGATAAAAAAGAGGAGGTCGCTGTTGCTACACACTTTGCTCTTTTCTCTTTACGTACCTCTTTGCGTTATCTCGGCGTTGGTTGGATCATGGCTTCAAGCGGGGACATGTAACAACTTGAGACAAAACTCAAGGTTTGCCCCGTTTCCTCACTCCACACAAATTGCCTTTCCTTCTTAAACTCCACTTCGGAGGTATGTAGACCAATCCAAGAACTCTCACTCGATCCACCTCCACCCCCTCAAAGTCAAGTGCACGTTCAACGTGCGCAAAAGTTTACCATCATGCAATCGAGATGATTGTTATGCTGCTTGGCACGGTGAAGCTTGAGTATGCTAGCAGCAAAAGCCGAATTTAGGTATGCATGGTCTTGAGCAAAGACATAGCCAAGTTACAGATGATCTTTGGAACTGACTAGATAAGAGACAGATGATGTGATCGGTTTTGGTTCTGTTCAACTCAAATTGACGGTGCGCATGCTGCGATACCGGTAGGGACTGGCAAAAATGCGACCTTGGATACAACATTTAAGAGGAAGAGCGATGCAGAATTGTCGCCTCTTTCTTTCTCTCATCTGACATTGTCTTTCTTGATACAATACCCGATACTCAACAGCCCTCGTCGTCAGCGAGGAAAATTTCTTTTCTTCTCTTTTGATCATTCTGTCTTTGCGAGCGTCTGCTTTTTTTCGTTTGTTCTTCTCTTTTCTTCCATACCGAGACATGTCTGCACCACTCAGTCGGACTAGACGACTCTCATCGGTCTGGGACAATTTCCGCAACAAATACCGCAAGACGCGTATCGACAGCCTGCTCTCACCTCCAAACCTAGACTCTGGAGACGACAAAAAGAGCGGCTACTCAGACCCTGGAGGAAAACTCTTGCCTTCTGATTATGATTCGGACAGATCTCCTGGGTCAACGGGTAGACAGTCTTTCTCCGAAGATGAAGTCGTCAGTCCTTGCGATAGTAAACTTCCCGATTTCCAATTCCCGCCTGCTATTTCTGGGTTTGAGGTTGGGGGTGACGAGGAAAATGAGAGTGATGGGACGAGTTCGGATCAGGATGGACGGATTGCGGCTGCTATTGACAATTTCACTGTTGAAGCCACCGAGCCAGAGGATATCGGACGGTACTTTTCTCATGATGCGCGGAAGACTGGTGATGATGCTACGATTTCCGAACAGATTAGTCCTACTGGAAGTATGGATACCGGAGCCTCTGCGGACTCGACCAGTGGACTTCTGCATTCGGATAACTCTGGCTCGACATTGAGTTTTGAGGTCGGCGTGCCGTTGCAGAGGACAGTGGCCAATAGAAACCTGCAGCAATGGAAAACGCAGGTGCAGACGGAGCCGCAGACCGCCGAGCAGAGTCTGGCGCAGAGTACTTATATCTCGTTGGATGAGGTTGTACATGATACCGGATGGATGGTTGAAGAGCAGGAAAGAGCAAAGCACAAGGAAAGAGAGGTTCCCAGGACTGTGGATGGGGTGAGATTGGATGCGAGACCTTTGATCAGGCATACGGGTACTTCGGCCCCGCCGCACAGTTCTTTGCAACTGCACACTTTTGCTTCGCGTCAACAGCATATCGACGCGCTGGATGAGGGGCAAGTGTCTCCGAAGAAGATCGCAGAGCCAGTTTCTGAAGCTTCGACATCGCAAACCATGGCAGCACCATCAGCACAACGTCGCCCTCAACCAATCTCTTGGTTCTCTTCTTCTTCAGACTCGAGCGTCCAGTCTCTCCGTCTAAACCTCACAAACCAAACCTACCGTCGCAGAAGCACCATAAGACCCCCTCCCACCGTCCCCCTATCCCGACCTCAACTTCTCCCTTCATCCCCCTCGCAACAACCCATAACCTCAAAACGCCACCAAACCACAAACGAAACCGTCCTGGGCGTCCCGACCTCCTCTTCCATCTCCAACACTTCCAACCCTTTCTTCTCCGCTCCCTCTTCCTACCCACCAAAGCCCCCTAAACTCGCAACAGCAGCACCAACATCACACCCGAAGCCAAAAATCGAATACTCACACACACCCCCTCGCATCCATGCCCGTCAAATCCAAAGCCGTCGTGTTTCTTCAAAACCACTTACGGCATATACTTCCCTCTCCACGCCGTCTGCAATCTCCACCTTCCACTCAACACTGACTTCCCGCCTGCACCTCGCCATAAGCAGCGGCGATATAAAAGCCTCACAAGTACCCGTCAAAGAGCGCGTGCGAAGGATTTCCGGCAAGTCATTGCAGCAGGGGTTGCAGCAGGGTGTCGCGAGGTCTGGGAGGGCGGTTAGGAGGTGGAGTGTTGGCGTGGGTGAAGCTGTTGTTGCTGGAGGGGGGTTGGGAGTTGGATGGGGGGATGTGGGTGGGAGTGGGAGGGAGGAAGGGATGGGGGTGGGGAAGAGGAGTGCGAGTGTTTATCATGGGGGTGGATTTGTTTGATGTGGTAGGATGGGGAAGAAGGAGATGGATTAGGGATTGGGGATCGTCTCTACGTTGGACTCCCGTCTTCGGGAATACAAGAAACCGCCTTGGAGATATGAATGGATTGGCCACATGTCCCGAATAACAGTCAGATCAAATGGTACGCAGTATCAGGCATACAGAAAATCACAGATTGTAATACAATAAAGCCATGTTTTAGCCCGCGTTAGTCTGCCTTGTTCTTCCACTCCTACTCCCACTATATCATCCCCCAAAAAAACCTTCAAACCCTTTCATCCTCCAAAGGATGCAATCCCATATCTCTCGTCCCTTCCTTCCGCCAAAAACAAACGACCTCGATGCAAGAGCAGGTAGAGACCACACAAAGCAAAAACAAATTGTCGCAGCCGTGAATCGAACACGGGGCTCGTGCATGGCAAGCACGAATTTTACCACTAAACCACTGCGACTGGATGGGTATCACGTGATGTGGAAGTGCTTGATCTCAAAACACTTATCATTAGAATGGTTGAGGACGGTAGCATTGCTATCTTTCATGCATGAGATATCTGTATGGATGTGGATTGCAAGTCCAAAGCTTGGTTATCAGCGTCCGAAGAGCCAGGGGCTAAGAAAGTAGTTATATCCTCCGGAACAAGGCTCCAGAAACGACGACAATGAATTAGTCATTCGTGAAATTATCTCTCGAATGCTTGGGAGATGGAAATGGCAAGAGGAAAGGAAAGTGTCAGGATTTCAAATGCTATATTACTCCAAGCAAACGCCAAATGTTATGCAACACCCTGTCCAATCTAGTGTACCATGGTCTTTCCAATCTCGCTTTCCCAGTTCTCTGCTCTTTCGAATCCATTGGCATAGCCCTGGTAGTCGGCCATAGCCTTGTAGATACCCTCAGTGCTGGTCTGGACAAATGGTCCATATTGCACGATAGGCTGATCCAAAGGCATTCCGGCGACCAAGATGAATCTGCTCTCCTTCTCCGCAGAAGCAGGAACGCTAGCAACAATGCTGTCGCCGCTTTGTTCGAGAACAGCATTGTGGTATTGAGGGATAGTCTTGCTCGACTGAGGGCCGGCCAATACAATACTTCCGCTCAATGTGTAGATGAATGCATTCCACTTGTGTGGGAGCGGTGCGTCGAATGTACCGCCGGGTTGTACCGTGACGTCCAACAACCACACAGGTGTATAAGCCAACTCTTGCAATGAATCCACGCCGTACGCGCGACCTGAGATAACCTTGACATTGACTTTCTTGTCTGGCGAGTTGGCGACGGGAATTTCGGAGCCGCGTAGGTCGCGGTAGCGGGGTTCGCAGTCTTTGAGGTGGGCGGGGAGGTCGACCCAGAGTTGCATTCCGATGTTGGCTGAGCCGTCGGGGTTTTGCGCAGGCATCTCGGCGTGCACGATACCACGACCGGCGGTCATGAATTGCAAGTCTCCGGCGTAGATGGTTCCGGCGTTGCCAGCGAAGTCCTCATGGTCCACGGCTCCAGAGAGGAGGTAGGTAATGGTCTCTTGTCCGCGGTGGGGGTGGTCGGGGAAACCGGCACCAGGCGCAATGGTGAAGTGATCCTACACACAAACAGCATGTCAGCACATATCCCAGGTGGCCATAGATGGGGGTAGTATACTCACAAGCATAAGGAAGGGTGTGAAATTCTTCAACTCTCTCGTTCCGACCGATCTTCTGACTCTTGCACCCGCGCCCTCAGCCTGGTCTATAGCCTCGAAGACCTTGCGAATAGCGCGAGGAGTGGTAGTGGTAGCCGTCAACGAAGGGTCATTAGGAGGAATGACGGGGAGACCCTTGAAAGTGCTCTGTGCAGCAGGCATTGTTGTGTTGGTAGTCGCTTGCGGTGTCGAAGTAGTAGTGGTGGTGATATTCTTCGAGCTCAGGTATGGTAGGATGTTCAATCGTTGGTGATAGACAATTGCAGCTAGGCAGATTAAAATGGAGATGAGAAGTCTCATGGAAACGGCGACGCACTGTTCTTATATGAAAGACGGGATGGAGAGAAAAGGAAAGAGCGACGGAGAAACATAGAAGATTGTATTTGGAAGGAAGAGAGGGACTTAGTCTGTATTTGTCTTGGGGATTACATGTTTATTGCGGCGAAGGCGCGAGGAACTGGTGAAGCTCTGACAAAGCCGACAAGGAGACGGTTTGCTGACCCAAATGGCTGTGGGGAAATGATGGTTAATTAACATTGTTAATCATTGCTCATCGCGGAATCGAGGTTAAGCTCGACCATCTCTTGCCGAGGCTCAGCCGCCGCTTTGTGCCTGGGACTTGCTTCATCAAGATTATCGTTTTTGCAACACTCCGTACACCATCAATTCACGGTCGCAGGCTTGCGCGTGCTTGCTTTCATACCAAGATCGAAAGCTGCTGTTATGATCCAGCCCTGTTAGCACTACCGCTCAAAAGAGCGATCAGCTCCTCCATAACTTCTGGCTTCTGCATCAGTCCGAACACGACACATCTCACATCATGGACAATGAACAACCTTCCGTCAAGATCGGCCAGAAGCAAAGTTAATCTCTTTCGGTCATTTGCAAGCAAAAGTGATGGAGATACGCCATCGCAGGACCATGAACAGCCTAGCATTACTGTCAATGTACGCCCCAAGTCGTCCAGGACAAGCGCTGAACGGCACAAGCAGAGATATGCTGAAGATCCTGAATTCCGGGAGCGGAAGCTTGAGCGAAACAGAGTTTGGCACTCGCGGATGCTTGAGATCGATCCGAATTCTCTTAGGGACAAAAGACGCCTGCTTCACGAGCGCAAGTTTGCCTGCAATCCTAATTGGCGGATGGAGGCATAGAAGGCTAAGCTCAGACTCCGCGAAGAACCTCCTAGTAGGGCAAAAAGGGACAGTCCTTACTATCCACGAGGGCCCTTGATATATACCTGGATCCACAGCCGTACATGGTTCCGAGAGGAATTGCCTTGGGAGTAGTTTCGGCCGGTACTATATACTACCAGATTCGAGCACAAATGTCAAGATTGCGACTACACCACAAACATGGGTCGCAGAATCTGGTGGGTTGCACACCAGCATACTCCAGATCCCACCTACAAGTGCCATGCATGTTACTTGAAAACCTCGAACGGGCTGCCTGAAGGCTATGAAGGCTGCGAAACCATCAAAGAGGTCGCCGCAAGAAAGAAAGAGCTCGAGAGCCAACAAGCTACGCCAGTACCGACCACTCCAAGTCTGTCAAGTCAATCACGGATACCATCGCAGAAGAAGCCCAACAGCTCCCGTCAATTTTCTACCTATCGCGTTACCTGGAACTCGGCGATTGACTCTGCTCCGCGAGAGGAATCCCTTCAGATTGCTGAAGCTCAGACCAATGAACATAACGCGGTCGCAGAACGCGAGGCTCGGCGCACAAACTTTCAAGAACGCTATGTCAACGATTCCGAGTCCCGCGAAAAGAAGGGAGCAGCAGAGAGAAGTCTTTCTCACGCGGAGAAGAACGATCCCGAATATATCAGCTCGAGACGCGAAAAGATGAGGGAATATAAATATCGCTCATATCACCATAATCCGAAGTTTCGTGAGAGCGTACTTGACAGTAACCGACGATATCAAACGGCAATGATGAAAGATCCCGCTTGGCGGGCGGCACATAACGAGCGCACCAGACTACGTAGGAAGTCGGTCAGAAAAGAGGACCCGTCATACGTACAGAGAGACACCGTATGTAGATGGATCAGGAGGGATCCTGCGGCCAGAGAAGTGATGGATTGGGGATTGTACAAGCCGGTGCTCTATCCGATCAAAGTGGAACACCAATGTGGAGGCTGCGAATACCCAAGGCGCGGAGGCTTCAAGTTGTGGTTCTTGAAGCAGGTCAAAGGCAGAACGGAAAGTACTGATTCGGGAAGTACAGGGTTGCACAGATGTCCAAGGTGTTTCTTCAAAGATCCGGATGGAGGTCTGCCCAAGGCCTTTGAGGATTGCACTACCCAAACCCAGCTGAAAACAAGATTGAGAGAGCTCCAAGGGAGTCGGAAGGGATAGAGAGAACTAAGATCCGCTGTCAACTTTCATGACCTTTGGGAGTGCAAAACAGGAGGCATGCCCAACTGTTGTAAACAGTCGCAACGAAGAAAAGGATTGCAACAATCTAAATTCTAACTCTGAGCTCGAGTCTTTTCGTTCAATCAGAAACATAAACCTTCTCAGCAGAGACAGCGCCGGCCTTTGCAGAAAAAGATACATCTGAACCGCATCTACCCAGGTTCGCATTCTGCTTCTCAACCAAGACCTCATTGTTCGCCCGAGACTTGTCATACAAAGCTTTCCAGGCGGGATGCGGCTGCCAGTTTTTCGGAAATGGCTGTATCTCTCCCGAAAATTCAACACGATTGGGCCACTTTAGGTCTTGGTACTCGCCGGACTTTGACTCGCCACATGACAGAGCTTCAACCTCTGCCAGATCTAGCCAATCATCCCATATTTTGGTTCTAGGCGCAGCTGCTTCACCGATCCTGGCCCAGTCTGCCCCTTGCGCAAACAGGACAGCTTTGAATAGAGCATCTGTGAAGCGATTGTCGTCGAAGCTTGGTCGCTCGATACCGATTTCTGTGACCTTGTAACGGTCAAGGTCCCAGTGGTAGCGTTTTGGTAGGGCGGCGAATGACCAGTATGCAGCGTTTAGGAGAACGTAGATGACGGCCCAGGCTAGTTGGAGAGCTTTTGTAGCATTGGCCAGGAAAATGACTCCGAGCATCAAGAGAAGTGTACCAGTAAGCGAGATAGTTCGGTAGATCCCTCGTCTTTGCACCATGGTGTATCTGATGTCTTCGCGAGTGAAGTAAAGTTCTCTTGCGACTTGCTCGTTGCATTTGACAACCAAGAACGATCCGTTGGGATACCGCACTACGAGATCCCCTCTTGGTAGCACTTCATCGGGCTTTGGTTGTATTGCCGGATCTTTGGCGACAAGGTCCCAGTGATTCGCAACACCTGTCAAGGTCGACAGAAAGGATAAACATAACGTTGCAAGCATAGACATGCCGTCATTAAGCACCACCGAAGCGACAAAAAGACCGACAGAACAACCACAGCCAAGCAAATTCACAGCCAGAAGTGGACTCAGTCTTTTGGGTTGAATAGGTCTGTCCGGATGCTTAGGATTTCTGACAATCCGAACACACCTAGTCTCGTTCCTTTGAATATCTTCGGCGTCAATCAAGACATGTGCGACATGATTGATACATGCCGAAATATTTCCAGATTCCACTGCTGTCACATAGGCTTCCTTGACCTTAAGGTTCTCTGGTCGTTGCGCCGGCAGTAATACTTGAGGCGCTGGCAAAAGTCGTGGAATCAAACACCACTTCGTGAATGTGATGATATGCGCATTCGCACTGATAGAGCCCTCTCCTAGTATGGCGAGGAAACCGACGACATCGATTTCGAAGTCGGAGAATTTGTTTAGGAAAAACATCGTGATGGCGGAAGCAAAGAAGGAAGAAACATACTCTGTACTTACCGATAGCATATACCATCGTTCATATGGGAGACCGTGGAGAGATAGCTCGCACGCCAGCTGAAGGAGCTGCAGCTTACTCACCTAAATAGATTAATTGCTAGCCGGACGGCGAGGTGGTGTGCAGGATGCAAAGCGTGGCTTGAAAGTGCAGCAAGAAGTTGGGTTTGGAAGTCGCGACCGGAAAATGTTTTGTCCGAGTTCGCGAAGGGACACTCGACAATTCCATGTTTCTTGCTTGTTTTTCTGACTTTCTCATCGATATATGGGTGCCAGTCCAACCGTGGTATCCTATGGATGTAATGTTCATGTTTGCGCTCTGCCATGTCACGCGCACATGAAAGCCAGTCGCTGGTGGGACGCGTTCCTGTCCAAGGCTGGGAAGCGAGCCTATCAGCGACAGAAGGATGCGCCATAGCAAACAAGAAGGCGGGCTTCTCAATTTAGGCGACGATCCGTCTCTTGAGGGCACAGTAGCGTCTTTCACCGCGAGTTTGGTCATTTGATGAGTCGACCTGCCACTTTGCAGTACTAATCTTTTTTAAACCAGGAATATGCTGGTTTCTGCCTTCGCTCAACAGCAATACTGGTCAGATACTATGAAACTGCTATACGATGAACACTCGGAGCTCAGGGGCCATACACCATGACGGAGACTGGTCAAAACAACCGACATCTGCCACTTTGACAGCTGACGAAACCTTGGTGGTACAAGCGACTCGAGATGTTCTTGATCACAGTACGCATACTTCGTGGACTCGTATCAAGCTCGAACCAGTGTCTCGACTTCCAATCTCTGTGATAGACTGGGTTTTATGTTCCCCAAAAACTCGCAGACCCACAAACCATCGGCGATGGTCGTCACTCTGGCTCACGACTGTGCTCCGACTCAGCATTGTACTTGTGCCTCTACAGCTCCTTATGCTGATACGAGAATTGCACAATTTCTCAACTGATCTTGATGAGCAACCTTCCAAATTTTCGTCGCGAAGTCTCCGATATGCTAGGAACGAGTTGGACCAGAAACGCAAGAAGACAAATACGACTGCCGAGACTAAGATGACATCTTCCGGCGTGAAGGACCTTTTTGAAGCCACCAGACTCGTTCTACCTCGGCGTCTTGTCATGTACGCCGATAAGAGCTGGATATTGGCCAAGGACCCTCCGCCAACTACTGAATATGTCTTCATCAGCTGGCACTGGGCGTCTTTCAAGTACGACAGAAACAAGCCCAGGAGAGAAGCATTGGCGTCAATCAAGAAGATGGCCCGGCATGCAACTCTAGAAGCTGGACTCAAAGCATATTGGCTGGACGTCCAATGTGTAGCAGATGAGATCTTAGGAGAAAGTCCTTCGAGCGATGTCTACGGCATGGCTGATATCGTGCGCAATGCTCATCATGTCGCGATTATGCTTCCGAGCGAGCACTCCTTCCACAAACGAGAATGGGCCCGACGGCTGTGGACATTGCCAGAAGGTATGCTCGCTAAGGGTAGACTGCGTATCTGGACGACCATGGAGACTGGATTCACGAGGACTGATCTCGATCGTATTGAGATGACATATGAATTCTGGCGGCCATTCGAAAATGATGAGCGCCATTATCCGGCTCGTATCTTGGCCGAATACTTCGAAAACCACATCGAGCTGAGCCACATTGAGATGGTCATTGCAGCGATCGCCGCTCTCAGCAGGCAGGATTCTTCCAACTTCACCCAAGCTGATATTGCATACGCTCTGATGGGACTATTGCGTCGCAAAATCACTGTCAATGCAGAAGACACCTTGTTCCAAGCCATGGCAAAGCTGCTGTCACTGACTGGTGATAATGAGTACGTACTAGAGCGCATGCTGTCGGGCTATGCGTATCCTGCGAAAGACGGCAAAACCGCATTCCGAGGTCTTCTCAGCAAAGATCAATTCGGTACACATCTTTGGGATGTCAGACCACTTGGCGAGATAGTGGGCGTCGACGATCTTGATGGTGTGATCTACCTCAACAATTGTCGCACACTACCAATTCTCCATCAAAGACTACCTGATCAGACCCGTACAAAGTTCAATGAGCTTCGGCCATCTCTGTTTCCAGCTTTGCTGCTTCTTGGTCTTCTTCTTCTTTTGGGCCTGGTATGTGCTCTCAGTGGTTGGCGAGCGAACATAGTGTACACTCTTCTTGCTTGCACATCGGCCCTAATAGCTACCTCTGGCGCAGAACTCATAGAGACGAGATTTCTAGAAGAAGGTTTGGTGCTGATTGAAGGCACACTGCCATTGCCACAGCTGGAGAAATTGATCTTCGGCATATTTAACGATAGCTTGTCCTACGCGGTATCATCCTCACCTTTGACCACTCAATACCACGAAGCCGATCCGATCTGGCTCGACGCTCTTAATCTCAGGCGATGGACGAAAGAGCTGTATGCCGCTCGTGCATTTGGCAGTGATCCGGAGTGGATCTCGCCTACCAAACCAGGCAATGGTCCTGCGTCGCCTGTATCGCCGATATCACCACTTCTACGACGCACGTCAATGCCACTGAACTCAGTCGATGAAGCATATCACCCGCCTTTGTTCCCAGGACACACGCTTTTGACGTTGATATGCATGGCAACCAAAGAAGTTTCACTGGTCCAAGCTCGAAGACCTCCGAACACTTTATTAATGACCGGCACAGAAGGGGGTATGCTGCGAGCGGTTCTATGTAGTTCGATGTTTGATCAAGACGGACGTGAGGTACTTCAAAAAGAGGCTGTAGTGAGACTCAGACCAGAGATGTGGGATCTGGGGACATCGCGTTCATGGCTTAGAGTAAAGATGATGAATTGTTAGATATTTTGAATCGAACTTCGAGTCGCATCGGAAATGATCACCCAGAGTTCGGTTTTCTTTCTAGCATGTCATGTTCAAAGATCGCGTGCATAATACATACCTTTTTCAAGTGTTTGATTGATGCTGGTGTTCGGCGGTTGCTCGATTTGACCGAGCTGATGGGGCAGCGTCATCGCATTGCCGAAAAAGATTCTCCATCGCTCCTGACCTTCTTAATCTCCTTTGCTCGTCGACAAAACAACATATTCGTACGGAGAGCAACGAAGCATTTCGATGCTCAAATTTTGGAGCCGTTGCTGAGATTTTACGAGTAGCAGAGTGATGCTTCGGGGCACCCGTGTGTGACACCATGCTAATCAGTGGTTCGCTCTGTAGGCGCCCACGTAGCGCTGCATATCTCGGGCAAATATTCGACCAACCACGAGCAGTCTCGATGCGAGTGCTATGCCGGGACCTTGCTGGCCACCTGTAGCATGGCCGCCACTTCCAATAGACGCTGCAAGACGATGCAGACCTTCATCCGGAAGCCAACCACAGGTCCATCCTGACCGCCCAGGCTTCACATACCCAGACCCAATAGTTTCTTGGAACCCGGATACAGGCATGCGATAGTGCTGGTGCTTGCTCATACTGCATCCGAAACCATTCTTGTGGCAGCCACAAAGGTCCACTGCCTCGATTAAGCGCCAAGGTAGAGTAACTTAAGCACTGTGAGACCCATTCCTAGACCTTTCTCTCAGTTTGTTCTTGCGTTTTGTGTGTTCCTTCGTACCTTTGCAGTTTTTGTTTCCATTTTTCTTTCTTTTTCCTCTCTACCTTAATTTCACATCCGCTGGTCGGACTCAATATATTCATACTAGCAACGAACGATTATACCAGGCGAACTCAAAAAACCAGCAACATATCAGAGACGAAGATCAGCAAAAACGCGATACATACTTAATAATGGCGACATACGTTCTACCGACAACAGTCTATCAGCCACCTCCGCAGGTTCGGAGGGAGGCTAGAGTTACCTTGATTGAAGACGAGCTTCAAGTCAACATACCTCCGTATCATTATCCTTCAAAGCTTATGATTACCTCACCTATGTCGGATGACATGCCCACCCCACGCGGATTGGCTGCTACCATCACACCGGCGACAGATGCCACATCTGTAGTCTCGTCGATGTGGAGTCATCGCAGTTCCAATTCGAGCTTTGACAGTCTCTACGACCTCACAGACAGCGAGGGCGAAGAGGTACCTTTGAAGCTTTCTGCATCTGTCAAGAAGCATGTCGTCGACAAAGAACGTAGCAGGTACCCCTCTCTTGTCATACCTTCTCCCAGTCAATGGCCGTCTATCCACAAGCCACAACCTTCGCACGCCATTGGTTTGTCGCCTGCTTCTAAGCTTGCTTCTCCATCGGCTTTCTCGGTATGGCAAGCTCAAAGATTCCGAGTACCTAGTGGCACTTCAACTCCTTCTCTGGACGGAAGCTTGACTTCGGAGGAGCTTGCCCTTTCCAGTTGTCCTTCTACGCCCGACTTGTCTTCTCGCGAGGAGATTGTCAATGAGTGGGAGCCACCATGTCAACTGCATCCTGATGCATTTGAGACGTTGCACCAGCTCAGTCCGGAAGAGGCACAGAATGAGGTTGTCGAAAGAGTCATCGAGGTCCCTGAAGAAGCTGCTCATGAGATGAAGGAGATTATCAAGAGTACGCCAGTCCGTCTTGACTTTGCACTTCTTTCTGTCAATCCCGATGAGCAGCAATACCAAGATCCAGTATCTGCTTTGAGTGTACCATCTCCAGGCGGTTTCTTCTCATCTTTGGCTCCAGTGGCGGCGCAAACTTGGGCAATTCGCACGCCAGAACCATCAACAAGCGTTGCAGAAAACTTCTACGGCGTTCCATGGCGCGCGGCCTATTCAAGTGAGCAACGCACAACAATTGTCACTGCGCTTTCACCGACAAATCGCGGACCACCAACGGCCATCAAAGACGTCTTTTCTCCCATTGATCGGGAAGTTGAAATTGCAGAAATCACCGACGTATGTCAAGCTCCTTCCGAGTACAACGAAGAGTATCAGGAGAAACTAAAACAATCAGCGTTGGCGCACTTTGAACGCACAAAGGGTTGGTTAGACGATCAGTTCACCATGCTTCCCAAGGTTGTCGTTAAAGAGATGGTACCATCGACTCCCAAGATGGCCAATTCGCCCGCCGTCACGGTCTCTGCCGACTGCAGTCCGTCGAAAAAGTCCGTCAGGTTTGCGCCTGAGGCTAGCTCGCCGAGCACGTCGATGAGCACTGGCTTCTCTGCGCCTTATTCTGGGCTTTCTTCTGTCACTGCCCCGGCCGACAGTGTCAACACCTTGACTGATACCGACACCATCTTCCTTGACGGTTTCAACTCAACCATGGAGCGCACTCAGTCCAACGACGTCTTCATCCATCGCCAGACGCGCCTGGAGTCAACTCACACTCAGCGCCGCAACTTCTCAGCCGCTTACTGCAGAGCGCTCGCCGATGAGTACGAGATCTCTCAGCCCAGACGTCCTACCTCAACTCGCCCAATCTCGACCATGCTTCCTGCTCCCAGCCCTGAAGATGACGAGACAAGAGAGACCATTGCAGCCGTCGAGCGCGAGCGTCAAGCCCTCGAGCAAGTCACCCTCGCAACCTGGGAACTCGAAGCCCTCTCCTACATCCGCAAGGGCCTTCTCGTCAAGGAGGTAGAAGCTCACATCAAGAGCATTACCTCGGCCGAGATCCTTGACTTCGGCGGCAAGCCCAACTGCGACTGGGGCTGGAAGATCGCAACCGATCATCCCAACACCAAAGTCTGCACTGCTTACCTCGGTTCCCGCGACATTCTCACCGGCCCTACCAACCATACTGCCATAGAGCTGGAAAAGTCATTCGCTCTCCCTTTCGCCGACAACACTTTCGATCTCATCTCAGCACGTAGCCTGCACTCCCTTCTCAAGACCGACGAGATTGCTCTCACGCTCACCGAACTCCACCGCGTCCTCAAACCAAAAGGTTATCTCGACTTCTGCCTCCTGGACGCCCTCCTCATCAATGTTCCCTCTGGCTCTTGGGGCCAAGTGATGAATGCAGAGTTTGGACATAAACTCCAACAACGTGGTTACGAGCGCGAACCCACCAAGCACTTCCAACCCCGTCTTTCCCACGCCGGATTCCACTCCATCAAGCGCATGTGGATGTTCCTGGGAATGTCTGACGTCTGCCCCATCTGGACCGACGCCGGCAAACTCTCCGCCCCGAAAGCACCCACCAAGCCTTTGCCATCCATCCCCAGTTCTGCCAAACTCCCCTCTCGTGGTAAGAGCATGCCTAAATCTACAGGCACGATTCACCATCAAGTTCAAATCAGAGATGCAGAGGGAAATGCACTGCTGGGTCCTGATGGCAAGCCTGCTTACTATCCTCCTGCGTTCACCGGCAGTACCGAGGCTGTGGCACCTGTTACTGGTCTACTTGGAGCCAGGATCTGGGAAAAGTGGGTTTATAAACTCGCTAGGGAGATGGGTGGATTGCAGAGTGAAGCGCAAATGTTGGAGCAGGTTTGTGGTGTGCTTGAAGAGGGTGGAAGAATGGGAAGTGGATTTGGTTGTTTGATGGGTGTGGCTAGGAAGTGAGAGGGTGAGGCAAGCATGGTGGATGTGGATGTGGATGAAGCATGGTTGAAATTGGGTTCTTTCTTTGGTTTTCTCTTTTGCACTTGCGTTTTCTTTCTTTTTTTGTTTTACCTGTCGTCATAATACCCTCCCTGTCGCTCCTTTACGATTCTGATTTGTTGCTTTGGAATTCCTGTTCCGTCTTGGTGACTACCTACGTGTGTGTTTGACTTGACATTTTGCTGACTTGGTGTTGCGCACACTATATGAATTGAGACTCTGCATTCCCACAGGATTGGGGTATATCTTGGTCTCACCGTGGCTAAGTCGTTTGCCAGAGCAGCTCATGCTGTTGCGATGGTATTGCCCGCTCGCGTAGTGCTGGTGATGGATGTGTTTTCTGGCCTCGTAACTCTCGAAACAGGATTGGTCCTCGCGTCCGCCATCATCCTGTCGTCTTGTCTTCCCCATTCGACTCCTTCTTCTCTTGATTTGTTCGCCCCTCTTCCTCAGGTTTATGCTCGTCCAGATCAGGAGGGGGTGGAGGATGGGTAGGCGAGGTGAAGAGCAGGGGCATTTTCCCCATGACGTTCTCAGGTACTACGAGGTCGAAATTGCTGGCGAAACAGCTGTTGCACATATATTGATCCGATTTGTGCTCTTTCCACCAAAGCTTCCTGAACCGGAGCTTCTCACAGCTTGTACAACAATGCTCGACCCGATCAGAACCAGGGGCCGGTGCGTGAGTCCTCCAAGTCCAACCTTCTTTGGTCCATCGACTGCCCTTGTCGATGATTTCCTGAAGGGCATTTGAACGTCGGTGGCCAAGATTGGTCCGCGCCCTCTCGCGGACTCTTTGTCTGGTCGATTCTCGTCTGCCCTTGTCGTATTCTTTGTAGTATTCCAGAGCCTTCCATCTGGTGGCTGGACTTCTTCTATATCTTTTCATAGATTCGAGTTGTTTCTGGCGATATTCAGGGTCTGTGGCCCAGCGGTGTCGAGCATGTGCAGCCCTTGCGGCTTTCTTGGCAGCTACTTCGTCAGCGAGCGATTGCTGATGAGCGGCTTCTTGGGCCGGGTCATGTTGGCTTGTCGAGTAGGTTGAGCGAACGAGCCATACCAAAGGTTGTGCTGCTGATGACGGTCGACATATTCGGAGCGAGCGTGACAGTGTGCTGATGAAGGACAGCATTGCGTGTCGCAACAAGCTGCGAAGATGGGTGGAACGCCGACGGATGTCTTTCGGACACGGTCGGCCGGCGAAAGCAAAACATCAAACATGCTTTGCATCAGACAATCAGATAAGATGCAGAAGCGGGAGCTAAACCTGAAAGGGCGGCTACATGGCCCAGCCAACGCCCTAAAAAGCTCAACCCCAGGCACAGCGGTGCTGCGGTGCCCAGCTCTAATTTCCAACAAAAACAATGCCGCAGCAAACCGAGCTCTCCCTGAACAATGCCCAAACATCAACCGATGTGTCAGGAGAAAAATGCGTTGACTCGCGAACGAGATAACAGGTCAAGTCATCCTTTCTTGACCTGCCACTCTCACCACGTTCCATTCACATACTTTCCTTCACATCTCACCTAAACATGATCATGGACATGCAACACCAAGCACACAGAGAGCCGCCATCGTTTATCTTCACTAGAAGCACTCGGATATGGGAATTACTGGCCGGAGATATGGCTGCTGCTGCTGTCTCTGCCACTCTTGTAGCACCTACAGTTACCATCATCGACAGGTCAGTCAAGACCATCTCGTTGTCATTGAGTCGGTCAGAACTGATGTGGACATGTACCCTGCAGAGCAATTGTTGAGAAGGCTTCATCTAACCAACCGTTGCTACGAAGTCTGCGCCATCAAGCCTGGTCTCTTGTAAAGTCGCCTCGTCAATTTATGCTATCACTACCTTTCGGTATCGTCTGGTCTCTGTATGCTGGAACCTATGGAGTCGCCAATGTTGCCGAGACCATCTCTGAGAGACTTACCCCGGAGCATGTGGGCACTATTGTCGGAGCTTCTGCCTTCTTAGTCAACGTCCCTCTCGGTGTATGGAAGGACGTCCGCTTTGCTCAAATGTTCGCCCGCATACCCTCCCGCGTTGCCAACACAGCAGCAGCCACAGCAACAGCAACCGTCCCCATGCCCAAACTCCGACCGTCGCGTTCAGCAACAACAGTCTGGCTCGTACGTGACGCGTTGACGCTCTTCGGATCATTTACCTTCGCGCCTCGGCTAGCAGCGGCTATTCCGGACAACTTGGCACTCCACCCTCAGACCATCTCCCAGCTATCTGTACCTGCTCTGACGCAGATCGTTGCTACTCCGCTGCATTTGCTTGGTTTGGATCTGACGACTAGACAGCATCATGTGCCTTGGATGCAGCGAATCGCCGATACTACCCGTTCCGGATTGTTGTCTACGACTATTGTGCGATGCTTCCGTATTCTCCCTGCCTTTGGTTTCGGATGTATTGGAAACACGGAGATGCGCAAGGCACTCCACAAACAGCATGAACAATTCGACTGAACGGTTATCATCATCATCATCAGCATGACAAGATACGAAATATCCCCGGAGGAGAAGCCGGCTTTACTCCGCAACTAACCGATGGCCATCGACGGCTCAACATACAACATGCCACGAAGCCGCGCCAACACCAACAAAGGACCAGCGATATCGCCGCTGCCATCCTCATTTCCGAGCCCATCATGATGGCATATCTAAATGATCACATTGTGAGACTTGTCAGTTTGCGCAGACCAGATATAGCATGCTAAGGCAAATCGGTCTCGTGCACAGTCTCGCGCGATGTGTTCGGAATGGCAGACAGTGCTCTCGAGCCTGAGTATTCTAATGCTACCATCATGGCCAATAAGTCCTCAAACATATGAGGACATTCAGCCGGTAAACATACCAGCCCTCTTATCTCGGAGCTTCTTCGTCCAATCTCTATTACGACTCTATAACGAAACAAACGTACATACAATTTTCTTTTGTCACGACAGCATGTTATACTAGCAATCAAAGCAATATTTTTCACACACTTTTCGGAAGATTACCATTAGCAACTCTCAGATTGTCATTTTGGACGATCGACCGAAGCAGCTGACTCTTGATAGATGGTCGTTAGAGTGATGGTTCATCTGCGCTTTGCAATGGCCGCTCTACCCGAAGATGATCTTGAAGATTGTCAAAGATAAGTTCACGCAGGGCCAATAGCCTCAGAATGCAAACGATACAAACCAATCATGCTGATGAATGACGACCCAACTCGAATCTCTGATCTACATAACATATACAACACAATGGCCTTCACGCTGTTGGTCATGTCTGTCGAAAAACATTGTTCTATTGCTTCGTCGAAACTTCGGAAGGATGCAACAATGCCCCCGCATCCTTCCGAAGTTTCGGCGCGTACAACCTTAATTATCAACTTTATTCCCGGTATAAATACAATCATGCCTACTTCTTCATCACCATCATCACACAAGAGACCACAAAATCATGCGACAATCATGCCTACTTCTTCTTCTTCTTCATCATCATCACACAACTCTCAAGAGACCACAAAATCATGCGACAATTCCTCCAGACATCACTCATCGCCACCACCCTCGCAGCACCACTATTCAAATACCCACCCTACGCCGCCGCCGTCTTCACTTTGGTCATCATCTGGAACCACTTATTCCCTTGCGAACAACCTAATCCAGAAGTCCTACTCTTACCCACCAAAATCCCATATTTGGCAGCTTTAAAACCACTGGATGATCCCACTCCGCATATTGGCGAACATTGTCCCACTTGTTGGGAAGAATTGGGTGGTGAAAATCAGCCGACGAAATTGGTTTGTGGTCATGTGTACTGCAATTCATGTTTGCTCGAGTGGATTGACTCGGGGAAAAACACATGTCCGATTTGCAAGAAGGTGCTTTTTCAGCAACCCTTGTTTACAGGAAAAGAAGCCATTGCAGCATACGTGCACAAATTACGCATCTGTTTCGTCGTGTTGGATTTACTCATAACTTTCCTCCGCCAAATCCTCGCCTTTATCGCATGTCATCCTGCAAAATGGGAACACATGCATTGGGAATGGAGTTATTTGAACCCCTTGTCCTATCTCGTTTCCTATGGCTCTTTGGGCAAGAACATCAACGCAATCGCCATCATCATTTTCGAAATCCTGCAACTCGGTTTTGCAATGTACGGGGTCAAAGTCTTTGGCCCTGCTTGGTTTAAACTCTTTCCTGGCGATTGGACATTGTGGGTGTCGACTGTTTCTTCCTCATTCAGTAATTGTTCGATGGAGATTGATAGGAGTAGACATTATGCGTGGGTTGCGTGGAGGATTATGCAATGGAGATTTGCAGGCAGTCCGGGGAGTTTTTTGATGTGGGGGGCGCAAGTCGTGTGGAGTGCTCCTGCGGATGTGAGGGAAACGGCAAAGGACGTTGTCGTCGAGGTTGTTAGTGGATGGGACGCCAATGGGAACAAGTTTATAGGGGAGCGGATTATCTGAGCGCTCAGGCTTTGAGGCAATCAGATGCTAGGGTGAGTTTTGTGTTTGTGGTGTTCCCTGTCATGTATAAATATAGTTCATTTCTGCATCGGTTGTCACTGGTACTCGAGCATGGATTCATCGCTGACTTCTCGATCGCTTCCGTGATATCGATCTCCGTATCTGTCATTCCATCACAGTACCATTCCAACAATGTCACTAGGTCCGTGACGCCCTGAATACCATCGCAGTTGCAGTGGCCGCACATGGTAACTTCGAGCATTATTGTCGGTATCGAGCATAGAGAAGACGAGCGTGGTAGCAGCCTCACTGACCTGTGCCGCTTCTTCAGGTCGCCAACAGACTTTATCCCACTAACAAAACCTCTTCTGTGCTCAGAATTGATAATGCCCGTACGTTCGCAGCGGTCACACTGGCTGTGATGGGTCCAGATCAATGACAGCGCGGACCGCAGTGATTATATAAAACACTAATCCGGCTGGTCAGAAGGTAAAATATCCAGGCTCTGGAATTTGGATCAGTGATCGTATCTAATGAAAGAATTCTTCGCGATTCAGCTTAATCGAGTATAACATCTTTTCCCGGATTCCTGCATAGTTTACTCACGTATGGTTCCATGAAAATACACTGGTTCTATCTCCATCGAAGGAATCTTCATCAAACGCACGATTGGTCTCGCTAGTCTGTCAAATCAGAGATTACCGTCATAACGCTAGCTTAAGTCTTCTTGCCTGCAGAAGGGAAGGTAGCAGGTCCGTGAACTCTTTTTGGGATTGTCAGTCGCAACAGTGAAGCCGATGTTCTCGGACAGACAGTTGAGCAAGGAGAAAGGGATGTTTGCAGATGGTTCACAGACCTAAGGCTCTTCTTGTCGTGGTTTCAATCCATACTTCGCGCTTCTTACGTATGTGATATGTTCTCAAGATGTATAAATCTCTCATCTGTGGAGCTTCTCTTGTTCCAGGCAATTTCGCCTCGCGATGTTGCTTTCTACATCAAGATCGAAGGGGTCATATATACACAGAAGGCACCGGCAATTCAGTATCCTATATTGATCTTTCGGACAAGAAATTATAATCGATATCTCTGGAAGTTCCAACGGACTATTTCTTACTACTCCCTAGAGTTTAACGTGTTCTACTCCTACCATCCTCGCATTATACATCCGCGCTTATCATGGCAGAGGTATTGCATAAATACCCTAGAACATGGTCTCCTCTCTAGTAAAGCGATCTCGGGTGTAGTATTACGTATTCTAGTAGAGAAAGATGTAGAGCACGCTTGTGATGACGAGCTTCGGCAGAAGAGACGAAACTAACATATCATTGACTCTGTCTTCATCTGCAACGTCTCAAGATTACTTGTCCAGGTCTGATGGATGGAGTGCTCGCGAGGTGACAGAATGAGATCGTGTTTCCCGAGTACCACAGACCAGATTATTTTCCTTCTTCGTCTTCTCGTCATCTTCCTTAGGTGATCTGCTCATTTCTACCGCCGTCTTCATATGCGTGCACACGTGAACCACTAGAAAACACATCCCCCGTGGCACGGCTCACGTCTTCAGGCCAGATTTCGGACAAATCATCGTGTTTGTTGCCAGTCCTTCGATGGTTTGGCGGCTTTGATGCTGACAGCAGCCTGGTTGAAGTCAACACTCTGCAGCTTGAAAAACATGTGATGCAGGTTTTCGAGGAAACGAGACGACGTTAGGGCCTTTGGTGGAAAAGGTGAGGAGAATATTACTAGGTTGTAGCTTAAAAACGTTCATTGCGCAAGTGTTCGAGTGATGTCTTGTGCACTTTGCAGCCGTCATAGAACAATTTCTGGGTGAGTGTGTTGTGGCTAGCCGCGAAACTGCATGTAGTGGAACTTGTATATCTTCCAATTCTGATCCCTTTACAGACAATCACAATGAAAGAACTCAACACACTACCATAGATTTTCTGGAGATATGGAGATGCTTCGAGTGGTGGAAAGATCATATTCTTGACATGGTTCCAAGAGTTTCTACTGCGGGAATAAGGTTAACAGGTCTGTGACTGATTTCTTTCGGCGGGCAAGCCAGTAGAGATGCTATATGCTGACTTAAGTATCACGGACCTGCTTAACCACTTGCATCTCCCTCTCCTGTCCTGCTACACATTCACCAACTTTGGACGTCTGTTGATCAGCGGTCTAATCTTCAAATTCTGTGCGACATCATGACCATGCTCTTTGATGATGTGACATGAAGGGAGAAGGAGAAGGCGAGATCGACAAGAGAGCTTATATACTTCAACGATGGAAGTCGATGAAGAGGAGAGTTAGCTTCTTACCATGTTTCCGCCAACAGAATATATACACATAAATAACAGCAGAGTCAAAAGATGGTCACACCTCGTCTTTGCATCTTCGAGTGCGATCAAGCGGAGACTCTGTACTCCGCCTCTACTTCTACATTCAAAAAAACATATCTATGCGGATGTTATATAAGAATACCCTTTCCGCATTTGCCACTTCTACATACAACAAGCTGGTTCCGGAAATCCATGTCTGCAACGCTATAGCAGCAAACAGTGTAGGTGAAGCTTGTGCTGATCCTATACCCATACCGATAAGTGTAAAGTTTTGAGGTCTGAGTCTTTGTCTTTGCCAACACTCGTCTTCGCCTGCTAGCCTTCGAAGATGTCGGGCCATACAAGGAGAAGACACATGCGTCAGTTTGGAGCAAGATAAACTGAGGTGATATCTGTCGATCTAGCTGGCATAGATGCAGTGACTGCCTTGTCGAGGCGCAGCAAGCCATCTGATGTCCAATGTAAGGAGTATGATACTGATATATTAAAAAGATGCAGCCGGCATTACTCCGATTGGTCGGCATTCCTTCGAAGGATCCTCGTACGAGATACTCGGGCGAGCATTCGGAGATGCAGCGTAGACTTATAGTCAAGCGACGGCAATCTACTTCTCGGACAGCAGTTCGAATGCAATCATAATCTTCAACATCAACGATGCAAGAAAAACTATCGCTCAATGTCGTAATCGTGAGTTGACCACATATTAGACTTGTCCCGTCATAACAAGAACCAGGTCGGCGGTTCCATCGCGGGCCTCATGCACGGTATAATGCTCTCGCGCCTCGGTCATCACGTTCACATCCTCGAACAATCTACCGAAAACTTCCGGCACGGTCAAGCAGCAGGCATTCGTGCCGGGCCTGAAGCTCAGAAGTTCCTGTCCGAATTTGATCTCCACAAGCACTATCCGTATGCTGTAGACTGCCCTGGAATGCAGTTTATTAACCAGAAGAGCGACTATGGTCGTTTTGTCAAATTTCCAATGAAGCAAACGAGCTGGACTATGTTGTACTACCGGCTGAGGGCGAACTTTGACGGGTTGGTGAGTAAGCATTGTCCTGCTCCCCTAGAGTTGGCTAGCGAAGCTGGCAATGCAAAGTATGATCTTGGGAAGCGGGTCTTGGGATTGACAGAGGACGGGAGTCAAGTTCAGGTCCAGTACAGAGATGTCGCCACTGAAGAAATCAAGACTGTTCAGGCAGATCTGGTCATTGGAGCCGATGGTTCATATTCTGCCATCAGACGTATCTTTCGTCCGCCTTCGGAAAGAGAAGATCGACCCTACGCAGGGTATCTGGCATGGCGAGGTGGTATCTTGGAGTCCGAAATTTCCCAAGCGACCAGGGACGTCCTGAAGAACAATTTCACAGTCTTCAAGATGCCGAAGAACTACATCCTCGTGTGGGTATCGTCTCACTGACTGATTTGAAATACTGACAACATCCAGCTACGCCATTCCCGGCCACGATGGAAGCCTCGAGCCAGGAAATCGCATTTTGAACTTTGTCTGGTACCACAACTGCCCTGACGACTCCGAGTTCCAAGAGGTCATGACAGACATCTTTGGACAAACGCACCACTCAACTCTCCAGCCAGGTATGCTCCGACCTGAAGTCTGGGAACAGCAAGTCAAGTTCGCTCAAGCAAACTTTGCTGCCCCCTTTGTTGAACTCGTGGAGAATACATCGCAGCCCTTCGTCGCAGCTGTGAGCGATGATATTTGTGATCGAGCAACATTCATGAACGGCAAAGTGATCCTGGTCGGTGACGCATTGGCTCTGTTTCGGCCGCATATCGCCCTGTCCGCAAATCAAGCTGCTTATGACTGTCTCGAATTGCAAAAAGTGTTGAAGGGTGAGATGAGTATGAAACATTGGGAAAGGAATGTGCTGGGGTATGCAACGAAGACGAGACAGCTAAGTGTTGTCGTTGGCACCTTTTCGCAGTATGGCGGTTGGAAGTTGATCAAGAGTGTTCTCGTGTATGCCCTGTTGCTGTTGAGACAGGGAGTGCTGAGGTTGGTGCGATGGTTGACGCGGTCTTGACTTTCGCTCATTGCGTCTTCTTGGAAAAAGTCCCGCTCATCAAAGACACTGTCATAGAGGTCAGCGCCGCTTTCCAGTCGTCCACTTCAACTCTCTGTTCCTGCGATGAATTGGAAAATCAAATTGTTCCTCCCACTACCCTCAAGAAACGAGATCAGGGTCGCCCAGCTGGCATCATCTTGATATTACTCTCGGCGTGTTGCTGACAGTTTTTTTGCGTGAATTTCATCAGCCGAACTTGTCCACAAATATCTTGATGTTTCATATCCTGCAGGACCACACGTGCGCATGGTATTCGTTGTGTACGACACAGATTGTGAACAAGTACGACGCTGATGACTTGGCGTGTGCTCTCATCTGCTCAGACTTTCATCTTTCCCCAGGGAAGTGATGCAGAATGATTCCCGCACAGCAGATTCGCGACTCTTGTGGATGTTGTTTGGATCTTTAGATGGGTTGTGTGTAGAAGCTCGATTTTGCCGGAGAACGCAAGCTGGTGCAATCTCTAAAGCAGCAGCGTGCATTTGGAAGACGCCAAGGCAAAGCCGGGCTTTTCTTTCCCAGGGATCAACTGAATCTATACAAGCTCAGCATCTTCTCATGAACAGCAGGAGCGATGGAAGTCGTCCCTTTCTCGTCGGAAGATACAAGACAAAATTCGGCTGAATGCAAGCCGCACCTTAAACACTCGGATGTGCCGGCAGTGGCTGACAACCAAGGCGAGCCACCTGCAAGCCGCCGATGTACGCCAAGATAGGAAACCATCAACGACCATCACTGTCTTTGATGAATCGATCATCTCTCCTTCCCATGGGGAGGCAAGCGCTGGATCCACAATTTCTCCATGGGCATTGTTTCGCGGGCACTGTCGCCGTCGGGACCCACACCCTCAACATGTTGTTCGCCTGGCGTGAGGATTATCAGCTGTTGTTTATCCGCATGCCTGCAGGTCATGAGTGTTTCGTCGCCATACCTAAATCTACCGAGTAGTCTTGAGTGTTGATTGGAGGATCTAGCTGCGTCATTGGTCAAAGGATCAATACAGCTACGATAACACAGCTGTCTGGTAAGTTTGTTTGTATATATGTAGGCTGCCCTTCCTCATCTCCTGTGTTCCCGCTCCCGTCGGCGGAAGAGAAGCTGGTGGCGTGTATTCATCTGCTGCAACCTTCCCCAAACATCTTTCATCTCCAAACATTTCACCTATATCATATCCGTCGGTCGACAGCCACACAAACCATCATGGGCGTCTCTCCTCGCGTCTACCAGTTCTTGGTGTCTATCTTCGCATCTCTCGGCTCTTTGCTCTACGGCTACGACTTGGGTGTTGTTGCCGAAGTCGTTGCAGCTCCGTCTTTTCTTGCACAATTCGGCGACAACTCAACGAAAACAGGCCTTGTGGTTTCTCTTTTTACCGTAGGAGCTTTCTTCGGAGCCTTCTGGGCAGGCCCTTGCGGAGATTACCTCGGACGTAAATGGACCATCTTCATTGGTGGCGCCATCTTCATTCTCGGCGGTGCTGTACAGACCGGAGCACAAGATTACAGCTATATGTTTGGCGGCAGATTCGTTGCTGGTCTTGGGTATGTCTTACTGTTAGAAATCTGAGATCACCACTAACCATGATTTCGCAGCGTCGGCGCCTTGATCATGATCATCCCACTCTACCAAGCTGAACTTGCACACCCGAGTATCAGAGGAAGAATCACAGCCCTTCAACAGTTCATGCTTGGAGTGGGTAACCTCATTGCAGCCTGGGTGTCCTACGGCACATACATATCCTTTGAAGATGACGATAGCGCTCAGTGGAGAATTGGCCTTGGTCTCCAGATTCTGCCCGCCCTCTTCTTGACCTCGCTTATCCTTCTCTTCCCCGAGTCGCCTCGCTGGCTCATCCACCATGGACGCAGCGAAGAAGGATTGGTAGTATTGGCCAAGCTTCATGCTCGTGGAAATGACCAGGACGATTTCGTGCAAGAGGAGTACAATGCTATCACCGCAGCAGTCGAATACGAGAAGGAACACGCTGCAAAGTCGTACGCCGAATTGTTCAAGACGAGATCGAGCTTCCGCCGCCTGATTACTGCTCTGTCACTCCAAGCTTCGGTTCAGATGAGCGGTATTTCAGCCATCCAATACTACTCTCCGGATATCTATGGCCAAATCGGCATCTCCGGAAGTGACACTTTCATGTTCCAAGGCTTCAACGCTATTGTCGCCCTAGCCGCCCAATTCTGCTGTATGCTATTCATTGACCGCGTCGGACGCCGCTGGACTCTGATTGGTGGCAATTTGCTCAACATGGTCACTTTCATCATTGCAACTGCTCTACTAGCTTCTTACCCGCCCGGCAGCTCAACCAATAGATCTGCTCAAGAGGCCTTCATCGCAATGACCTGGTTGTTCAACTTCTCCTACAGTGTTGCATGTGGACCATTGAGTTGGATCATTCCCGCCGAGATCTTCGACACGCATACCAGATCCAAAGGTGTCTCTCTAGCGACCGCATGTTCCTTCGCCTTCAACACTCTCATTGGCCAGGTCTCACCCATCGCACTGGAGCGTATTGGCTGGAAGTACTATATCCTATTTGTGGTCTGCTCTGGCACCAACGCATTGTGGTTCTGGGCAACTCTGCCCGAGACAGCTAAGAGGCCGTTGGAAGAGATGGGTCCTCTATTCCAGAAGATGCCATGGTTCGTTCCTGGCAAATCGAGGATATCTGTACAACAACTTTGGGGAGACGAGTGGAGAGGAAGTGCTGGAGAGCTTGGCAAAGCCGAGGAAAAGGAGATGAAGATTGAGAAGGCCCACGAATGATTTACTGCTTTTCAATTTCCAATAGATGAGTATATAGACAATAGAGTAATCTCTCATAAGCTTTCGAAATGCCTTTATTGCCTGTAGTCACTTAGTCACACTTGACACCGAACATGCCCGGATTTTGTCATGTATTTCTTCCATAGATTATGTTGTATTGCAGCTCGAAACAAGGGGTCACCGTTCCTCGGTCCGGATGATCTAAGCCCAAGCCCAAGACGAAAACATAAAGAGACCGAAACAGTACATCAGGTCTCTGATACCGAATCACAAATTGTCTCTCTCTACACAAGTAACTACTGGTCTTTACAGATACAAGCCCCCCAATGGAGCCTGTACTTGAGTAAGATTCACGGACCTGATGCTGCCAGCTCCTGGCCGCAGGGTCGCTTCGCGATCAATTCCAGCATGCAAGGTGGAGGAGTATCATGCCTCCTGAGCGTTAACGATGCGGCACGAGTAGAGCTCAACGATACTGCAGCTCGATATCGGTATAAATATGGACTGGTCATCATACACCACGAGTACAAGGATGCGGACCATCTTTTCTCTGCCCCTGAGTACACTGCATATCTTTATATTGTATTGCCGACGGCTGACCTCGTTTAGATGTGAATTTCAGAACCACTAGCCCTTCATTCCATCAATATCTAGCGTACAGAGCAATGAGATCACAACAACATTTTACGTCGAAGAACCTAGCCAGCAAGATATATGGAAACACCATAATCTTTCCACTATAGATCCGCTCTATCGTGGAGTATCTATATCAAAACCGAGCGGGAAGATATCGATACCGACATATAATCATGGTTCAAACCTAGGCGCTCTGCCAGATTAATTTCCCAGTCAGGGCACGTGTTGTCCTGTCCCTATTTTCTTGCATTATTGGGCAGTGTAGTGGGAGTAACGGGCGGTGGTTGGCACCGTAGTAACTTCTACTTTTCGTCGAGCCTGAACAGTTGATTGACGTGAGGACTTGTTCGTTTTTCTCGTTTGTCATGTTCAAAAAAGTTGGCAGGAGAGCGGAGCAAGTCGTGTCTATTTCTTTCCAGTTCGTTGTTTCGCAGTAACGTCACGGGTGCCTTAGAGAGCCAGTCGTGTTGGCTTTTCCGTAGAAGCAGTACAACACAAACGAAGACAAGAAGTAAAAATCGATCAACAAACTCCATGCATCTTTCAGCCAACACCACTGCTCAAAGACTACAAATGTCGTGCGCATTGCCAGGCGATTTCGCAAAGTCAAAAGCAACTTGGCCTGCACAAGATTTTCCGCGATCTTACGCAGAGCTCTACAGCACAAGAAGCGAAAGCTAAGATTGAGCACTGAGGAAATCAGCAAGCTTAAGGTCAACTTGAAAACTTCCGTAGATGGAAAGGCGGCACGTCAGGATGTGTCAGGATGTGTGCAGACAAAGGAGGTGATCAGGTCACTAGACCTCATATTAAGATGTTTCTCACCTGTCTCTTACCCTGCTAAACAAGTGATAAAGGTACTCTGACTGTGCTGTGGGAAGTCGAACTGCGAGACGGGATCATTGACCTGTTTCTTTACCTGGACGACCTCGCCTATTGTGACGTTCCCCTCGTATGTCCCCGAATACTTGATATGGCCCTTCGCCCCTTCGTGTGATCCGCACAATGACGGGAGAACTGTAGTACGTGTTATCTAGCAGCTGACCTGAGCATCGGCTCAAAATTTATAATGGCAATTTTCACGACCATCTATTACCACTCAGAAAGGGAAACACACGATAGACATCCACTCATCATGACACCTCGACACCCAAAGCAGTACTGTAGATATGAAATGTGACGTTGATCGCAATCTCGTAACTCGTGGTCGTCCTCGCCCGAAGTTCAATTGAGGGTGAGTATAAAACCCTTCTCTGCTTGCGGTTGAGTTTTCGATTCATAGAGGACCAGAGGATAAGACTCAGTGATGGGAGAGATGGATTTCAACAGATTTTTCTGGTGCTTGATAAAACAAATGACCGGCTCCGAAAACCACAAAGAGAGATACAACGCGCAAGTCCATGAAGCTCGCTCTACTACCTTACAATCTTAGTATTGTTCTTGCTTTGTTTCTTCTAACCTTAGCATAGTGTGCGAGCGCGTTACTACTAGAAGACAGGAAGTAGGAAATGGTATCACTGACCTAATGACCACCTTACCTTCTTTTCCCCTTCGGATAACAATTGCTTCCGTCTCCACACTACGACAAGTATCAGGATCGTCTGTAATGAAGTGAAGTTGTGCGTTATCAACAAAGTCACCTGTTAGATGTCAAAAACCATCCGCACTTGAACGTGTTTGAAGGAAGAAAGCGCTAACTGCAAGAGTGATATGCAATCTTTTGGTTTAGGCTTATATCCCCATATCTTGAGGCGACCCAAACCCCTACCACCTCTTTAATGAACTTGACAAAGATCAGGCAAGATGGCAGGCAAGTATATTCCTCTCACATGCGGATCCTTTCCAAAAAAAAAAAATGGCAGAGTGACAGGGCCATCAATCGTGTAATTGGCTACGTCTTGACGATTTTGGCAATATCATGGTGCACACATAGCAGCGGTGCCATGTTCCGCGCTGTCGGAAAGATTTGATCCCAAGTTCGATATCAAATCTTTTGGCTCAGGAACAATTGAGACAAGCTCGTCAGGAAACCAGAAGAGAAGGCCTCAAAGTATTTTCCCGTTTCGAAACATGAGCAAGGTGTACCTCCTATTCATACAATCCAAACACCTCATAATAGATTTATCCCTAAAAACGCGGCAGGAGTGATATGGGATGCCATGTAATAGACAAAATGAACCAGGTCCATAAATCCCAAACAGCCGCGTTTATCATCACCGAAAGCAGTCATCCTTGCACTGAAGAAAAAAAGGATGAAAAGATGATACAGGACATGTTGTGGAAGCGAGATGATATGCTGCTCCAACTCACCCGTGGAAAGAGAAATCATCTTTTCTCCTATGATTGCTCTCAATCACAGCGCAGAGTCCTCACAAAGTTTACCCGCATCGAAAGAAGAGTGGAAACGTATGCATGTCATGAGAAAATGGAATTTGAAATTTTGTGGTTGCGGACAAAAAGAATGAGAAAGGAAGAAGCTAGTCCTACGAATCAAGAGTCGTACAAGGCCCGTGATTTGACTCCAACCTTATATAGCGCCGCTCATCATTCGGCCATCTATTTGGCAAAGTGCAAATCATAGTTGAGCCACTTTCTGGCTTGTACTTGCTCGACGGTCAGGCCAGGCTGACCGTAAGTGAGAGGCGCGAAGTAAAGGAAGCTCCAGACGATGACGGCCAGGATACCGCCAGTGGCGGCCCACATGCCGAGAAGGTTTGATTGACCGGTTCTCTCGCGGACGGGCTTGTTCTGCTGGGTTGCAGTCTTCTTGTTCTTGGTGAGGGTCGCATTGCCAGAGGTAACGTCATCGAGATCGACAGGATCGATGTTGAAGACGAATTCGACAAGCGCGCCGGTGACGAGGGCGGATGCGAGATGAGCCGGGAGGTAGTGGTGGAGGAAGAGCTGACGACCCATGATGTAGAAAGGAACGTAATGAGCAGCCCAGGTCAGGAAGAAGAAACCGGTCGAGTTGTAAAGACGGTTGCGAGCGCCTAGAATGTGTTAGCTTGGATTGTAAAACGAGGAAGAAGTCAAACATACGCTTGTCAAGAGCGTCAACACCACGGCGCTGAGAGAGCTGGTCGGCAAGAAGAACACCGGCAAAGACTGCGAGCAGACTGCTAGCCAACCACCAGCCAATGGGGTTACCCAAGAAGTAGATTTGCTGGCGAGTCTCGTTGTCGGTCCAGAAGCTGACACCACGGAGAAGGAAAGGCCATTGAATAGGAACACTGGCGTAAGGGTGGCTACTAGTGAGAGCGTTGTTGTGGTAGAACATGGCGCGCTGAAGCTCGAAGTACTTCTTGAGGAAAGGAACGTGCTTGACTTTGCGAGGCTCCTTCTTTGCGCGGTCAGAGTCCTTGGGAAGAGCAGGAATGTCCTCGGCATACCAGATGTTGCTGGTCTGGAGAGCGTTCTTGTTTCCGTTGATTTCAGCCTGCTTGAAAGCCCACTCAGGCAGGGGAGTGGTGTGAGTCCACATGGCGACCTTTGTGGAAACGTGGACAAGCTTGAAGTGGACAGACATGGTCTTGAAGTCGGTGCCAGGCTTTGCGCCGTCGACTCTGATCTCGAAGAGGGTATCGTTGAAGCGCTCGCCATTGGCATCATCGTGGCCGACAGTGGTGAACTCCTGGTTGGTAGGGTAGTAAGGAGAGGCGACATCGTGTGTGAGGAGCCAGGTGTCGGTTACGAGATGACGAAGACGGACAACATCTCCAACGTGGACGCGGTGACCGTTCTCCTCGGGAATGTTACCGGTGGAAGGAATGACCTGCCAGAGATTGTTGGTGTCGTTGTGGGGATATCCGGTGACTTGCTGGCCTTGGGAAGAAATGCGACCATCGTCGTAACGAAGAGGGTACTTGTCGGGGTGACTGTGAAGGTAGACCTTGGTGTCCTTGTGGCGGATGTTGATTGCATCGTAGTAGTCGATGCTGACAGACTGCTGGGTCATGATGTTGTCGCTGAGAGTCTCCTGGAATTCAGGGCTCATAAAGTCGTCACCAGGACCGGAGCGGTTGAGGATGGCAAAGTGGACTTGGAACCAGAAAAGGTAGAGCATGAAAGGAATGACAATCAGACCAGTGACACGAGCAGCCAAGTGCTTGCCGAACTCTGGAAGACTGAGGGCGCCCTGTCTGCGGTTGATGTCGAGAAGAGACCAGAGGTCAATGGCGACTGGAACACCGATGGAGAAGAAAGTGAAGGCACCGACGTACTTGGTCGAGATGACGCAGCTGAGACAGACACCAGTCAGAAGGAGCCACTTCCACCACTTGCGACTGAACGGGTCATGACGGAGCTTGTAGAAGCGAACGTAGCTCAAGACTGAGAGAGCCATGAACAGAATCAGAGTGGCATCCAGGAGAATGAGTCTGGTCTGACCAATGTGTGCATTGTCGAAGAGAACAAGACCGGCAGCCAAAACACAAGCAGGCAGAGAGTAACCAGACTCCCACATGATCATGAAGACGACCGAGACAGTCAGGGCGCCCATACTGGCGGGCATTGCGCGGTATGCAACGTAGGGCACCTTGTTGGTGATGTATGAATCGCCAATGTTTTCAAACAGAAAGTCGCCATTGTAGCCGACAAGCCATCCTGCGAAAGCGAATAGGAGCTTGCCGAACGGAGGGTGGACATCGAAAAAGTAGGTTCGTTGGAGGTAGTAGGATGCGAACTGGGACGTGTCAGAAGCTGTTTTCTGCTTGTGTGGAAGTGCGCGTGTCATACCTTGCCGAAGTGAACCTCATCGAAGACGACTTGGTTGGGGTGTGTGATGGCGTAGAAGCGGGTTGCGAAAGCGAGGATGGTGATGACAAGAAGAGCCAGCTTGTATTCCCAGTCATTGGAGGCTGCTTGCTTGGTCTCGTTCTTCAATTGGGCAAGGTACTCGCCGGTCTGATCTACAGCACCGTCGACCTTCTTTTTGGTGCTAGCCGCAGCTCCCTTCTTGGAGCTCGGCGTCGAAGACATGATGAGAAAAAGGCGTTCAAGGAAAGTCGAGAAGAAATTCGTAAAGATCCAATTCGATCAAGTATGGATCATCACCCGCACTCGACGCAGATGTTGACTATGTCGAGGGATGGAGGGAGTTTGAGAGAAAGAACAGAAGCCAGCTGTCGCAACCAAACTCGACCTTCACGAGACAATTGCACCTAGAGCCGAGCTTGGGCCATCAGGGCCACGTCGACCCCTATTTCCACCCATCTAAGAGCCCCCTTTACGCTCTTCAGCTCCCTCGCGCTTTTCTAGCCATTCTGCAAGCCTGCAAGTACATGCAAGGTCAAGCCGTAGTCTGAAAATCATACCCGTCATCTTCACAAAAATAGAGCTCCCGCAAGGTTGGCCTAAATTGCCCACGAGGGTGCCTGTGCTTCCCCCGCACTCCTTCTCATCTCGCCTGTTGATCATACATTTGACAAACCCGCCGATGACCACTCTTGATACTGAGTAATTGGAGAATTTCTACACGCCTACCGCGCATACACTTCCCCCATCTGATTGCCATATGATTGCGATCCCACTGCCGTGAACTCAAAAGATAGGACCCGGCCGTCGGCAACTTCTTGAGCTCCGTATCGCGCTTATCGTTATCTGCTTCCGATCTCTATATAAGTAGTTGACGGGTCACCAAGCCTTTCGTCTGGTTTTCGCATCTGTCAAAAACGTTTCCCGAAGTCAATCATCATGGCTGGACCAAATGTCACATCCGATGAAGCTCGTCGCGCAGCTCAGAGCTACCTGAACAACCGCCTCACCACAAAGACCGATGGACCAGCTCGACCATTCAATGTCCCGGTCATTGACATTTCCTCCACTTTCAATGGTTCTCTCGAGGACAAACAAGCTGTCGCAGCCCAGATCCAGGACGCTTGCACAAACAGTGGCTTTTTCCAAATCACCGGTCACAACGTCCCCGAATCTGTCCGCAAAGGTGTATTGAACCAGGCTTCCCGCTTCTTCAAGCAGCTCCCTCCTGCTCAGAAGGATGAATTGCATGTCAAGCATAATGACCTGATGCGCGGCTGGGAGCCTTCGGATTACACATACGTCAACCCGGATGACTGGGCTACTGCTGCTGTGCCTGAGACTAAGGAAGGCTTCAACTGGGGCTACGAAGCTTCTCTGGACCCCACTGGCGGTGACGGCAAATATTTGGACCTGGATGGCAAGACTCAAAATGGCAACGTTTGGCCTACCGAAGATGCACTCCCTGGCTTCAAGCAAGATATCGCAGATTACTACGGTCACGTATTGGAGCTGGCTCGCCATTTATTCAGACTATTCGCCTTGAGCTTGGCACTGCCAGAGAACCACTTTGACGAGATGATGACACATCCCGGTGGAATCTCCAGACTTCTCTACTATCCTCCTACCAAGGATCCCAAGCCGTTGGACCCCAAGGAAATGGACAAGGAGGTCGGCCTTGGCGCTCACACCGATTACGAATGCTTCACCCTGCTTCTCTCCTCCACAACCCATGGCTTGGAGATCCTCACGCCGGATAATGTATGGACAGCAGCAACTGCCGTGGAAGGCTCATTCATCGTCAATGTTGCAGACTTCCTCATGAGATGGACAAACGGAGTTTACAAAAGCACTATCCATCGCGTCGTCAACAGAACGACAGAGGAGAGATACAGTGTTCCGTTCTTCTTCAGCATCAACTACGATCAACTCGTCGAGGTAAGGCATTTCCTGGAGTTAACGATGAGTGCACTACTGACATCCCATAGACATTGCCCAGCTGTGTGTCCGCAGAGAACCCATCAAAGTACCCACCAATCCGCGCGGGTGAGTACGTGCTGGAGCGTCTAAAGGCCACTGTCAAAGACGGCTAGATACCAACAATTTCCAAAAATCTTTGAGCCATAAAAACAAGATCATCTGTACATATTCACCGCCAATCGAGAAATAAATACATCGCGGTGCGCGAAGTGCATATCCCAACAACTCCATCTCACTGTGGTTCTCTGTAATTAGCCAGTGCGTGGCTCTAAATCTCTTTGACCGTCACGTCCCGCTGTGGGAATCACTTTCCTGGTCTATGCCAACAATTATCTCCTTCTCCAATATGCTTTAAAAACTGACCTGTATCTCTCGACACCTCCTTCTCTATACGTCACAGGTGGGTTTGCGCCGCGCTGTCCACATAGTGGATTCTAAGAAAAGCAGAAAGGCACTGGTCATTGTCTATGACAGGTTCCGCTAGCCAGGCAGATAACTACTACCAAGGATTCTCGAAGCGAGATGTTTGCACAAGTGCTGTTGCCGGAGATTGAACAGATGTTCCAAGTCTACGTCGAACGTCAACGTCTACTCAAGAGTAGCTCCCGTGTTCCTTCTGCACAATCCATCAATCTGCTTCATACCTTTCCCCTGATTCTTGTAAAGAACAAGATGTGATGGGTAAAGCTTCTTGTTCAGATCAGTGAACTCAAACTCAAGCCAGGATGTTGGGAACGTGTAGCTTCTAGAGTTGGCCATGGAATTGAAGTCTGGCCATGTTCCATCTCACTATGTCAATGATGGAACAGTAGCATAGGAAATTTTCCAATCATGTTCGTACGACATATCTGTAGTCGTTGCAAGAGCCTGAATAGCCATCTCCAAGTGGTTCTTTGCGTGAAAGCAGGAAGAACGAGGCAGGTCTGTGAGGTGCTGGTCAAGAACTTTGACCTTGCTTTAAATCGCCGTTCCAGTCAAACAGGTATGGCCAGTTCTAACATGCAACCGCCGGAAGTGAATATGAGGTGTCATTGGCCCGGTCGTTTCCTTTGCACCTTGCACCCCCGAAATACATGTTGTTCAGTTACCCGCTAGTCTAACAGAGCGACAGTAGCTCGCGTTCGTTGAGGATCGGGTAAGCGCGGTGTCTCTGCCATCAAGTTCAATTTTTGTGAGCGACTCTTATAGGGGCTATTCGCTGGCATGATCATGTATCTCACGTGAAGCACCGGTTTTTGTGAGTCATGTTTATAAGCACGTTTTCTGCGTTTCATTTCTGCGTTATCCTGGAGAGTCAGCTCCACCAGTATTGGTGCAGAAGACGATGGCTGGGAGGTAGGTCATCAGTATATCTCTCTTTGTCTTCTTTGAAAATATTGCGTCAAACATCCCGCAAAGGTGACCACCAGGTCTGTGAGTCTGAGGCGATACTCATATCTCCCGAGTTACTTGCTGCTGCCAAATTGTCTTGATGCCATGTATGTTGTGTCCAGGCAGTGAGCGGATGGAGGTAACACTGACCTAGTCGTCTTCCAACCCTGCATGCCAGGCTTACCACTAAATCAACAACAATTCAGTATCTTAGACATGCAGTAGCGGACTTTGTTCCGCCATGCAGATAGCGCTCTCAAAAGGCTAGAGACCATCCGTCCGGCTTGCAGTAAGACAGGCAACTACTCCGCGAACAACTTTGAAGCTCACTCAATCACTCACTGTCGCCATCAGGTTCAATC
>ERZ794946.102-NODE-102-length-47164-cov-91.890637_pt1 | contig 47164 bp, 29 predicted proteins | sample MGYA00433072_ERZ794946 | MGnify/ENA primary metagenome ERZ794946 (study PRJEB30137, sample SAMN04331413) | food metagenome | isolation source: Y3 must sample point D1 replicate A | place: Australia: South Australia | collected 2014 ...
TGTCGCGAGCCTTTTATTTACAACGAGTAAGGGTCAGGATATCTATGGAGTTTCTGGCTTGATCGTTATCATAAACTTTACTACTAAATGATAATTGTTGGTATGAACATGTATATATATATATATATATATATATATATATATATATATATACATGTTCATACCAACAATTATCATTTAGTAGTAAAGTTTATGATAACGATCAAGCCAGAAACTCCATAGATATCCTGACCCTTACTCGTTGTAAATAAAAGGCTCGCGACAAGAAAACAACGCGTTACATGATAATAATTTTAAAATCAAACAAAAGAGGTGTGGGAAAGAAGCCCTTACTATTGAATAGCAGACATTTTTTTCATCTCACAATACTACTACATTTCTATGAAATATAACAGGTATAAAAATGATTTCGCCCAGGATCGAACTGGGGACGTTCTGCGTGTTAAGCAGATGCCATAACCGACTAGACCACGAAACCACTTAATTGAAATATGTTGTATCTCAAAATGAGATACGTCAGTATGACAATACGTCATCCTAAACGTTCATAAAACACATATGAAACAACCTTATAACAAAACGAACAACATGAGACAAAACCCGTCCTTCCCTAGCTGAACTACCCAAAAGTATAAATGCCTGAACAATTAGTTTAGATCCGAGATTCCGCGCTTCCACCACTTAGTATGATTCATATTTTATATAATATATAAGATAAGTAACATTCCGTGAATTAATCTGATAAACTGTTTTGACAACTGGTTACTTCCCTAAGACTGTTTATATTAGGATTGTCAAGACACTCCGGTATTACTCGAGCCCGTAATACAACATTTAATCCACGTTTCACCAACAATTATACCAAAATAAAAAGAATGACGGCAAAAAAGCAAAAAGTGACATTAATCATATTTGTTTATGTCTTATTCTACTGGTAGTATTCATCCATTAGTATATTACTCTCTATATAAGGTTATAATGTTGAAATGATAATCAACTATTGTGTATGATCAATTGGTGAATAATTTGATAATCGTTGGGATTCCATTTTGCTTAAGGCAATATAATATTATGTATACACAATATACTAGAAGTTTCTCCTCAAGGATATAAGAATCAATAACAGGGAAACAAAATTTCTCCACAAAATTATATAATTATCTTTCTTCCATTTTATATGTTTCACATCCTATTAATCCTCAATTCTCGCATGTCCGGTTTCATATTAAATTTGATTACTGTTTCACATAGTATATTTGTTGAAATGAAACTCTAAAATATCATTTATTAGTAGTATTCATGTTATTAGAATGTATTATCATATGCGGTGTAAGAAGATGGCATAAAGATTGAGAAACAGTCATCAAATATAATGGAAGCTGAAATGCAAGGACTGATAATGTAATAGGATAATGAAACATATAAAACGAAAGGTGTAATAATTATAAGATTTTGTGGAGAAATATTGTTTCTCTTTTATTGATTCGTATATCCACGAGGAGAACTTCTAGTATATTTCACATACTCAATAATATAACGTTTACTAAAGATGGTGTTAACATGTTAAAAAAACTTCGATTGTTAAGAGTCCTTTTTGTTATACAACTCTTTAAACGACTGTTCAAACCTATCATTTCATCACAAACTGTAAAGGTAAGAGTCAAAGCAGATATATCACTTATCAACTGCAGCTAAATATCGTGAAATGAAAAACTAATCGTTATTTGCACCAATAAAGAACGAAAATCCCCCACTGAATTTAAAATATTTCTAAAGAACTAAAGTCATTTCAACTAATGAGAAACTAAAGTCAGAAACAAAAATGCAAAAGCAATATTAACTTATGTGAGCAAAATATTTCATATCTAATCTATGAAGGCAAAAGAATATGATTAACTATTTTATTAATTTTAATTAAAATTTTATTCTCTTCATTCCAAGGATTTTGTTATTATTGTAATATGGGCGATGGTTAGGGTGACGGCGACTTATAAAAATAATCACGAAAAATTTGAATTTTATTAGGGCTAAGAGAGATTCTCTCCTCATATTCTCCTGAGCTGTCACTCATATTATCACCTGGAAAAAATGGTAATGAGGTTGTGTTATTCAAGGGAGAAATTTCCGGAGATGAGCTTTCCCTCCCGCTGTTGATATAATCTTGGTATAGTAAATCTTCTTCCGCCTTTATGGTTGCAATGGATAACTGAGAGCAAGAGGCTGATTCTACTGGTCGCTCCTCTTGTTTTTTCATCAATGTATCGGTAGAATTATTCCAAGTGGTGTAGGTGAAGGAAGTTCTATGCTCATCATCGTGTAATGGCGTCTCGTTTAACGTGGTCCTTGTCTTAGCGCTTTTCCACTCTTTGGCCAAATTATCTTCAAGCTTTTCTGTTTTTAAACCTAAGGTCCTATCGTCGGTATTTAATGTGAATGTGTCATCTATTATGGGAGGCCTGCTAAAAGGCTCTGGTTTCGGATAATTTTTAAATTGTAAGATATCTGAGTCAGCCAGCGCTTTCCCTAGTCCGTGGTTACTAAATTCCCAATAGTTAAAATCTTGTAGCGATAAGTCATATGAGCTATCGGACATGTCCTCATTAGTTTGAGAATCAGGCGGTTCAAAGAAATAATTAAATGGTTCAATTTCACAATCAATTGTTTCAGCTTTGAAAGTTTGGGGTACAGGTTCGGTTTTACAAGCCGCTTTTGTTTCAAACGATTGATAAAATTTGTGCTTTAACGGGGAGTCGTTGTAGTAATCTGTATCTTTAATGAATTTTCTGAGAGGCTTTTTAGAATTTTTATTATTTTTCGACATAGTAACCTCTGCATTGCTAGCCCTCATTTTGGAAGGCCCAAGATTGGAATTAAATATCGATGAATTCGAAACCGCACGATTTAGATTTATTGCTGACAAAGAGATCGTTATTTCATAGTTTTTATAGTCATTATTATCGTAAAATGATCTATATTCGAAACCATTTACATCATAACGACAACAGAACTGCAAATTCAGGAGACAAGTAGTTTTCCTTTCAAAAAAGTTAGCGTAAATCAAGTTTTTTGATATTAGATTTAACTTCAACGCAGATATATCAATAATAAATTTGAATTCGTCAACATGAGGGGTGACAGACTTGTTGTAGTGTGCATTAATATAATGAATGTCTGCCCAGTTATTTAAAGTAAATTTTATCTCTATTTTTTTCTCGAAGTTCAAATTATTGACAAATATAAGGCCCCAGATTTGACAGTTACCAAAATTATTGCTACAAATATCCTCGTAGCTTACAGGATCAGATAGTTCTAATGAATGAACCTTTATATTTTGTCCATTTAAGTATTTGAAAATCTTGTCTTCTAACTCAGTAACGTCCACTTTACAGTCACTTTTGAATGGATTCAAATTATTACTGACCAGTTTCCAATCTGCCATATCGAATGTCTCCTCTTCACCAAAGCAGAGAATCTCCTTTTCAATGAACATGCTACGATCATGCATAAGCATTGCATTATCCTCTACGTCACTCTCGTTGTCATACTCAACATCCTTATTGTCATATTCTAAATCACTGTAATCTAAAATGTCTAAACTATAACGATGATCTTCACCTCCAATGAAGGGGAACGTTAGTGGAATGGCATTGTTATGTAAATTTCTTGTAAGATTTGAAGCGGCTTTTTCTGATATCGAGATAGGCGCCAATTTTGTGTTGAACTTTTTGACTGTGTATAAATGTGCAGCAAACCTTACCGATTTCCCTGATGATGAAGATGATGTCGACGAAGATGCAGATGTAGAGTCTTCTAGTGGTGAAAATGAATTAGAGGTTGTTGAGGAAACAAAAGAAGAAGTGGAGATTGTTTTTGCGAGTTTCAAAGACGGTTTAAGCTTCTTACCATGGCTGTAAGGCATTTGTAAAAACAAAGAGTAAAATTATTGACCTTATAACAAGCGTCAAAGAAACGAGCATAGAAGTATTATACGGCCTTTATTTGTCAGATTATACTCCAGACTTAGTAAAAAATTCAATTAAATTCCAAACTGCTTACCCCAGATTTAGTGAATAAGAGCCCTTTATTCTACCCGCTTATCTCTGGATGTAAAACAAATAAACGCGTAATAGAGCAGTCAAACTAACAGCAGTAAACTGTCAATATCAAAAACGTAACAATTGATTCAAATCAGTTTATTCTAAGCCGCCTATGCCAGCCTTTTATTTTCTTCTCCTCCTCTTCACTCCCAGGTTAAGCCATTTAGTTTGTTGCTATGCGGTGTGTGGCGTGTTTCCCTTTTAGGAAAAGTGATTACTTGCAGTTTCGCGAAATCTCGAAGAATTTTTTCAACTTATTGAAAGAACATGAATATACTTGTTAACGTGATTAAACGTTTTATCAGAACAACCTAAGAGTATCTCCTTGGTGAATTAGAAGCCAGATAATGTCATTTGATAGACCGGAAATATACAGTGCTCCTGTTTTACAAGGAGAGTCTCCTAACGACGATGATAATACTGAAATCATAAAGTCCTTCAAGAATTTCATTTTGGAGTTCAGACTTGACTCGCAATTTATTTACAGAGATCAGTTAAGGAACAACATTCTTGTGAAGAATTATTCTTTAACGGTTAACATGGAGCATTTGATCGGATATAACGAAGACATATATAAGAAACTATCAGACGAACCTTCAGATATCATTCCATTATTCGAAACCGCGATCACACAGGTGGCTAAAAGGATAAGTATTCTGAGCAGAGCTCAATCTGCTAATAACAATGACAAAGATCCAGAAAATACTAGTATGGATACTGATTCTCTCTTATTGAACTCTTTACCAACATTTCAATTAATTTTAAACTCCAATGCAAATCAGATTCCATTGAGAGATTTGGATTCTGAACACGTCTCCAAGATTGTCCGTTTATCAGGTATTATAATATCCACGTCAGTTTTATCTTCCCGTGCCACGTACCTTTCTATAATGTGCAGAAATTGCAGACACACAACATCAATAACAATCAACAATTTCAATTCTATCACAGGTAATACCGTCAGTTTACCACGCTCTTGCTTATCTACGATTGAGAGTGAATCTTCTATGGCAAACGAGTCGAATATTGGTGATGAATCGACCAAGAAAAATTGTGGACCTGATCCATATATTATTATCCATGAGTCTTCAAAGTTTATTGATCAACAGTTTTTAAAATTACAGGAAATCCCAGAACTGGTTCCAGTAGGTGAGATGCCTAGAAACTTAACAATGACTTGTGACCGATACCTAACAAACAAAGTTATTCCTGGTACGAGAGTCACTATAGTAGGTATTTATTCCATCTATAATTCTAAAAATGGTGCCGGATCCGGAAGGAGCGGGGGTGGAAATGGAGGAAGTGGTGTTGCTATTAGAACACCTTATATCAAAATATTAGGTATTCAGTCCGATGTAGAAACCTCCTCTATTTGGAATTCAGTAACTATGTTTACTGAGGAGGAAGAAGAGGAATTTCTACAGCTAAGTAGAAACCCGAAGCTTTATGAAATTTTGACCAACTCTATTGCCCCCTCTATTTTTGGTAATGAAGATATAAAAAAAGCCATTGTATGTTTATTGATGGGTGGTTCCAAGAAGATATTACCCGATGGTATGAGGTTAAGAGGTGATATCAATGTACTATTATTAGGTGATCCAGGTACCGCCAAATCTCAACTATTGAAATTTGTGGAGAAAGTGTCACCTATTGCGGTATATACATCCGGTAAGGGATCTTCTGCAGCTGGGTTAACTGCCAGTGTACAAAGAGATCCGATGACAAGAGAATTTTATTTGGAAGGTGGTGCTATGGTGCTTGCCGATGGTGGTGTTGTATGCATCGATGAATTCGATAAAATGAGAGATGAAGATAGAGTGGCCATTCATGAAGCTATGGAGCAGCAAACAATCTCCATCGCAAAAGCTGGTATCACTACAGTGCTAAATTCTAGAACTAGTGTTTTAGCGGCTGCTAATCCGATATACGGCCGGTATGATGATTTGAAGTCTCCTGGTGACAACATTGATTTCCAAACTACTATTTTATCCCGTTTTGATATGATTTTTATTGTTAAGGATGACCATAATGAAGAACGTGATATTTCAATAGCTAACCATGTTATTAATATTCATACAGGAAATGCTAATGCTATGCAAAACCAACAAGAGGAAAATGGCAGTGAAATTAGTATTGAAAAGATGAAACGTTACATTACGTATTGTAGATTGAAATGTGCACCAAGACTTTCACCGCAGGCCGCTGAAAAACTGTCATCGAACTTCGTCACCATTAGGAAGCAATTATTAATCAACGAATTAGAGTCAACGGAAAGGTCGTCTATTCCAATTACCATTCGTCAATTAGAAGCTATTATTAGAATAACAGAATCATTAGCCAAGTTAGAATTAAGTCCTATTGCACAGGAGAGGCATGTTGACGAAGCTATTAGATTGTTTCAAGCTTCTACAATGGACGCAGCGTCTCAGGATCCAATTGGCGGCTTAAATCAAGCAAGCGGAACATCTTTGTCAGAAATTCGTCGTTTTGAACAAGAACTAAAAAGAAGATTACCTATAGGCTGGTCTACTTCTTATCAAACTTTGAGAAGAGAATTTGTAGATACACATAGATTTTCCCAATTAGCACTGGATAAGGCCTTATATGCCCTAGAGAAGCATGAAACAATTCAATTGAGACACCAGGGACAGAATATTTACAGAAGTGGTGTATGACAACAATAAAGTCTTAGCTTGGCGCCTTTTCTACTTGTTTGCATGTAATGAATCTAAAAAATTCGCTACAAATACTTCATTATTATATTTCTATATAAATTCTGTAAACGAAATTATACTTTTTGAGGTTTCATCTGCGTCTCATATTCTTTTTGTATAATAAACGCACAGACTTGATATGACCGTCAATCAAAATAATTCAAAGCTTCTTAAAAAAGAAATTGAAATCAAAGACATACGAAAGAAATTAGAAAATAGAGGTCGATTTACCACTGAACAATCCTACAATACATGAGCTCTTGAAGTGACTTTATGGGGACCAATTTGTTCTATCGTGATATTACTACGGGTAATACTACCAAATGAAAATTATCTTACTCAAAAGGTATGACAAGAACATCATCACTAGAACATCATCATTCTTAATAGCAAGCGTCATCACGTTTGCCCCGCCTTTGACAGTTGATTAGAGGAGTATTATAAAACCGTTTTATTATGTCGTATGTTTGATCTTAACCATTTTTACATCCTATAATTTGGAGTGAATTTTTATATACTAACTTAAAAGTAATTGATTTGTATCTTTCCAGTTCACAAATAATTGATCGTCCAAAACATGAACTCTCTAGAGCAGAATTAGAGGAACTAGAAGAATTTGAATTCAAACATGGTCCAATGTCCCTGATAAATGATGCTATGGTGACAAGAACACCTGTGATAATCTCATTAAGAAACAATCATAAAATAATAGCGAGAGTGAAAGCTTTCGACAGGCATTGTAATATGGTTTTAGAAAATGTGAAGGAGCTTTGGACAGAGAAGAAGGGCAAAAATGTAATTAATCGGGAAAGATTCATAAGTAAACTATTCTTAAGAGGTGATTCAGTTATCGTTGTGTTAAAAACCCCTGTTGAGTAAAAAGTAAGACAAGCAGCCCTCAATCTACAAGGAAAGCAAACCATCGTAAGAAACTTTACAGTCAGCGGAAAGCCTTTTTTTATTTTGGAAGTAAGACCAATTATTATTGGCTGACTTTCTAGCTCTTGCGAAAGTATTGTATTCAAGAAAGCGAATAAAGCATCTATATTATCACATTTAATTAAAGAGCATTTTTAATAAGTAGATTTTTACATAAAATATAGAATAAATATCAATATTATTAATCATTTGAAGTTCTTCAACGGGTCTACTTTACCATTCTTTGGCTTACTGACTCTTCCCTTTTTATGTGAATGGCGCTTCTTAGCATTGTGGAAAGGAACAAACTTGACTTTGGTTCCATTTCCTCTGGCTGATTCAGGAAGCAAGTAATCTGGAACACGCTTTAAATGCTGTTGCACTCTTGCTGGATGTAATTCTTTATCGTGTCTTAAACTTTGTAGCTCTTTTGGATTCTCCTCAAAATGTCTTTTCAACTTCTCACTTGCCAATAGTTCTTGTTTCAACTCTTTGACCCTAGCTTCTCTAATGGCAACTTGAGTAACAGCACGGAAACCGTCTTCCATTCTGTAACGGAACGCCTCGACCTGCTTTTGATCGAATTTGTAAGGCTGTAATTCTAATCCAAGTTTGCTCTGTTGTTTGATGATTCGTGAAAGAATCCTTTCATCCTTCTTTGCTGTCTGTAGCATTGATGGCTTATGCTTACCAAATTCTTTCAGTGGGACTACGAATGAAATTGCAGTACCGGTCTTTCCGCCACGAGCAGTTCTACCTACTCTATGCACGTAGGACTTAGCCGTCGTAGGTAAATCGAAATTGAGGACACATGCAACATTTTTGAAATCAACACCACGAGAAACACCATATTCCTTATCTTTCTTCACTTGGACCTTCTTTTTCTTGCTTGGTTTCTTATCGTTCTCAGGCTCGCCTTCCAAGCTTTTTTCTTCTTGATTTTCTGTATTGTGCCCTTCTTCTATTTCGTCATCTTCCTCTTTTATGTACTCGGTGTCATCTGTGGCAATCAATAGTTGGTAAACGTTTTTATTGAATTGGTCAACAATATGTTGCCTCGAATTAACGGGTAGCTCGCTGTTTAAAATACAGGACTTGATACCAAATTGTTCCATAACTAGCTTGAGCCTATATCCTCTGTCAATATTATTTACAAAAATTAATGTTTTACCCTTGATTAAGTTAAGTTTAAAAATGACATAGCATAGTAAGAATTTGTCAAATTCACTGACTTTAACGTAATATTGAAGTAATTTGTTTTGGTTCTTATTTATTTCCTCGTCATTGAATTTAAGAATAGCTGGAGAACGACAAAATTTTTGTTTCAAAGCCTGTATATCGTCATTTAGGGTTGCACTCATCAAAAATGTTTGTAAATTTTTTTTCAATGGTAAGTACTCTCCAATTTTGTTTAAATCATCTTGATAACCAAATGTTAACACTAAATCCACCTCATCAACTACTAAAAATTTTAGTTCGTTCAATGAGATAGAATTAATCTTTGTTTGCAGCAAATCCAATAATTTACCAGGTGTACCAACTATGATTTCTGGTTGATCCATAAGTAGAGTGCTCAAAACTGAGTCAGACATATCGGATGATATGTTCAGAGTTCTTATATCTTTTGAACAATATAAGACTAGTTTTTCTAAAACATTATATACTTGTTGAGCCAGTTCTCTTGTTGGAACAAGTATAATACCTAGTGTACCATTTTCCTCTCCGTTATCAATTGTTTTTTTATATTCTAGGATAGTTTCAATTACAGGAATGAGGTATGCCAAAGTTTTTCCGGAACCTGTAGCGGCCTTTGCTATAATATCTCTCTTCTGTTGTAAAGCCAAAGGAATAGCATGTGATTGAATTAATGTTGGGTACTGAAATCCTATATTCTTAATAGCTTGTAATAAACGAGAGTCGAGATGAAATGCTTCGAACGTTGTAGAATCGTCAATGTAAGCGCCTTCCACAGACTTTTTCTCATAGCTCATTTTTTTGATCTTTCGTTGCAGTTTTGGCTTAATCTATTTCTTTTGTGAGATAAATTGTAGATTGACTATAACTATCAGCCAAAACAAAAGGCTCTTACTCAATGAAAGAAATTAGAAGAATCGAAATGAAATGAGATGAGATGAGATGAGATGAGATGAGATGGCCTAGAAGAGTTATTCTTTATGTTCGTGAAAAAAAATTTTTAAAATTTCATCTCTAGGTTTCATTACGTAAAGAGTGATTAAGGTAAACAATAAAAGGCAGTTCTAACCAGATTTTGGTTTGGTATTACTTCTATAAAGTAGTCTACTTAGTATGCGTAACTGTTTTTAACATAGCGGTGTGACCAAATTACCACCAATATTTAAGAGACTTTCCACCCTACCTTTCAAAGGATTTGAATTACATTCTAAAATTTTCATATTGTTGAAGTCGATCTTAGCAGTGCTTTTACCTATGGTAACCACTCCAGTTATAGTTTCCTCTTTATTACTTGCATATTCATCTTTATTGAGAAATAAAGTAAAACAGTCACCAAACTGTTCTTTAAACAACCTTGAGATTTGCTTCACCCTCTCAACTTCATCAATCTTACCTTGTGCATTAGACTGCACATTGTTATGATCATGATCATCACAAGAATGACTCGAAAGCTTGACACTGGCGGGAGCTGAATCCACATTCATAAGTATAGCAATAATGGAGTCTGCTACAGTGTCATTCATTAAATCTTGAGTCCATTCCACAACGGCTAGAGTATTAACAATAGTTAACTTAATATCACCCATTATCTGTAGAATCAATTTACCTGTATTGGTCAGATTGTCTTTTGACTCTTCTTTAACCTTTGGTTCTTGATTTGTTACTCTATCATCATCTTGAAGAACTTCAGCCTCTCCAAACATTTGTAAAATGTGCCAGTAAATTAGCTCTTTTTTACAATTTACACGAACTGACTGGCGCTCTCTTAATATCGTTGTAGAAAGATCGGGATGGTGCTCTCTTAAATCAGACAAAGAAAGGAAGTCTAATTCGAAATTTTTGTCATCTGAAACTAGAATCCCAGAAACGACTATGTCTTTGTGTTCCTCTTCATCAACCAAACCTTTTTCTGCTTGAGAATCCAAGTTGTCTTCGTTTTCTTCCTTTATAGGTTCAATTTTAGCCGCAATTTCTTCCTTTATCTCTACGTTTTCTTCTTTATATATTTCGTTCACAATATTTCCCACAGCTTTTGCAACCTTGACACCTTGAAATTCAAGATCTACTTCAACACAGTTTCTAGGATTAAAAACATGGACTTCATTATCTGTACCCTTTAAAGACGCGAAATTGGATAACAATGCAGATTTCAAACGGCCCATGGGATTGGCTTCTCCATGAACAAGGATGATATTTGGCGCACTAATCTTTTCAATAAATTCTAAATTTTCCTGGAAGTCAACGTGTGCGGCAAAGGAGATTTCTTCAACTTGACAACGTCTTGGAATGGTTATTTCCGGATTATTTATGGAAGGTATTGTATCTGGCTCAAGCATAATAAATTTCGCCATTGTTCCTTCGATGGAGTAACCGGTGATTAGTACTAGATTTTTATCTTCAGGGCACCACCTTTCAAGTAAATCTCTTGATAACCCACTTTGCAGCATACCTGGTGAGGCCAACATCACACTGGGACCAAAATCTTGGAAATCCTCCAAGTTTCTAAGATAAGATATATTTTTGAATATGAAGGGATTAGTCTGAGAGTCTCTAAATTTTTTTCTAATGTCATCATTCATCATATTTACATAGGTTTGAAAAACGCTCATACATTTTTTTGCCAAATTTGATGCATAAAATATTGGGACTTGTCCACCACCGAGTTCATCAGCATGTTGAGACCAGTACTCATCCAGTATAAGCATGATTTCTTGAGCTCTCCCTAAAGCAAAAACAGGCAGTAGAACACGGCCTCCTCTCATCACTGTGGAATGGATTAGTTGGGTTAGCTTCCTTTCTCTATTTAAACGGGGCTCGTGAGTAGCGGTACCAAAGGTAGATTCCACAATTAATACGTTGGATGAAAGTGGAGGCACCTCAGCAGAATTTAAGTGACGATCTACTTCTCTCGAATAATCACCTGTGAATAACACCCTAAGGCCAGCAATCTCTATTTGAAACATCGCTGCACCCAATACATGGCCTGCATGGAATGCCGTAAATTTGATACCATTGACGTCAACAGTAGAATGATAGTCTACCGTTTCAATTTTATCGAAAGAATCAACTAAATCCTCATCTGAGAATAGACCTTCGTCTTTAGTCCCCATAGAGGAGGATGAAGAACCTATACTAGTAACTCTTACAAAATCCCGCAGTAGCCATCTGTAAATGGCTTTGGTTGGATGTGTCATGAAAACTCTGCCTTGAAAGTTAGTCCGTTGCATCACATACGGAAGTGAAGCGGCATGGTCTAAATGGAAATGTGATATCAGTAAGATATCGACTTTGGAAAGATCAAATTCATCGTAAAAAGGTAATGAAGCTAATCCTTGATATGCCGGATGAATTCCTGCGTCGAGCATCACTGTTTTACCTTTATATTGCAATATATGACATGATCGTCCAACTTCGTTACTTCCTCCCAATGAAAAAAATTTGAATGTTGTTGTATTTGTTCGCTCCATATATGCGTATACTTATTAATGTTAACTTATTATGTTACTTTTTATTTCCTCAATGGACAAAATTCAATTGGTAATACAATGTTTCTTTTGTGCTGTAACTTTTGAAGTACTGAAAACAAGGGTAAAAGAAATAAACGCTTATACCCGTGAACATTTTGAACCTATTAGATGTGATCTCAATATGTATTGCGCTGAAGCAGTAGAAGTTGTTAAAGATCCGCTAGTTTTTCATAATTTTCGGCCAGAATAACTGCTTACCCGTATTTATTTGCAAACACGCTACTTAGTCTTTTGGAGAGGACTTTATACAGGAAAGAAAGAGTTTTATTGATTTTAAAAACAATATAAATGAAAGAAAAAAATGTGTTTTAGATCAGGCTTATAAGATATGACCCATATTATAATTAAAAAAGCGATTTAGTTGTTCTTTTAAAAAAAAGAGAAAAAAAAAAAAAAAAAAAAGGAATGAGTTTGTACATACTATTATATTAATGTAGTATCACGTTAAAAAGCCGTAGTCATCATTAATCGTCCAAAAGTCTTCTACCGGACCAGATGTCATCATGTTATCCCAGTTAGAACGCTTTTTCCTGATGTCTGCGTTAGTTACTATAGGAATAACATTGTCGAAATGCAGATTTGCGCTAGTGTTTGCTTCCACCTGTGTTTTAGGTCCATTCTTCTCTGTTTCGTCAAGATTATATTGTACACCTTCCTGATTGGACATCATGAACAAATTTCTGTTATACGAAGGGTCATTCTGCGTCTGTTGAAAATTATTAGCGGTTACATTGTTTTCAGAACACATATTTTGTTGTTGATGTTGTTGCTGCTGTTTGTCCATGGACAGAGATGAAGGCTCTTGACTCTGGGGAAATATTGTTTGTAGTATGGACTTGCTATTCAAAGCATCTAGAACGGAGTTATTGGTCCAGGTGGAAATATTGTTGATCATGTCATGAGCACCGTTGCTGAAAAGTATATCGCCCGAAGAAGAGCCATTTCGAGCTTGTTTGACACTGACAGGAATTGAATTGCTAGTAAATGACGCTGGTATCGAGGAGATAATATTATTGCCATAATCTGCTCTTAGGGGTGATGTACTGAAATTTGATTCTTCGACATCTCTTAATTGCTTATTTTCACTTGTATGGTTAGAGAATATTGCAGATTGTAGAGGATTACTGTTGATCATACCATTGTTTAATTGATTCGTAAAATTGCTTTCTGAGAATCTTTGTGGAGAAGTAATATGTTGTTGTGGCTGCTCCCGCTGTTGTTGCGGCAGTGGTCGTGATACATGCTGTTGCGGTAGCATATTGGAAGTTTGAGGATATGGAGTTGGGCTTTGCGTCATCGCTATTGGAATCGGATCCGAATGCGAAGAGGCAGTAGATATGCTAGAAGATTTTGAAGGACTTCTATTGGTCATAGTATCGGTGTTCAGGGACGATAGATACGCTTGTAAATTGTGCTGAGCTAGTTGCTGTTGTAGAAAGGCCTGCTGTTGAAATACTTGCCAATCAAACTCTGTTTGGTTGGTTGGTTTCTTGACGATATATTGGTCTTGAATAGGCCTTTCTACATCATTTTCCATAGTTACGTTGTTGTTACGAACATACTGGCTGTTGTTGCCATTATTGCAGCTGTTGTTGGTAGTGCTTCTGCTATTACTTTCATTATCATTATTATTAACATTATTATTATTATTACTATTATTATTATTATTATTGTTATTATTATTATTATTATCATTATTATTGTTGTGGTTATTGTTGTGTTCTCTGTTGACGCTGCTGATGGTCATACCATTGTTATCATTGTTTACATTGATTTTCAGGTTTTTTTCTTGGGAAGAAGGAAACGATAATGTCGACGATGATGACGAAGAAGAAGATGATGACGAAGAAGATGTTGTATAAGACATTGAAGAATTTGAAATACGTGACCTGTCATCCATTTTGGTTAATAGGTGAGCTAAACTTTTGGGTACAGAGGTCTTTTCTAAAACACCTTGCTTCTTCTTGAATTTCTCTTGTTCAGTCAAATCCACTTGTGAATTTTCCACAAAACCGGCGTGCTCTTCAGCTTGTCCTTTACCAAATATTCTAGCCACAGCAGGCGGCATACCGCCATTATGAGATATATTTTTATCGTTTGAATTGGATGGATTAGCTGCATTTGCGGAGTTAGAATCATGAAGAGTATCCCCAGATGAAATTGCCTTATTGGCCTCATCATTGATGTTCTTGGGTTCAGTACGCTTGGCGACACTACTAGCCATGAAAATTAACTCTGAAGAGTCTGGACCACATCTTTCAATCAAATTACCTACCGTGGCATTCATTAACTGATCGAAAGTATCTCTAAAGGTTCTTGCAAAATTAGACCTTTCTGTCATAACATATAAACAAACGGAGCAAGCTCTCAAATCATCCATCGTCGAAAAGAGACTTGCACTGATTAAAGGTCTAGTATGCTTCGAAGCATCGCCTAATTTCTTCCTCCTTTGATCGTCAAAATTCCTGGCTAACCACATACAGTAGATTAAAGTTACGCCAGCTACAAAAACCGTATGTACTGCTGGTGTAGAATGACCATTAAGCGTTTTTTGATGGAATATCTTGTATAACTGACAAATTTGACCCGCAGCAGCTTGACATTCTCTAAATAGTCTATCCTCCGGGGCGAAAAATTCCAAATATGGCTGTATAAGCAATCGCACTGATCTATAGTAATAAAGTTTTAGTGTCTCGTTTTCGAAATTTTTCACGTCAAGAGTGGAATAACTTTTTCTCCAAACTTCCAAATCTTCAAAAAATTTTCGTACTAGGGGCAATTGATCAATGGATTGCTTCACTGACCTAGAATCGTTTTTCAATAGCTGCAAAGTCTCTACAAATTGAGATTCAATTCTTCGCAGCTTTAGAGACTGATTGATGAATTGCACACCATGGTCATTGGTTGATGGAGCCGCCGCATGCACACCTTTTGTATAAAAAGAGTCGTTATTGAAAAGAGGTAAATTTATTTCCGACTCCTTGATTGTATAAGGTTTCCCCACAGCAACACAAATCATTCTTTCCAAGAGGTAAACACACCAAAATAGTCGCAGTTTCTTATTTGCAAATGGATCATTAGGATACCATTGATTTAGATGAAGTTTCTTCTTGGATATGCCCATGACATCCTTGATTATGTCATATAGTATCAGAGAATCTCTATCAGTCCTAATAATGTAAAGGACAAGCAATGTCAACAGTTCTATTTGCTGAACATAATTCAAATGTAAACCACACTTAGTGATGTGACGGATAGCGGTGGAGAAATATCGGTGAGGTGGAAACCCCTTGTACTTACCTGTGGTCATCAGTAAGTAGGCGCTGATGCTGAAGACAAGCCACATTCTGCCGGATAGAAAATGAAATTCTATTTCAGAATACGAATGTGAATTCGACGGTGGTGCTGCGGAAGACGTGGCGGGAGAAGATGGCGGGATAAGAATCTTGTTGTGGAGGTAGTGGTCATAAAAAGTATAGATTTCTTGTTCGTCTAAGATAGGGTACTTGAATTGTAATCTTGTGAAAAAAGTGTCCAAGAAGGAACGTGACAGCTTCTCATTCAGTTCAAAAATAGGGTCATACATCAAAAACTCTTTTTTCAAATTGTATTTGGCAAAAATACACTTAGTGAAGTCCAGCGTCTCTAAAGGGTCATTCAAAAGGCTCGCGGATTGGCAGATAGCATTATTGTTGTTTATGTTGTTCGTACTGGCCGATGTATCGTTAGTGGCCGCATTAACGTTGCTGCCGTTATTGTTTGTGTTCTCCAGGGGTTTGTTGGAAGGAGATGGCAGCGGAAGTATGACCATATTGCTGCTGTTCGGTCTAGAGTAATCAGAAGTGTTGTTACTGAACAAATGAGAAACCTTCTTGTACTGGGATAATTCGTAGTTGTACTGGTTGCATCCCGGCGATAAATCGAGCAAAGTCTCCAAACTTTTTAGTTTTTTCTCCAAGAAAATCGTATACTGATCTTTGTCTTGCCTCATCAGGTTTGGATTGGAATTTGTCGTAACGGACTTTATCGTTTTCCTGAATTCATTCGCGTCGCCGGCATCAACATTACTATTGCTAGTGGAAATGGGTTTTATTATCGTCATATCATTCAGAGAAGTGGCAGCGCCAGCGCCAGCGCCAATACTGCTATCTTGCAGCTCACGTTTTATTACAGGATGAGGTGTAGGAGGTACAGTGCCAGCTGTAGGGGTGTTGTTGTTGGTGTTACTGTTCGAAGTGGAAGAAGAGTACTTGGAGGGTTGCACGCACTTTATTCCTGCTTTCAAACAGGCGGTACAACTGGGTAATTTATGGTCGCATCGTTGCTTTCTTCTTCTACAAAGAAGACAAGACCTGGAACGGCCCTTTTTGTCTTGCAACAAGACGTCTGTCCTGTTACCGGCCAGCTCCAGTTCCCTCTTCAACTGTTGTATTTTCTCCTGGCTAACATTCTTCCTTGGACGGCCCATTATTATTTACGTGTATTGTTGGTAGTTAGCCCGAAGATTATGAGTACGTGAAATACACTTGTCTTTATGAAAGAGTGGAAAAATGGTGGGGAGTAAGTTATACTATTGACGTGTAAAAAAAAAAAAAATGTTAATGGAACGACCGATCTAAAGAACCATATATAATGAATGACTAAAAAAAGCAAAATAGTTAAGAATCCAAGAAAGATACTAAGAAAAGGCGAAAAGAAAAAGAAAAAGTATGTCCGCTAACAAAGATTAGCGTATAAGCACCACACGATGCGATTCAGGTCTCAACGTGCAGTGTGCAGGAGCAGGAACTATTCAATGTATTGTTGTTCCAGGGTTTTTGTTCGGAACCCACGTCTTGACCGACGGTACCCGCAGGTGAAAATTTTAGCAAAGTTACACTTTTTTTTTCATTTTTTTTTTCTTTTCTCCTCCATCTAATTTCACCTGCGGTTACCGGCGGAATAACTCGCGCACCATTTCTCTGTCTCGGGCCTCGCGTTCCTCTTTTTCGACTCGAGCGGCCTCTTCACGCTGCTCGTACTTCGCGACGCTGCGCCGGCGCTGCGAGCGTTTCTGTTGACGGTGCCACTGTAGAAGCGCCTCCTCTCTGGACGGCATCGTGTCGTACGACGCCGCAAGTTCGCGCGCGAGCTTAAGCCGGGCAAGCTTTCGATTTTGCTCACGTGACCGCGTTTCTTGGCACTCGACAACGATCCCAGTGGGTTCATGCCGTAGTTGTACCTTAGAATTGCACTTATTAATCTTTTGGCCACCGGGCCCTCTGCCACCATGAAGGAATTTCTCAGTGCATTGTGCTTCCATCTCTGGCGTGAACTTTGGTCGCGGTGGTAGCTTGTTCTTTTTAATCAGCAGCACTGCGGCACTGCTGATTGACCTCTTACTCGCTCCCCTCATCATAGTTTACTAGTCTCGGATTCTTCTGCGCTTTGTCCAGGGTCGCATAGCTTGTAGGTTGGTAGCATAGATTTATATATAAACTCATATCCGTTCTAGGAACGTATAGCGCGCTATGGTAGTCCGGGGAAAATGTACTGTTTAGTTAAGTGTATAGTAACTTTATCGATGAAGGAAGAATGGAAGAGGTTTATGTATACATGTAAACTCTGAACATCTAATAGACTAATGATACGGTTAATACGTACATTACCGCTTCGATGTTTCAAAACTAGAATACGGCGGCAAGGCTCGTTGTTGTGTTTGCGGTGCTTTAGTTCGTATTCAAAACCACTTTTGCAGAAATCAATGTCATTGAAAAATATCCAGTTATCAGACCTATCCTCATCGCCATTATCCAAGAACAAGGAGAAGCAGGAGAAGCCAGAGAAGGAAAACGAAGGAAAGCACTCCATTGGCCTGTTAGACAGATTTTCAGAGGACTTTATTACTCAGGGCAATGGATTGAAACCTACTACTTCACAAAATCAATTGGATACTATAAAGTTTTATCAAATGCTTCGTGAAAGAGGCAATTTTTCCGATGAACAATGTAAAATTATCATAGCTCTATTGTTGCAACTACTAAATGATCAGTTTTATTCTTGTTACAATGATTTGTTCTTAAGGGATATGGAGCTGAATAAACAATCACATTTGTTCAGCTCGCTAGAAACAGAATTGAAATTCGCAATTCAAAACTCTAGGGACACGCAACTAAATGAGCACCACTTGCAATTATTAAAACTCAAAAGAGAACTTAACTCAATCCATGATGAACTGAATGAAATCATAATAGATCTTTTGCAAAAGGACGCTAAATTAGAATTTAACAATCAAAAATTAGAAAACACCCTTTTGTATCGACAATTAAACCTGAAATTGAACGACTGTTCTAACAAGATTCAAACCAAGATACTGGGGGATATCAGGTCACATATCGAAAATTTAAGATGGCAGACAACCAGAAGCGGTCTTTTGGTAATATTAGTCCTTGTTTGTTCGATTATGATCGGTGTAAGCGCATCTAAGAAGGAACGCCCAGGTTTACAGGAACCTGAGGAACCTGAAATTTTAGCACCAAAGGAAGACATTGATACTACCTTCCCTCAAGACCAACATGATATAGATTAATTAGCATACATATTGTCTGTACATAAGTATATTGTGTGTGCGTTTTGTTTCACTGAGAAAGCGGACGTCATAAACGATGCTTCCTTTGTTTCGAGCCCAGCTGCCTAAATCTTTTTAAGGGCTCTCCATCTACCCAATACTTGAGAGATTCATTTACTTCCACTGAGTTAGCCTTATTGAATGCATCGATGTGGTTCGATTTCAGCAATTTTTTCATCCCTAAGCAACTGGGCAGGTATAGCCCTTTCACTTTCTCCCTCAATTCTTCTAAGACCTTTGCATTGAACGCTTCAGCGTTTGAAGATGGCATGTTGAAATTCTTGCTTATAAATCCGTTCTCGCACATTATATCGTACTTGAATGGTTTGTTGAACATGAGGCATTCATACGTCGTATTTGTGCCAAACTTCAATGGCAAAGAGACCGTTGTACCACCTTCGGTAATTAGTCCTAAGTTAGCAAAGGGGTATAGCAAATAAACCTTGTCATTTATACTGTACACAATGTCACATAACGCTACCAGTGCCGCGCTCAACCCTATTGCTGGTCCATTCAAACAGCAAATTAAAACTTTGGAATGCTTGATGAAGGCATCAGTGACATAAACATTTCTAGCAACAAAATTCGACACCCACTTGCTTGTTTCCGAGGGATATTTGTTGGTATCATCCCCTTGAGCTTTTGCAATACCCTTGAAATCAGCACCACTGGAAAAAAATCTACCACTGCTTTGTATAATTGTAAAATATACATCACGATTTCTGTCCGCTAGTTCCAGTAACTCTCCTAAATAAATATAGTCTTCACCTTCTAGTGCATTCAAATTGTCAGGGTTTATTAAGTGAATGATGAAGAATGGTCCTTCAATACGATAACTGATTTTCTCATTCTGCCTAATTTCTTGCGACATATTGTTCTTCCTTCCTTTACTGTGCGAGCAATTTGTGCCATACACTCCAATTATCTACCCATATGTTCATCTTTCAGTTCTTATATATAGTGCTTCACTTTTATTAACCGCTCTTGGGGTAAAAGAGAAACGGTCACTGCTACAGCCTTTCGGAATAATATTTCTTATGCCCGTCGCCAATTTCAGATTCTTTCCTTTGTGCCGCATTTATTTTATTTTTCAAAATGACGAGAAGTTAAAATCTAAAATCAGGAAAAAGAATAGCTGCAGATGACGAGATACTTCGAGCATTATCGCAATAAATAAGGCGTGTAAACGTATGTCAGATATAGAATCATTGGGAGAGGCAGCAGGTTTATTTGAGGAGCCAGAGGATTTTCTTCCTCCTCCACCAAAACCTCATTTTGCAGAATATCAAAGGTCACACATCACAAAAGAGTCCAAATCAGATGTTAAAGACATCAAACTCCGTCTCGTTGGAACGTCACCACTTTGGGGTCATCTCTTGTGGAATGCAGGAATATACACCGCAAATCACTTGGATTCTCATCCAGAATTAATAAAGGGGAAGACTGTTTTAGAATTGGGTGCTGCTGCTGCTTTGCCTTCCGTTATTTGTGCTTTGAATGGGGCTCAAATGGTTGTTTCAACTGATTATCCAGATCCTGATTTAATGCAGAACATCGATTATAATATAAAGTCTAACGTTCCTGAAGGATTTAATAATGTCACTACGGAGGGTTATATTTGGGGAAACGATTATTCTCCATTGTTGGCACATATCGAAAAAATAGGTAACAATAATGGAAAGTTTGACTTAATCATTTTAAGTGATTTAGTCTTCAATCATACGGAACATCACAAATTACTTCAAACAACAAAGGATTTATTAGCTGAGAAAGGTCAGGCATTGGTAGTATTTTCACCGCATAGACCAAAATTGTTGGAGAAGGATTTAGAATTCTTCGAATTGGCTAAGAACGAGTTCCATTTGGTTCCTCAGCTAATTGAAATGGTTAATTGGAAACCGATGTTTGACGAAGACGAGGAAACAATCGAAGTCAGATCTCGTGTTTATGCGTACTATTTAACACATGAAAAGTAGTAAGTGGGCGGAATTGGCATTCTCAACAATCATTTTTATATTTGTAAACCAGTGTCCTTTGATATGTAACAATTAAATAAAATAAGTCATGATGGGGCACGAATTCGCAAAATGGCAGAAACACAGTAAATCGAAGAAAATTAAATAATTCGTTATAGATATAAAGTAGTCGATTATAAAAACGTAAAAACATGAAGGCAGGGTACCTTGACGAAATAAAAGAGAGGCGGTGAGATGTGGTGAAAAATAAAGAATATTGCAAAAAAAAATATTCGGACTTTATGAATCAATCTCTAATAACTTTAAAAGTAATTGCTTTCCAAATAAGAGAAATTACATTGGGTATAGACTGAGTCGCCGGAGTCATAAGCATAACATGTGGTTCCAGAAGCACATTCCATGTAAACCCAAGCGCTATGATTACAAACGGCGAACTTCCCATCAGCAGAACATGCAATTTCACCTTCAGTACAGGTAGATTTACCGTTCAATTTACCAGCCGCATATTGAGCATTCAATTCTTTAGCCAATGTACGAGCTGTACTGTCTGAGCTTGTACTACCTGAGCTTGTACTGGTCGTTGTTGGGGAAAGCGTACTAGTAGTAGCTGTCTGTAGGGAAACGACAGAAGAACTTTTCGTTGCTGGCGAAAGTGTACTAGTGATAGCTGTTTGAAGTGAGGCCGAAGAAACTATGCTAGTAGTAGTTGTTTGAGGGGTCACCAAGGCAGCACTGGTTATTTGGGAAGATAGAGTAGTTTTCATACTTGTGATAGCAACTGAATTTAAAGTGCTTTCTGTTGTGGTGGTACCTAGACTAGATTTTGTCTTGGTGCTACTCGTCAATGTTTTTGTAGTTTGAGTAATTGATGTTTTGATAGCGCTGCTTGCAGTTGGAGGTAATGTAACTTTGCTTTTACTTTGTGTAGATGTCGTAGATTGAGTGGTCTTTTTCTGAGAAGTTGAAGCAGATGAAGTTGAGGCTGCTGAGGTTTTTGAGCTGGCAACTGTAGTAGTGGCGGTCTGGCTAGCACTTGTTAGCAAATTCTTCAAAATCTCAACATATGGTTCACCATTTAGCTCGTTGGAAAAGGCTTGAGATGCATCCCATAACGCAATACCACCAAAAGAACTTGAAGAGGCAATATCTGCAATAGTTGATTCCAATAAAGAAGTGTCAGAAATATAACCAGAGCCAGCAGCAGAAGCGGAACCAGGTAAACCTAAGAACAGTTTGATATTTTTATTTGGGGATACAGTTTGAGCATAGGTTAACCAAGTATCCCAATTGAATTGACCACTCACACTGCAGTAATTATTGTAAAATTGGATGAACGCAAAATCAATGTCTGCATTTTCCAACAAGTCACCAACAGAAGCATCCGGGTATGGACATTGTGGTGCGGCAGAAAGGTAATATTGCTTTGTACCTTCGGCAAACAAAGTTCTTAACTTGGTAGCTAACGCACTATAGCCTACTTCGTTGTTGTTTTCAATATCAAAATCAAAACCATCAACGACTGCTGAGTCAAATGGTCTCTCACTGGCACCTGTACCTTCACCGAAAGTATCCCATAAAGTTTGTGCAAAAGTTTCCGCTTGAGAATCATCTGAAAAGAGGTAGCTACCAGATGCACCACCTAATGATAATAGAACTTTCTTTCCTAGGGACTGGCAAGTTTCAATATCTTCAGCAATCTGGGTACAGTGAAGCAAGCCATCAGAAAAAGTATCAGAGCATGCGTTGGCAAAGTTCAAACCAAGGGTTGGAAATTGGTTCAAGAAAGATAATAGGAAAATATCAGCATCAGAAGATTCACAGTAAGTAGCTAAGGATTCTTGCGTTCCTGCTGAGTTTTGACCCCAATAAACAGCAATATTCGTGTTAGCAGAACTATCAAAGGCATCGGTTGGCGGTAGTAAGAATTGTGTGAATAGAAGGATGATGTAAAGGAGTGACATTCTATTATTAATTATTTTATGTTTGAATTAAAATTTCAATGTATTGGAAAAAGAGTGGTTTTAAAAAAGGTAGGTTGTAAAACGAGCGACAGTTATTATTTTTGGATATAAAAAGGTTCAAAGGAATGACAGGTTTATTTTTTTTAGGTTATTGAGTCTTAAATGAGTGAAAGATCTTCAATGTTATGAAAAAACTTGACTGATATAATCTTAATGTAATGGATTGTTGTTGTCCATTCTATAAATTATACAAGGAAAGGTAAGTGAGACGTTTTCCTCCATCCAAGGACCTAATACCTGCATCTTTTTATATCTTTGACCAATGCCTATGAAGCCAAATACTTCCGTCCATATTTGTTTTTTTTTGTTCCTTGAATCCTGCACCGAACCATCGAGGGGCTTAGTTCTTACACCAATGCTAATGTTTACTCAACATCTGAAACACATAAACAAATAAACAAACACCAAACATTGCACGTTAGAAACTCATATTTACTTGCACATATCTGTTAAGGCGAGGCTGGTTATTTTTTCAAGGGACCAGCATTTCCAATTTTTCACCAGCGACAAAAAAAAATACCAACAAGCAGGAATCACACCCACGCATCTCATTTTGCGTTACTATGACAACTACAAAATTTGAATTTGTTAACGAGAATGACGTATATAAGTTCGATTTTGTTGAGGATATCCCACATATTCCCACCAACCAACCACTATATTAATGGACATGATTTTTGCCGTGACCGTGGATCTGGCAGCTACACAATGATATCTCTTGCTATCCGTTTTAGCATGAATTTCTAAACAAGACTGATTATATACCATGCACTGTAACATTCAGAGAAAATATACTAAAACAATTCATTGAATTTTATCTCCCATGTGTCAATCCATTTCTTTCTTTTGGGATCACCTTCACATAGTTTATTCATTTGGATAAGAACTTTTTTAGTTACTGCAACTAATGCAGCCTGTTCTTCTTTTACCTCCTCATTGGTAAAGTTCTTCGGCTCAAATTGTACAGTGGATACCACTTCATCCAAAAGTAACTGTATTTCCTTCAGATATGTATGTATACTGTCTAAAGTTTCTGCTTGATTCCTCTTAGGAGTAAAATCTTTTGACACCAGAGTTTTCCTGAAAGTTGATACAAGTAATTTGATTAGCTTTATTTTCCTCGTAAACCCATCGAAAAACGACTTTATATTTTCATATACCTTTTCCTGGTCAAATTCCTCTTTCTGTGAATCAGATTCGGATTCTGAATCCTCAAAATCCAAAAATATATCGTCTGAGTTTGCTGAAAAATCGGGTTCCTCAAGCCACTCTTTTATTTCATTCATTGTATCGTCCATTATGGCCACATTATCTTTTAAGATGTTTGCTAGGATCCCATAAGGTCCAGCCTTGGAACAATTAGAGAGAGAATCGCACGCATTGAATATTTTACCAACTGAGGTTAACCTTTCTTTGTCTAGAGATGCATTTTCGTCATTTTTCAATCTTTCTTGTAATTCGGCAATGAAATCTCTCAAGCCATCGAGCAATTGTAGCGTACTTTCATCCAGTTGGTCTGTAAAGTATTTGGGGCAATCCTTGTTATTGTAAAACAAAGGGAATAAACTTAGTAAGTAGAATAATGGCCTACTAAAATTTTGGATTTCGGTAATCACAACTTTATGATTGTTATCAAAAGTGCCTGGCTTGCAAACAATACCTATTTTTGTGCAATGTGCCTTCAATACAGAGGCTAATTTGTCTAGTTCCTTAGTTGGGGTGGAACCTTGTAGTTTGGTAGTAGAGGAGATTTTACGCAAGTCTTCCGGCTTTTTGTATGGCACTAAAAACTGTTCATCTATAGAATTCAGCAGTTCCAATAATTTGACGTCATCCTTTCTATTACTGCTTCCAGTAGACATTATTGTATAACTGGTATTTCTCTTATAAAGTTTATAATAGGCGTCTCTGGTGATGCTTGTTGACCTCAATGGATTCTGTTAAAAGGAGGCTTCATGTCATCGTCAAGATCATTGCAGTTTTTTTCTAGTTTTTTTTTTTTTTCATTGCCACATTATGAAGCGCCCATTCAAAAACAACTAGAAAAACGTTTGCCAACCCTAGGTACGGCAAGATCCTCCTTATTAATAAAAGCATCACACCAAGATAGCAAAGAAGTAAATCGATAATATGAATAGCATAATTTTGCGAAGTTAAAGTCCTAAAGAAATAATTTATAGTTAACACTACTTACATAATTTCAATACTGCTTTATATTTAAAGTAAAAAACGCATAACGGAAATACAAATACAAGTCAAAAACTATCTTGAAGTAAAGATGGCATGACTGCTATTTTGTTTCTTGTTACTTTTAAGCTCCTTTTCCACAACTGTTAATTTTCTTATTGGACGGATGGACCTGGGTTCATTCTTCTCTTACCGTTAACCAAGGTAACGTTAACGAATCTTCTGGTGTACAATAATCTTTTGTAAGCACGACCCTTAGGCTTCTTTGGCTTTTCGGTTTTTTCAACCTTTGGTGTTTGAGACTTGACTTTACCAGCACGAGCTAGAGAACCATGAACTTTAGCCTAAATAAATAATATTAATATTAAAAATTAATGACCATGTTAGTATAGTGAATTTTTGAATTATTTGGCGTATCAGCAAGGATGCTAAAAATAAACTTCACTCTGCTACTTTTCTCAAAGCCTTTTTAACTCTCCGTCAAAAAATGTTGTTATTAAACTCGACATTATGTTAAGTCCACGCTGTTGCCCTCGAAAAATCTGTGTCAAGCAATTACGTCTTTGATGTAACAGAATTCAAATTTAAAAAGCTTCCTATCATATTCTCCGGGTGGTATTTCTTTTTCTGCGGTATATATAGATATGAAACATCAGTAATAAATTCAAATTAGCTATTTCTTGTTATTCATTCCTCGCTGAAACGTCCATTTTTTCATATTTTAAAATCCTAATGAGGCATTACGTACCATATTTGCGTAGTTTTTGTATGGTGATATGGAAGATTATTACAGTGGCAAATTTAATGTGCAGTTCATGTAGCCTTTAAAATGCAACATACCGTTCGTAAGGCTGTTTTGTTCTATCTATTTTTTCTGAGGTTTCCGACAACCTCACGACATTATTTTTTCGAACGGAAAAAAGAAAAGCAGTTAGTATGTAAAGCACGGATTTTTTTATACATATGTACGGATGTGATAGTCTGCAACTCTGCAACTCTGCAGTTCTCAGCCATGTCAGATTTAAAGAGTTTCCTTAGCAACGTAGCAAAGAAATGTACCGCTGTAGGGCTTACAAGCCCTTCGATCTTGCTATATAGTATATAATCTGTCCTCTTTCCCTTGGTTTTTCCACCTCTTCGCTATCTTCCAAGCTACCACGATCCAACGAACAGTGGAATACGCAGGATTCGTCGTGAGAAATCGCCAAAACAACTTCTTCAAATGCAGCGTATAGCTTGGAACACACCTTCCAATCTTTGCAACGGATGATTACTTCATGTGTCGACGAACTTTCCTGTTCAGCCTTTTCCACCATAACGGATATGTCATTAAATTCAGTATCACCGCTAGTATCAGCTGTGTAAATGTTTCCCCGCGTATCTGCGATCGAGCTATCCTCAATTCTTAATAAATCTTCATCGTAGCGGATATTCTCTTCCATCTCTCGATCTCTAGTATTGGTATATAGTGAAGACATCGGTTTATCCGCTTCGATAATCGGAAGAGATCCTTCCTCCTGCCGGCCGTCTGTGTCGATGTGCTGGTTTTGGGAAGGATTGTCAGTGAGCCCTTCTTGGCGTTGTATCACAGAATCTAAGGGTCCATTCCAACATATTTCCAAATGCCAATCTAATTCATTCACAATTATCTTGAGTTCTACATCATCACCTTCATTTCCATGCTCCTTTTTTTTGACTCCCATTAAATGAATGTGGTTGACATTGCTGTACCGTTCAACACGTCTAATGAACCCGTGGAAGGCGGAGCCAAACTCACCCGATATTGGTGGTAGCTTGTACATCATCAGTTGAATATAGTTAATCATTGGCTCTTGTATTCGCGTATCTTGTGCTCGGAATAATAGTTTGACAGGTACTTTGAACGAATGCATAATAACCTTATTGCTTGCTAGTAGATTTCCTGTGCCTACTGTGGTTGGTAAACCATTGTGCTCATCCACTCCCCCATTCATAACTATAGCGTCATTTGGGCCGCTGGTATGTACAATTTCTTCGAATGTTATACCTAAAGCACAAATGGGGTTCGGTTTTGAGGTTGTATCTACGCCTCCTGCTGTTCCTCCTGAAAGTGTTCCGTTATTTGTATTCCATTCTGGCATTGACTGTAGTTTTATAATCATATTAGAGGAAGATCCTTGGTTCATTACTCGATCATATCTTTTAAACACACTCAATAAAGAATCACAATTACACTCCATTGTTATTGTATTAAGCTCGCGAGCTGATATAACTGTATATAATCTGAATACATCATGAGGAATGGTACACCAAAGCTGACCAGTATCCCCTCGTAATATTGTACCGTTGTTACTGCTGTTGAGTGATGATTTTGGAGTGGATATTATTGTCAATCTTTCACTATTAAATCTTAAGATAGCCGTCTTTCGTAGCGAAGCAACTGTATTGATAGTAGTTCTTAGCAATTTATAATCATCAGGTGCTTCACAACCATTTACTATCAATTTTAATTTCATTTAACTGAATTAAGACACACCTTTTGTCTTCTTTTTTCTCTCATCATCTCCGTATGTTTATCTTGCTATTTTGATGTAAATAGAAAAGTTGAATAATAGACGAGGGCAAGTATAACTCGCCTATATTTGTAGCCGCAACCATTGAAAAAGAGCCATGAATATGAGAAAATAGTTGCACATAAAAATGCTGAAATTTAGAATTAGGCCAGTGAGACATATACGGTGTTATAAACGACACGCATATTTCTTACGATATAACCATACGACTACCCCTGCACAGAAGTTACAAGCACAGATCGAGCAAATACCTCTCGAAAATTACAGAAATTTTTCTATAGTTGCCCATGTTGACCATGGGAAGTCAACCTTAAGTGACAGACTGCTGGAAATAACGCATGTCATCGATCCCAATGCGAGAAATAAACAAGTTTTGGATAAATTGGAAGTCGAAAGAGAAAGAGGTATTACTATAAAGGCGCAAACATGTTCGATGTTTTATAAAGATAAGAGGACCGGAAAAAACTATCTTTTACATTTAATTGACACGCCAGGACATGTGGACTTCAGAGGTGAAGTTTCACGGTCATATGCGTCTTGTGGGGGAGCAATTCTTTTGGTTGATGCATCACAAGGCATACAAGCACAGACGGTTGCTAATTTTTATTTAGCCTTCAGTTTAGGATTGAAATTGATTCCAGTAATAAACAAAATTGATCTCAATTTTACAGATGTTAAACAGGTAAAGGATCAGATAGTGAATAACTTTGAGCTCCCCGAGGAAGATATAATCGGAGTAAGTGCTAAAACAGGATTAAATGTAGAGGAACTGTTACTACCGGCTATAATTGATCGTATACCACCACCAACTGGGAGGCCTGATAAACCCTTCAGAGCATTATTAGTGGATTCTTGGTACGACGCATACTTAGGAGCGGTTCTTCTAGTGAATATTGTTGATGGTTTTGTACGTAAAAATGACAAAGTTATTTGTGCTCAGACAAAAGAAAAATACGAAGTCAAAGATATTGGAATCATGTATCCTGACAGAACTTCTACAGGTACGCTAAAGACAGGACAAGTTGGCTATCTAGTGCTGGGAATGAAGGATTCTAAAGAAGCAAAAATTGGAGATACTATAATGCATTTAAGTAAAGTAAATGAAACGGAAGTACTTCCCGGATTTGAAGAACAAAAACCCATGGTATTTGTGGGTGCTTTCCCGGCTGATGGGATTGAATTCAAAGCCATGGATGATGATATGAGTAGACTTGTTCTCAACGATAGGTCAGTTACTTTGGAACGTGAGACCTCCAATGCTTTGGGTCAAGGTTGGAGATTGGGCTTTTTAGGATCTTTACATGCATCTGTTTTTCGTGAACGACTAGAAAAAGAGTATGGTTCGAAATTGATCATTACTCAACCCACAGTTCCTTATTTGGTGGAGTTTACCGATGGTAAGAAAAAACTTATAACAAATCCGGATGAGTTTCCAGATGGAGCAACAAAGAGGGTGAACGTTGCTGCTTTCCATGAACCGTTTATAGAGGCAGTTATGACATTGCCCCAGGAATATTTAGGTAGTGTCATACGCTTATGCGATAGTAATAGAGGAGAACAAATTGATATAACATACCTAAACACCAATGGACAAGTGATGTTAAAATATTACCTTCCGCTATCGCATCTAGTCGATGACTTTTTTGGTAAATTAAAATCGGTGTCCAGAGGATTTGCCTCTTTAGATTATGAGGATGCTGGCTATAGAATTTCTGATGTTGTAAAACTGCAACTCTTGGTTAATGGAAATGCGATTGATGCCTTGTCAAGAGTACTTCATAAATCGGAAGTAGAGAGAGTGGGTAGAGAATGGGTAAAGAAGTTTAAAGAGTATGTTAAATCACAATTATATGAGGTCGTTATACAGGCCCGAGCTAATAACAAGATAATCGCTAGAGAAACAATTAAGGCAAGAAGAAAAGATGTTCTCCAAAAGCTGCATGCTTCTGATGTCTCACGAAGGAAAAAACTTTTGGCGAAACAGAAAGAGGGTAAAAAGCATATGAAAACTGTAGGTAATATTCAAATCAACCAAGAGGCATATCAGGCTTTTTTGCGCCGTTAGCATTGCATATTATTGTTATTACCATTTTAAAATTATACCAAGCTGTATATAGTTAAGTACTTTTCATTTGTAAATAAAAGAGAAAAATAGATTAATAAATATAATAATGACATAATCATTATGCTTTAAGTATTTCCTCAAGTGTAACTACCCCCTTAAAATCTGGGTTTTCGATATTTTTCAGGACGGATTTGCTTACCTGCTGAGTGGATACTGTTGGCCTAATCAAGTCGTTCAAAAGCTGCAGCTTATTTCTCAATAGAAATTTGTTACCGCAGTAAAGTAGTTCAAGTGCAGTATGAATAAAAGACCGTGGTCCAATTGCATTTCTGTGCTCATCGAACATAAAACCGGGTCTCACAATAATAGGCCTGAAATATCTCTGCATTTTTTCTAGTTCAATCTCCGCCTCTCTTTTCGAATTAATATAGCCACTAGGAATCAATGGAAAACCTTTATCGGCGGAAATATACGTAAAAGATCTTTGATTTGCTTTTTCTTGTTCCTTTTTGCTTTTCTTTAGGATTTTTTGTTTAAATGTATCTGCCAAAATAATAGCACTTTGCTTATTCATCATTTCATAAGTAAAATAAGGACTGCTTTTTTTTAAAGGATTTGGACCTGCACCAAAAGATAGAAGGCGTGATTTTGAATCATATGTAGGGGATTTGGATAGAGTTTGCTTGTAATTTTCATTTTCTAGGAGGATTCCCAAAGAATGAACTACGTTAGTAGCATTATTCAATAATTCATGGTAAGAATCAGGCTTAAAAATGTCAGCAGCGGTCCATTGGACCTCCTGCATCCATTGCTTATCATTTAATTCATTGCTATGAGGAGCTTTACCGGACCTTGACACAGAAACGACTTTGTAGCCCGAAGTCACTGCTTCTTGACAAATTCTTTTACCTAAAAATCCATTCCCCCCAAAAACTATAAGCTTTGGTATCATTTTCTACTTCAGTTCAAGCTTTAGCTGTATTTTTGTATACGATACATATTTCCCTTATTTTTTTATTTTTTCAATGTTTTCCTGTTTTTCTATTATGCAAAAGCGACAAGATGGCATTACGAGGAAACACTCAACTAAAAAAAAAAAAAAAATGAGTCAAATTGCCAGACTTTGTAGAGGAGTAAAAAGTTAATGCTAAGATGCTCTTTATGTATTAGTCTTTTAACATATTCAAGAATACGTAAATATTCTGATTATATACTAATAATTAATAATAAAAAAATTGTTTTGGTCTACAAGATTATTATTTATTTTCATGAGTAATGTACAAAAGACACATCATCACGCCTTATTTTTATCCAAATGCACATCAATTTGCTTGTAATTATCCCACGCAATACGATATATAAAACTTGGATTGAACCCACCGACGTTTGTAATGTAGATATCAATATTTTCAGGCGGAACATAATCGGTAATTTGATTAACTGTATCTAATCTTTTCCTTGGATCCATTCTAGGTAATATACGTTGGGACCCGCCAAACTCGACAAACTTCTCTACGTCGAACGGATATAGAGGAGAAAGCTTATACAAACCTGCAACAGCAAATACAGGAGTTCTAAATTCTCGGGCGCATTCACAAACGGATGATACACCTGAATTTGACGAGATAGTCCCCCCATTGACAAAAACGGCTTTAGTGCCGATAATAACCTTACCCACACGGGACATTAAAGCAAAAACAGCTGAGTCTGGGACTACTAGGGTTTCTATGTTGTGCTGTGCTAATTTTTTGGCAAACTCATGTGCATTCTTGGTGTTATTAGGGAACCCCTCTGTAACCAAAACCGTAAATGTTCTATTACTACGTTCGCGAGCAGTAATCAGAAATTTTAATACGGTTTTTGAATCAGGTGTAGGAGTTAATAAAATCTCATGATCGTGAATCAAATCAATAGCAATTTGCTGAATACCTTCATCAATGTTTTTTATCTCATCTATAAGATCCTTGATACCCTGAATGGCTACTTGACGGTAATCAGTCTTGGTTTTCATACCAGAGCTCCCTGAACTATTTTTTCTATTCTGATGAGGTTGCTCCGGTTTCTGTAATAAATTAAACATAGAAGAAATCAAAGGTTCAGCAACGGATGTGGATGTGACAGTTGTGCTCATAGTGTCTTCTTCTACTTCATCCCTCAAAACAGCCAGTATTCTTCTAATTACGTTACCGCAACTGAAAGCAGTAGGATGAGCTTTTTCTAGACTATTACCTAAATCTCTGATTTGTTCAATAAGGTCATTAACATGGTTCCAACGAGCTGCAGAGATAAATCGCATTAACAGTTGTAAAGTTTCCAAGGCGATGGCGTATGAACCTTGCACTTGTCTTCTTTTTAACTTAGCAACGAAAGTGTCAATAGTAACATTCACATCAGATGTTGCCGCATTCGGATGCACTGAAGTGAATGCTTGAGAGGACATCTTATGTTGGGCAAAAGTTCGAAAGTTGGCGTGTTGTGTTTACTGGCTCCGCACGAGTAATGAATGGTCTGTTCATTTATGAAGGTTTTTTCTATGTCCATTTTTTTTTTTCAGCATCACGAAGAAAAAAAGCTTGCGGTTGGGAAGCAGAGGTGTCATATACTCAAGCTGTATAGTTCAAAGCCTTTCATAAAGGCTATTCCTTAGTATATATGATAATGGGCTTGCTATGTGTTTTTGAATCTATCTAAAATTTCTTGCTATGTAGTCGTGTGTAGCATAGAGACATATCAAGAAAAGGCTAAAATATCTTCGGTTATGCACCTTATTCACCGTTATATTCGGCCAGATTTCTTGCAGTTTCTATTAAAAGGGCTCTAAGTTTCATATCCTCGGGGGCTAAAGCTAAACCTCTCTCGCATGTTGCCCTAGCCTCTTCCCACTGTTTCAATTTTAGCAAACAGTCCGCCTTCCTGACAAATACGTCTGGTTGGATAAGTCCCGTACCAAGTAAGAAATCCAAGTCTTGCAACGCCTCTAAATGCTTTCCGAGTATTAAACATAAATCTATTTTACTACGAAGCATAAAGTGTAGCTCTGGTAGCTGAATAGCAAAAGCTTCCCAAGGCGCTCTTTTTCTTTGTGCCATTTCGATTGCTAAAGAAACATTCTTCAATGCCTCATTCAATTTTTTTTGTTGTAAATTCTTCATACCACTTTCAAATAAACCCTTGATCATTTTGCTTAGAGCTTCATTCGGTTGTGGTGTAAAATTTGGGTTGGTTTCTCCAATCAAAGATGTAGTGAGAACATTTATTTGATCGATATTAGTTTCGGTAGATAGTGCAACAACAGCATCACTCGCAGTGATCAGTTTACTGTTTGCATTGTATTCAAGGGTAACCATGGTTGAATAAGCTTGCTTTGGTATGCCTTTAACGCAAGTTGAAGGAGACGTTTCTTTGATTTTAAGGCTATTGGTTTTATGTTCAAAGATATAATCTAATTGTTACGTGTGCTCCTACATCCGTTTGAAACGATCCATAAACGATCTAAAAAATAAAATATTAGACAAACCAAATACGTTTAAATATACTTAAATCACAGCATATTCACATTCAACTATTTGTTATATATTTAAATCTGTTTTATAAAAGACAGGAGTACCAGTTAGTTTGTGTTTTCTTGTTGCAATTATAAAATCTTCAAAATCATGTGGATTTTTATTGAATTTCTATATCGAGATGAATGTAAATATGTATACAGTTTAGGGTAGGGAAAAAAGAAAGCTTGTTCTCGTTTGTCCCTTATAAATCAGCATCATCTTCATCAGGCAATGGCAAAGCAGTAGCTTGTTCCATTTCTTGTTGGTATTGTTGCATCAATTGTTCATCGACTTGGACTTCTGGTGGGGCTAAAGCTGGAGAAGCAACAAATTCTAATTGTGGGTTACCAGCCAATTTTCTGGCCAACCATAAGAAAGGCTTTTCAAAGTTGTAGTTGGACTTGGCAGAAATATCGTAGTATTGCAAGTTTTTCTTTCTGTGGAAAGTGATAGTCTTGGCCTTGACCTTTCTTTCTTTGACATCGACCTTGTTACCACACAAGACAATTGGGATGTTTTCACAAACACGGACTAAATCCCTGTGCCAGTTTGGAACGTTCTTGTAAGTAATTCTGGAAGTAACATCGAACATGATGATGGCACATTGGGCGTTAATGTAGTAACCGTCTCTTAAACCACCGAATTTTTCTTGGCCGGCAGTATCCCAGACATCAAATTTAATTTCACCAAAGTTGGTGTAAAAGGATAAAGGATGCACTTCGACACCAATGGTGGCGATGTACTTCTTTTCGAATTCACCGGTCAAATGTCTCTTGACAAAAGTGGTCTTACCAGTACCACCATCACCGACAAGAACTAGTTTGAATGTTGGAACTTCACCGTTAGCAGCTGGGGCAGACATTTATAATATAAATGAGTTTATTTGATTTTCCTTTTGTACTGGACTAAAAATCGATTGAGGGAAAAATGTTGAAGGAGCAGTTCTTCCTGTTTAAAAACGAAACAAACTTAAAAGGTGAGGAAAAGTTGATCATACAGTTCAAATTTTTCAAAATCTTCGCCAAAGAAAAAAGAAACGAAAATTTTTTTTCTATCTCGGTGGGATGAGCTTTCGTCCAGAGCGATATTATCCTAAGGTGACGAACCACGCATGTCCTTCATAAACGGATCATTATTTATTTACCAAAGAAGCGTAGGTCATACTTAGAAAGTAATAGTTATTGAAATAAAAGAATAGTAGTAATAGGAAAGATAAAGATGTGTCTATGTACAATTGTATTTTTTGTTTAAAAAATAAATTCTGCATTTTGTGTGGCTGATTACAAAGAGTGCGTAGTGTATTTTGCTTTTTCTTTATTGTACTGGATTCGAATATAAAAAGATGAGAGGAAGAAAGCCAAAAATAATGATCTTGTTCAGCTTGTGGTTCTGTTTGTTTTTTCTTCGACAAGGAAAATGCTATGAAAAGTTCAATGACTTTCTTTGGTTTCCTCGGCATCATCCAAAACTAGCCAATCCTCTTCAATTGGCTCTGACTCACCCTCTTCAGTCTCTTTAGCAACATGAGCAGTTTCTACATTTTGCTCGGTGTAAGCCTTTAAAGCCTCTGGGCCTTGAAGTTCCAATTCTGGTAGATTTGGTTTTTGTGGTGGGTTCCAAGGCTTAACATTACCTTCAGCATCTTGCAAGGTACTTGGAGCCAGTTTGGTGTCTTTTAGTTCCCTCAAATACAAATCTTGTATGACGTTGTAGGATATTCTTGTGGTAGTGAAATTTCTATTGCACAGTCTCAATGGCAGAACTGAAGCATTGAGGAGTATTCTTCTGGAAGCGATAGGGAACATTTTGATCAGGACTGGTACGCAGACGGTTCAAGTTTGTATGGACTGGTGACTGGTAGATGAACCTGTATATAAGCTAACACCCCTTCCTTATAACATCAGAGCAGTGGGTTTTTTTTTTTTCTTTGATATTGAAGACAAAGGAAGAAGTTGGTTGGTCGGGTAAAAGAACTACGCTTTTTTTATGATGCATAATTGGTTCGTGTATGGCGATATGAGAACCGGCAATCAAATACAATACCAACGTACTTGTTTTACATAATAACAAGCAGTCTGGACAAGCTTTATAGACTAATAATCTTGAATGATGTTTAAATGCTTTTTCGAGGAAAGCGGCATTTGAAGATAAGCGCAAGTTCTCTTACAATAAGCTGGATTTCAATAAAAACAAGTGTGTATGCACAAGAGGCAACAGAACGTCAATGCCCAGAAAATGAAGTATTTCGGCTTTTCCTTCCAATGCATTTTTTTTTTTCATTAAAACGCTGATCAGCTGTGTATAGTTTAATTTTATTCTCATTTTCATTTTACAATTTTAAGAGCCGCCGAGGCCTAGAACGAGAAATCCGTTTCCCGCTTTTTCTTCTCCTTACGTCGTCAGATTCTATATGGGCAGTTCTCGCGTTATTCGTCATCAGGCAAGTAATTATGCCCAATCAGCTTACCAATGTCACATAAAGGAACCACTATTATCCCTTTTTGGTAATGAAAAACAACACTCTTCCGGTACGACAGCCGCTGCGGCAATTACTTTTCCCCAAAAGCTCATAATCGATCAATTAACGCGTAAACGAAAAACAAAAAAAAATTACGTAAATTAGGTCTTCATACGAGCGTTTTTTTTTTTTTTGAGGATCGTTTGCATGTCTAGCGCGGCAAACGTGTTTACAGGCATTCGTTGTGTGTTCATCTTTAGAGCAAATGCTAAGTGATAATTATAACTGAAGCCTACTCATGGCAATTGCACACTTTGTCGCTTTCTCTTACTCAAGGGCGACAAAACGAGAACACATCCTCGAGCTATAGCCGCGGGGCCTGCTGACTCGAAACTCGTCGGGCTTTGCAGCCATAATCCAGGGCAGTGGCCGCACCGTTCGGGTCGAATGGAGGGCTAGCTACTTGTGATTTCCGAAAAACGGACTGCAAAAAATGAGGAACAATAGAACACCGCGCGCTTTCTTTTGGGGCTGTCTGGAGAAACCAGTGAAAAGTGCGCACGCGTATTGCGGCTTAAAAAGATACCCGTCCATTCAAGAATGGCCGATTTAACAGAAAAGAGTAAAGAGATGAGTTTTGCGAGATCAGAAACAAAAACAAAAAGGAAAAAAAAAGGAAATTTTTTTGGGAGAAGGAAAAAAGGGTTAAGCCTGTAGAGAAACTCCGTAGTTCCCTTCTGTATTACTAATTGGTTACCAAGTAATAAATACCTGAGAGTAGTAATATATAAAAGAGAAATCGTATAAGGACCGTGTTAAATTTATATATATTAAGGAAGTCTTTCGGTTGGTAGTGTGAGATAACTAATTCTTTTTGGAGAGCCTTCTTCTTTGCTCTATCGTGGTAATAATCTACATATTCTCACAATCGCACACGTACGCTTTCTCTCTCACAAGTAACAAATTATTATTTTTGCATTATAGACTACGTACGATAAAAATATAAAAACAGAAAATGGTCGAAGGTGATTTTGTCGATGAGCAATCGAACATTGCCTTACTAAGCTCCAAATCCATGTGTGGTGATCATCATAGCGTCAAGAATAGCATAGGGGATGAGATCTTTAAATTATTGACAAAGATTTTAAATTCGGATGAGAAAGCAAGCGGAGATGTGCACACACTCGTTTCTGGGACCCCGGATCTCTCAAATTTTAACCTCGATAATGAACCACTGGAAAACATACTCGCTGTTTTCATAATATCTTTTATTATTGTAGTGGTTGGAGTTTTACTACTTGGGTTGATTGGCATGATATTCATATCTCTCCGTTCAGGCAGCAGTAATGATAAGAAACTACAGTCCAACGATGAAGAAAAGCAAGCACTTGCTGAAAAAGCATGAAATAAAAATAGATATAATAGATGGCACCGCTCTTCACGCCCGAAAGTTGGACATTTTAAATTTTAATTCTCATGATAGTAACGATCGTGCACATTCAATTGATTATCGCATACCAAACATTTTTTTTCCTTTTTCAATTCAACTAATCTCAATTTTTTAATTTTCCTTTTTTTATTTCCTTTTTTTTATTCTCATCATACCATTTTCATTCGTTGTTGATATCTCTATTGTTTTTTTTGGCAAAATATAGTCTACATATAATATTTAATAATCTAATCTGATAGCGTTAATTTCCATACCGCCTCCTTTTATATCCGTTGGCACTCGACGGTTTCCGTATGCCGTCGGAATGCATCCGCTTCTTGGACTCCTTGATCGTGGTTTGCAGTATATCTACACTGTAAAATATAGAAGTTTTTGGAATGGTGTTACTCCATTGTGATAATATCTTTGGGGGTTCTAGCTTTTTTGGGTTATTCAACCTAGGAAATGGATTGCTCTCGCACGTCTCATCTCTGGATCTTGAAGTTTGCTTGAAGGAATGGTGTGCAGATTTTTCATTGGCTCTTTGGGGTAATTTGCTGGCTTTAACCAAATCTCCTATATCAAACCTGTTAGCATCCACAAATACTTTGGAATATCCTGGTGAGCCATCGTATAACAATTTCAAGGTATCTATTGAGGTTTGTGCCAGTTCTTTTTGGTTCATTTTCTTCACATGCATGATGTGTCTTTTCTCCTTATTTGAAAGGCATGTAACTTTTAGCGTCTCATTTTGACTACTGTTTTCTCTTTCTTTCCTGCCTCTTTTTCCAATGTGGCGTCTTTTATGATTATGTTTATTAATAATGTCTCTTGCTTTGTTCCTATAATAGTCAGCTGTTATACGAAGGTGATTCTTACCGACCAAGTGCGATTTACGAACGCTCAACGTGTCATGGGTCAAATACGAATGACAGTATTCACAATAGTATCTCGTCATTGCCTATCTCTTTCCTCTCCGTTACTTGAGCACCTTCATCGCCTACACTAGGAGCTCATATTATATCTTCAGTATAGCAAGAATATTTTCTGTTATCCTTAACGCTTACCCGCCTATGTACTTTGGCACTTGCGGAAATCTAGTGTTCAATGATAAGGTACCGTGTGCAACATATGAAAGTGAAAAGAGTTTGAACCGTTTATTATCTCTATACAAGTGTCTCTATTCACATATAAAAGAGTGAAAATAAAAATAACTTTTAAGATTTTATTACCTTCATGAGATTAGAAAATCATAACTATATTACTCAGCGGCTGTGCCTGTTGTTGATCAAAAGAAAAGATCCGCCCCTTCGAACGTCTTAGTGCCGCCTTTTGCCCGCTTATCAATTTTCTCTGAGGGAACATAACGGCATTTATCTATTCGACTTCCAAATCTACATACACGTATATAGATACATATATATATGTGTGTGTGCGCCTGTGTGTACTAGCACTTCTCAATATTATAATTCTTCCATAAAGTTCGATCGTGACTTCCTGTTGCACAGTTATCTTAAATAATAGAATAAAAAGCTAACGCAGATTCAAGTGGGGCGTTGTCAGGCGCACAAAAAGACAAGACAAAAAGTAGCGTACTAGACTTACAGTTATGCTGTTGTGTAATAGAAAAGTCCCCAAGACTTTAAATACCTGTTTTATACTGCATATATTCACTCTGTTAACACTGGGTGTGTTAGTGTCGGGAATGCCGTCAAAAATGGTATCATTCGCCTCTCAGGAGACTTTGCAGAGAATAAATAATCTCCTTCGAGGGTCTGCCAATCGAGATGTTGACATTATTGCAGAATATTTGAAAAAAGACGACGATGATGATGGCGGCGATAAGGATCACCATAACATCGATATTGACCCTTTACCTCGCCGTCCTAGTTTAACGCCTGATAGGCAACTTCTAAAAGTCGGTTTGCATGGTGCTATAAGTTCAGATTTAGAAGTCTGTAGTAATTTGACTATAAATGAGGTACTCCTAAAATTTCCCGGTTCTAACGCTGCAGACGCTGCAGTAACACAAGCTCTTTGTAAGGGTATGGTGAATTTTTTTAATAGTGGGATTGGAGGTGGTGGCTACGTAGTTTTTTCTGGCAAAGACGATGAAGATCGTCTATCCATTGATTTTAGAGAAAAAGCACCCATGGATTCACATAAGTTCATGTTCGAAAACTGCTCTCTATGCTCAAAAATAGGGGGTCTTGCTGTCGGTGTTCCAGGTGAATTGATGGGTCTCTATCGCCTCTTTAAAGAAAGAGGTAGCGGCCAAGTTGATTGGCGTGATCTAATTGAACCAGTCGCAAAGCTGGGAAGCGTGGGTTGGCAAATAGGCGAAGCACTCGGTGCCACTTTAGAACTTTATGAGGATGTTTTCCTGACGTTGAAGGAAGATTGGTCGTTTGTATTGAATTCTACCCATGACGGTGTTTTGAAAGAAGGCGATTGGATCAAGAGGCCGGCACTATCTAACATGCTAATGGAACTGGCTAAAAATGGTTCCGTGGCCCCATTTTATGACCCCGATCACTGGATTGCAAAATCCATGATTGATACTGTCGCAAAATACAATGGAATAATGAACTTGCAGGATGTTTCATCGTATGATGTTCATGTTACTAAACCACTATCCATGAAAATCAGGAAGGGCGCCAATTTCATCCCTGATAACGATATGACCGTATTAACAAGTAGCGGCTCAAGTTCCGGGGCTGCACTACTTGCGGCGTTAAGGATAATGGATAATTTCCAGAATCAAGAAGGGGGCGATTATGAAAAAGAAACTACCTATCATTTGCTTGAAAGCATGAAATGGATGGCAAGCGCAAGAAGCAGGTTAGGCGATTTTGAAGGCGAAGCATTGCCTAAGCATATAGAAGAGGTATTGGATCCAGAATGGGCTTTGAAAGCAGTGAAATCAATCAAAAGAAACTCTCAAGACGGAAATTTTAAAACTTTAGAAAACTGGACGCTTTATGATCCGGCATATGATATCAATAACCCGCATGGAACTGCCCACTTCAGTATAGTAGATTCACATGGGAATGCTGTTTCCTTGACAACCACCATCAACCTGTTGTTCGGTTCCTTAGTACACGACCCAAAAACCGGGGTGATCTTCAATAATGAAATGGACGATTTCGCTCAATTCAACAAATCTAATAGTTTTGAATTGGCACCCTCCATATACAACTTTCCCGAGCCCGGGAAAAGACCCCTATCATCCACTGCACCCACTATTGTGCTGTCAGAATTAGGCATCCCAGACCTCGTGGTCGGCGCTTCCGGCGGCTCAAGAATCACTACGAGTGTTTTACAAACAATTGTGAGGACGTACTGGTATAACATGCCTATATTGGAAACGATAGCCTATCCACGTATACACCACCAGTTACTGCCCGACCGCATAGAACTGGAAAGCTTCCCCATGATCGGCAAAGCCGTACTAAGCACTCTCAAGGAAATGGGATATACGATGAAAGAAGTATTTCCCAAGAGCGTAGTTAATGCTATACGCAATGTCAGGGGAGAATGGCATGCGGTGAGTGACTATTGGAGAAAGAGAGGAATCTCCTCCGTATACTAAGATGTGGGGTAAGAATGGTACTGTAATATAATTCAAGATAATAGTACGTAATGTAGGGAGCCTGCTTCTGTGGTATATAAATAAATACTGGGCTTGCGTTTATTTTTAAAGAATCAATATTTACTTTTCATTAACAAAGGGCATACGCCCTTAAAACAAAACAAAAAAATCCAGATCATGCGAGCTTTGCCTTTTTCAGTAAGTTTCCCTACCTTGCACCGAGACGCGACTTCGGAACGATGCCAGCATACGTATTTACCATTATTAAAAAAATCTGATGGCTTGATACTGCGCGTTTCTTTTTATAGCATTAATACGCACACATACGCGCATTGTTGTTTACTATAAATAAACCGTGGGGACCTGACCCAGTCATCCTCCCTGTGTTTACAGTGCGGTGCACACGAGCCTGAGACAAGCCCGTAACCAGGCGCGTTGCCGCAAATACAGAGGCGCCCCAGACAACACCGCAGTGTGAAGCACTGTCAATTTAAAACCGTGGCTTGCTGGAGATGCCCAGACCAACCCTGTTGGGTTTTTCTCTCGAGCACGCCGTTATAATTTTAGCGTGTTCCGTACCTGTATGCACATCAATAAGCGGTGTAACAAACTTGAACTTGCCATCTCATATCGTCATATGAGCAGTTGCAGAGAAAGGCACTTTAAATAAAAAGGGGTGGATGATAAAAAATGTATATAAGTTGGATGGATTTTTGGGAAAAAGTAATGTTTTTGCAGACGTTTTAAATACTCCCTCCCTTTTCTTAGTAATTTTTATTATGTATTGACTAAGTCAAAAATAACTATAGAAAACTAAAGTTTACGAGAGGACCCAAAAGTTTTGAATAACACGTGCCTTTGATTTTTTGTTTACTTTCTTTTTCTAGTTAATTACCAACTAAAATGCTTTCGCTTAAAACGTTACTGTGTACGTTGTTGACTGTGTCATCAGTACTCGCTACCCCAGTCCCTGCAAGAGACCCTTCTTCCATTCAATTTGTTCATGAGGAGAACAAGAAAAGATACTACGATTATGACCACGGTTCCCTCGGAGAACCAATCCGTGGTGTCAACATTGGTGGTTGGTTACTTCTTGAACCATACATTACTCCATCTTTGTTCGAGGCTTTCCGTACAAATGATGACAACGACGAAGGAATTCCTGTCGACGAATATCACTTCTGTCAATACTTAGGTAAGGATTTGGCTAAAAGCCGTTTACAGAGCCATTGGTCTACTTTCTACCAAGAACAAGATTTCGCTAATATTGCTTCCCAAGGTTTCAACCTTGTCAGAATTCCTATCGGTTACTGGGCTTTCCAAACTTTGGACGATGATCCTTATGTTAGCGGCCTACAGGAATCTTACCTAGACCAAGCCATCGGTTGGGCTAGAAACAACAGCTTGAAAGTTTGGGTTGATTTGCATGGTGCCGCTGGTTCGCAGAACGGGTTTGATAACTCTGGTTTGAGAGATTCATACAAGTTTTTGGAAGACAGCAATTTGGCCGTTACTACAAATGTCTTGAACTACATATTGAAAAAATACTCTGCGGAGGAATACTTGGACACTGTTATTGGTATCGAATTGATTAATGAGCCATTGGGTCCTGTTCTAGACATGGATAAAATGAAGAATGACTACTTGGCACCTGCTTACGAATACTTGAGAAACAACATCAAGAGTGACCAAGTTATCATCATCCATGACGCTTTCCAACCATACAATTATTGGGATGACTTCATGACTGAAAACGATGGCTACTGGGGTGTCACTATCGACCATCATCACTACCAAGTCTTTGCTTCTGATCAATTGGAAAGATCCATTGATGAACATATTAAAGTAGCTTGTGAATGGGGTACCGGAGTTTTGAATGAATCCCATTGGACTGTTTGTGGTGAGTTTGCCGCCGCTTTGACTGATTGTACAAAATGGTTGAATAGTGTTGGCTTCGGCGCTAGATACGACGGTTCTTGGGTCAATGGTGACCAAACATCTTCTTACATTGGCTCTTGTGCTAACAACGATGATATAGCTTACTGGTCTGACGAAAGAAAGGAAAACACAAGACGTTATGTGGAGGCACAACTAGATGCCTTTGAAATGAGAGGGGGTTGGATTATCTGGTGTTACAAGACAGAATCTAGTTTGGAATGGGATGCTCAAAGATTGATGTTCAATGGTTTATTCCCTCAACCATTGACTGACAGAAAGTATCCAAACCAATGTGGCACAATTTCTAACTAAGTCGCCCTCAGTCCGCTCATTTTAGCTGAATTTTCTAATGTTATTTTTCATCAGCAAAACTTAACAGAACGTTAATTTATCTACCCCTTTTAGTTCATTATCTCTTTTTTATCCAACATTTTACAGAGATCTCTCACTTAAGTCTAAGTAAAGACATTATTTTATATGGTACACTTATAGAATATACGATAATAATAATAAAAACTATGTAACATAACCTTCAGAATTTAATATTAGTTTCCTTTTTACCTCATTGCACTAATAAAAAAATTCTACAGAATCTCCGAAAAAGAAAATCCAGCTTACTCTTTTTGTTTTCTTCTTCACACGTGAGCTTTTCCGCCGGCATACGTTCCGTTCCGTGTCGTCTTGCATAAAATTTCTGAATCACATGTTCGTAAAACAACCGGAAGTGCCACGAATATAAAGTCAATTCTCACCGCTGTTGTAACTGGAGCTTTAAGGTGTTATCTAAGAAAGGATAAAAGAACTTAAACAACAACAAACAAAAAATTAAGTTACAATGCCAGCATTATTAAAAAGATTATTGTTTCAAGTGGGTCCTCATCCAAACGAAAGAACATTCACCTTATCCTCTGTTTCAACTGATGGGCACTATATTTCCTTGAGACCATTTGTTAAGCCAAGCGGTGATGAGTTATCTTTTCCTTTCGAATGGGCCTTTGCCGGTACAAACGAAACAGTTAAAGTTAATGATCAAGGAAACGGTGTCGTTACTCAAGATTTCAATTTCTGGTTGGATACAAATGTGTACTTGAACGTTCCAAACACCCATCGTGGCGAAGTGAACACCACTTGGAAAAATTGGGATTCTGGTTGTGTCGAGGAAACAGGCGCTGTTTACCCATTCGGTGCCGACAAAGAAAGCGTCTCTTTCAGAGAATTGTGGCAACCAGTTGACCCATCAAGAGAAGATCTAGTCATCGTCTCACCAAACAATGAGAAGTTCTCGTCGAATGCTAGGTCAATTGTCCTCAAAGTTACTGACGAAGCTTATGATGGTTTGGTTATTGTTATTGGTAGATGGATTCAAGGGTTTTTGTCCCAAAAGAATAATAACACTATTGAAGGCTTGAACTTCATCAGATTACTTGAAAAAGATTCAGGTAAATCTGAGTTCTTATTAAGCTACGGTAAGGAAGTAAACAAAATTCCACAAAGCTACGAAAATTTGAAGAAAGGTTCCACTGTAACCAGCAATGGGTTGAACTGGGAAGTTATTGAATATCACGCTTAATAAAGGAGAATAAATCGTTTTCTACTTTCTTCTGCTGCTATAATAAGCACCTATGGGATCTATATAGTATTTTTATAACGATAGACTTTATAAAAGAAAATACCTAAGAAATAATTTCGCCATTTCTTGAATGTATTTAAAGATATTTAATGCTATAATAGACATTTAAATCCAATTCTTCCAACATACAATGGGAGTTTGGCCGAGTGGTTTAAGGCGTCAGATTTAGGTGGATTTAACCTCTAAAATCTCTGATATCTTCGGATGCAAGGGTTCGAATCCCTTAGCTCTCATTATTTTTTGCTTTTTCTCTTGAGGTCACATGATCGCAAAATGGCAAATGGCACGTGAAGCTGTCGATATTGGGGAACTGTGGTGGTTGGCAAATGACTAATTAAGTTAGTCAAGGCGCCATCCTCATGAAAACTGTGTAACATAATAACCGAAGTGTCGAAAAGGTGGCACCTTGTCCAATTGAACACGCTCGATGAAAAAAATAAGATATATATAAGGTTAAGTAAAGCGTCTGTTAGAAAGAAAGTTTTTCCTTTTTCTTGCTCTCTTGTCTTTTCATCTACTATTTCCTTCGTGTAATACAGGGTCGTCAGATACATAGATACAATTCTATTACCCCCCATCCATACAATGCCATCTCATTTCGATACTGTTCAACTACACGCCGGCCAAGAGAACCCTGGTGACAATGCTCACAGATCCAGAGCTGTACCAATTTACGCCACCACTTCTTATGTTTTCGAAAACTCTAAGCATGGTTCGCAATTGTTTGGTCTAGAAGTTCCAGGTTACGTCTATTCCCGTTTCCAAAACCCAACCAGTAATGTTTTGGAAGAAAGAATTGCTGCTTTAGAAGGTGGTGCTGCTGCTTTGGCTGTTTCCTCCGGTCAAGCCGCTCAAACCCTTGCCATCCAAGGTTTGGCACACACTGGTGACAACATCGTTTCCACTTCTTACTTATACGGTGGTACTTATAACCAGTTCAAAATCTCGTTCAAAAGATTTGGTATCGAGGCTAGATTTGTTGAAGGTGACAATCCAGAAGAATTCGAAAAGGTCTTTGATGAAAGAACCAAGGCTGTTTATTTGGAAACCATTGGTAATCCAAAGTACAATGTTCCGGATTTTGAAAAAATTGTTGCAATTGCTCACAAACACGGTATTCCAGTTGTCGTTGACAACACATTTGGTGCCGGTGGTTACTTCTGTCAGCCAATTAAATACGGTGCTGATATTGTAACACATTCTGCTACCAAATGGATTGGTGGTCATGGTACTACTATCGGTGGTATTATTGTTGACTCTGGTAAGTTCCCATGGAAGGACTACCCAGAAAAGTTCCCTCAATTCTCTCAACCTGCCGAAGGATATCACGGTACTATCTACAATGAAGCCTACGGTAACTTGGCATACATCGTTCATGTTAGAACTGAACTATTAAGAGATTTGGGTCCATTGATGAACCCATTTGCCTCTTTCTTGCTACTACAAGGTGTTGAAACATTATCTTTGAGAGCTGAAAGACACGGTGAAAATGCATTGAAGTTAGCCAAATGGTTAGAACAATCCCCATACGTATCTTGGGTTTCATACCCTGGTTTAGCATCTCATTCTCATCATGAAAATGCTAAGAAGTATCTATCTAACGGTTTCGGTGGTGTCTTATCTTTCGGTGTAAAAGACTTACCAAATGCCGACAAGGAAACTGACCCATTCAAACTTTCTGGTGCTCAAGTTGTTGACAATTTAAAGCTTGCCTCTAACTTGGCCAATGTTGGTGATGCCAAGACCTTAGTCATTGCTCCATACTTCACTACCCACAAACAATTAAATGACAAAGAAAAGTTGGCATCTGGTGTTACCAAGGACTTAATTCGTGTCTCTGTTGGTATCGAATTTATTGATGACATTATTGCAGACTTCCAACAATCTTTTGAAACTGTTTTCGCTGGCCAAAAACCATGAGTGTGCGTAATGAGTTGTAAAATTATGTATAAACCTACTTTCTCTCACAAGTACTATACTTTTATAAAACGAACTTTATTGAAATGAATATCCTTTTTTTCCCTTGTTACATGTCGTGACTCGTACTTTGAACCTAAATTGTTCTAACATCAAAGAACAGTGTTAATTCGCAGTCGAGAAGAAAAATATGGTGAACAAGACTCATCTACTTCATGAGACTACTTTACGCCTCCTATAAAGCTGTCACACTGGATAAATTTATTGTAGGACCAAGTTACAATAGAGGATGATGGAGGTTTCTTTACAATAAAGAAGCACATGTGTGTTAACGTTTTTAGTATTTGCTTGTTATGTAAATCAGGAAAACTTCGCGGGATTTGGTTGGATGCTACTTTCCATACAATAAATATTATAGATCTAAAAAGCCAAATTACAAGTAAAGATTAGTAAAGCTGTTGGAATTCCATCGTTGATAAAAATGTTAGTTATTAAATATAAAAGTCAGAATAGGTGAACTTGGATTTAATTGTTGGCATTTCGTTGCTGCTAGAGGCCATAATATTAGATAGCCAGGACATATTAGTTCTCCTCGTGGTATAGGAATCCATAAAATGGAATTGGTGATTCTATGTGATATATTCACATTCTTACTACATTATCAATCCTTGCACTTCAGCTTCCTCTAACCTCGATGACATCTTCTCATAACTTATGTCATCATCTAACGCCGTCTATTATAATATATTGATAGTATAAGTATTAGTTGATAGACAATAGTGGATTTTTATTCCAAC
>ERZ794946.105-NODE-105-length-45317-cov-123.149375_pt1 | contig 45317 bp, 31 predicted proteins | sample MGYA00433072_ERZ794946 | MGnify/ENA primary metagenome ERZ794946 (study PRJEB30137, sample SAMN04331413) | food metagenome | isolation source: Y3 must sample point D1 replicate A | place: Australia: South Australia | collected 2014 ...
TACTAGTAACGTAAATACTAGTTAGTAGATGATAGTTGATTTTTATTCCAACACATAATTAGAATTTAAAAGGCAGTATTGGTGAAGATTGAACATTAATTTTCTTATGCTTATATAATAGAGGTATGAACACACGCATATAGGATCATTATATAGTTATGGCTAGTATTATCATGGCTCTGGTAATTTCATACATTTGATGTCGTCACGACTCATATTATTTGCTCATATATATAACTTCCTCATATATATAACTTCCTCATCAAGTTCAATTAATAGATCTTTAGTTCAAATTCAGAACATTCTGAATTTGTCGTTTAACATTTCCTTCTGCAAGAGTACATTCACACTGGAACGTATACGAGGTGTAAATTGGTATACTGTTGGAATAAAAACCAACTATCGTCTATCAAGCGAGGCGCTGAAATCCTACTATTCGCTCGAAAGACCGCTGAACGCAGGAGATTCTTTTTTGATCTTGAATATCATTTGAGTATTTTTGTTCTACATTCTAGTTTTAGGAAAATCATCAATCTATGGCAGGAATCAATAGTGTTGGAATAAGAAATGCATATTTGCCTGCGAAAAAAAGTTATTCTTTTTTTTTGGTTAACGTAGTTAAACTACTCTGTTAAAAATAATGGGTTAAGGTTCATGTTCGTCACATAATGTTTCGTACACTTAAAATTCAAACGCTATCAGTAGCATTACAACGTGTATGAAGATCATTGGAGAAAAGCAGATGGTTAAGAGCTTCTTGCACTGAAATTTGAAAATATTTGTCTGAACTTAGTAGTGAAAAGTGGTGAATGAACCAGGTTTTTATACATAGATATATGGTTAAGTTATGAAAACTCTTTTTGGAAGAACAAATTAGTACAAAGGCTGAGGCGGATTGGTTAAAGTTTTTAAATTAAAAGTGAGCTTCTATTTTGATAAATCACAAATATATAATTTTTAACAGTGATGTATCATCTTCCCATAAATGTAATGACTTCTTCTTATGCTCAGATGATGCTCTGTGAACTAAGTGCGCAGTCCTTCAAACCTTTCCACTCAGGTAATCTTGATAAAGTTTCCAAGATGGTCCATTCTCTGGGTCTCTTACATAAACAAACTTCACTCCGTATTTCTCCACTTCTTTGTTTCTACTTTCATCATCAAATAAACAAATCTTTTTCGATTTTAAATCGCTGGTATTATAAAGATCTTTCAAACCGTCCCTTAAATGGCCAATTTTACTTCTTTCTCCCCACTGAAATTCATCGAACAGGTTGGCCAACGGGGTTACGACACCAGCATACTTGACCTTGAATATTTTCAGTATTTCCTGGGCAATCTCAGGTGCCCACGTTCGTGACGCGGTCATTAACTTAACTCCATTATCTTTAAGATCACCTAGTATACGTGGGATATCTTTGTAGATTGTGAGCTCGTAACCATCTCTACATATAATTGTGAGAACTTCGCCATTACTACTTTTAACTGGCTTAAAGGGACCGTGCAAATGGGTATCACAATAGCAGGGCCAAATGGTGTAGTCCAAATCGAAGGCGGCCACGTCAGGGTATCCAGTCATAATAAACGCGTTGAGACTATTTTGGAGCAGGATTTGTAACAAAATTGTTCTCTTTGTAAGTTTAAGGACAAAAATGCTTGTTTCTCGAGAAGGTCTCCTTTTCGGCAGGTCCTTCTTCTAGTGCGTGAAAAATATTCTACTCAATCCCTTAGTATTCTTTGTAAACAATACACTTTAAAGAAATATGAATGCTTATCTGCTTTTCAACAATCATTTTAGAGTTCTTATTCACTGAGGTGCGAATGGGTACGAAATTTGTTTCAGGAGAATTTAGCTTGTTGCACACAAATTTCTGCCATTTATATCTGCAAGATCTGTTTCCCTCTTTCCAACTAGCGAGGCATATTAGAAAAAGAGTGAATAGTAACTTGTGTAAGTTTTGATGTAACGGTAGTATAGAGTACCTATAATATTCGCCGATTATATACTCAAAACTTGTAAATAACGCCATGTCACCGTATGGAGAAAGTGCTAACCAAATTGTAATATCGACCAAGACCTTTTTCTGTGAATTATGTAAGTTTCTTAAAGTCCATGTCATGCTTGAAAGATTTTAATCAACCTTGCATTTGTGGTCGTTAAACTCAAAGGGAATATTCAAACGACAATCGACAACTAACTTCGAATAAACTAAGATTCACTTTATTGGGATATAATCAATTACCCTTCATTAAGTGGTGTATATGTTCCTGACGTATTGTCATTTTCGGCATAAGAGGTTTGATGACTATTTCTCGATTTTCATGTCATCCTCTTTACACCGTACGTGATAATACACTAATTACACGATATAACTGAGCAATGATATTTTAGAGCTTCATCTCCACAATTTCATGTGTAAATCTTAAGAATTGTAGATATATTTTTTTTTAATGAAAATTTTTCAACAAATTAGGTTTCGTGGTCTAGTCGGTTATGGCATCTGCTTAACACGCAGAACGTCCCCAGTTCGATCCTGGGCGAAATCAATTTTTTTTTTCGAAAACGTTATAATTTACGTTAATTTACAAAGGGCATTCCTTTCATACTAAACAATGTTTACTTCCAATCTCTTGAGACATCTTCGAAACTAGTTGAAAAGAGACAAATCCGCTTAATAACTAATAGTTACAAGAATGGCCAATCAAACTCTTGCCAAGCGATACAAGCTTTACAATCCTGTAACAAAAACATACTTTTAGCGGTTCCGACGGTATTCTTCTTTTTCTCCATATATTTTGCTTATGTTGGCTACTTTAAAATAATTACCGCTTCCCCCACCAGAAACTAAACATGAGCTAAAGGCGCAAAACTTAAAAAATTACATAGCCAAGACTGTTTTCAAGAAAAAAATATCAGACCACATTTGATAAAGTACATACCTCTGTTAACTCCCGTAATACACCCATATTCTTGTACTTTCTACAATCTATCACTCAAACTTCTCTATTATCCAACATCTGCTGTTGCGTAGTAAAGTAGGCCGTAAACGCTCAAAACTGTTATCTTTAGGTTACCCTTATGTTTGAATCGTTTATCTCACATTGGCGGTGTTTTCCCCTCTCCTGTGGGCTCCAAAATCTTGGCCGTGGGAAGCTTCAGCGAGGGATTGTAGATGTAGTTTCAACACGTCGGCTGATTTATCCCGATTTTGTTAGTAGAAAAGGTTCTACTTCATTCTTGCTTGAGACGTCGTCCCATCAAATTTCTAACATAGTCTTTTTTCAAGGAAGGATATTTTTCAAAGCAGGACTGCAATTAGTCTTTTCCTTTTCTTTACTCCCCTTCCATCATAACTGTTAGTGAATAACCACTTATATAGCATAACACAATGGATCAAGAAACAATAGACACTGACTACGACGTGATTGTCTTAGGTACCGGTATTACCGAATGTATCTTATCTGGTTTACTCTCTGTAGATGGAAAAAAGGTATTACATATTGACAAGCAAGACCATTATGGTGGCGAAGCTGCTTCTGTGACCTTATCTCAATTGTATGAAAAATTTAAACAAAATCCGATCAGTAAAGAGGAACGGGAGTCCAAGTTTGGTAAAGATAGAGATTGGAATGTCGACTTAATTCCTAAATTCCTGATGGCCAATGGTGAGCTGACAAATATTTTAATACATACCGATGTGACCAGATATGTCGATTTCAAGCAAGTTTCTGGCTCCTACGTTTTTAAGCAAGGCAAAATTTACAAAGTGCCAGCTAATGAAATAGAAGCCATTTCATCGCCATTGATGGGTATTTTTGAAAAACGTAGAATGAAGAAATTTTTAGAATGGATTAGCTCTTACAAAGAAGATGACTTGTCCACTCATCAAGGATTAGACTTAGACAAGAATACCATGGATGAAGTGTATTATAAATTTGGGTTAGGCAATTCTACCAAAGAATTCATCGGTCATGCAATGGCTTTATGGACCAATGATGACTACTTACAACAACCTGCTAGGCCATCGTTTGAGAGGATTTTGTTATATTGCCAAAGTGTTGCCCGTTACGGTAAATCACCTTATTTGTATCCTATGTATGGGTTAGGCGAACTTCCACAAGGATTTGCTCGTTTGTCGGCTATTTACGGTGGTACTTACATGCTAGACACTCCAATTGATGAAGTATTGTATAAAAAAGACACAGGAAAATTTGAAGGGGTCAAGACTAAGCTGGGAACTTTCAAGGCCCCATTGGTTATTGCTGATCCAACTTATTTTCCCGAAAAATGTAAATCTACTGGTCAAAGAGTTATTAGAGCCATCTGTATTCTTAACCATCCAGTTCCGAACACCAGTAACGCGGATTCTTTACAAATTATTATCCCACAAAGCCAACTGGGAAGGAAAAGCGATATATACGTTGCGATTGTTTCAGATGCGCATAACGTTTGCTCCAAGGGTCACTATTTAGCAATTATTTCTACAATCATTGAAACTGATAAACCACATATAGAATTAGAGCCTGCTTTCAAACTTCTGGGACCAATCGAAGAAAAATTCATGGGAATTGCCGAATTATTTGAACCAAGAGAAGACGGCTCTAAGGATAACATTTACTTATCCAGATCATACGACGCATCCTCTCATTTCGAATCCATGACTGACGATGTTAAAGATATTTACTTCAGAGTAACAGGCCACCCATTAGTTCTAAAACAAAGACAAGAACAAGAAAAGCAGTAAATTCATACCTTTACGACTAAAGCAGCAATTGGAGGGTAAACTTATTTTTTCCGATAATGTTCTTGGCAAATGAGTTACCAATAAATGACATGAATTACAGAAAACAAGAAAATATTTGCCAAAAAAAAACCAATACAAAAATATAGGGGAAAAGATTATCCTTTATTCCTTTCTCATTCCACTTTTTTTTTTTGTTATATGCGTATTCTGATTGATTCATAACTAAGTATCTTTCCTTTTCTTTTCTTTCAATTTCTTTTTTCCATATATAAATACATAAATTTACATACCTTATGTAGTATAATATATGGAAGAATGCTACTGAACACATCAGTACACATGCTATGTACTTACAATCTTAGTAAGGTAGATGTAGGTCTAATGCTTCGATGATCCCTTCATTATTTCTTGGGTATAACTGTCAGTCTCGCACCGCAGTGTGCCCTTGTGTGGCCAGCCTCGTGACAAAATGAACATTTTATCTTATTTTTTTTCTTTTTACTACTCTTTTTGCTGGTTACTCCCTGAATAGTGCTCGTAGTTTTATCTGCCTCTTCCTTGGCTTTAATCGGTATCAGGGCATATTTTTGATCGTCTTTTTCCATGATCTCTATTCCATTCCGCAGTACCATGTCAAGAACACTAGTATTCATCATACTTCCCACAGTGCTTTCATGCAATCCCAGTAGTAGGTTAATGAATTTCTCTAATTCTTTCAACTTATGCTCGTACTCAACTTGTAATTGTGATCCATCTTTTTGCTTTGAAATGATCAACTTAGCCAGGACATCCATAGCTTGTGACAATCTGACTATATCATTTTCAGTCTTATTTGATGATTCACACATTCCTTGTTATAACAACCCTCGGTATTCTTTTAACAAACTTACGATGACTATATTGTATTAGTGTCAACCTCATCGCCAGGAACTTTTCATTGAAAATCTTCTGACAAATTTTCTGTGTAAAGGAAAGAAAATGGAGTATAAAATCGAAAGTTTATTCCAATTGTGCTAGGCTGTAATGGCTTTCTGGTGGGATGGGATACGTTGAGAATTCTGGCCGAGGAACAAATCCTTCCTCGCGGCTAGACACGGATTGCACGCCCTTTGGGCAAGGGATAGTTCTCTATTCCGCACCGTGCCCTGTTGTGGCAACCGTCTTTCCTCCGTCGTAAATTTGTCCTGGGCAGAGCTGTCTGCCCGGAGGCGGGAGAGTCCGTTCTGAAGTGTCCCGGCTGTAATAAATCGATCTTTGCGGGCAGCCCGTTGGCAGGAGGCGTGAGGAATCCGTCTCTCTGTCTGGTGCGGCAAGGTAGTTCTGGGTCCTTAGGGGCTCCACCTTCACCGCTGTTAGGGGAGTTTTATCCAGCGTCAGCAAAGGTGACCCGTGATGGAGGCGGCCGGGATAGCACATATCAGTCGGATAATTGTGCAAGTTGATCGCTTCGGCGGTTTAATTTGGCGGTGCCATCAGGATTTACTCGCACATTGTGGCCGTTCCCTCGGGGATGGAGTGTGTCCTGAACCATATTTTTTAACATTTTTTTGAACTAATTAACCGTCCCAATGGGGGATGTTGGAAGAGTAAGTTGATGTAATGTCCTATTCTTGTTCTTTTCGAATATAAATGACGATTGGAAGGTGCATGTCAATGTTTATCATCATGTTCTTGTTGTAGGTAGTCCTTACCTTGGTTGTAGAGTGAGTAGCGACAGGCGGCAGCGGAATATAAGAAGGATAAAATGAGAATACTTAGAACGTGTTGAAAGAAGAATAAACGATCATCCATCGACTAATACTGCTGCTACTAGTGTGCTGTCATACTACTAATATATTATCATATACAATATAAGAAGATGTCATAAACATTGAAAATAGTCATCAAATCTAATGGAAGCTGAAATTCAAGGGTTGATAATGTAATAAAATAAAGAATGACAAAGTATAAAAGGAAGAAGATAGAGTAACATTATTATGTAGAGCTATCGATTCGCCTTTTGTAGATTCCTATTTTTTCTCGAGGAGAATTGCAGCATATTCGTTCTACGTAATATTGCAGCCTTTAACAACAATGTAATTCCAACAATTATCTTAAAATTTGTCTATATTTTTAAAAAAGTATGAACAATTACCAACATGTGGTACATATTGGAGGCCCGCAAAGCTGAGTTGGCATTCATTCATTCTTTAAGTTGAACAAAAAGACAAAAAGATTTTCAAAAAAAATATGGTCTCTAGCGGGATCGAACCGCTGATCCCCGCGTTATTAGCACGGTGCCTTAACCAACTGGGCCAAGAGACCAAATTTTAATGAAATACTTTTACTGGAAAGAAGGTAACAAACCATGGAAGATGCTTTTCTACCACCCATGAAAGTCTGAGATTTTTATTAATGAAGAAACTGCTTATAGTCAATTGAACGATTTACCGGTATTTTAACGCCATTATATATATTAGTAAAAAGATGGCGTATATTGATGGACTAACAGGGTCAAATAAAATCATGAATTGACTAGTATATACTTATAAGTATATCGTTCTACACAAACTAGGAAGATGACATACATGATGAGAATTGGTTATCAAATTCCATGGATGCCGAAACGTAAAAGATTTACTAAATAGTAGGATAATTATTGATAACATACAAAACAAAAAAAAAAGAGACAATATTATTATCTAGAAGTGTCGACTTCCTTCTGTGGGTTTCCTATGTTCTCGAAGAGAGCTTCAAGTGTATTCTATAAACTAAGAATATTAGTTTAACGAAAGATCGAAGTCAGACACCTATCTAACTTTCATTAAATTATCACACAAAAATCCCACATACTCTCGTCTTGCTAAACAAATAATAAATTGAAGGTGAACGATTCTTCTTGCAGCGTCCTAGCTGTTGGGTCGTCTTAGATAAATATCTACTGTTCTGAATTGCCAAATTTTCCTTCTATTGTATCCATTCGATGCTGGACGGCCAGTTCTACCGTTATTGCCCAAAAGGAAGGAACGTCGCGATACTTCAACACATTAAATACTTGTTGATTTTCGAACCAAAACTCTGAAGCAACACTTTCGTATATGGATGGCCCTTCAGAGAAACCAATAGGTATGTAAAGAATTGCTACGTGGTGACTCAAAGTGAATTATAGTAAAGTTATAAAAGCGCTACATTGTAGAAAATTGAGAACCACATTTTGACATACACGAATAACAGTATTTTTGTCCTGGCGCTGTAAAGTATTTTAAGTTATGATGATGAATTAACTATTTTCAGCCAATGAAACGTCCATAATCTGTTCTGAATTTAGGTGCATTGATATAGCCGGTCAATCTTCCCTTGTGAAATCACCCAAAATGCTGGGATTATCATTCTCAACAATTTTGATTTGTGCCAACCACTTCGATAAATCATCTTCCAGCTCAGTATCATCTTTTTCTGTAGTCCCACTGTCAGGATTTAATCCTAACTTTTTGAGACCGGATATCAATGATTTAATGTCTTCTTCGGATGCCTTTTCTCTTAGCAACTCTTCAAACAAAGTCACTTTGAAATCTATATCGTGTTTGTCCTGTTCAGGATCTTCAAATAGGTGAACCCCTGTTCTTGCAAATAAAGCTTCATCAGATAGTTGCACTTGATAAAATTGGGAACATCTAAAATGGAACTTACTGCAATAGTGCGACAAATATGCATACGGATTGTTTTCTAATAAAAATTTCTTAGTAGTATCATTCATTGAAAATGGATCACGTATTCTTTCTGGCGATTTACCGCAAAGAGGATATCCGCATCTTTTGTTTAGATTCCTCTCATCTACTAGGTCTTGATACATATCCGGTGTGAGAAATCGGCCCAAATATTTCAATGTTTTCTCATCCTTGCATTCTGAATCACATAATAAGCCTATAATCTCTAAAGTTATAACTTCTGCTTCATGCATGGAAAGTTGCCTGTGCTTTTGGAAAGGGATTAACGCCGTTTCCTTAATATCTTCAATCGTCGCCATTTCTTATTCTTGTTAACTTCGTCCTAATTTTTCAAACTAAGATGCCGATGTATAGATATTTTAGACTGGGAATGTTTATGAATTGTTCAATTCGCTCCTCAATGTGTCTCTTTCTTCACTTTTCCATTGCTTTTGACCACTTCTGGATGCCAGCTGATTTTGTATTGTAGTATTCCTATTTCGGACAAAAATATCGGAAAGAGATGAAATAAGAAAATTAGTTACTTTTAATATCACGATGCTGTCTCTGAATCGACCTGATCGATCTATAAGGTGTATATATTATTCTACCGAGTAATCCAAAAAAAAAGCAGCACTCCCATGCAACACAAGGATACGGCAGTAGCGAAGGACACAGCTAAAAAACGTTTACTGAGAAGAAATAGTGCGCCGTCAGCTATACATATAATTTCACGATTAGACAAAAAGTGGTCCTTCCTATGGAATACTATAGATAGACACAATATTGTTGAAGAGCAAGATGAAAGTAGCGCTGCAAAAAGCGAAGAAGAACATGAGGATGATTATGAATTGGAACAATTACTCAACATGATAAGAATACCAATGTTCCTGGAAAAGTTCATGCTCTTTGCACTTTTAACAAGCTTGGACTGTTTTTTGTATTACTTTACTGTATTACCGATACGACTGATAAAGGGATATGTAAAGCAATTCAAGAGTTATCGTCAGCATTATCGCCTGCAACAACGGTCTGGGCATAAGAATAAAATACCCTTTCGATATAGAATAACTTCAAGAGAATATAAAGAGAGATGTATGATTTTTATCATCGTGATTTCATCCATTTTGTTGAGCAAACTAGACACCTCAAAACTATATCACAGGATAAAACGGCAAAGTACGATGAAATTGTACATGCTATTCAGTGTACTGGAAATGGCGGACAAAATGTTGGCAAGTTTGGGCCAGAGCTTATTAACGGTTATGCTTTCTAGGAAAAACTCGGAACGGATATTACTGCATAAATGTTTGTTAGTGTCAATGAGCTTGACATATGTGACTATACACGGCTATGTATTGGTTTACCAGGCCATTTCATTAAACATAGCCGTGAATTCGTATTCCAATGCCTTGCTAACTTTATTACTATCCATGCAATTTGCAGAAATCAAATCATCGGTTTTAAAGAAATTTGATAAGGAGGGATTTTTCCAAATAACCATTGCAGACGTAGTGGAAAGATTTAAGTTGACCTTATTATTGTCAATAACTGGCCTTAGGAACCTCCAGTCGTGGTCATCTTCATTATCGAACACAAGCATCAATTTCTGGAGTCCACGTTCCACATTATCAATCGTCATTAACATACTTTGTGGGCCGATGGTAAGCGTGGTAGGGAGTGAAGTGTTAGTGGATTGGGCAAAGCATGCTTACATCACAAAATTCAATCGGATCCGCCCACAGATATATGATAAGTTCTATTATATAATATACAAGGATTATTCTACGAGAACGCACAAATTAGAAGATAGATTGGGATTGCCTTTACCTGCATTCGTTGTCCTTTTTATTGTAATGGTGAGGCCAACACTTTTTAAATCATCGGAACCTTCTTACCTTCCTTCGCTATTTAGGATCCTCTTCATGGGGGCATCCGTGTTTTTACTAGCATTGTTGGCAAAATTTACACTAGATCTTATTTTAATCAAATGGAGCAAACGGATAGAGCAACGGTTCAGAGACCAAGCTTTCAATACCGTTGTAACTGAAGAAGAATACGTCCCAGGTTTACTCTCGGGCGGTATGGGTAAAGTCGACGTGTCTACAAGAATTGCATTACATTCTGATTACAATAAAGAGAATCGTATAGAGACCGAAAGTGTATCGCCAATGCGGAAAAGAAAAACTACTTTAACTGCTGAATGTACTCCTCCTAGCCTAAATGATATTAGAAGACAGAAAGATTCCAAGAATCCACGATCGCTTGAAAATGTCGCTCGCTATAAAATGGTTTCTAAAAGAATATGGTAATCTAAGATCCGCATTTATCGCGGCTTACGGCTTTCGGATATTTCGTATATTGCAAGGAGCAAAAAAGAAACCCTGCTTACTAAAAAGCTATTGTTTTGCAGTTTATAAGTTCTTGCCTTTTGAATTATTGATCTTTCCTTTATCGTTTATTTAGTTTCCTATTGTAACTTGGAACTGTATTATATAATAGTGCACAGCACTGAAGTTGTAACTACTGTACGTCATGCTTTTCAGAAACATAGAAGTGGGCAGGCAGGCAGCTAAGCTATTAACGAGAACCTCGAGTCGTTTGGCCTGGCAAAGTATTGGGGCCTCAAGGAATATTTCTACCATCAGACAACAAATCAGAAAGACTCAACTATATAATTTTAAGAAAACTGTGAGCATCCGTCCATTTTCTCTCTCCTCCCCTGTTTTTAAACCACATGTTGCTTCAGAATCAAACCCTATAGAATCACGTTTGAAGACCTCGAAGAATGTTGCTTACTGGTTAATAGGTACATCCGGTTTGGTATTTGGTATTGTTGTTCTTGGTGGGTTGACTAGACTAACAGAATCGGGGCTGAGTATTACCGAATGGAAACCTGTCACAGGTACTTTGCCCCCTATGAACCAGAAGGAATGGGAAGAAGAATTTATCAAGTATAAGGAATCACCAGAATTTAAATTGTTGAATTCTCACATTGATTTAGACGAGTTCAAGTTTATATTTTTTATGGAGTGGATTCATAGATTGTGGGGTCGTGCTATCGGCGCTGTTTTTATATTACCTGCAGTTTATTTCGCTGTATCTAAAAAAACTTCAGGCCATGTCAATAAGAGGTTGTTTGGTCTCGCAGGTTTATTAGGATTACAAGGATTTGTTGGTTGGTGGATGGTGAAGTCTGGTCTTGATCAAGAGCAACTAGACGCAAGAAAATCAAAGCCTACCGTTTCTCAATATAGACTTACTACGCATTTGGGTACCGCCTTCTTTTTATACATGGGTATGCTCTGGACTGGTTTGGAAATATTGAGAGAATGTAAATGGATTAAGAACCCTGTTCAAGCCATTAGTCTCTTCAAAAAATTAGATAATCCCGCAATTGGCCCAATGAGAAAGATTTCTTTAGCTTTGTTAGCGGTGTCTTTCCTTACCGCTATGAGTGGCGGTATGGTTGCCGGTTTGGATGCTGGTTGGGTCTATAACACCTGGCCAAAAATGGGTGAACGATGGTTCCCTAGTTCTCGTGAATTAATGGACGAAAACTTCTGTAGAAGAGAGGACAAGAAAGATCTGTGGTGGAGGAATTTGCTAGAAAACCCGGTTACAGTTCAGTTGGTCCATAGGACATGTGCGTACGTTGCGTTTACATCAGTACTAGCTGCTCATATGTACGCTATCAAAAAGAAGGCCGTAATTCCAAGGAACGCGATGACCTCTTTGCATGTTATGATGGGCGTCGTTACTTTACAAGCAACACTTGGTATTTTAACTATATTGTACCTAGTCCCAATATCGTTAGCTTCTATCCATCAAGCTGGTGCTTTGGCGTTGCTAACAAGTTCTTTGGTGTTTGCCTCTCAATTAAGGAAGCCAAGAGCTCCGATGAGAAACGTAATCATTACCTTGCCACATTCAAGCAAAGTAACTAGCGGTAAAATTTTAAGTGAAGCGTCGAAGTTAGCCTCGAAACCATTATAATGGATAAAGGTATTCTTATGAGAATTGACAGTATACTCGCTTTTCCGCTTTGTCGCTCCAATGGTTGGATTGTATGTGTGAGGCTTTTTCTTATTATATGTTGGTATCCCTACGAGAAGCTGTAAATATGAATTTCTTTAGTAGGCATCACACACAACAATAGGGTGTATTTATTTTTATTTTTTTTTTTCTTATATAAATGTCAGTAATACATGATATCTTTAAGTTAGGATTTCACGAAATTTTCTTCTGCCTTCATCATGGCATCTGTATTTGTGCTCGCGAGCCTCCAAAGTATGAACATAAACACAGACCTATACGGAGAAAATGTTTCAGAGCATTTTTCCATTATGTCGTCGTCATATATTTTCCAGTTGTATTTCTTATGCTTAATCTTACTCTTTTTAACTACTTTTCTTTCACGCATTAATTCTTTTTCCAATTCTGGCTTATCTGAAAGGTATTTTGAAAAACCCCTAGCAATACCTAGATCTTCAGGAGCAAATACATCCATTCTTTTCAATCCGGAGATCAAGAACATTTTGGCACTCCATGGGCCTATACCTTTTACATTCGTAACTAAACTTTCAATCACTTCCTCATCATTATCTTTTTGACCGAAGAGCTTTTCGATATCCTTATATTTTTCAGTAAAATAGACAGCAAGAGACTCTAGATATATCATTTTCCTTTTACTCAATCCACATTTTGCGATTTCTGCACATTTTGCTGGGTCTTTGAAGTCTTCGAAAAGGACTTTGTAATCAGGAAATGCACCGCCATAAAGACTGACAACCCTTGCCTTGATGCTTTCAGCTGCTTGGCCACTGATCTGTTGAGACAAAATTGTGCTTGCAAGCCTAATAAAATAATCTTCGAGTGTATTAGGGACTTGAGTCTCCTTCAAGTACAACGTAAATTCATTATTCTTAAGTATGGGAAAAAGTGATGGATCTTTCTCTAAAATGTGTTCGCAAGCCATATTGAACTTTTCTTCATGTCTAGCAATATATTTCTCAGGAAGAGCAACCTCTAGAGGTCGAGACCCTAATTCTTTTGCTATTTCCTTAACAGCGTCTGCTTTTATTAACTCATCATACTCCCTTTTTAGTTTCATTGAGACCAATCCCTCTCTAGCTTCTCTTGATTCTCAGTAAAAAATTAAAAAGGAAAAGTACCACTTCCATCGTCATATCAGAGGGCAGTGGCCAATTCTCATTGATTCATAGATAACTTAAACTTTATGTAAGAATTCCCGTCGCCACCCCGCCCTGTAAATTCATCGCCACCGAAAAGATAATAATACCAAAATGATATATAAAGTAGGTCGAATAAGAAAGTATACTTAACGTAGTTAACAAAGTACATACCAAACATAACAGCAAAAATATACGTAAAGATGGATTTAACAATTTCAAACGAACTTACTGGCGAGATATACGGCCCAATTGAAGTCAGTGAAGATATGGCTTTAACTGATCTAATAGCATTACTGCAGGCCGATTGCGGGTTTGACAAAACAAAACACGACTTATATTACAATATGGACATTCTAGACTCAAACAGAACTCAGTCTTTAAAAGAACTAGGGCTCAAAACCGATGACTTATTATTGATTAGGGGTAAGATTTCCAATTCCATTCAAACAGATGCTGCTACTTTGTCCGACGAAGCGTTCATAGAGCAATTTAGACAAGAGCTACTTAATAATCAAATGCTTAGATCACAACTCATTTTGCAAATCCCTGGATTGAATGATTTAGTAAATGACCCACTGTTGTTTAGGGAAAGATTGGGCCCGCTCATATTACAAAGACGTTATGGTGGCTATAACACCGCCATGAATCCTTTTGGCATCCCCCAAGATGAATATACTAGACTAATGGCCAACCCCGATGATCCTGACAACAAGAAGAGGATTGCAGAGCTTTTAGACCAACAAGCTATCGATGAACAGTTGCGCAATGCTATCGAATATACACCTGAAATGTTTACCCAGGTCCCTATGCTTTACATTAATATCGAAATAAATAACTACCCCGTAAAGGCATTTGTAGATACAGGGGCTCAAACAACGATTATGTCCACCAGGTTAGCGAAGAAAACTGGCCTGTCGAGAATGATTGACAAGAGATTTATTGGAGAAGCTCGTGGCGTAGGAACCGGCAAAATTATTGGGAGAATTCACCAAGCCCAAGTCAAAATAGAAACACAATATATTCCATGCAGTTTTACCGTCTTAGATACTGACATCGATGTTTTGATAGGACTAGACATGCTGAAAAGGCATTTGGCTTGTGTGGACTTAAAGGAAAACGTTCTTAGGATAGCAGAAGTGGAGACAAGCTTTTTGAGTGAAGCGGAAATCCCAAAAAGTTTTCAAGAAGGACTTCCAGCACCAACGTCAGTTACAACTTCGTCTGATAAGCCCCTAACACCCACCAAGACTAGTTCAACTCTACCACCACAACCGGGGGCTGTTCCTGCGCTTGCTCCAAGGACTGGTATGGGGCCAACACCTACGGGAAGAAGTACAGCCGGTGCTACAACGGCAACCGGGAGAACGTTTCCCGAACAAACGATTAAACAGCTTATGGATCTAGGTTTCCCTAGGGATGCTGTGGTAAAGGCTCTTAAACAGACTAACGGAAATGCAGAATTTGCTGCATCCCTCCTTTTCCAATGAGCAACCACTGATATTGTGATCGGCCTCTACGTATGTAGCCCATAACACAAATAGATAAGTATAAGGATGTACATACTTTCATTGTTTCGTCAATTGTTGTTTGTATTGTATATGATTGTACTTCTGTTAAGTATATAATATGCAGATTGTATTTGTGCCTCAATGTGCGCCATTCATGTGTTGCAAACCGGTAATTTGATTCAAAAAATTCTTTCGTAAAATAAAACATATGCACTGGGTGTGATAAATTCAGTACTAAACGTTATAGGACGATAAAGCGAGTCATCGAAAAAATACCAACCTTTTTTTGGTCCCTTATAAACGTATGAAGTATAGTGTCCCCCATACAAACTCCCCGAATGACATGCAACCCCATACAGTCTGTATCTAAATGGTGGTACTTGGCCCCTGGTAGGAATGTCCTCATTAACAATAGCTTCATGATTAAAATCTCTCGCCCAATATGGTGTAAGATCTAAGAAGTAAGGATATTGGACAAACACATTATTCTTATTCATTTGATTGTCAAATCGTTTCAAATTAATAATTAGTTTCTTAGGCAATCTAGTAATCTTCAGTTGTTTAGTGGAAGGCTGCTTTTTTAAGCATTTAGGACATGACCATTGTTCATCGACACCTAACCTTTCGCATTTGGTGAATTCCCGGAAACAGTCTAATATGTTACAAGTTTTAACGCGTGGGACAGGAACAGAAAGAACAGAGAATGTTTGGTAAGTTGTGGAGGTATGTTCACAAACTTGACATTGTAGCCTAGATGCGTACTGTCCTTGGAAAAGGTCAATTATCGCACTGAAGTCGGTAAGCAAAAATCTTTCCCACTCGAGAGCACTAGCTTTGCGTATGGACATTTTTTCTCTCATTCGTTCTTCCTCATCTGATAACTGTTTAAGATGCTTTTTGCTGCCGTTTTGGTTCAAATCCTCGTGCAAGCCATCAAGCAAAAATTGACAAAATTCTTGACAATCTTGCTGCATTGAATCACTATACATGGGGTTGATATGGCCGCAAATTTTTTTAAACTGAATAGTCTGAACTGGTATCGTTCTTACGTTAGGAGGTGTGAATGCACCGTGTCTGTGCATATTATTGACCAAGATGGCGAAATTTTTAGCTAGCAACCCCTTAGAACCTCTTGAACTATCAAAATTAATAAAATTCAGATATGTGTTATCCAAAAACATTCGAACCAAATCGTGTGTTCCCACCAAACATTGAAGTATACAGTTCATATAACAACAGTTACCTATATTTTCCAATCCTACTATAAGATCTAGATCAAGCACTTGTGAGTTGTTTAGGATGGTCTGCCTCGACGAAGACAAGTTCTGTTGTGGTAAAGGCGGAATACGTGGCGAGAATACATTCGATGCAGGGGGCAAATAGGCATGGGCTTGTGCAGCGCGGATATCTGGCGATATTCTTTCCACAGTGTTTGCTTTATTTTGAATGGTCGAGGGTGTATTGAGTTTTGAGAGAGTGGTTGGTGGATGTGGACTAAATTTTTGAACGGTGGGAGAATTTCTGTTGGGGCTTGGTTGCGGTATAATGGGCAAATCTGAATAGTATAAGGGTAATTGAGGCCTTTGCACCGTTGTTAGCAAAGGCTGCGTATTCATGGATACCATCGGCATACTCTTATCTTTATTTGGAGATAGAGATTTCTGATTGAACAAGCCTGTTGGGACTTGCGGACTACCAAAAGCTGGCGTTGAAGACGAGGATGTAAGATGCGCTGTTTCACTGACAGATGATTGATACGCCCCACCTAATTTAACCCAGTTTGAGAACCCATTTTCCAAAATGAGTATTTTCGTCCCACTCAGCGGTTTAATTACTGAATTTTGGGAAAGAATCTTCGCAAGGATGCGAGTTTGCCTTTGCTGGAAATTATTATGCAATTGAGTGTCAGTATATAAAATAATGAACTTGAACTTGTCTCGATTTGAAAAGAAAGTGATATCTGAGTGCGGCGAAGTGATCAAAGAGACACTTTCAATTTGTTGGTCTGTAAAAGAATCCTTAAATGAGGCAGGATCGATGCATATAATGTTTTTGCATTTGATATGGGCCCTAACGAATTCAGACCTGGGCCGTACATCGATAAGCAAGAGAGCGTCACCATGAAAATGCAACATTGAACTTAATTTTCCAGGCTCTATAGTTTGCAACTGTATAAATTTAGGGTAATTTTCAATGACATTTCGAATCCGCTCAATATTTGGGTCATTATGCAAAAGCTGGATTCTCTCCCCGTACAAATTTCTAACATTCTGGTCCTTGTTGCTCGAAAATTCCTTTAGTCTTGGTAGAGTATCCTCCAAGAGCGTATATACGATCATGTAATATAAAAAAGCTGTTTCATTCAATCGGAGAAACCCCTTTGACAACCGGTTTGCATCTTGTTTAGGGGCCTGCATGGTTATATCCTGGCATGCGTCCACATAACTAGACCATATTTCTGCGCATTCTTGGAGCAAAGGCAGACACTCTTGTGGCACGTCGTCATCATCAAGAAACTTCTGAACTAAATGCCTAAGCCTGCCGAACCGCTCTTTAGCAGATTCGACAACCTCACTTAAGGCTTGTTCTGAGCCCATTACGCTTGTGCCTATTTGTGTAGAGAGATAATAAAGAAAGGACTCCACATACGTTGGAGAATACCTAGCAACTAAATATAGCTGGTGTTTACTTGATGTGTTGAAGTGAGGCGCAAGGAAAAAAAGAAAAAAAATCAATGCCCGGTAGATCAATTGGACCAGGGGTTCTTGTTTTGCGACGCCGTACAGACAAGGCCAACTTTATAAAAACGATATTAGAAATTATTGTATATATGTATATAAATGTAGTATTTTTATCAACAGAAAATAGGTGGAAAACTCCCACCCTGTGCTAGACTTCATTCAAAGAGAGTCGGCTTTAACGTGGAGGACTTCCTTGTCTGTGGCGACGTTTTGAGACGAGGAATGACTGGTAGTTTGCTCGGGAAGTTCGTAGTTCTCTTGCACATTGATCTCACCATCTTCATTGAAGTTGATATTCTCCATCTTGGCAAACAGTTGTCTCTTTTGCTCTTCCGTCAACTCCTGCTTTTTCTTGTTCTTGATCCAGTATCCTGGGTTCAAGTGTTTCAATTGTAAGTTTTTGGTGAAAGGCAAGTGACCACGCCTTTCTTCGAATATCATTAAACTCAACACAATGATAAGAACCAACCAATAGATGTTGTAACAAAGCATGGATGACAAGTAGCCGGTGTTCTGCCATCCAAGCAAAGCGTTGAAGATATCCCACCCATTGTCCAGTTCTGGGTTGCAACAATTGACATGGTAAACGGCCTTTCTGATGTTATAAGACCCATTACCATCACCGCCTTCGGAAGCATCACCACCACTGGCAAGGTTGAATCTGTAATTTTCAAAGTACCACGCACCACGAGAGAAAAGACCGGCGGAGATCAGGTACAAGATCGAAGTAGACAAAATCAAGAAAATCTGCAGCGAGGATTTCGAAGCACCATAGTACAACAAATACCCAACAAGACCACCACATATCAAACCAACCACAACGGGCAATGGGTAAGCAGAGGCGTGCGAGCCCTGTGTGGTAATACCTGCACCGGCAACGAACACAACAGCTTCCAAACCTTCTCTCAAGACAGTAATAAACGGCAAAAGGAACATAGCATATCTTCTACTCAAGAACCCAATCTTGAAATAGTCTCTCTTACGGTGAGGAATCTCCACCAACGACCGCGCAATCTTCACTCTCCACTTACTCTGCATCTTATTCATTCTCAACATAGGAATACCCATCATCGAGATCATTATCGTCGCAATCATACAAAAGATACCTTCCCACAAGTCTTCCGCGCTTCCGAAAATATCCTTCTGCAGCGAATAGTACGCACCGATGAAACCTGCACCGATGGCCAGACAAATGATGAACCCGAGTAACACACCGACCCAAACCTGAATCCTTAATTTACGGTACAGCGCCCGGTCATGTTCCCCGATTGCCTGTTTCAAAAACGATAGCAGCACGGAAATAACAATCACTGCTTCCAAGCACTCTCTGAACACAACGAAGAAAACGGCCACGTTAAACACTTTGTTAGGCATGGCGGGAAGTATATGTGTGATGACCTGCTGAGAGAAGATTTCGACAACGTACAATCCGTCGTGTTATGTATTTTTTTGCTCACATTGAGCATTTTATATAACTAAAAGCTCAAGGTCGAACTACAGCCCATCGCTTCCACCGCTTCCACCGCTTTCACCGGGCCTTGCAACACCAACTTAGAAATCGGGTGCATTCATCTACGCTGTGCAGAGAATGAAATGCGCACCTTCTTACTGCTGCGACGGTGCTCGGCACGGCTTACGCGGGCGGGGGAAGGAAATAGCGGCCTGGCGTGAGTCGGCAGTCAGCGGCGGGCTCACTGTACTCGCTCGTTTAATGCACCAGCAGTATTCGCGCACTTAATAATAGTATTTCTGCACCCTGGCCTGGAAAGAATGCTCGATGCGCCCTGGTTGATTGGCGCAGAGCGTGTGTCAGTGCCGGACCCGATTTCTTTTTTTCTACACGTTGGTCTGATGTCTCAGGAGTTAGTAGTGACCGTAGTCAAGAAAAAACAGGACGAAGAATTGTTGAGAACGTATACGTATATTGTATTCTTCTTTTTTTTCTTTGCTGCCCTTTTATTATCTATTTCATTTTTTAACCAGAGGCAATCGTAAGAGAGAGATAATATAGCCCTTTTTGGTCTTTTTTGGCACCTTCAGCCGGACCCTGCTCTTTTTTTACCCGGATGCTCGGGTTTTTCTTTGCATCCGGGTAATAAAACAGAATACTTGCTTTCTTATTGAAGTAGAAAAAATACAGAGAAAGCGAAAAAGGCTTCCTTGGCGGATAGATGGTCTCACAACAAGCATAGCGTATACACGTGCACTCACAAGCATACACAGAAGCGCGCAAAATGAGTCTACCGGAGATTTTGCCTTTGGAAGTCATAGATAAAACAATTAACCAGAAAGTGTTGATTGTGCTGCAGTCGAACCGCGAGTTCGAGGGCACGTTAGTTGGTTTCGACGACTTCGTCAACGTTATACTGGAAGACGCTGTCGAGTGGCTTATCGATCCTGAGGACGAGAGCAGAAATGAGAAAGTTATGCAGCACCATGGCAGAATGCTTTTAAGCGGCAACAATATTGCCATCCTTGTGCCAGGCGGCAAAAAGACCCCTACGGAGGCGTTGTAAAAAGGCAAAAATTAACGCGAATTTGTATAGTGCATCTAAAAAAAATAATTAAGTATAAAAATAGATAAAGGAAATCAAGTGTTTCTTTTTTTTTTTTTGGTTTATTGTTTGACACTGGTGATTTGCTTAACCAGCGCCTCCAGCTTCGCGTTCGTGAGAGCGACGTCTTTTCCCCGCATCGCCACCGTACAATTCATTAAATGCCATATTCCGATCACGTATTGGACCTTGCGCATGCCGCCCTGCTGGCGGCACATATCGAAACACTTTGCTGAAATCGCATAGATCTCGCCCAGATCGTGTTCGAGCATTCGACCGCCTAAGTAGTTTACCAGTATTTGCAGCAACAGAGCCTTCTTCAATTTGAAGCGGTTGTCCGCAACGGCTTCTCCGGCAACGAACTTGTTGCTAGAGTAGAACTCGCGGAGCTTCGACACGTACTCGGCGCGCTGCTTGTCACTACATGGCAGCGGGTTCCAACTGAACGGCTCGAAATGGCTGAAAAGCCATAGGATCGTTACTGTGCACTCCCATATGGGGTTGAACTGCAGATCCGTTTCTTGTAGCAATTTCTCCACCTGAAGCCACACCTTGTTGCATTGCTCTACGAGTTCGCCCTGTTTGTCCCCCGAACATCGGCTCACTCTTGCCGCCTGCACTGTGTAGCAATTCAGAAGCGATATCATCTTCACCTCGCTGGATGTACCGCCAGATTGTGCAAGCCGCGTGTACTCTTCTACGGCCCCGCCGCCTTCAAACTGAACCTTCATGGCTTGCAGCAGCCTCACGTAGCCTGGAGAGGGCCCTAACTTAGGTGACTCGGTCGTCACTACGGCCCCCTTCAAGAGTGTTTGTTCCCACACTTTGTAAAACTCACAGAATTCAAGAATGCTCTTGTATGTCTGGATTCGTGAGTCCAGCTCATTCATCGAAACACCGCCAGCGGCAATGTTCTTAATCAGTTTCTGCGTTGTAGAATAGACTTTGGGGAGGAACTTCCTGGAAAAATTGCCCTTTTCGTCATAACAGTTCACGATGTAGCTGACACTTTGCAATAATAACAGTATGTTCTTTAATTCTTTGTAGTGGAAAATCATAGGCAACTCTACTTTCAGCGCTATCCTTGGCATGATTTTGATCACACATCCCTTACCTTCATTAGTGACTAGAGATTGCTTGTTTGTGTCAAAGAAATTTTTGAATTCGTTCAAGTGGTCCGTAATATTCCCGTCTTTACAAAGCTGGATTACCATCTCTAATGCCAACTTCCATGCATATAGCTCAGGCCCCACCGTGTGCAGCTCCGTGCTTCGCAGCTCCTGCAGAGCATCCTCGGGGATTGGGAACCTCTCATTTAGCAAGTAATTCACATAACACAGATTTAGAAACCATTTCCATTGTGACTTTTCCCGACATTGCGAGAGTAGCCCATGAAAACTCGTCTTCACCCTGCGGTGCTGTTTCAGCTTAATGCAAAGCATCACGCCGACATACTGGAATACGGATGCCCAATTTTGATACAACTCATCCTGCAAATTTACCATGTACTGGACTAATTCATTGCAATTTCTTAGTGCAATCTTATAGTGGAACTTACTGTCTCTCATAAGTGGCAAGTCATGTAACAACAGAAACTCGCAACGCATGATCTCTTCTACCAAATCTGTGTCGCTCTGGTGCGTTTGTAACCGTTCTTTCAAACTGGAAATGTAAAGCTCTGCTAGGTCAAAATTATACGTCTCCTGTATCAATAACTCCACCATCTCAAACGTGACCTTACTATCCTCCAGAACTGAAAGCGTACATTTCGTTTTCAATAGCTGAAACATCTGGATAGACATGTTCATGAGGCCATAATACTGCTTCAACCCTTCCTCAGAACCGATTTTATTCGCAATTGAATATGCATGGTCTCTGTATTCCTGTGCTAAGTGGTATACTTGTGAAATACTAAGTTTGTCGCCAAGATTTTCCATGAATTTGTACTTCTTTCGAAATCGTTCAATTTCTACCAATACTGATTCCCCTCTGATAGCTGAGATGTCGGGATTCCCTTTGCTGATAGATCTAACTCATCTCTTTACGTATTTTAATTGTGAAGCCGTAAATAGTTATCTTCCAAGTTTCTCTTACGCGAGCTTTTTGGGAAAAGAAAAAAATTTGAAGATCTACATATAAAACATGGCTTCAAAGGATTACTAATGACTTTTTTTACCTTGATAGGTATTCTTGATGGTAAGAGTAAACAAGGGACGTGAAAATTACAGTAGTTACTGTTTTTTTTGGACTATAAGATCGGGGGAAAGATAACACATAAGAAATAAAACGACTACTAGTTAGACTGCTCTGCGGAAGAAGCAAGGAAGTAAAGGCTGCATTTTATTTTTCTTTTCTAGTCCAACATAAACAGGTGTATCAAGAGAAACTTTTTTAATTATGGCCGATGAGGAACGTTTAAAGGAGTTTAAAGAGGCAAACAAGATAGTGTTTGATCCAAATACCAGACAAGTATGGGAAAACCAGAATCGAGATGGTACAAAACCAGCAACTACTTTCCAGAGTGAAGAGGACATAAAAAGAGCTGCCCCAGAATCTGAAAAAGACACCTCCGCCACATCAGGTATTGTTCCAACACTACAAAACATTGTGGCAACTGTGACTTTGGGGTGCAGGTTAGATCTGAAAACAGTTGCGCTACATGCCCGTAATGCAGAATATAACCCCAAGCGTTTTGCTGCTGTCATCATGCGTATTAGAGAGCCAAAAACTACAGCTTTAATTTTTGCCTCAGGGAAAATGGTTGTTACCGGTGCAAAAAGTGAGGATGACTCAAAGCTGGCCAGTAGAAAATATGCAAGAATTATCCAAAAAATCGGGTTTGCTGCTAAATTCACAGACTTCAAAATACAAAATATTGTCGGTTCGTGTGACGTTAAATTCCCTATACGTCTAGAAGGGTTAGCATTCAGTCATGGTACTTTCTCCTCCTATGAGCCAGAATTGTTTCCTGGTTTGATCTATAGAATGGTGAAGCCGAAAATTGTGTTGTTAATTTTTGTTTCAGGAAAGATTGTTCTTACTGGTGCAAAGCAAAGGGAAGAAATTTACCAAGCTTTTGAAGCTATATACCCTGTGCTAAGTGAATTTAGAAAAATGTGATGGGGAAGGAGTAGACGAAAAGAAAAAAAGGTTTTCTATTTGTTCCATTTTCTCAATTATTAATGGTCCTCAAAGAAATAAAAGAAAAGGAAGAAGAAGTAATTGTAATATCAAACGGTTTTTTATAGTATATTCTTCTTATTCTATATTTATATATCAATGTTTTATAATAAGATGTTTATTCATAGCATATCTGGTGGATCGTCTCTATTAAGCGCCAGCGAGGTGTTTGCCTCTGCATTTTTCAGCAAAGCAAGCTCCCTTTCCAGCTTGAATCTATGTTCACGCTCATCCGACAATTCTTTTTCATACTTTCTTTGTGTACTCGTAAGCACTTTTTTAAACTCACTTGTCATTATTGAAAGTGAACGTGATCCAGAACCGCTTGTGGGGCTTCCTACAGAGGAAGGTGAACTTGGATCCCAAGTCACCGGCGAACTCGCTGGTGATGACATGCCGAAATTATGTCTGCTTGAATTCAGCTTGTTGTTGGCTTTTTCAAGTTCTTTATTTTCCTGCTCCAATTCGTGTAATTTCTTTTCAGTTTTACTCAAATTCGAGTGGTTGTTTAATAACTTATCTTGTAATTCTCTGTTAGTCCGCGTTAGCTTCTCGATATCTTGTACATATTCGGCACGGTCATTCTCGAATTGCTTAGTCAAGAAATTGTGTGCCAGTTGCAAATCACTAAATGCCGTTTCTAGTTCTTCTAATTTTTTAGAGGAGTCTTCCTCTTGAATTGCAGCGGCGTTAGGCGAAATAGGTGGTGATGACGTATTTTTTTCTAGACTGACGCAGGTATCCAAGATAGAATTTATCCCATTTTTCAAGAACTTCACAGGGTCATCTAATGGTATTGGCTTGATATCAATGCCTTTCTGAATGGAGTTTGACATCAAGAAGGACGTTAATTCTTGAAGTATTTCATTTTTATCGTCATCAGCTTTGTCAGTATGGTAAGCACCCTTGTTAAATTTATCTGTGCCACCCATATTAGTGGAAGACCTCGCTCTTTTAGAATTTGGGAAACTGTTGTTGTTTTCCTTCGTAAGCTGGTCTATCCCTGTAGTGTTAATGGATTCAAGGATCCTCAGCATCATTTCATACCAATCCGCAGACTTCGGCTGCAGCTTCAGCAACTCATTGAGTGTGGGATTTAGATCATCAGAGTTCAAGTGCTCTTTTTGAACGTAGTATAGGGCGAACTCAGACACTAGCTTTTTGTCAAGGTCTATTTCTGACTCGTCATTTTTACTTCTATACAGAAGATAGTCAAAATAGTCAATGGAAGTGTATGGTCTACTATTGTGATGCGGATGTGACGGATTTTGGGAGAGAAGGTACTGTTTCAATTCATCGTATTTCAATGGATACTCTTCGTATCGTTCTGCACTAAAAAGCAAAGGGTTCGCTCTTCTCGAGAGCTCTAGATCAAATTTATGCATATGAAACGTGATATCCACCGTTATTCTCCCTCTCGAACACAGGACTTCGATAGTATCTTTTGTAATCTGTTCAGCTCAACTACTTGTTACCATACCATCATCATCACTTTACACATACTCATCATGTGTTTATTGACGCGAGCGCGACTTGCAAGAAAAGGCATAATTGTGGCGAGGTAATGAAAAATTTTTGACGTTTCCCTCATTCATTCATACATAACATTTTGGGATTTTGGAACAAGGCGAGAGGAGAACGTCTTTGGACCACTGTAATAGTACACAATGCAAGATATTTTAAGTTTATGCTAAAAATCCAGAAGTGACGCTTCATCAACGGTGTCAATATGGACCGAATTTTAGTGTATCTTCAATTGTAACCGTGAGGAGTAGACTCTTTGAATACGGGGGAAGAAGAAATATCATATTCAAAGCTAATTCATTGAAATTAGTGCTTGTCTCATCTAGCCTTTAGTGCTTAATCTCTGGAGGAGCACATATGGGGTTAAAGCCATGCCGGGACTGGGGGCCCCTATCGGGGCTCGAACCCGAATCCCGCGAGTATTTATTTGAAGGTCCGGGACGCAAGTTACCTAATCTGGTTAATTGATATCCCATTTAGGCGATGACGTTCCTTCCCCTCACCCCTCGGCTTGTTAGAAGATCTATTGTTATAGCCTCCTCTGGAAGAATTTATGCCAGATGAAGAAGAAAAGTTCTCGAAGTCCCCAGATGCCCAAATGAGGGCTTTCCATCCCTGTTAGCTGGAAAAGTGTAAGTATATCTATATAAAAAGTCGGCTTACTTTTGCCAGGTTCGTCTTTCACTTGCACTCTCTTTATCTTACTTTCTACTCAAAAAGAATCCAATACACAAAAATAAAATCAGTACTATTACTAATAATGTTGTCTAACGCTAAGCTTCTTCTATCATTGGCCATGGCCTCTACGGCTCTCGGATTGGTATCTAATTCTAGTTCCTCTGTAATCGTGGTACCATCAAGCGATGCTACTATTGCCGGTAACGATACAGCCACGCCAGCACCAGAGCCATCATCCGCCGCTCCAATATTCTACAACTCGACTGCTACTGCAACACAGTACGAAGTTGTCAGTGAATTCACTACTTACTGCCCAGAACCAACGACTTTCGTAACGAATGGCGCTACATTCACTGTCACTGCCCCAACTACGTTAACAATTACCAACTGTCCTTGCACTATCGAGAAGCCTACTTCAGAAACATCGGTTTCTTCTACACATGATGTGGAGACAAATTCTAATGCTGCTAACGCAAGAGCAATCCCAGGAGCCCTAGGTTTGGCTGGTGCAGTTATGATGCTTTTATGATCGAATAGTCTTTAACTAGAGACTTATTTTAAACAGGACATGTGTTTTTTACTAATATTGTATTCTTCGATGTAGTCGTTATAGTTCTTTTTCTTCAAATCATTTAAATAAAGAAACTATTTTTTCTTTTTGTGTGTAGAATAATAAATGTAATTCTAGTTCTTCCTTTTTTTTTTTGGCTTTTTCACAGCTCATCTTTTTTACCCATTTGGTCATGATTATGTTGTTTGCCGTTGTGCAATAGGGAGTTTGTAAATCCTGGGATAAAGTATGGTGCTTCGAGGTTAGCACTTAATTGGCGTAAGCTGCTTAATGACAAAACCCTCCTTGGGCTTGGCGTATACGAAATATGCTCCTGCGAAGCGCAGTGGCAATATTGAGCACTATGTTAACGATAACGTGTTGGACTCATCGTCTGTGCACATATGATTGAAATCGGGAATCCTCTGCTTTTTTTAGGTAAAATCAAACTTTGGCTAAATTTGGATGATTACTTAAAGTAAGAAATGAATCTTAAGAGATGTATGAGTTTTGTGATAATTGTTGTGATTCCATTGTTGCCAAAGGCCATAATATTTTGAAATTCACATTCCTTCTACAAGGTATTTGTTTCTTAAATGTTCATCTCCAAGAAATAATTGGTTTCGTGGTCTAGTCGGTTATGGCATCTGCTTAACACGCAGAACGTCCCCAGTTCGATCCTGGGCGAAATCATTTTTTAAATATGCCAAGCATAAAGTGTAACTCTGTTTCTCTGTCTGTCTCTATTTCTTTTTTAAAATCGTGCTCACTATCGTATTGTATTGTATTGTATTGTATTATTGCTATATTATTTTTTATGTATTTTGTCTATAATACCACCCCCCGTCTTAATTTCTCTTTTGATACATTAAAATATAGGCAGTCCTCGAATCAGAAGCTTCTTCGCCACCTTTCAAAACGTCATCGTCCTCTAGTTCGGTAATATTTACATCATCTATTCTATACCATTTGTTGTGCTCGCTATGATAAACATCCGCTGTGTAATGACCGCCATCGGAACTTACCCCATGATGGTATATAACTCCGGTTAGCTTATATCTTCTATCATCAATCCCTGAGGTGTTGTTTTTCAATGTTATGGAAGACATTGATTCTTCAGGTATGATTAACTCGTGACCATATTTAATTTTTTTCCTGATCTTCTCAATACGTCCATTGTACGCGTTATAGTTCGTCATTGCGTTGTCTTTGTTCACATTATTTATGAATGAGAATCTTTTGAATTGGATTAAAAGAACTTGCGGCAATTTATCAATAAAAGTCTGCTTCTTGGCCTCGACATCATTCCCTGACGAGGACTTAAAGGGTAGCAATTCGTATTCACTAAATTTTTTGAATGCAGTTTCTAGATCATTCACACCAGCATCTGAAATGTCCAATTGAATTGTTTGGAACGGATCGAGTGTAATCGATTGAGATTCCTTATTGTTCGGTATATCTAACACAGATCTGAACTGGCCACCGAAAAGTTTGGAGATTGGTGATGGAACAATCTCGACAGTCCTCTTGGCAGCGGTCTTAGTTTTCTTGCCTCTTTTGCTAGATCCGCTCACTTCATGCCAACCATTTTCTTCGGTAGAGTCATCATTGATCACGCCATATTTTTCTATCAACTCCTTCAGTCTAGGACTAGCATTTTTGATAAACTCTGCTTTTCCATAACGTGACAAATTTCTAATAAAGAAAACTTTCAATTGTTCATCATTAATACTTTGCAGCATATTTTGAATTTCATTATCGGTTAAGCCATCAATTGCAGAAATTAATTCCTCGTGTAATTGGTCCAATAAGTGGGTCAAAAATTCTTCTGCGTCTTCCTGATGGCCCCATTGCAAGTCTTTGAACTTCGGTATAGTAGACAAAGTTTTGTAAAATTCGTCAGGTTTGACAGCATCGGCAGTGGCGCAGTGTTGGAAACTCTTGGATTTTGATGATTTCTTTGCATCACTTTCCGTGGTTTTTTCAGCATCATCAGCATTCTCTAGGAATTTTTTCTCATAGGTTTCCTTATCGAATTGCTTATACATAGTCAAACAAGCATCTAATAATTTACAGGATGATGTGCCGACTCTTGAATTGGTATTCCGTGTACTGAGAACGTTAATTACATCAATAAATGGCTTACAGTAGAGTAACACTTGTAACACAGAACTCATAAAACAAATGTTGGCTCTGTTAATTATGCCTCTTGGAATAATGGAATGGACTGGTATTTTGTTTTCAACATCTTTATTCCGTAAAACGTAACTAATGAAATCGGGATCAAAACACATTCTTAACGCAATCGAACCCAGTGGCTCAATACCCTTTGTAGAAGGTGGAACGTATTTTTTATCCTTTTTCTGAGGCTGCTTGGACAACAGGGGAGAGCTGGATTTACCTATAGTCGCCGCAGCCATGCTTGTTGATGAAACGCCTGCGGTCGTACCAGAAATTGGTGTTTTAGTGACCATCGATCCGGAGACTGTTTTGTTACTAGCTTGTCTACTTTTAATCGCATCTGATGCTATGGCGGACCAGGATTTTGCTGCTGGAGGAGATGGTGAAGGTGAAGATGTCTTGGAAGTATTTTCTTCAACAGATTCCTCTGGTTCCTTCTTATCCACTACAGGTAAAACAGTAGCTTGAGGTTCCTGTATAACTTTTTCGTTACGGTCTTGCTTAGCATCCTCTTTCTTTACTTCAGTTTTCTTTTTAAGCTCGTGCGCATCTTTGCTCGCATGTGGTTTTTTATCATGAGCATCTTCTTCTTCCCCATGTGTTTCTGTCTTTACTTCCTCATTATGCTTTGGTATACTATGGCTTTTTGTGTGATGATGGGCAGAGCTCTTTTCTACAGATGAGTTCTCTAAGCTTTCAGAGTTTAGGTTCAAAGCCTTCATGTTTAATTCGTACCTTTGGACACTTGCCGCAGCAAATTCTGCTTCCGTAGTGTTTATGAACAGTGGCAATTGAATCAAGTTTGATGAATTTTCCTTGAGATTCTTTAATTTAGTGACATCAAACTTGTATAAATCATACTGTGAAGAAGAGTTGTAGGAAGAGTACGATGGTGAAGTAGCCGAAGAACCGTTGCCGTTGGAAGAGTTGGTCTGTTTTTTCATGCCCGCATTGCTGCCACTGTTTGGAGAGGCCATCATGGGGATATGATTGTTAGAGTAATTGTGATGGTAGGTGTGGGATTTGTTGTAGCTCATGCCGCTACCGCTAGAGTTGGCGCCTTGATTACCGCTGCTTCCATTGTTATTGGTAATGCCATTAGAGTGCCACTTCTTCTTGTTAATGTTGTTGTTATTGGTAGTGCTTCCGCCGTTAATATTGTTTTGCGGAGGCAAGTGATGTGGGCTGCCACTTTGATGGTAGATTGGCTGGTTTTGGTTGACCATATTAAACGAATAGGCAGGTATTTGTGTGGGGTATAGATATGGGGCCTGAGTGTAGCCGTACATCTGCAAAGGCGCTTGATAAATAGGAATCTGCATATTGGTTGGCGTAGGTGGTGGTGGAGAAGAGGTTTTCGGGTACATCGAGTACGACTCTTCTTTGTTAGCGTCTTGCATGTTCATTTTTTTTAATGATGATGGAAAGGAAAGCGGTACCTGGATGATGGTAGCAGACGAGTCTGACTTACTATTAAAATGACTTTCTTCTCTAGAAACACTTCTCTTCCCTTTCGCTTTTTCGCTGCTTGTTTGTTTTATCACATTATATTTTTTTCCTTCTTTTTCTTTTTCTTCCTTGCCTTTGCCCGTAGAAAAATTACCCTCTTATTACCGTTCACCTATATACGTATTCCTTCTACATAGTTATGTTATTGGTGATCGCATGAGATTTGCAAACAGCACCAAACAGCTCAATGCCCCTGTCGATATCATCAACTTCTAAGAAACTAATAGAAAGCCTAAAGCATGACTGACCCCAGTTTTTCTCATCGCCGATGACCTCGAAATTGGAGCCGTCGGCAAGGATGACATTAAATTTCTTGGCAAGAATAGTGGATATCTCCATGGCATTGTACGCTGGTGGGAGAGTGATCCAAGTAAAATAGCCGCCCTTCAATGGCATAATCTCGGTTCCTAGGGGCATGTATTTCTTAAGCGCCGAGGTCAAGACAGTGGCCCTCTCGGAGTATACGGATCTCAGATGTGCAATGCATCTCTGGGCGGCACCACTACGCAGCATCTCACCCACGATCATGGAGTTCAGTTGTGAGGGAGTTCCGCCAGAGACGTTTGCACCACCTTTAGATAGCTGTCTGGCGAGATTCGCGTTGATTGACTCATGGTATCCAAATCTGAGCCCAGGGGCGATCAGCTTGGAGAAAGTTGCGTTGGACACTGTATTCCCGAACGAGTCCTCACCGGAGGGCGCTGTACTTCTGTCTATGTGCACCATCCTTAGGGGCGGAGAGGGCAGCTCATCTGAGGGCGTCGTGTAATCTAGAATATCGTACACGTCATCAGTGATTATCAGCATGTCGTACTTCCGAGCGATGTCGATAAGTCTGCGTCTGGTCTCAAGCGAGTATGTGTTTCCCGATGGGTTTGCAAACGTCGGGATGCAGTACATAACGTACCTGTAGACCTTCTTGGTCAACTTTGGCCCCTGAATCATCTCTGTGGTACTATGGGGCTGCGGCTCCGCCTCGTGCTGCTCAAGGGCAGAAATCAACGACTCGAAATCAATCGAGTCGTGGCCCTGCTCGTTGATGGCGGTCATTTTCCCCTTGAATCCCGCATCTGTGAAGCAATTGTTGATCAAGAAATATGTTGGCGTGATGATGAACGCCTGCCTGGTATACCCGTTATGTGGCAAGGTTGTTTGCAGAAGGATGTTCAGCATGCCATACGAAGCGCCGCTATTCAGATTCAAATAGTCTGCCCGTGTCCTGCTCCGAGCCCCATTTTCGAACTTAAACAGCTGATCATTCAGAAACGTACAAATCTGCTCTCGCACCCACAGGGCACCTTCGTCCGAACCGTACGTCAGCGGATGCCTGTTATAGGGGTCGTTATCGTACTCCCTGGTCTCGGGCCCCAATATAGCCGCAGTCGCTTGAATTACTGCTTCTCGAGGCAGCAACCTCGAGCTCGGATGGCCCTTGAAGAAATTGATTTCCTTGTATTTCATTACCGCTTGCTAGCACGCGTTGTTCCTTGTTACAGCGATGCTCCACCCAGATTTATGTGTTGATTTCAAATCCTCTTCTCTTTATCACTAGTTCGGCATCCAGCAGCGGCAGCCCGCGATAACTTTGACGGAACTCCGCCAGCACACGTCGCGCCTGCGCTGGGCCGGGAACATGCCAAAGGACACCAGCCAGTAGTAGCGGTAGTGACCATTCGTTCTTTATCACTAGGGGCTGTCGTCCAAACAACGCCAGGGCAGCTGCTTGCTCATCTTGCTGCATCAATGCTATGCCCATAGCCTTGGTCATTTGCGGGAAGTCGCGCAGCCTTAATGGCGGCTGCCCTGGTAGCGTATCCATCTCCTGCAAGAATACCTTCCACTTTTCCCTGAGCGCCGTGGAGTGCATTGTGCCACGCGCAAACGCTTCGACTTTAATCCGTCTAAGCTCATACTCAATCAGTTCATCTTCTGGGCTGGTGCGACGATCGCGATTCATCGCCTGGTAGTGCTGGAGGAACTGCGCGGGTAAGAAGAGCCTGTCCTGGTACAATGCTACGCCAGCCATTTCACATAGCAGGCGGCCCTCTACTGGCAACCGGCGTGGCATCACATGCTGATACCACATGTATGCTATAGTGTCGGCATGGGCAAGCGCAGCGGCTCGCGCTAGCATCGTGTGCAGCAGCTCCACATCCACGCTGGTCTGCTGCTGCTGACGCAGCAGCGCCAGTGCATCGGACATTTTCCCGTTTAAACTGCTTAACAGTATTCGCGACCGCACATCGGTGGTCACCAGTCTTTTCGTGATAGTCAACATGACGTGTTCCGTTCTTATGTTCGAGCTAATGCCTCGTCTGCTCTTCCACGTTCAGATGTTCCCTTGATTGCTCAAAACACTCTCAGCAGGCCGAGATTTCGATTTTAGCCAGCAGTACGGAAGTAATCCGAGCCATGAAAAATTTAACCAGTGGCTCGCCCTCTATACGTATCTGTTCACGTACAAGCGGAGCCACAGAATAACCTCCCCGACGATGTTCAAACTCACCTCTCGACTCGTCACGTCAAGGTTTGCTGCCTCTTCCAGACTGGCCACCGCTCGAACCATAGTATTGCCCCGGCCCCATCCGTCATGGATCTCTTTTCAGGCCAAAAGATTTAATTCGACGGGCCCAAATGCCAACGATGTCTCGGAAATCCAAACCCAGTTGCCTTCCATCGATGAATTAACCTCTTCAGCTCCTTCTCTTTCCGCTTCTACTTCGGACCTTATCGCTAACACGACCCAAACAGTGGGCGAGTTGTCCTCCCATATAGGGTACTTAAATAGCATTGGCCTGGCCCAAACCTGGTACTGGCCCTCGGACATTATCCAACACGTCTTGGAGGCCGTTCATGTTTACTCTGGGTTGCCTTGGTGGGGAACTATCGCGGCCACCACCATCCTCATTCGATGCCTGATGTTTCCCCTCTATGTCAAGTCCTCTGATACTGTTGCTAGAAATTCCCATATCAAGCCCGAGCTGGACGCCTTGAATAATAAGCTAATGTCCACTACAGATTTGCAACAAGGTCAGCTAGTCGCCATGCAAAGGAAAAAACTGCTCTCCTCGCACGGCATTAAGAACAGATGGCTGGCCGCACCCATGCTACAAATTCCAATCGCCCTTGGGTTTTTCAACGCATTGAGACACATGGCTAACTACCCAGTAGATGGGTTCGCTAATCAAGGTGTCGCTTGGTTTACAGACTTGACTCAAGCAGACCCTTACTTAGGTTTGCAAGTAATCACTGCCGCTGTGTTCATCTCATTTACAAGGCTGGGGGGTGAGACTGGTGCTCAACAATTCAGTTCTCCCATGAAGCGTCTTTTCACTATTCTACCGATCATTTCTATACCGGCCACAATGAACTTATCGTCCGCTGTGGTCCTCTACTTTGCCTTTAATGGTGCCTTCTCCGTCCTACAGACAATGATTTTGAGAAACAAATGGGTTCGTTCGAAACTGAAGATAACAGAAGTAGCTAAACCAAGGACTCCTATCGCTGGCGCTTCCCCCACAGAGAACATGGGCATCTTCCAATCATTAAAACATAACATTCAAAAGGCAAGAGATCAGGCGGAAAGAAGGCAATTGATGCAAGATAATGAGAAGAAGTTACAAGAAAGCTTCAAGGAGAAGAGGCAGAATTCCAAAATCAAAATTGTTCACAAATCAAACTTCATTAATAACAAAAAATGAATAAAGGCTCTATATCTCTCTGTAAATATAAAAATATAAAACTCAAACCCTCGATAGGCGGGACCAAATTTTTTCTCTCTCAGCAGTGGATTGTATACATTTACCACGAAAATTGTTTATTGCTTGAAATAATCATTTGGATTCTTAATAAAATCTTGCAGGATTGTCTGAACTGCACCTAATCTGGACCCCATGCTGTTGGCTAAGTCTTCTTGGTTTATAAAACTCATGGAAAATACAATAGCCAAGTTTGATGCGTCCATTTTATTATTTACAACATGCTGATGTACTTTATTCAAATGAAATACAATTCTTTTCAAAGTTTGGTAATAGCATGTAGGTAACTTTTGGAGTAACTCATTCATCATTCTCTTGTATTCTTCATTTACCATTGCATGTGCTTTATACTTAATCGCCAAATCGGTAAAGTCGTTCACCATAGCATGAGAAAATAAAGAATCTGGTAACTCTCTTAAATACATCTTAAAACAGCCTGCGATCGCATTCACTTCAAACCATCTATCGTCCTCTAATGTAAAGGAATTATCTGTTGCACCTTCTTCGTCAAATGCGTTCTTTAATGCATTTATACTGCCGATGGAACCAGGAATTCTGTACAATCCCACTTCATCTAGCCCACGCAGCTCAATCTCTTCCAGCAATTTCACAACAATTGTAGGTATCAAGGTATTCTCTCTTTCACAAACGTCTTCTAATGGTACCCCAAATATCTTATTATGAGTTTTACCTTTATATTTTTTCGAATGGAATGAAAATCTCTTGGAAGCCTTGATCATTTTTATCCATTCTGTGAGGTCACTAGAACTAGCCGTTTGAATCAGATATTCATGGCCATTTTGCATAACTATCTTGAACGCATAGTAGTAAGCCGGAATGTTTCTGTGATTGATTATTTCCATTATTGACTTGATTTCAAAGGTCTTCAAACTATAACTAGGTTTTAAGTCGTGTAGTTGCATGGAATCAACCTCTGGAAGTATACTTGGTAGAATGGATTTGTTACTTGAAACTTCTTGCGATAATATACTGTTGAGTGAATAATTAGAACTGGATGTGTTGAATCCACCGATTGAAAATGGTCTTCTGAAAAATCCACCTATTTTTTTACTAACACCATTATGGCTGGAATTTGACACTACTGATGATCTATTTGTGGAAAAGGAGGCCCTTGAATCTCTTCTATTCCTTGCTGAATTATTGCTTTCCATAACACTACCTAGAGAAGGCGTTTGACCGGTGTTCTTATTGATATTATAGCTATGATCGTTGTCACTATGAGTACCTGAGATAATAACAGACTTCCTATTCTTTTTCGGAACGGCCTGATGTAAAGCAGCAGAGTTCTTCAAGATCTTTTCTTGATCGAGTAAAACCTCTAATTTTCTGGCTTCCCTCTTTATTTTTTCAATTTCATTGACTAGTATTTCATTAAATACTCCCTGCTCTTGAAATCTCTCCGATATGGCTTCTGATTCTGATACTTTTTTAGTCTTCTTTCTGTATGCTTTATTAACATCTTCAAAATTATTGAACAGAATGCGGCCAAATGTAGTTCTTTTCGAAGGATTTTCGTCACTCATTTCAATATCAAGTGGAAACTCCCTTTCGTTCGGAATTAAATCCAAGACATTAGATATTATGTTGTTAACAAATCTCCTTTTGTCAAAATTAATAAGTTTCGAATTAGTGATACTCATGTTAGGGACAAACTGAGATATTTCTAGTAACCTTGAAATGAACCAACCAGGGCAGGGGCATAAATTCTTGCAGTTTTTGCTGAATACATCATCAATCTCAATGAATCTCTTTATATGTATGTCATCTATCTTCTCTAAAACGTTACTAATCGATCTTAGATTTTGGGTTCCTTTAGTAGGGTCCGAAAGTTTTTCAGAAGCTTTGATCCACGAAAGTTCATAGTTTCTAGACTCTGGTGATATTATGGCATGCGCAATAGCAGTTTCAATAAAAGCTGGAATGTGTGGACAAATAGCATGAGGACTTTCATCCTCCTCTGAATCAAATAAATCCAAACTTCCGTTTTTCCAGCGGATGTAGTTCAAAATTTGTAATATAACTTTACAAGTAGTTAACCTTTCACTACTGCTTTTGTTGACGTTTGAAATTTCCATCACGAAAAACGTAGTTAGACTCGTGTGTAACTTTATTAACAATTTTATAGATTGTGGTAGTTTTTCAAAAAAAAGACTCTCCGTACCATTATCATCCTTAAGAATCAATGTAGAAATCCAAGTAAAAAGATTGGAAATTTCAAACTCGTGCAATTGCAAATATCCGGGGTTTATCAATTTGCTTGACTTAAAATGTAGCGGATAATTGAAAAAAGAGACCAGAGATTCCTTTGAAAGCAATTCCAACTCCTGGAAAAGAACTATCCAATCTTTCTTAGAAACTAAATTGAACTTCTTAGAAATAAAGTTATCTAACTGGTAGATCCATTCTAGTATATCTTCGTAATTGGTTGAGTGTAACTTTTGAAAAGATCTAATCATGTCATCGCTAAAGGAAGGATCATCAATGATGTTGTTAAGATCTGTAAAAGAGAATGTGTTAAAGGAATTCAAAATGTCAGTTATTCTCTTCTGAGTTCTATTGACACCAATAGGTCTGTATAGTTGCTTTTGGTATGCTGATTTAATACCATGAAATAGATCAGTTAACGTAGTCAACAAATTTTCTGTTTCAATCACAAAATTTTCTGGTAGGCTTTTTTGTAACTTTGAGTTTGCAATTCGCGTAGGCCATTCAGTGGATACTTCTTGTTCCATTATTTTTATAATATCCAATAGAGTAGAGTTGTTACATAAATCGTCAGTAAAGTCAGAGTAATGATTTTTCACTAAATGTAGTATAGCTTCCGCGGCGCCGATTTGGATTTTTGCCATATAAATAAGGTTTATGTTTTCATCGTCAGTTACTTTCATATCCCAAACAGGAAAATTTTGGTCGTATAATGAAGAGGACACTAAATTTGTATCCTCATTTATCTTCATTTTAGAATCATCACTGCGATCTAAAATCTTGGAAATTGACACGCTGCAACTCTTTGCACCAACATACCGTTTTGCCATATTTTCTAATACCGTAGTTGTAGTAGTAAAGCTTTTATAAGTGTTGAAGAATGTTTCTGTGAAAATATCATTGTCCATAGTTAGTTTAACGAATGCATAATCTAGTAGTCCTATGTTATCATCGGAAAGCCCTCTGGTAGAATGACCCCTTTGTCTTTGATGATAGTAATAATTCTCAAGGTCTTTAGTGTCTACCAATTTTGAAAAGATATTTGAAGTTAATACCAGTAAATCAAAAATCTTTTCTAGCGACGACGATTTCAATACGACACGAATAATCGATTCTTTTAGTGAATCTGATACTTGACCAATATTGTTGAAAAAGTCCATATTTTCTAATGTCTTACTTAGTCTTCCAGTGGTATCCAAGGAATCTCTCATCTTTTGGTTTGGAGTAGCTGGATTATTAATAAGCATGGAAGAGTGTTGTGAGAATCTCTTTGGTGTTTCTATGACCATACTAGCAGGACGGGATTTACCATCATTATCGTATACCGATTTAAATACTAACTCATCTGATATATGAAACACATCCATGTCAATATTAAAAACATCTCTCACAGATTTTAATAGTCTCTGTTTATTTGATTGTTTTGACGACATCTCTTTGATCACAGGTCCGTCAATTTTTCCAACACCTGTAACTTTATTATTATCATTTTTTGAGGACATAGCATCATCTGTTAATGAGCCCGTAGTGTGACTCTTTGAAGCTATTGGAATTGGTTCACTGATTGAAAGTGATTTTGAGAGGCGCGCGGATGATCTTGGAGGCGGCAACTTCGCATCACTGGCAGCACCCACTAATGTATTCTTAGGAAATAGTGAATAATTTGGGAATAGTTCATTGAATAAAATGGGTAAATAACTTCCAGTTACTAAAGCACTCCTTTGAGAACCAATAGTAGAATACGCTTTCTGGTCGATTATTGGAGGTTCGTGTTGGACACTTAATTTCATTATTCCTTCAATGTTCAACGGAGGTTGTGATAAATGAAATTTCCAGAGCTGATAAACAACGTTATTAGGAGAATCATTATCCCTGACGTTTTCTGTCGAACTAGTTTTATGTCTCGTAGAGTCGATTGCTTGTAATCTTTGTTGCCATTTATGAAAAGCGTTTTTTGTTCTGTTAATTTTCTTTTCCAAGTACTTGAATTTCGTATCAGATGGTAAATCATCAGCATGAATTAATAAATCGCCAAAATAAGAAATCACGTTAGCTCTCGTAAAGTCGTCATCCAGATTTGGAGGAGCGAGTATGAAAACACTACTTGTAGATTTAGATGTCCTTTGTCGCCTCTCTAACTGAATAATGGTAGGAACCCAATCTTTTAAAATAGTTTTCAATGACTGATCAGGAACATATTTCCATGAAGATGACCTTAGTACAGGAATTGAACAAATGATAGTGGCGACAGCTAGCCATGATACCATGTCTCCTAAATGTTCAAATCTACAGCCAATTTGGACCCATTTATCTAATAACTCAGCTCTCACTTTTGGAGTCACTTTTTTACTAAACTCAGGATTTGTTGGAAATAAATGTAATATTAGTAGCCTTCCAAGAAAATGGATATTTTGGTCGTTGTTGAATACCAATGGATTTAACGAGACAATTCTTCGATTAATAAACTTCGAATCATACAGCAGAGAATAGTCAAATTTCGGTGCCCATACTTTATCAAACTTTAAATTGATATGATGAACTTCATCAGCCAATGTTGTAATGTCTAAAGACAGGAAATGACTTGGATCCAATATAATCTCTAATTCATGTGTAGATGATGTTGCCATTGGAAGAGATCGAGTGAATGCGGTAAGTTTCATTAATTCGTTATGTTTATTGGCGATTTTAATTTTCAAATTGTTGGAAATTTCATCGTTATGCGAAGATATAGTATCTAATAAGGAAATTATAGTCTTAAGCATTGGTTCATCCAGCAAAAATCCCGGAAATACATCAAGGATTGTTTTAGCAGTTAAAGCTAATCTTTGAGTCATGGAGTCATCGACAGCAGGGGATATGTTGTAGAATTGTGTGGAATTATTTGTCAACCTTGATTTATTCTTGGTAAAAGAAAGACCGAATTGGTTGAATACCTTCAGAAACTTAATGAAATGATCTAGTAATGGAAACATCAATAACAGATTAATAACAGCTCTATGTGTCTTAGATAATGATTTCTCATTAGGTACGTCCGATTGCTTTGGACCGGGGTAAAATAGGACTGTGTGACATAAACTTTCTATTGTGCCTGATATAATTTTACCATCACTGTCTTGTCTTAAATCTGGGTGCGGGTAAACTTCAGATAAATACTTCAGGTCCAGTGTAATAGGTTCACCCATTTGGCCAAATGATTGCTTTTGGTGCAGAGCTTCCGCTTGTGCTTGGCTGTTTGTTTGTTGTTTTTTCTGTCGATGATTTTCATTTGCTATACTACTATTTGAAGCTGGTAAAGTTGGATCAAAAAACTTAATGTTACTATTCAAACCACTTTTGTAAAGGTTGAGAACGCAACCTTTCAATTGAGCCCTATAAAGACGGTAATCAGGTACTAGCATTTGAGGATCTATAGCCATGCTGCTTCTTGCTGAGGCCACATCATTGCCACTGTTAGTAGCCGTAGTACTACTGCTGTCATCATTTTTTAAAGACGAACCGTCGTTCCCATAAAACCTGCTTTCCCTGTTTCTAGAATACGCATCATTACGGAGATTCTGAGAGGAGGACGAAGAGGAAGAGGAAGGGGCTGTCATTGAGCTATTATAGTTTGTAGCAACAGTCTGGCCATGGGACTTATTAACCCATCCAGTCTTAAAAACAGTTGTATCATAGTTTTCAGAGTTTAAGTGGATAACATTTCTTTGCTTTTGCTCGTTATCGTTGTTATTATTGCTATTGTTATTATTAGTGCCGCTATTGTTACTGATACCTGAAGTGTTCAACGATTTCTCTAGCGTAGTTCCAGTGCTACATCGAGACTGAGGAGGTGATAAAGACGAGGAACGTGAAGGCAACAATGAGTCTTTCGAATGCGCACTCTTCTTGTACGCAATGGGGGTCTCATCCTGGGCATTGGACTTCTGGCTAGAAGAATTGCTTATTTCATCTTCGGAGCAGACAGACGGAGAATCGTCTTTTAGCGTAGAGGCTATGCTTCTAGATGATCTGGTGTTAGTATCCGAATAATACATCCCCAAGTTCACCTGACTGGAACTAGTGGATGTGTACTGCTTGGAGGGTGGAAATACGGAGCTTTTTCTCTTATCTCTGTTGTTGTCTTCCCCTCTGTGGTGACTGTGTCCCTGGCCATGGTGATGGTGGGAATGCATGTATGGAGAAGCACCGCTTGTCGAGTTTCGAATAGTTTGAGAGGATGATGACGGCGACGACGACGATGCTGTAGACGCAGTAGTTGTCTTATGAGACGTGGAAGTTGAGCTTGAACTAGCACTGGCCGTTGAAGATTTCCTGTTCTTAGACCAGAGAAGACCTTTCATTAGACTCCTGCTTCGTTATTTGTTTTTTTTTGTGTCTATCCAGAAAAGGCACGACGACCGTGTGTTCTTTTAAACTGAAACGTTTGCTTGTTTGTTCTGTTGGAAAAAATGGGACTGATCTGCAGTCTCCTAACCAAAGAGGGAAAAAAAAGAAAGAAAATTGCGTATAGCGGGAACGGGAGAATACGAAATCTGTATATTAAAAATGAAAAAGAATGTTTGAGTTAGCAGACAGTACCAGTGGCTGCAACGTAGCTTGCTTCTTTTGTTTTTGTTTTTTGTGCAACAAGAGCCGTCTGATATCTTGTGTTCTCAGGTCATTTTCAAGAGCGTGTTTCACCGAGGGGAATATGTTTCAGGATTCGCGGCGGGAAGATTTTTGCTTGCATTAAAGATTTACTTACTATACAGAATAAATAGTGGAATTGTTAAATATTATTAAATAGATAAGGGACCTGACTGAGCGCTTGCTCCCGACTAGGCCAAAGACATCTTAGCCAGCTCATATACAGCCTCTTTGGACTTGGCACCTCCAATGAAACCTGCTGCATGAATGAAGATACATCCTGGCACACCGCTCTTGGTGCTCAGTTCTTCGTCTCTGAGGCCTCTTAATGGCTCCGGCAAACCTCTCCTAAACTGGAAGGAGGTGGAGTTGATTGGTACAGTAGATACCCTCCAGGCACCTGAAGAGTCTGTGAAAAGAACAAACTCGATTTGCTTTTCAATGTTCTTCTCTCTTTCCAGCTCGTATAGATGCTCCTTCCATGGACAGAATTGGGGCAAGACAATGATTTTGCCACTCTTATCAACATCCATTCTTTCATCAATGGCTTGCGCCACAAGGGCCTTGGCTGGCAACCACGATTGACCGTAGCCTTTTACCAATGTGACAAAGACCCCACCGATAAACTCACTTGCGCGAGCAAAGCATCTGTCAAAAGACTCATCGGAAGTGTCTTCGTTCCAGTTAGGATTCATACCTGAAATAATCCCGGGAATGCTGATGGCGTTATCCCTGAAATTCGGTTCCAAGTTGGAATCCTTAGGAATCGTGTACTTGCTAATACCGTTGTCGTTTGCATCCAGTGCCTCGACAAATTGTTTGTATACCTTGTCATAGAGCAGATCTAAATCAGAGCTGCTAACCTTGTCGTTCAAAATTGTTTTGATAATGTCACGACCGTAGTGTTTGAAGATCAGACCAGCACTTGAGAGCTTAGTCTTGTATTTCTCGTTGAAAGTTTCGAAAAATCCACGCTGGTGGTGGTCAAAAAATTTCACGCCGTCATACTGAGCTCCTACATCCACTAGAATGTCACTAGCCTCCCAGTCCTTGGGATTTCTTGATCTAACCAACTTAGCATCTTTAAATTCGGGTAGTAGCCTTAACATGTATACCGCCAACGACTCGTCCGCGTGAAAAGATCCGGAATGCGTGCATATTTGTTTGGACATATTTGAATTTAGCTTTACTCTTTTTACGCTATTCATGCAGACTTTTTGGGCTGGGCTCTTCAATTCCACAGCTTTTCGATAGTATTAACACATCATTACTTTCTACCTTGACAGAAAATTTTCGTGATTTGCCGTTCCCATCGCTCGAAAAGAAAGTGAAAAACTGAAAAAAATAATAGAGATTTATCAATGAATACAGTAATCCAAAGACGAGAGAAGAGCAGGAAAATTTGTACTTATATTGCAACTTAATGGTGGGCTCAGATTTTTCGATGCTCTGCCTCGTAACTCTAAGTATCAGCTGCGGATGGATCATAAGTAGTATTAATATAGAATATAGAGGCGCAAATTGAGGTTACCCTGTATAACGGCAGTCGTTGCGTCCATTATTATGTAAAGTCTTGGCTTTATAGACACACAATAAATACTCCCAGCATGAATTGTTTTACCCAATATTGCACGAATTATCGACACATCCAAAAATGGCGAGAAGTAGAAAGAATTCATTGGTTCGAGATATTGCGTCTCATCCGACTATACCAGAAGCTCAGACCATAGTGGGTTTACTGGACGATTCGTACCTTTTTGATAAGCTAAAAAAGCTGTCTTTGGCTGTGGAAAATTCTGACGGTCTGCAAAGAACTGATGTCTCAGAAGGTTGTTCAGAGGTTAATGGTTCTGAAGCTACGACTTCTGCGGATGTAAAAAAGACAAACAAGTATTTGTATTATACTACCTATTTGGACCGGTTAAACATTAAGATAGACGAGTATAAAGTTGTTCTGGATCAAACACGCCAGGTTAACGATCAATTGGATAGTTCCATCAAGAAATTTCGGAAAATCTCTCAGGATACTGGAGCTTTCATTGAGGAAACGAAGACGATCTATGAAAAGCAGTCTAAATTAAGCAATCTAACTGAGTCAATCCCTAAAGCTCTCCATTATTTTGAAGTTTTGGACCCTATAATGCGTCGCTTGAAGCATGCCACTTCTCCCGCTATTGTCAAGAAGAGCTCCTTTACGACGATGTTGGCGACTATCGACGAGTCTTTACGTTTTTTGGATGAGAATAGTGACCTCAAGGATGCAGCAGCGTACAGAATCAAGTTCAAGCAATGCTTGATCAGAGCCTGTGAATTGATATCTCACTTTTTAACGAATCTGTTGAAACAAACAAATCAAGAAATTTTGGATAAAACCAAAAACAAAAATTCGTTAACTGGGTTGCCGTCGACTACAAGAGACGCCTTCTTGTACAGTAAATTCTATACTATAGCTGATACTTTCAAAACTCAGGTTTCGGAAATTGTTAAGAGAAGCAACGAAAAAGCCTACAACAAGTATCACGATGAACTGAATTCCATTCTTTACGAGTGTTTCAACCACTATTTCCAAACACGTTTAAGACTGCTAACTCCGGTCATTTGGTCACACATTGATGAAATTGTTGTTAAAGATAAGGACCAGGGCTTGGTCAAATTCATTCAAGACGGTAAGGTTTATTTTCAGCAGTTATGCGCGGACGAATACAAACTTTTCGTAGAATTTTTCCCTGAAAAGGAATGTCATTTCAAGATTAATCAGTGGTTCTTACAGTTATGTGAACCCCTTTATGACTCCATTAGAGTTAGGGTTTTGAAAGAGACAGATATTTGTACTTTGTGTGACTCAGTGACTTTGTTTGCCCCATATTATGAATTTGAAGAAGGTTCAGAAGAATACGTGAAGCAGTTTACCGACATTCAGTATGATAAACTATTCGAACCGATTGTCCAAAAAGTGCAGGCTAGATTAATTTTAAGAGTGCAAATATATGTCCAACAAAATATTTTGAGCTATAGGCCCACTAGGGACGTTTTCATGATTTCAAATAGAAGGAGAAAATCGAAGACCAGCTTACAAGGGGGTAACGAAGATGCTACTACTAGTGATGACAATCCAGATCCCTTGTTAGAATCTTATTTATCTTCTTTCAAGAATAGAAGCATATTGCCCATATCCCCTAATGATGCAGACGATAAAAGTATTGATTCAGAAGAATCTACTGATAAAATTTCACAGTTGCAAACATATTATCCGCCCTTGTTAAAGACTTTGGCTTTATTGTCCAAAATTTATGAAATGATCAATTCTGTGGTATTTGATGATTTAGCTCACCATGTAGTCCACGACTGTATTGTATCCTTGAGAAATGCCTATGATATGGTTATCAAATCTTCAGCGGGAAAATCTGATTTTAACAACTTAGATATTTCATTAGCGTACCTAAAAAATTTGTTGATGTTACGTGATTCCATACAGAACTTTAATATTCAATATACAGTTAATGAAACTTATCTGGATTTTTCTGGTGTTGAGGGGTTTTTCAAATCACTTAAAGAAAATGGTAGAAACGTTTTGAAAAAGACAAAGTCATCTTCAATATTGACCCTGGCAAGAGAGCTGGTTCCAAAAGTTGTAAACAATATGGTGGACGCCCGTACGGAACTCATATCTGAATTGAGAAACGTCATTAAAGATTTTACTGAAAGCACTTCTTTGGAGCTTATTGATGACACTTTAGATATCAATAGTGATGAAGATCTGTTAAGCAAAAACGTAAAATTAAGAGAGAATATAAAGGCCAGATTACCAAGAATATATGAACAGATATTGAACTATATCGATGATCAAGAGATTGTTACTAATTTATTAGACGCTGTGCAAGAGTTAATTACACAATCATATTCCAAATATTATGAAACTATAACTGAATTGGCAGAAAATGGAAAGTTTGCTAAGGATCAAGTCGCAGACGTAATGTACTTGGACGTCTTCACAGATTTTTTTGCCAAAGAGGTGGCGGATCTTTTAAGAAATGGTGATATTGATACCATAACGAAATAAACTTATGTGTAATTTCAACTTTTTCTATAATTTTCATGCATACATAAATCTGATATCGAAATAAAAATTACATTACACGGTAAAAAAAATGTTTTCAAAGCTTTTGATCGTAAGCGATTGAAAAAATATAACGAATACTCCGATACGGGGAGTCGAACCCCGGTCTCCACGGTGAAAGCGTGATGTGATAGCCGTTACACTATATCGGATTAAATTCATGAATTTTTTAGGGCTCCGAATATTGTAAATTCGTTAACAATTCAAGCAACTCATTTAAACAAGTAATCAATAAAGTCAAAATATATAAACAAATTAAGATCGCTGCCAAAGTAGTGATCAACCAAGAGACATTAAGGTTGTTATCTCGTGGACCACAACGCACCTAGATGCATGCAAACATAACAACAGTGGAATTCATTTGTTAGATTTGAATTTGCCTTAACATTGCGGTTCGTAAGTTTTCTAGGTGACAGATACCGGAGAAAGGTGAATCGAACTGTATCGTAATGTACTACTACTTACTCATATTTTTGGTTCAGTGGGATTTATTGACGTTAAGCTCACTTTTATCATCCTAGTTCAATGTAAAGATTTATGA
>ERZ794946.107-NODE-107-length-44410-cov-4.962056_pt1 | contig 44410 bp, 48 predicted proteins | sample MGYA00433072_ERZ794946 | MGnify/ENA primary metagenome ERZ794946 (study PRJEB30137, sample SAMN04331413) | food metagenome | isolation source: Y3 must sample point D1 replicate A | place: Australia: South Australia | collected 2014 ...
TGAAAGTACCACGAACCTGCATCGCTAATGACCGGTATTCCTCTGAGAAAGCACTCCGCCATTTCCACTGTTAAAAACGCCGATGCTGCCCGAATCCCCTAATGCTCCATGACCAATGCTTGCCAGCTTGCCATCCCCCCCAAAAAAGAAAAATCGTCCTGTTGTTGCCATGTTGGATTTCCCTCCGCTTCATCTCGTGTTCGTTGATATCGTTAATGTTGTTAGACAGTAAAGGAAATGAAGAGACAAGAGGAAAAAGACCCCCTCCGAAGATGAAACAAAAATGTTCTCCCAAAGCGAGACGGTAGAAAATCACTACCGAATCACGTTCCACTCCTTGACAAGACTTCCCTTGCCAGTGACACTGTTTTCATTCCTGTTGGCTTTTCCAACGCCGCCAAAAGCGTCCCAGAAGCGGAGTGTCTCGTCTCCAGCTCCGGTGACAATTACACTGCCGTCGGGACTCATGCTGAGATAGAGTACACGGTATGTGTGACCAGTCAGACTGACTACTTGCGACATGGATGGGTATTTCCAGATGTTGATGGCATGTTGGGAGAAACCGTGCGTCGAGACGAGCTCAGACGTCAAGGTTGAGAAGAGGAGATTGCAGACCTGTGAGCCAGTGTCATGGCTGCGCAAGAGGTGGGGGTTTTGAGGTGTCGAGGTCATGGGATCAGGAGAGGCGTGATGCGGCAAGGCCGAAAGAGAAGCAGATGTGAGATCCAAATGTGCGTGAGTAGAGTTTGCGCTCGTCAAGGCGGCGTTTGCAGAATGCTGAGCAGTTGAAATGGTGTTCCAGAATTTGATGCAGCGGTCTGCAGTACCACCTCCAGAAGCCAGCAAGCCACGTTGATGCGGTGACCATGCAATAGCCTTTACAGCAGCCTTGTGACCGCCCTCCTGTTCGCCCCAACGATGCAACCAGCGATCGTCAAGACCATCCCAGATGAAGATCTTGTTGTCGTTGCCGCCAGATGCCAGCTGATTTGTGTCACTGTTCCAGCGCAAGCCACAGACCTCCTGCTTATGGCCGACGAGCTTCGATAGATATTGCTGCGGTGAACGTACGTCACGATGGAGGATTGTTCGATCGCGACTGCCTGTCGAGAGGATGTGGGCGTTCCACGCCAACGAAGAAACTCGAGCCGAGTGGCCAATCATTGTTCTCAATCTCCGTTGTGTGACCGTGTCGAAGATGAGGACATGGCCCCTGCCTGTGCCAACTGCCAGATGCGAGCCCTATGGAAGTCAGTTTCAGTTTCTGTAGGAGCTCAAATACAATACGGACCCTTTGTATCCAACCAACACTGGTGACGGTGTCTGCCGTCAATTTACACAGCTGCTCTACCTTTCCGGATTCGCTGTTCCATAGGTAAACACTGTCACCCAGACCGACAGCTAAGACACCGCTCGAACCCCAATCGACAAGATTGAGGTAGAAGTCGTCTGCCAATTCAGGAGCATCAAGAACCTTGTAGGGGACCTTGCTGACAGCTCTGGGCGTCTTGCGCGGTGATAGCAACATAGACTGCGACGAGTATTTGACTGGTGACAAGCTATAGATATCGGAGCGAGCATTGATGTTTGGCCCTCGCTCAGTGCGTGAATGCGAGCGTGGAGTCAAGGAAGGCGTCGGATGCGTGGATTTGTATGAGAACAGATTCTTGTGTGGCGTTGAAGGAGTAAGGTTGAAGTTGCCAGGAGGTGTAAGAGACTTGTCATGCTGAGGGATGGTTTGAGGGATCTCATCGTTGAACATCTCAGAGCGGAGGATGGACGAATATGTGCGGTTAGCCTCGTCTGTCTTTTGTACATTAAGCTCGTTGACCGGAGGTTTCTTGATGGAGCGATGGGGAGTGGCGGGCGAGCCTTGGTCGTGTAGCAAGTTGTAGCTGGCATGTAGGTCCTGTCCAGCTCGGTTGGGTATGAATCGGTCCGTGTAGACGCGCTGCCTCTTGCGCTTGGGGCTCTCGCCTGGTGTGTGTTCTCTGTTTCGGCCAGCTTCTTCAAACTGCTGCAATGCTTTGCTCAGAGCATCTGGGTCAACAGCTTCCGATGTCTTGCGCGAGGTGGTTGACTGGGCATCTTTCTGGTTGTTGATGTTGTTGTCACCATCCTTTGAACGGGTCTGCGGCACGGTAGGCGGCGTCTTTGTTCCTGGAGGTGATGGGAGCTTCGGTGTGTGTACGTCTTCAGATTTTGCGCCAAACTTGGCTTCCAAACGAGCGGAGCGCATTGTTATCGCTGGGTCGAGAGTGGTAGAGGCGGCGCCTCGGACGGAGATGACGGAACAAGCCCACTGGCGACACTATGGAGAGCTGGGAGACGGATAGAGCAATGGACGATGTAGCGATAGTGGCGGCGACGTAATGCGACAGAGGAATACGGATAGTCGATGACAAGCGATGGCGGCGGTATGTTTGGATTGACTGTTGGAAACGGGCCAGGGCCAGGGTGCCAGGATGCTCTCCGACTTGCAAGTCGATCGCTCCTTCCTTGGTCCGTGCGTCGATTGTTGATTGACCTATTGTTGTGCCTTCTTGCTGTTGCAAAGACAATAGTTCGAATTTCAAGCGAATGGAGGGCAAGCTGACGTCTGAACAATCGCTAGCTTCTAGTTACGCATGAGAACAATACCTTGCAAGAGATCCAATGACTTTTGCTTCGGCAGAAAAGCAAAACCCTACCAACCTTAGCACCGTCGTTGTCCGAGTGAATCGTCAAGGGTCTCTCGCACGCCCCTTCACTTCTCCAGCCCCTCCGCACATCATCCAAGCCACCTGCATTCTTGAATCAGCAACTTTCATGTGACACCAATGCTCATTTTGCTTGAATTTATGCAATTTACGAATCTTGGACCTCCACCATCATCCACAACCGAGCCAAGTTGTTATCTGCTATCTCACATATCGTATCTAATCGACAAACACCTTGTTCTCCAACTCCCCGTAGTGCTCAAAGAAACTCTCAAACAGATTAATCGCGTACTCGACATCGTAGGCTCCACCAGTCTCACGAATACTGTGCATCGAAAGCTGTGCGTTTCCAAGATCCAGCGTTCTCACTCCTGTGTTGGCCGAGAGCATAGGTCCTATTGTGCTTCCACAGGGCATGTCGTTACGAACAACAAACATCTGCAGCGGCACTCCCTGACCGCTCGGGCGAACATCGCCGCTGCTCTTCTTTGCTCTCTTTGCAAGCTCTTGCAATAGCACAATACCAGGCGAGTTGGTCGCGTAACGCACGTTGGCATTGATCTTGATGACGGTACCCTTGTTCATCTGAGGCTTGTGTTCGCTCTCGTACTTGCCACTGTAATTGGGGTTGACACTGTGGGCCATGTCCGCACTAATGAGGAAACTGCTCGACAGAGATTGCTCGAATGCAGTGCTCGTGTCGGCATCCTTGTGAGTGGGGTGATCAGTGCGGTCGTAAGAGCTGTCGCTCTCGGTTTCTTGAGAAGAAGGAAGGACCGACAGGCGACGAAGTACCGATGGCAATATGTTGCTATCAGCGCCTTGTGCTGATGTGCTACCAATTTCCTCATGGTCGAAGCATGCAATAAGACGAATCGTGTTCTCGTCGGTCAGAGGTTTGCCTTGAGAAGATGTGGAGTTGATCAAACCCTGGACGGCGCAATAGGTCATCATGAGGTTGTCCAGACGAGCAGAGAAGATAAGCTCGTTGTTGAGACCTCCAAGGCATGACTTCTGAGTATCATAGAGAACGACCTCGAAGTCCAGGATATCTTCGGGCTTAACACCTGCCTCTTCGGCAAGGATCTCGATGACATAGGGGTGGTGTCTTTCAGTCGGGGCCTTCAGAGGGTTGAAATCGGCGTTGTCTGAGTCTTGGTCCTTCTCTTTTTTGGCATCTTCAGGCGTCTTGCCCTGTCTGTTCAGCTCGGCCTCGACCAGTCCTGCGATAGGAAAGAGCTGATTCTCCTTGTTGAACTCAAAAGGGACCGAGCCACCGAAGTGGACAGCCAAGTTGGGGATGCGACAAATGGGACGGTCGACCTTGACCAGCTTTTGTTCCATTCCACCATCAGCACGCTTGCACATGACGCGACCGGCAAATGAGAGATCGCGGTCAAACCAAGTAGCCCAATGACCACCTCCATATGCTTCAACACCAATCTGAATGAAGCCCTCGGACTGACGCTTCGAAACGGGCTTGAGTCGGAGACAGCATGAATCGGTATGAGCACCAACCATGGCGATGGGGTTTCCAGGCTTCCATTTGTTACCGACAGCGAAGGCGATGATGGTGGACGAGTTGCGGGTGAGGTAGTATTTTCCACCAGGAACGAGAGTGGAAGCCCAAGGATCACGCTCCTTGATCTGCTTGTAGCCAGCGGCCTCAAGACGTTGCTTGGCCGTGTGTACAGCGTGGAAGGCTATGTACGTATGTCAGTCTACAGATTGATGTTCGCCGTCCGGACTAACATACGCGTTGGAGAGGCGTTGACGAACTCGATAAAGTCCTCGGCCGGCTTGAGGGACGCTTTGTTGGCCATATTTTGTATACCTCTGCGGTAGTATTGCTGGTTCAGACAAGGAACCGAGAAGATTGTGGAGGTCGGACGTGCTGGAACTGCAAAGATTTGCCGTCTTGCGAAGGACATGGGTGGAGTCTCCGATAGCAATCAACTTCATGAGCTCCTTCCTCGAATGGAAGCTCAAAGCTCAGACCATCAGGACCCTGAGCCTCGGCCCTTGACACAGGTTGACCGTCGACAGGGTCTAAGAACAGCATCACTCGCTTTGAAAAAAGTGAATTGTTAATTGATCATTAAAGTGTGCTCTCTTTCTTCGTGTAAATGCCATGAATGTTTCCTCCAGATGCCCAACCCATGGTATATGCTTTTCGACAAAAATGTCAGAAATCAAAAACTCCGCTTCGTCTCATCAAATTTACATGACGATGCACTCCTTTTCCTTGCTGCCACCGAGCTCTTTTGTCTTGGCCTTACCCTTGGCCATAGGTATGCCAGAATCGCCAGAAGCTGCCGCTCTAATAATGTCGAGTCGTTGTTTAGCCGTCTCGTTGCCCTTGTCGGCAGCCTTGACGTACCACACATTCGCTTCGAGAGGGTCACGACGGCATCCGATGCCCATTTCGGTAAAGTATCCGACGGCGTACTCGGCCTTTGCGAGCCCTGTTGGATTCGATTAGCGTATAGTTTCACGAGGATTGTAGGTGTAGTGGACTTACCAAGTTCGGCAGCCCTCTTGGACCATTCATACGCTTCGACTTCATCCTTCTCAAGCACCGGCTCGGCTCCAACCATATACCAAGCACATAATGCCATCATAGCTTCAGGCAAACCTTTCGAAGCCGCGCCATTGTAGAAATGAACGCTCAGAGCAGCATCCTTTGGACATCCAAATGTTCCATTTTCATAAGCTTGACCCATTCGATAGTTTGCCTCTGCGTGGCCAAGCTCGGCTGACTTTGTCATGAGCTGTGCAGCATATGCTTCATCTTTGAAAATGTCCTCGCCAAATCCTGTGATATGTAGGAGTCCAAGCTCATAAGGTCCGCTGTTGTACTGGTAATCTGCAGAGTCTGTCGCACGCTTCAGCCATTTGACACCCTCTCGGTATCGGTTAACGAGCCCCATATCGCCAGTGAGACAAGCCTTGCCCAATCTGATTGCGGCTCCAGGATGACCCTTTGATGCAGCAGCACGGAAAAACTGCACTGCCTTTGGATAATTCTTGGTGCAGCCCCATCCAAACTCGTAGCATAACGCAGCACGGTATCCTGATTCTGCATGGCCATGCTTACTTGCCGCAACGAAGAGAGGCAAAGCCTTGTCGTAATCCGGCTTATCCTTGTTAAAAAGTCCGGAGAAATAACCATCGGCGAGGTAATACTGCGCGAAAGGATACGCGCGATCAGAGAGACGTTGAAGTATGCCACGGGCTTCTTTGATCAGCTCTGCAGCCGATTCGGTATCTTCGGCATGGTCTCTAGCTGCGTTGATCATAAAGATGGCAAATTCGTATTGAATGCTGGGATCGTTGGTCTTCTTGACGTTTGCGCGGTACATGTCAAGTGTCTTTTTGTTGTCAAGCAAGGAAGCATTGTTTCCGACGGCAGACTGAAGGCTAATGTTGTTCATCATGGGAGCAGGCGCCACCTGCTGGGAGTAAGGGAGGTCGTTTAGTAAATCAATGTAAGACATTGGTCTGGTGTCCGGCGAACGTCGATTGCCAGCCTGGTTGCGTGCATAGACTCGAGGCGATCCAGAGACAGACAGATTATCGTCTGCAGACATCGGGGAATACGTGCTTGCTCGTAGATCAGCACCCAATGAGTATTGTGAGGCGACACGAGGGCCTGATGTTCTCGGCGGCCTCAGACCTCCTCCGCCACTGGAGGAGGAGCCAATGCTGTTCACAGTTGCCTGAGAAATGCGATTGTGGTTATTCTTTTTCACTGGAGATTCGTCTGGGCCTTTATGATGGTATTGCAACATTGGCAGTGGCTCAATGTCTTCTTCGGCTCCAGCGGTCGGATCGTCATGCAACGAAAGTCCTGTCATAGAATCGAGATGCCTGATAGACGAGTGCTGAGAAGGAGATCTAGAGTGGGCAGACGAGTAGCGATCCACCTGGGCAGACGAAGATCTGGACACGCCTTGTCGCGGAGAAGTCGAGTGGCCTGGGCTTGACGGTGCCTCTTGCATACGAATCGTCGGTTGTGCCATGCTGCTCTTTCTAGGCGAGAATGATGCTCGTCTCTGATCTTGCGCGCCATCGAAGCTTCTATGCGAAGATGGCGTTTGGTTTCTGTGTACCTCGGCCATGGTGGTATGATAATATTTGCGCCTGAACACGCGATGATTATATTCTCTGATCCAGAATCAAACAGCGCAGGCGAGTTGTGTGTATTACAGTGGAAGCAGTGATGGGGGCACAGGGGATAGTCGTGAAGTAAGAATATTCGGATCGACCGGTGACGCGGATAATATTCGTAATGAAGGTGGGTTCGATCTATGTGGTATGAGGACGGCGATCTCGGAGAAGAGCAGGTTCGCACAGAATCATACCTGATTAATACATGTACAAGTAAGATGAAGGTGACTAGACCTAAATGAATGGATGTAAGAGAGTAGAAATGAAACCGTGGAGGGGCTGAAGACAGGGACAACAAGAACTCAATCTGCACCTTGCCGGCCCGGGCTCCTTCGTTTCCGCTGCGCGTGCGTAAGTTTATTGGCCACCGGCATCACCGTTTCCTACAAGAGTCGTGCAATGTGGAGGCAACCTTTTGCTTCGAGCCAGCCCATTCGTTACAAACATGCTATGCTGCAATTCCACGTGTTCTTGGTCGGCTAGTCTAAACGTGAGAGGGCCACCTTGAGATGCACCTCGTGCGAAAGTACGTGTAGAGCCTCAAGCAAACCTACCATAAATGCGCCCCATCACTGGAGCCTGTGCAGAGGCTACAACCTTAACTCTGCAGCTGTCAAATTATTCTTAGAACGCACTCTTTGCACCCTTCGATTGTTGGCTAGTACAGGCGCTCATCAACATTCTTACACCACGCACCATACATCTTTGTTATATCGTCATCGTGTTCGTAAGTCAAAATGCGACCTGAATCAAACCTCGGTTTCAAAAGGCGCCATAGCGTAGGGCTTGGTGCCGAGGAGTGTCTTTGAACCAGAGTTGCTGCCACATGATCAATCAGACCAGTGAGGGTCTTTGAAGAATGTCTCCAGGACCCTTGGCCAAGGTTATTAAAAGAACACAAATAGTGGCGGCAACACTCGAGTACGAGCTCGGCAACTGTTGATTGTTATTGTGGGATATCCAACGGCCGCTGCTCTGGCTACCATACTCTATTCTGTATGTCGAGGGTAACGGACAGACGAGTGTGTTGATCAGCAGGGATTAAACGTTTGAGCAGCACCAGTATGATGCACACATAGGGTGTGAGCGGTGCTGTATCAGAATGCTTGATCTTTGGTCTATGGCCAAGGAGGGCATGGTCCTCTCCTGTTACGCGGGGATATTCAGATGTGGCTATGAATCATGAGACAAGGGGAAACGGCACCCACATCCGCTCTTCCTTGCAGAAGGATCGAGCAAAGGCTTGCGCTGTTCTTCAATCGGGGATCCAAAGATTTCCGCATTAGTAGGTAAGAATGATTGACGACAGAGAGATACAAGTAGACAGACGAAGTGGAAGGTTATTTTTGGCAGTGGTGAAAAGTCAACGAGGCAAGAACGGATGGATCTGCGATGCAGGTGGCATAGGCTCAAAGTTGCTCCACAATTTCTTTCTCGGAATCTCAGCCCTCCAGGGGCCGGCGAAGCGTACAAGCCGCCCACATGACAACACAACTCTCAGAGTTGTTCCTGAAGCCTGAGGGTTGACTTTTTGCCTCCTGCATTGAGGGCTCAATCCGCCGCGTCACACTCTCTTTAAACACCCATCTTGTCCTATACATCTGACAACAGGCCTTCACCACACGTCTCGATCGATTCAGAGACATAATTTGTTTGGTCAAAGCAGTCGCTACGCCGCCACAAGCCTTCGTTCCTCGCCCGGCCACGGCACCTCAGGCAACCCACATACATACTCACTCTGCCCTGAGAAGCGGCACGAGCTATTGACTTCTGTACACCTCACGGAATTCGACAAAATGTCGTCCAATCACCCCACGTCGCCTAGGCGTCGGGACTCTCGATCAAGAGCGCATCGGCGACATCACTCTGATCTCGAGTCTCCTCGTCCCATGCACCACAGAAGAACTAGTAGTCACACCAAACACGAGCCGGAGCCATATGTATCTCGAATCACATCGCCCATTCCCAGGATCACATCGCCCGCAGACCAGGAGCCCATGATGGGCGCCTCAGATCTAGGACGCAAGAAGAGTCTGATTCGACCTGAACGCACAAAGGTCGATAGAGACCACCCGCAATACCACTACCGCAAGCACGCCCAGAATATGGCAGTCATGCCTTCTACTACTGGCCACGACCCAATGCTTGAAGAAGCAGAGCACGAGGCTGCTACCGTCAGCTCCGACGACATTGAATTGAAACAGCTCGATCAGAAGGGTCACCCTGCGGGCATGGCGAGAAGTGGAAGTCGCAAACTACATCGCAAGACTACACTCGAGGTTGCCGAAGAGAAGAAAAAGAGACAAAAGCAGGCAGGGGCCAGTCCACCAACACTTTGGAGCACTTACTGCCACCTGATCACTTTCTGGTGTCCCAACCCCATCCTTAAATGTTTCGGAATGCCCGAAAAGGCCCAACAACAAGCGTGGAGGGAGAAGATGGGCTTGATCAGTATCATTCTCATGATCGCTGCCTTTGTCGGTTTCATTACCTTCGGTTTCACTGCCACCGTCTGCCCTGCGGGCTCCTCTTCACGATTCCGCGTAAACAAGGTCGATTCTGGGTACATGATATTCCATGGCAAGGCCTATGACTTGACGAGATCGCAGCATCCCCAGGCTAGAGGTATCTTGAGAAACCAGAACGTGTTATGGGATCTTGATGTGCCTTATGGAGGCAAAGACGGCAGTTTCATGTTCCAGAACGTCAATGGTGCATGCAAGGGTCTCATCACTGCCGCCGCGGGTTCTGATGTCAAGACTGATAGCGATGGCAATTTGGCTTGGTATTTCCCATGCAACGCTTTCAATCAGGACGGATCGAGTGAGCCCAACAAAACCATCCCTTACTACCTTGGATATTCTTGCCACACCTCGAAGCTTGCCCGAACCAATTTCTACGACCTCAAGTCTGGAGGAGATGTGTACTTCACATGGGACGACATCAAGAATTCGAGCCGCAATCTTATGGTTTACGGTGGCGATGTCCTCGATCTCAACCTGCTCAACTGGTTCAACACTACTCAGGTTTCGTACCCTTCGAGATTTGACGATATTCGCGAGAACGCCAACGTCAGAGGCACTGACATGAGTCTTGCCTTTTCGTCAGGTCAAGATAAGAAGATCGCAAAGTGTTTCCAGGAAATTATCAAGGTGGGATCGATCGACACCGAAACTGTTGGATGTATCGCCTCCAAGATCGTGCTATATGTTGCCCTCGTCTTCATCTTGTCAATTGTCGTCGCCAAATTCGTTCTAGCTCTGGCGTTCCAGTGGTTCCTTAGCCGCAAGTATGCTGCGGATAGGACTGCCTTCAGCGGCGACGAGAAGAAGAGAAAGCAGCAGATCGAGGAGTGGGCCGATGATATCTACCGTCCAGCTCCCAAAATCGCTGATCCCGTCTCTCACGCTAGCGACCGTGCAAACAAACGCGGTAGCTTCCTTCCGACCACCTCGAGGTTTACCAGCCCTTACGCTATCGAACGATCCATGGCCCGTTCTCGTCCCGCATACACCACAATGGCTAGCCAAAGCTCGACTGCGCGCTTGATTCCTGGCGCAAGTGTTTATGGGCAAGGCAACCGCAGTGAAAACACTCTGCAAGAAAGTCGCGCAAGTCTTATGGTTCCCAATAGCAGTGAGCAAAGATACTCTACCGCCATGGAGTCTGATGGCCCTGGTCCTCATGGCTTTATTCACGAAGCTGTCGTACCCCAGCCTCCTCCGGAATGGCAACCATTTGGATTTCCGCTCGCGCATGCCATTTGTCTTGTCACTGCCTACTCCGAGGGTCCCGAAGGAATGCGTACAACTCTTGATTCTGTTGCCACAACTGAGTACCCCAACAGCCACAAACTCATCCTCGTCATTTGCGACGGTATCATCAAGGGACATGGTGAGACTATGACTACCCCCGAAGTTGCCTTGAGTATGATGAAGGAGCATACTATCCTACCCGATGAGGTCAAGCCTTACTCCTACGTCGCCGTGGCTAGTGGATCCAAACGACACAACATGGCCAAGATCTACTCTGGCTTTTACGACTATGGAGAGGATTCCATCATTCCTATCGAGAAGCAGGAACGCGTGCCCATGGTGATCATCGTGAAGTGCGGCACCCCTGAGGAATCAACCCAGTCCAAGCCTGGTAATCGCGGTAAACGTGATAGTCAGATCATTCTCATGTCTTTCTTGCAAAAGGTCATGTTCGATGAGCGCATGACTGAACTCGAATACGAATTCTTCAATGGTATCTGGAAGATTACCGGCATCTCACCCGACTTCTATGAGATTGTTCTCATGGTCGACGCCGATACCAAGGTCTTCCCCGACAGTTTAACCCATATGATTAGTGCAATGGTCAAGGATCCTGAAATTATGGGCTTGTGTGGTGAAACCAAGATCGCCAATAAGAGAGCCAGTTGGGTTTCGATGATCCAAGTCTTCGAGTGAGTTGAAACATCGTTTGGGAAATACAAGTCTTACTAACAGGTCCCAGATATTTCATCTCACATCATCAGTCCAAATCCTTCGAATCCGTTTTTGGTGGTGTCACCTGTCTTCCTGGATGTTTCTGCATGTACAGAATCAAGGCACCTAAGGGCGATCAAAATTACTGGGTACCGATCCTGGCCAATCCCGACATTGTGGAGCATTATTCCGAAAATGTCGTCGACACATTGCACAAGAAAAACTTGCTCCTCCTTGGTGAAGATCGTTATCTCTCCACTCTGATGCTGAGGACTTTCCCCAAACGAAAGCAAGTTTTCGTTCCGCAAGCTGTCTGCAAAACTACTGTGCCCGACGAGTTCAAGGTTCTCCTTTCCCAAAGAAGAAGATGGATCAACAGTACCGTCCACAATCTTATGGAGCTGGTTCTGGTTCGTGATCTCTGCGGAACTTTCTGCTTTAGCATGCAGTTCGTTGTCTTTGTCGAGCTAGTCGGTACTCTTGTGCTTCCAGCTGCCATTGCTTTTACCTTCTATGTTGGTAAGTACCATCTTTCATTCTCATCGTTATCCGAAACTAACCATGTTACAGTCGCTATTGCTATCAAGGCCGCCATTGAACACACAACCATTCCAGTCATGTCACTGGTCTTGTTGGCACTTATTCTTGGTCTGCCCGGTGTTCTCATCATCTTGACTGCTCATCGCATCTCCTACGTCGCATGGATGCTTATCTACCTCCTTTCTCTTCCAGTCTGGAACTTCATTCTTCCAACCTACGCGTACTGGAAATTCGACGACTTCTCTTGGGGTGACACTCGCAAGACGGCTGGTGAACAGACCAAGGGCGGCCACGACGCAGTGGAGGGTGAATTTGACAGCAGCAAGATCACCATGAAGAGATGGGCTGATTTCGAACACGAGCGACGCATGAAGACCGGAGGAACCAATTACAATACCTCGTCAGGGCAGGGATCATATCCCTATGAATCTGGCTACGACTACTAAACCAGAAAAGGCGGTCAAATCCTTTGTAAGAATAGAAGGGGCTCAGGAGTTATTGTTGATTTACGAAAGGGGGAAAAGTAATGATGGCCAGTCTGGACTGCGTGAATTGCATGGTTACTATTGGCGCCGGAGTATGATGATAATCGAGGAGCGTGCCGAGCTATTTAATGAATAAATGCAGTATCACAGCAGAAATCTTTGTGATTGGCTTGGTTCGGCCGGGAGGCGCAGGTGACAGATGCGGATTCATGCACTTTTTGACGGAATAGGGCAAATGCAGACGCTGGCTGGGGCCTCGGGATATACATCTTCAAGGCGCAAGCGATGTTGCACTGCAGTAGACGATGAGACGACGTGACAACCACGCGAAAAAGGCCTTGACCTCCTGTCAATTCTCTCTTAACCTGTCGCACGAGACTCGCTCGCTTCCGGAGCTGTCATTTTACGATTAGCAAGTCAACGGCCCGCAGCGCGCCTGTTTTCTCTTCCTCCAAAGTGCTCCACTTCCTGATACCGTCTTCGTTCGAGGAGCGGGTGCTGTCGTGGGAATTGCGGCGACTGCGGGTGGCAGATCTGTCCATTGCCACCATATCCCTTTCCCTCATTTGACCTATTGTTACCATCGCGCTACGTACCTACTCTACCTGTCTCCTGCGCTGGGCGCGTGAGTGCCAATAGTGTAGTTACCTTGTCATCACCCGCCGTCACATCGAAACAAGAACAAGATCACTGGCTGCTTCCCACTGCCGAGCTTGGCGTCCGTGATTCCTGTCTAAAATACCGATTGGCCTGCCCACCTCTTGCACCATGTCGGATCCTGACACTCGCAATCATCCTTCATATTCAGGCCACTCGCTGCGGCGTGGCTCAACGGTGCAGGGTCTTCGTTTTGACAGCAGAATGATCAGGTCAAGACGAGGATCTGCTATATCGTCTCTGGGTCAGACACCATACCCTTGCGACCATCTACCCGGCCATCTAGAGGACCCTGATCATGGCGGCGTCTCCTTGACATGGACCTCCACCGACGCCTTCCTGGACACTGTCCATCATAGTCGACAGCTCCATTTTTCTGGAGAGACGACGGAAGCCTCTTGGGATGCTACTGAAGGCGGTGTTGGTATAACAACCCAGGCCGACTTCTATGAGAGCCGTCTTCACTCACACTCAAACACCCACGGCAGACCACCAGGTCATTTCATCAATAATGAATTCATGACTACACGATACCAGCAGGTGGCCACGGATTCTCAAGTATCGCATATCGGACACACATTAACAAACTCGGCTATCGAGTTACCTCCAGCTCACCTCGCGACGACGCCCACTGTATTTCCTTCGTCTCCTGTAGAAGCTCCAAGCACACGTTGGCCAGCGAATGACACAACACTCACGATCCCCTCAGCCCAACCCCCTCAGGAGCTCCATCATGACGCCTCCGCCTGGGTCGATTACGATGTCGGTGAATTCCTTGACCACTGGGATATCCAATATCACATGGGGGAAGCCGGCCTCATGCATTTAGACGATCAACGTAAAGCGCAATGGAAGCTCCAGGGTCAAATTCCTTTCAAGAACTACGACCTCCAAGGATTGGACTGGGCAGCACTCAACACAACCAGGAGCCAAGCCCGACTGGCCAGGAAAATGCTCTACCCTCTTCGTTACACTTGGACCCCACCAGCGACCTACGACGAACATTCAGTATGCCGGCAACAACGCATGTATGCGTCCAAGGACTTCTACCCTCACCACAAGGCTAGCCACTCGCATGGTCAACTCCGAAATGTGCTCGCAGCAAGGAGTAGGAACGATGTGTTTTATGCATCGAAGAGCAAGGTCATGCACACAGCCTTGAGCTGTCCTGCATATACCAATGTGGTCGTCAATTTCAGCGGCGCCTCTACGAATCCGAACCAAGCTGGAGATACCCACATCACTACGATCGCCGTCTCACCTGCCACGGATTTTGATGGCTATTACTCAGATGCCGTCTTGGTCACCGGTGGACTTGAAGGCGAATACTCTGTACTCAACCTCAACTCGACTCTTGGCGATCGACCCATTGAAGGATTCGTGACTGTCGCCGAGCAGAAAGAAACCACACATGTCCATGTTCTTAGTCATCGCCGTACAGGCGCTTTAGGAGCTGCCTTTTGCTCCAACGACAGCAAAGTCAGACTACTTGATATCGACACCAACTCGTGGTCTGGCGTGTTCGAATATGAGAACCAGATCAACTGTGCTGCAACATCACCTGATGGCCGCTTGAGAATGATTGTTGGCGACACCTGTGAGACTCTCATAACAGATGCCGAAAGGGGAGATGTGCTGTTCCGTACACGGCAACATACTGGGTATGGATTCGCATGTGCATGGGCTGCTGATGGTTGGCATGTGGCAACAGGCAGCGAGGATGGAAAAGTGGTGGTTTACGATGCTAGGAGATGGGACAATCCGTTGGCGGCACTTGCATGCGAGATGAGCTGTGCTCGTTCACTACACTTTACCACATCCAACCGTGGAGGAGCATCACTGGTAGTGGCCGAGTCGGACGACATTGTCAGCGTGTACGATGCGATGAATTGGCATGACAAGCAGACGATCGACTTCTTCGGATCGGTGGTTGGAGCGGTCTCGGTGGACGACGGACAAGAATTGATCATCGCCAATGGCGATGAGACGGTGGGTGGATTGATGGTGTTTGAAAGGAGACATCACATACCGGATGAGCAGGATGATTTTGACCATCAACACTTTGATGGCAGAGAAGACCACCATTCCAGACGACGAGGAATAGGTTTCGACGACTTGATGCTGTAAGGTACAAGAGGATGGGACATGATAGTTACGAAGAAATGTATCACGCAACGACAATCTACTTTTCGAGAACCAGGAATCTGTGTAGCCTTTGCTTCTCTATGATCTACGTACCTCTCATCTCTTCTCCATGCTTCTCCTCCCTTCATCCTTTTTACCAAAATTTCCGAAACTGCTAACGTCACGACGGAAGAATTTGCCAATGTTCTTGAGGTTCTCATTGATGCTGGCGTGCGCACTCTCGGCGTTCAGCCCAAGGGCACCCATCGGTGGCGGGCTGGTCGCTCTACTGGCGCTTGTGGCCGACGCGGTACCACCTAGGGCTGGCGAACCAAACCGGTCGACGCCATCACGAGCGGCGTTCATCAGAGCGGAGCCGAATGTGGAGGGGTCGAAACGGGCAGCGGTTCCTGCCAACGCTGGCGCAGAATGTGAGGCTGCACTATCCTTGAGAGCTGCAATGCCTGGTGCGGCTGCACCTGCTGCTTGGAGTGACATGTTGGTGATCAGTGGGTTGGATGCCTGTAGGCTTTCATTTGCTGGGGATGCCTTGTGTGCGTTGAACAGCTCAATCAGGTGAGCCTGCTCTTGTTTGCGTGTGATCCCTTTCAATTCGAGTATCTTGCGGAAGTTTGGCTCTGAGCGATCTTGCATGTGTATGAGGTATGCTTGAACCAGACCTTCCGGTGGTGAGGCGCGCACTTGTAATGTCTTGAGCAACGGGTCTAGCTTTGCCATACTTTGATTGACGCGCTTGATGAAATTCGGGTTCGGTGTCGTGCCCGCCTCTGCATTGACAGTAGACAGCTCGGTAAACGCTTTCTTCAAGACATAAGAGTCAAGCAACATTTGCTCAGCACCTGTTTCTGATATAGGCCGGCAGACAACCAAATTGGTCAGTAGAGAGCTAGCGAGAGCGTCGACCAGATTGTCGCAGAAGGCACGCGCATAATGTTGCTTTTGCAGGTGGTTGAGTACTTCTGATGTCTTCTCTTTGACTTGCTGCACCAAAGGAGCGACATATGGATTTTGATCACCGACATTGTCCATCTTGCTCCAGGGTACATTGCGCATTTCTCTCCAAGGCGCATCGCAGTCGATCTCAACTCTCCTCACCAGAGATTTGACAGATGCTGAGGCAATACCCATGAAGGAATCGGCCTGGGATTGGAGGTCGACCTGAGCACGAAAGTCGGCGTCTATTCGTGATTTTATACGCTCTTCTAGCTGATTAGTAGTTTGGTAACAATAGTCTGCGGTGTTGAGAACAGTGACTGTGTCTTCGATCGAAGTTGACCGTTCAGACAAAGCGTGAAATAGGACCTGTTGACAATAAACGTCGAGGTACTTTGCAAAGGTTTTTGAGAGATCAAGAAGCCGAGAACCTGTCGAAAGCTTTGCACATTGAGCAAAGGTGATGCGGTAAGAATGGAAGAGCTCTGTAGACGAAGGCATGACGGTATGAGCATGGAATTCGTCTTCTTCGTTGCGAATAGGTTGTTGTCGGTATTTTGGGATGAGAAGAGCTAGTTGCCTGTCTTGAGATTCAACCCATATGCTGAGATATGGTTCAAAGGCTTCAGAAATAGCTTGGCTGAAAGCGCGAGGCTTCTCGTCGAGCGTATCCAGGGATGAGCGTGATTCTGTAGAAGAGAAGCGTCGCTCGAGAGAATGCTCAAAATCCAATGTTTCTTGCAAGCACGATAATAGAAGGTTGACATCCGGAGGCTGGCCGTCTGCACGGCGCATGGAGCGTTGCAGGATCTGCTTGTAGTCTTCTCGCGTAGTTTCGCAAAAGGCATTTGCCAACATTTCATCAAGACGCCAAAAAGAAGGGAACAGGGAAGCGTGATCGGCGTCATGTGTTTTGAGCATGCGGTTGAACCATGAATAACGGCGTGATATGTTATCAAGCGAGGCAGCTTCGTCAGAGGAGCGGAAGACTTGACGATACTCGCGCAGCATTGTGTTGCAATACCAGGTGGTCAAACGAGCACGGGCATGGTCTCCAAGGGCGTCCATGACATGACAGGCGTCAGCTAGCATATTGCGAGCAGAAGCGACAGATTCTCGGGCGAAAGCGAGTTCGAAGTCTTCGCAGATCTGATCGAGCAACAGACGCTGCAAGTCAGCGACATTCTTGCTGAGTTGAGCAATCTGATCTATGCTGCGATATGTCTTGAAGTGGGCCATGAGCTGGACGACGGCAGAGACCAGGTGCGAACAGTCGCGGTATTGACGGGTCGATGCAAGGACACGCAACTGCTCATAAGCGGTTGTCAACATCTGCAAGCGCTTGAGGGCCGTCATTGACAAAGTCAGGTTCCGCTTGGTCTGGTCGAGACGCTTGATGTCTGCCGTCATGTCGGTGATGGCTCTCTCGGTGTCCAAAGCCCTGGCGCGTACCTTGTCGATACGGCCAAACAGTTCTCCCAGCTCTTCCTTTGCTTGTGTTATACGCCGAACACTGTCCGCATCGCTCTCTGTCTGTCGCGCGACCATGCGGCCCATGTGTTGGTCGAGTTCATCTTGATGTTTGTGTACCTGCTGTGAGACGGCGCCTGCTTGGTCGAGCGTCGATGGGTGCCCGAAGAGGGCATTAAGGTGTGTGATGGGATCGTAGTCGACTTGGGGGTATAGTCAGCAGTCGCCCTCCCACGTGTCAGGAGTGCTACATACTGGCATCCATGTTGAAACTTGTTGTCTCTCAGGAGTGGAGACAAGCACGATTTCAGAAGGCAATGACAACCGTCCTAACGTCAGATCCGTGCATGTCGTCAATACCAAGCTCCTGGATTGCTCGTTGCTTGAGATTCCACCTCAGCGTTTGCCGATATCAAAGATTATATCGGTAGAGCCTCCGTGACTGCTTCCCCACCTGGTGCACCTTCAACCTTTGTGGAGAGCTGCCCCTTCGGGTGTCGGCCCGAGTGCCGCCTCGCTGGCCGGTGTCGCCCTAAACTCCCCATAGTTATACCACACCTGGCCTACTCTGCTCATTACTCTTTCTCTCGTCACATCTGATCGCCTAACAGCCACTTCGACATGGCTTCTCCTGCTCTTCGTAACGTTGCTTCGCAATGCCGTAAAGTACGTCGATTCTACCGAGCCGCACATCTCCCAGATTTCTTATCTCCTAAGCTGTGACTCAAATCAGTATTATGACCGGACGTGCTGACAAGTATTCGAAAGATCATGTGCATTGGCAGAAACTACATGGTAAGAAATGTCCAATCTGATTGACGATCGGCAAACACTTCGGTCGACTACGAGACTGAGCTAATAGTCAAAAGGACCACATCACCGAGCTGGGCAACAAGAAGCCAGCAAACCCTTTCTTCTTCCTGAAGCCACCGTCATCTATCCTCCTCAAGGGTGACGGTCCCGTATTGCGTCCCAGAGGTGTCAATGTCCATTACGAAGTTGAGCTGGGTCTTGTCATGGGTCGTAAGGTCAGAGACCTTGACCCCAACGATACTCAAGGTGCTCTGGACTCCATCGAAAGTTACCTCCTCACTATTGATATGACTGGCCGTAACGTCCAGGAGGAGGCCAAGAAGAAGGGTCTTCCATGGAGCATCGCAAAGGGGTTTGACACCTTCCTCCCAATCGCTGGTCCCATTGCAAAGTCCAAGATCGCCGACCCTCATAACATTGAGCTGTTTTTGAGCGTCAACGGCGAGATGAAGCAGAACGACAACACCAATCTCATGCTCTTCCAAATTCCTAGACAACTGGCCGATATCAGCAGAGTCATGACACTTGAAAAAGGAGACATCATTTTGACTGGCACTCCCAAGGGTGTCGGCGCTGTAAAGACTGGCGATGTCATTAGAGCCGGCATGCGTGTGGACGGAAAGGAGATTGAAGAGGCCAACATTGAGGTCGAGGTCAAGGACCGTGAGGGTCCTTATGAGTTTGCTGAGACATGAAAAGCTACATCCCTGTACATATCCTTCCCATGATCGATTCATAACGCCGCAAAAGCTAGACCATCTTGTGTTCATTGATTCTCCCTCCATCGCTGCTCGCTTTTCACCGAGTCTTACCACCCCAAATCCGGCGGAGTTGGTCGAAAAGGCATTCTTTCTCTTCCAAGACGTCTTATCTGCTGGACAGGGACAGGGGGTCTCTCGTTCGAATGACACTCACTCTCTGACTCTTGGGTTGCGATTTCCTTTGCTTTCCCTCCTCTGGACTGGTCGCCTGAAGCCACTCCTGGCAGGCTCGAGTCGGCTTCTGGTACGGATTCGATAGCTCTCTCCCCAGGCCCCTGTTGGACAGGGCCGACGGAACGCCAGGCGGTATTAGTCACGCTCCTCTCCAACTCATCCATTCTCAGCTTCAGTTGTTGCATGTCCTGGTCGGAGGCAGTTGTCTGGTTGTTTTCAATGGTATCAAGTCTTTGTTCGAGTGTCTGCCATTGACTCGTGGTGCCTGTAGCGACAGGTTGACTGTCGTTGGCCCTTCGAAGTGCTTGGACCGAATCCTCGAGCTCGCTGATTCGCTTTAGAATGTCCTTTTCCTGCTCAAAGTCTTCTCTCCTACGCTCCGTGGCCGTGACTTGCTTTGCCTCGAGCTCCGAAAGGATCTGTTGTGCTTGCTCTGCTTGTCTTTGATTGATCGACAACTGGCCGCTGATATTGACCATGTCTGCTTGCTGTTTGTTGATACGCTCGAGGATGTGGCGGTTTTCTCTTTGGATTTGATGATACCACAGTAGCTCGCGAGGTGCGCCGGGAACAGGAGCCATGGCGAGGAAAGCGGAGGAGCGTGGAGCGAATGGGAGTTCTATGATTCGAGGAGGATTCGAGGATGGATATGCAGTGTGCCAAGTGGTTCGAAATTGGAGAACTATTCAGTAGTCGGCGAGTTGACGGCGCGCAAACTACTTGAAGGGCATGCCAGCAGTGACGATGGAGGGGAAAGAATTCAGCGCCTCGAAGAAATGGAGCAAGTGCGGATGGTGCGCACATGTGCCTCCCCTTTGGAAGAATCAATAGTGCCACGAGGCAGGCGCGAGGGCACATTCACATGCAAGGCTAGGACGTCTTCAGTTGGAAAGGATAACATTCTTTTGAAAGAGAAACAAGAAACTCGCCCCGACCTAGCATCTAGAAAAGGGCATGTGTTCGCGTTTTGAAAAGCTTCAACCATAAAGACAAACGCCCAAATGCATGAGAAGTGGGATCCGTCCCAGCCATGGTATCACATTCTAGTAAGACCAGCCGTAGATCCCTCGTTAAACATTGGCCTGCCGCAGACATGCACTGCTGCAGCCCTCTTCTTGTTTTTGAATAGAAATTCGTTTAGATGAGATCTGCGAGTTGGATTAGTCAATCGTTCAAGTAGGATCAATATCACTCCACTTACCAGCAACGTTCATGGGCATCTCCTCGATTTGAGTGCTGTAGAACTGCTCAATCTCTCTCATCATGCGCACATCGTCAGCGGTGACGAAGTTGATGGCAACACCCTTACGACCGAAACGACCACCACGACCGATACGGTGGATGTAGTTCTCGCGGTTGGCAGGCAAGTCGTAGTTGATGACCAACGAAACCTGCTGGACATCGATACCACGGGCCAAAAGGTCAGTGGCGATCAGGACACGAGAAGAACCGGAACGGAACTCCTTCATGATAACATCACGCTGGGCCTGGTCCATGTCACCGTGCATGGCAGAGACGGTGAAGTCACGGGCAGTGAGCTTGTCGGTGAGCCAGTCGACCTTTCTGCGGGTGTTGCAGAAGATGACAGCTTGGGTGATAGTGACGGTCTCGTAGAGATCGGAGAGGGTGTCGAGCTTCCACTCCTCCTTCTCAACGGCAATGTAGAACTGCTTGATACCTTCGAGGGTGAGCTCGTCCTTCTTGACGAGAATACGGACGGGGTCACGCATGAACTTGGTGGTGACCTCGAGGACGTCCTGGGGCATGGTGGCGGAAAGGAGAACAACCTGGGTAGACTGGGGGAGGAGCTGGAAGATGTCGTAGATCTGCTCGGTGAAACCGCGAGACAGCATCTCATCGGCCTCGTCGAGAACGAACATCTTCATGGAGTCGGTCTTGAGGACGCGGCGCTGGATCATGTCGTGGACACGGCCGGGGGTACCGACAACGACCTGGGGACCGTCCTGGAGAGCCTTCATGTCGTCACGGACGCTGGTGCCACCGATACAGGCGTGGCACTCGACGTTCATGAAGTCACCGATGGCGACAACGACCTTCTGGATCTGCTGGGCGAGCTCACGGGTGGGAGCGAGGATAAGAGCCTGGCAAGCCTTGACGTTGGGGTCGAGCTTCTGGAGAACTGAGATGGAGAAAGTGGCGGTCTTGCCAGTACCGGACTGGGCCTGGGCAATGACATCGTGGCCTGGAGGATTGTGTGTAAGCGGTGTGAAGGAGCAAACTGAAAGCTCAGAAAAGCTTACCCTTGATGACGGGCATGATGGCGCGCTGCTGGATAGCAGAGGGGCGCTCGAAACCGTAGGCGTAGACACCACGGAGGAGCTCGGCCTTGAGGTTCATGGCGTCGAATGAGTCGGTGGTCTCATCGTAGTTAGACTCGATCTGTCCTGCAGCGCAAAAGTTCAGTCAGCGCAGTTCGTCTCAAGGCGGATAAGGCAGTGGTTGTCGACGGCGCAAGCGCAGTGGTCGCACTGGCAGGACGCGCAGTGAAGAACAAGACAGGACGTACCCTCGGGGACCTCTTCAAGACCAGAAGCCATGATTGCGGTTGACAGTAGTTTGTGAAAGGGTTTTGGGAGAAGCTGGGTTGGTGGGCGAACGGGCGCCGCTGGGTATTTGTATGAGGACTAGAAACCAAAAACTCTCGTGTATGAGAGTCTGCAGGGATATCTAGTTTGTTGAGAGCGATGAAAATGGCTGGAGGAAAAGAGGGGCGCGAACGAATATAATGCCCGTGTGAGAGCGCAATGATTTTTCGCCTGGTCCGTGCCCGCACCCGCCTTTCGCCTGCATCCAACCATCTTCGCCGTCACCCGTTGTGTCGAGCTGCGAAGTCAGTCATATTCCTGCTCTGCCCACTCACATTCACTCGCCTGTGTGCCATCGTTGGAGGAAACAGTCATATACTCTCACATCTGGAAAATCATTGGATATTGACCTCTTTCCGATATGACTCCTCCAGCTGCTCTGTTAGACCAAGAGTTCGAGCATCCGAGCAGGCCACTCAAGAAACAGAAACTTGATGCCGACTCCGACCACACCACTAATCCCGAGGAATCTGCAACCATCTGGAGTCACCCTCTTGGAATTCGTCCGTCTGGAAATGCCTTTACCGCTACTGCCAATCTGAAGGCAGCAATTGGAACATTTGCCTTGCTCCCGGACGAACTTCTGGCCCAGTTCTTGGACTATCTTGACGCACAGGATTTACTCCGATTGGGTGGCACGTGTCGGGCTCTGCATGCATTCACTAGATCTGAGGAGCTTTGGAAAGCACTTTTCATAGAGTACGTCTTCAAAATTTACACCTTGACTCACACCTATCTAATATCATGTAAGATCGCAACCAGAAAACTTCAACTGGCGTGGCACATGGCGGTCAACTGTTTTGTCACAACCGCGCTCTCAGGAGCCTGATGTGGATTGCAGCAACCTCTTCTCAGATGCTCTTCATCGACCATATTTCTGTGCTCATGTTTCCCTGGATCCCTATGTGACCAATATTCCAGCCCGCAACCAGATCCACCGGCTCACATCATTGACGTTCGAGGAGTTCACTGAATCGTTTACCAACAAACCCTTCATCATCTCCGAACCTACAAAACGTTGGCCTGTATTCGGATCTTGGTCGGTCAAGTCACTACTCAAACAATATTCTCAGGTCAAGTTTAGAGCTGAGGCTGTAGATTGGCCCTTTGATGTATATGTTGACTACATGAAGGATAACCATGACGAGAGTCCTCTATACCTCTTTGACCGCTCCTTCGCAGAGAAGATGAATATTCAAGTAGCTGACAGTGCTACTGCACATCTGTACGATGGCACTTCTCCAGATCTATCAGCCACACAAGACGGGCGCAAAGTGGCATACTGGGCACCGTCGTTCTTCGGACCTGATCTGTTCAGCGTTCTGGGATCTCAAAGACCTGATCACCGCTGGTTGATCATTGGACCGTCTCGCAGTGGGTCAACTTTCCACAAGGACCCCAACGCGACCTGCGCTTGGAACGCTGTTTTGACTGGGCGCAAATACTGGATCATGTTCCCATCCTCATCCTCCCTACCGCCGCCGCCAGGCGTCTTCGTATCAGCTGATCAGAGCGAGGTCACTTCTCCTTTGAGTATCGCCGAATGGTTCCTCGGATTTCACGCCGAGGCACGCCGCACTGAAGGATGTATTGAAGGCATCTGCGAGGCTGGTGAGTTGCTATATGTACCAGCTGGTTGGTATCATCTGGTCGTCAACCTAGAAGACTCGATTGCATTGACTCAGAACTTTGTTCCTCGTCAAAGACTCGCGTCGGTTTTGCACTTCCTCAGGGACAAATCTGATCAAGTCAGTGGTTTTTCAAAAGATGTGCAAAACCCCTATGAACTGTTTTTGCAAAAGCTCAAAGAGCAGGAGCCAGAGGCCCTAGAAGAGGCTCTGCCCAAGCTTGAAAAGATGAGCAAGGGCCCAAAAGGCAAGTGGGCAGAAATAACAAAGACCACCGAGGACGCAAGCACCGAGGGTGGCTTCTCCTTCGGCTTTGGTGGGGATGATGATGAGGAGGTACCATAGTCAATTTTAAGTCCAGCGATGCGTGCACTGATTCTCTTGTACCTTTTTCATGTTCGATCACCAGCCCATCTGCCGTCACATTTAAAAATCCTATTGGCAAGAGTGAGTTCAGTCTGGTCACCCGCTCTTGGAAGGCGCTAAGCATATTTTGATAGTTGTCATGGCTATGAAAGGGTGTCACTTGAGAACTTCGCCACGAGATTCTGTGAAGTGGATATAAGGGCATAAAGTTCGCACCAGAACCGAGCTTTCAATCTGGCAAGGGGCCTTACAAACCAGTGGGCAAAAGACACAGCGTTATTGATTCTGGCACGGTTTCCAAAGAGATCAAGGAGAGCACCAATTCCAATGACCATGTGTACCCGATTATCAAGAGTATCCTGCCGGTTTACAGTCAGGGAAGAGGGAGTTCGGTGACGGGTCAATCTCTCTGCAGCTACGCCTAAGTTACTCCCTCCCCCATCGCCCGATCTCTTTCACTCACAGCGTTGCCAGAACGGGCCAGTTGCTTGACGAAAAGATAGGTGACTTTGAAAGTTGGCTCGCAGGTATATAGATGTATAATCACGGCCAGAATCTTGCCGGGGTGCAGATCTGATGTATTCATCTATACAGGATAAGTTGTTCTGTGGGTTTAGAGCTGCTCAGTACTGCTCATCGGGACAGTCAAACGCTAGATGGCCATCCTTTTCGCATAGTGCGCACCACTTGTCTGTATCAGCCTCTGCTACATGTGCAGTTGGGGTCTCAGTGGGCTTCTCGGTGACATCGTTGTAGCTAGTGTTGCTCAGTGTCTTCCTCAGAGAAAGTGGTGCAGGAGCTTCTAGCTTGTCGTTGTATCTGTCTCTGCTGGAGGTCGAAACGTCCAAGCCTCGCATACGTCGCGACAGCTCATCCTCTGATTCGGCGTGCTCTGCATGCGCTTCGTGACTACCATTGGTTTGCTGGCCATCGTCTTCTCGTGAAGATCTGTATCTGGTAGGAGATCTAACAGCTTCGGGGGATCTTGTCAAGTGGTGGCGCGGCATCTCTTCTGCGGCAGCTTCGGTGTTCATGATGCTGTCTCTTTCTTGCTCAGCTGCCCGTCTCAATTGCTCGACAGCACGTTCCAGCTCCTCCTCTCTGTATGCTTTTCTGTCGATCAATCCTTGGAGTTCCGACTTTTCACGCTCAAGTTGCTGGACTGTTGCTTGCGTTTTCTTCAGCTCTTCGGGATCGGCAAATCGACCAGATGCTGGGCTCTGGCGTGCCATGGGACTTGACTCTGGACCAGAGCTGAGAGAGTGTATAATGGCTTTGAGACCTCTAATCTCATCATCCTTCAACTCAACGTCCTTGTCTCGAGATCCGGAGCCTTCTGCTTCTTTGGCTCCTTGAAGTGCTTTGGCAGCCTTCTCCCTTTCACGCCTCAGCTCGCTACGCCCTCTTTCGACTTCTCCTCTCAAGAACTCTACCTCCCCTCGAGCTTCTGCTTCTCCACGTCTTGCGTCTTCCAGGCCCTCCTCAAGTTCTGCAACAAGCTCTTCCAACCCCTTAAGTTGGCGAGCAACATTCTCGACATCTTCACGGCTGTGACCAAGCTCGCGCAACTCCTGAATTTCGGCAAGCAGGTCGGCAATCTTCGCCTCATACACACGCTCCGTCTCGGCAGAAGCAAGCTCTAGTGTATCTATTGTGCTGCGGAAGTCTGCACGATGGGCGTCAAACTCATCAATCAGCGATTGAATCTTGTCTTCCCTATCATGCACAGCTTGACGCAACTCAAAGACATCAGAAGTGTCCTCATCGTCACCAGGTATCAGCTCTTGGATTTCTTTCAGACTGGCTTCCATCTCTACCAGTGATCCGGCCTGTTCTTGCAGCTGTCTGTCTTTTTCCTCGAGCTGGGCGAGCAGCCTTTGTACCTCGCCATCTTGGTCGACAGTGACTTGACGGGACGGAGAGCGTCTAGCAATGGAAGCGGCAGAGCTGGTCGAAGGACGATTGCCAACGCGAGAGCCAGTGCGTGAATAGGGACGCGAAGGCGCAGCGGATCGGCTAGCAGCACGAGGGGTGGTTGACAGAGGTGGTGCGGGACTCGAGGTGAAGCGTGGAGGAACAGCGGACCTTTGGCTCATGGAGAAGTTACGAGCAGGGGTCGGGACCAGGTTGGGCTGTTTGCGGAAGGGAGATTCGGGGCGTGGTAGCGATGGTCGACGAGACTTGAGTTTAGATAGAGGGCTCGGAGGACGGGCACCAGGACCCATGGATTGCGAGAACTTGGGCATAGCAGCTGTCGGAGGGGTGTAGGAGTCGAGACGATATTGCGACGGTGTACTGGGAGTGCCAGGGTAGGCCGGACGCGAGCGCGCAGGCGATTGGCGCTTCTCTGCGCGGTGCACAGGCAAGAAGATACCAGCTCCAGGGATGTCCGTGTCGAAGTAGCGGATGCCGTCGACATCGCCGTCATTCTTTCCTCTGGCAGCAAACTCGCCGGCCAGCTCGACACCAATGAATTTGCCCTGCTTGCCCCTGACAGGCCCGACGAACTTGACTGTGCCGTACATGTCGCCTGGAACATTGACCATGTCGCCCAAGGCGACAGACGAGTCGGCCATTGTTGATGAGAGTCCAGGTGATGAAGTCGTGTTTCCTGTCAAGGCGTTGAGAGAAGCTTCACGGGCTTTGCGGTGAGCATCGTTGTTGTGCATGGGCGAGTTTGACGGCCGCACACGCTGCCGCGGTGTTGACATTGCTTTGCTGAGAATACCGGTTCCTGTTTATCTTGAAAGACGAGATCAGAGGATAATAAACCAATCTTTACCGCTGCCGCTACGAAATCAAAGACAAGATGCAAGACAAAAACAAAGACACGTCAGGCTCCATCATAACTCGATTACCCATGCAACCAACCACATGGCTCTTGCGACCTACCGACTTAGTTGCCCGCCAAAATGCTGCCCAATCATCCCAACCCATTACTTGCAAAAAGGTGCAACGACAGGTGAAGGACTTTGCACACTTCTTAGCAGCTCCGAGGGACGACCTGGTCTCATGCTAAGCTATTCTGTTCCTGTTGTTTACTTCCAAACATCTAACCGTATCAGCATGACTCGGCAACATGATGGCATCAATTTAGGACTTGCACCTTGATAACCAGCGCATGGCCTTTTCTTATTCGGCGTGTCCATGTCTCTGCCTAGGCATCCCGGGGAGCGGAGACATGACTGAAAAGTTCACAAGAACAAACCGTAAATCCCGGTCCTGAACAGAGACTTGGTCTAGAAAATGATTCGGTAACCTCGTCTTCATTCGCAAGACTAATCTAAGAGCTGGTCTTGTGTTTTGGAGGCAGGCTTCCACTGAAGCTCGGTCTGCGCTGGACGTTAAAGCTCATCCGTTCGGTATCAACTCCCGCATCAACCTGTGACTTAGTCGTACCGAGGTTGTTCGGTCCCCGAACCCCACGCTTTCATATACTCCTCTGGGAATGCATTCATCTACTACTGTCCTGTTCGCACGAGCCTTGGACTGAGAGTGTCAATTGTTCTTCTCACCTTATCAAGTTTCGTTCAATATGGCAGGTCCGATTCGGCAGCTCATAGACATCACGTCGCTCGAAAACTACTTGCACAAACATGTACCGGAGATCAAGACACCTCTTGACGTCAAACAGGTAATATTTCCAAGCCTCAAGGTGTTTCATATCATTGAATTAGAATCACAGTTTGGTTATGGCCAATCAAATCCCACCTATCTCTTGACGTCCTCTGATAAACAGCAATATGTGCTACGCAAAAAGCCCCCAGGAAAGCTGCTATCCAAAACCGCTCACAAAGTCGAACGCGAATACAGAATCTTGCATGCTCTTGAGACAACCGATGTCCCAGTCCCAAAGACATATTGCTTGTGTGAGGACGATACAGTCATTGGTACAGCTTTTTACATAATGGAATTTCTGGATGGCAGGATCATTGAGGATCCATGTCTACCGGATGTCAGCCCTGAGCACAGAAAGGAGATGTGGCGGTCTGCAGTAACGACACTGGCAAAGTTTCATCGTGTAGCTCCGGCTTCCGTGGATCTCGCATCCTATGGAAAGGCAGATGGTTTCTACGACCGCCAACTTGCGACATTCAATACCATCCAGGACGCTCAGGCAAAGGCTGTCGACATTGAGTCAAACGAGCCTGTGGGAAAGATTCCTCATTTCGATGACATGGTCGCCTTCTTCGGCAACAAAGCTACCCAGCCTCAGGATCGCAGTACCTTTGTTCACGGCGACTACAAAATCGATAACGTGGTCTTCCACAAGACAGAGCCAAAGGTTATAGGAATATTGGAGTAAGTCGAGAAAGCATCCGTTGTGAAGCGAGGCTGATGTTTCTAGCTGGGAAATGTCAACGATAGGGCACCCCCTTTCCGACCTCAGTAACTTACTCACCCCCTTCACCACTGCAGACTCCCCTGTCGCTAGATCGATCGGACGAGGAAGTGAAACCTTCCTCCCCGGTAACACGCCAGGTCTCCCGACCAAGCAACAGTGCATCGAGTGGTACCGGAAAGTGGCTGGATGGGACCCGCGACCAGACATGACCTGGGGCGAGGCGTTTGGAATATATCGTGGCAGCATAATCATGCAAGGGATCGCGGCGAGATATGCTCTCAGACAGGCAAGCAGTGCTCGCGCGCAAGAATACGCAGTACAGATGCGGCCCTTTGCCACAGTCGGGTGGGATCTGGTCCAACAATGCCAGAAGGAACGAGCAAAACAGGGTAGCAAGGCCAAGCTGTAATGCAAATCAAAGGGTTTGACCAGCGGGTTAGATGTTAGTTATCACGAGTCCCGTCATGAACCTCAATCTGTATACTGGGTCGTAAAATTCACACGCAAACATGATGATCGAACGGACCAGGCGGCCAAATACTCCTTCGGCCATGGTCAAGGATCATAGTTCGCTAGCACGACGCAAAGAGATCCACGGAGACAAGTCTTGTCCCAGTTTAGAGGCAGGGGCAGTAGATAACTCACGTATACCAAAGACAAGGTCGAGATAAGACGTGGGAGAGAAAGGGACAGAGAGTGATTTTCGATTCGTAGAATCAAGGCGTCGCTTTATGGAACGCTCTTGAGAAAGGTCATAATAAATCCCTAAGATGGATGCGACCTGCTTTCTCGGGTCTGTGGAAGTGTCTTGTCCATGTTCCTGACTGTCGGACGCATTTGATGTCGACTCATGCGACGGAGGGCTGCGATGTGATGGCGGACGGAGGTGAATGTCGAGTCACTGTCGGTGGCTGCGGTCGGGTATAAGAGGAATTCGCTCATCGTCGGTCGTGTTCGTCCATGCGTTCCAGGGCTTCTAGCATAACAACAGAGTTGCCACGGATGACCTAGACAGAATCAGCTTCGGCTGGGCGCATGATGGACAGGGTAGATGAGCGTACGACTTGGCCGATTCTGACCTTCTCGCCGTTGGCCTTCTCCTCGACAGCATCATCCAAGACGATGTTCAGGAAGACCTGTAATGAATTAGGAGACGGATGCGATGGTTGTCAGGGAACAGGAGCGTACATCGTAGCCGCGCAGGACGCCGATGACCTTGCGGCTGCCATTGAGCTGGATGAACAGACGGCGGTCGAGGTACTGAGTAGTGGTTAGTCACGGCGCATGGATCGGGGCAGCAATGGTCACCTTCTTCAACTCTGGCTGTGCTTGAGGCATGATTGCGATTGGGATGGCAGAAGATGATGTGCAGCTACTCGCGCGAGATGGGCGTCTGTTCAAGGAAAGTCGCAAGCCTTCAAGACTCAACTTGTGCACGGCCAACCGCCAACCGCCAACCGCCAACTGGAGAAAGTGAGCGACCCCCGCGCGTCATTATTCCCGAATTTCCCTTTCTACTCTGGGCACACACTCAGTTCACCTCAACTCAACTCAACCCTTGCTCGCTCTTAGCATGAAGAAGTCATTCGCTTCTCGTCGCGTGCCGCGGAAGATTGGCCAGGATGACCAAGATGCCCTATCCGATGTGTCAAGCAACAATGGTTAGTCTCTGCTCCTTCCCTCAATGTCTTTCGCAGCTCTAACGAAGCTCATCGTGGCAGCTGGCTGATGGCCCATGAACAGACTCTTCCGCTCCCACTTTTGTCAAACGTCCTGGTCCGAAAAGTCGCAAATCTTCTGCCCTGCGCCCTGCCTTCGCTTCTACCGACGACGACAACGACGACAATTCCACCCTGCTGACCCCCAAACGCTCAAACATCTCTCGCCTGGCCATCCAACGCAATGCCGAAAACCACTCCGACATATCCTTTCGTCCACGTCTCGAGTCCACATCCAACCGTCCAAGCTATAGCAGAGACTACCTTGACGAGCTGAAACAGAGTACGCCCGCCACTCCAAAGGACGTCGCATCCGTATCTACCACCGATACCGAGAATGCCGCCTCTGTTCGCAACAACCCCGTTGATGTGAAATCAAAATTTGGCTCCGACCTCTCAAGATATCAGCCTCCTACAGCTATACCCACAGCTGCGGAAATTCAAGAGAAGAAGACTCGTCGCGCACGCTTGGCCAAGGAAAACGATTTCATATCACTGGAAGATGACGGAGATGACGAAGACGACGACGACGCAGTCACACGGGACGAACAGGGACGTTTAATCCTCAAGCCCAAGGAGAAATACCCAGAGACCCGCCTTGTACACGACGACGAAGACATGCTGGAAGGATTCGATGATTTCACTACTGAAGGCAAGATGACATTTGGTCGCAAGGCACAGAAAGAGGAGGACCGAAAACGCAGAGCCGAAATGGCTTCTATGATTGCCGATGCAGAAGGTCAAAGTGTGGACGAAGATGAAGAGGATGAGAGCGAAGCTGAAAGGAACGCCGCTTTCGAGGTTGCACAAACCCGCCACGGTACCTATGCTGCACGCGAACAGGAACCCGACTCGACAAGACCTCAGACGCCGCCGAGGGTCGTCCCCCTTCCGACAATGGACAGCGTGATTGAGAGGCTTCGGAAGCGACTGGAAGAGATGGAGATGGTTCGCGCTAACAAGGCAAATGAGATGCAAAGTCTTGTAGAAGAGAAGTCAAGGATCGGGGAAGAAGAAATCAGAGTTCAAGCGGCTTTGAAAGAAACGGGCGAGAAATATCAAAAGTTGCGGCAGGACATGGGCTTGCGGGTTAAGGATGATGACAAACAGGTCGCCATGGCCGATGATGAGGTCCGCGAGCCTGTGAACGGCCTTCCGGAAGACAGCGAGGCTAGCGACGAGGGTGATGAGGACGATAACGAAGGGAGACCAGGCCTCGGAACGAGCGGTCTGGGTAGCGGAATGCGACGAGACATGTCCGATTGGGGTATGTAGTCTTGCCATGGTTGCTTCTTGCTTGATGATAAACTCAGAGTTGAGATGTCCTTTTATGACCAATCCTCCATAACGCCGAGCGCCTCGCTGTGTAATTTCATTGAACAATCATGTCGAGTCGTGTCCGGCTCATGAGTTGGCGTCGATTTCGGCCCATACGGATTCGATCTTTGCTCGCTTCTCCTTGGCCACTTCGCGATTCTGACGGGTACGTTCGAGGCGCTCGGCACGCAGGCACATGTTGACTTGATGCTTTGCCTTGGTACACATGCCCATGGATTTCCAGAGGAAGCCGCGCGCATGGCATTCTTCGAGCGCATTCATGACCTCCTCGCAGTCTGGTATCTGTTAGAAGAGCCGAAGCTAAAAGGTGCGTATGTCAGGCAACACACTCTTGTTATCTTTGGTATGGAGATGAGGATGCATGATGGCTGAGCGCGTGTCTTGCTACTCAATTGTTTCTCTGATGTGATTGATTCGAGTCTCGATGCGATTATTGTATAGACTCCAGAGGCAAATCAGCAGTCGAACAACACTAGCGTGTCTTGGCTTCCCCGAACGCCGCTCCATCAACCAGCTGCCTCTGTTGTGCTTCGATCAGCGTCAAGTTTTGAAGACTTATATTTGTCAAATGTCGCAACAAGTCTCTGCTAAGAAGCAGCAGGGTGGGTGACTGTGATTGATTCTCTTTTTCCATTGCTAACATTGATGTTCAGAGCTGCAGGCGCAGTACTCCGGTTACAAAGAAACCCTTCAAGCCATTGCACAGAAGATTGGCGATGTTGAGACTGAAGCCGAAGAGCACAAGTACGTGTGGCATGATCTTATCTGGTCTTCTTCTCTGATCTGGCAACTCTTTGAGAGCCGGCTCGACAGCACTCATAGCAGCAATCAACTGACTTTGGAAAAGGCTTGTGCTAGAGACACTCGAACCACTGCCCGGTGATCGCAAGTGCTTCCGTATGATTAACGGAGTCCTTGTGGAACGCACTGTGCAAGACGTGTTGCCGCAGCTCAAGACCAACGCAGATGGCCTCAAGAAGGTTCTCGAAGATCTGCTAAAACAGTACACTACAAAGCAAGAAGAACTTGAGAAGTGGAAGGTTTGTCAATCAAGCTGTACTAAACATTCATTACAGTCCACTAAAATCACCACAGCGTCAAAACAAGATCCAAGTCGTCACACAATGAGCCCGCTATCACAATCAAATGCACAGCTGCTCACACGGCGTGACATATCTGTCGGATCTTTTGCTTGTTCGCCTACCAAAGCAGCAACTGAGCTCAACAATGAAACTTCTCTCGGAGTCATGTTGTATGTAGCCGTATCACTCGAAGATCAGGTGTGATTACGAGGCTTGGTCTAGTTGACCCCTTGGCCAACGCGAGATCTAGCGCCTTACGGCAATGGTTGCAGGGCCAGGTACCACAAACTTGCTACTGGCTCGCTCGACGTCGTTGCTTGGAAGTTCCAGGCAGGGAACAGCTCGAAGGGCACTGATGCTGTTTCTCCGGTTCAGTCAATCATTCCTGCTCTGTATCTTGGACGATACTAGCAATCAAAATGTTCGCAATCTAAACGAAAGTCCATATCGCCAAGCATGGCTATCCTAAGCGGGGATAAGTCATGATTGCAAGCCCCCATCTGTCAGGCTCAATTGCATAGTGACTTGTGACAACACTTTTGATTGATACATACGGGCAAACAAGGCTTCTCAATATAGTGGCGCGCGCGCTTCGGAGAGATCAATACATGCCTAATTGTCCGATCCGGCATGATGCCTTGTAGTTGGAAGTAAAGTCGGCTGAGAGGCTCTGTTGTAGCAACAGAAGTTGGAATATTCAAGCAGGGGCCACCTTCTCCAACCCCCACCATCGCCTTTCATGGAACGCGAACCAGTTCATTTCTCTTTCATCTACGAGCCTATCACATCCTCCGCTTGTCACGATTTAAATAGACATCGGATCTACGCGCCAGACATCAGCAAGCGAACCCATAAGGTCTGGTGTTCTATTGCTCGTCCCGCTCCGTCGTCCGACTTCAACTCCAAGTAACGTCACGTTGCGATCCTGTGTGCATCCAGCCGACATCTCCAGGACTTCCTCGGTCCATTGGGCTTCAAGGCACTTTGTTGAGTTCCAAGCATCTACATTCACGTACCCACGCATCACCCGAGGGGTAATCGCAGCCGCCGCCCTCTGAAAGTGTGAGTTTATCCAATATGTCCCGCAACTGTCGCGATCCGGCCGCCAGCGGTATTCGATCAAAACACGTGAAAGCGGGCCACTCCCTGCTATCAAAAATGTGCGACTAATACCTCCCTCAGACTTTACCTTGTTGGCATCTGACTGGCTACGGAGGATTCTTGTAAAGTGGCACCGATTGCTCTGTGACACCAAGTTGTTGTTCAGTGCCTTGCATCAACACCCGGTTCCCGGCTTTCGTAACACAACGCGAAGCATAGCGTCTTGGGCTGCAGACATCTTGGATCCAACAAACCGTGACGTATCGCGACAGCGAATCAATTTGCCAGCGCAACAGGCGTCAGAGTGAACACGTGTGGGGCCCTTTCTGCAAGTCGCCGAATACAATATGTCACAAAGCCCTCGAACGACGGATGTCGAAGGCCAGCCGGCATCAAATCCAGCAGTATTGCAAGCAGACGCAAACCAGCCGTCGCCTGACGAGCATGAACAGCAAGACATGAGCAGAGGCCCTGATGATCCTGGTGATCACGGTATGGGTGGTTATGACTTTGAGGTCAAGGAGCAAGATCGGTGGTTACCCATTGCAAACGGTATGTTTTGAATGTTTTCCTTTAATTCTGGTCGGACAGGGTGCAACCGACAAGGGAGCTTGCTGGGTCTGTACTCCCTTTGCACCACCACCTGTACATTGACCAATGCCGTCGACGGTGCTGCCCTTCCCATCCCCCATATACAGCCCAATCGCGCGTTTCGACATTTTGACCGTCGAATCAGAGCTGCTTCTGCCAGCCCAGATCTGCAGCTTTGACTTTTGACAGCGCGCGGATTGCCGAACAGTCATGTCTTCTGCATCCCGACTACCGACTCGATCACAGCCACTGCGTCCCCGGAACACTAAGAACGATGTTGCTTCCGATGCTAACATACGCAATTTTGCACCAGTCGCCCGAATTATGAAGGGTGCACTTCCAGACAATGCCAAAATCGCCAAAGAAGCCAAGGAATGTATGCAAGAATGCGTCAGCGAGTTCATCTCCTTCATCACTAGCGAAGGTACGTTCATTGCTCTACAAGAGTACTCCTCTATCTGAGATGGTGGACAGCCAGCTAACATTTTACAGCCTCCGAGAAGTGCCAGCAAGAGAAGCGTAAGACAGTCAACGGAGAAGACATCCTCTTCGCCATGACCTCTTTAGGCTTCGAAAACTATGCCGAGGCCCTCAAGATCTATCTGGCTAGGTATCGCGAGGTAGGTTCTTCCTTCTGTCATAAATTTGTATCCTTCCTCAGCAACTGACACATGATGACATGATGACAGACGCTTGTCGCCAGAGGCGAACACCAGAGACCGATGACCAGCGGAGGCAACGCCCTCAGTTCCGCTGGCGGAGCCCAAGCAACATCACCCTACGACGGCAGCAATCACGGAGGCGCTGTCCTGGGCAACCCCATGGAGCCGACTGAGAGTTCTAGCAACGACTATGCTTATGGAGTCGGACAAGGAGCCGCAGGAGATTACTAAATGGTTATTGCAAATGCCGATACGTCAACGGCGGTCGGAGAGGAAATGATTTCTTCTGATACCCAGGGGCTTGCAAGTGCTGCAAGTATGTGGACGGCGTCAGGAGTTGTGGTATTTCGATGGGTGTTCCTTTCTTTACATTGAGAAGGGTCCGCGAGGTGCGTGCATGTTGTATTGCTGGTTGCCGGCTGGTCGTGGGACAAGGACAATTCTTTAATCCAACGGATAGGTAGCGTGGCTACCGCAGTCTAATCGTCTCACTCAATCAAACATCACGTACTCTTCAATTGGTCTCCCTTCCTTGTATCAGTGACGCACCCAAAATCGGCATACATCTACATCGATTCTCGACCCGCAACGTTGACATCAACTCTTCTCTACCTCGATAATCGTGCTCAGGTCTCATCACCACAACGATGACTGAGCATCCCATAGCCCCTGCATACCCACAATCTCTACAACTCCAGACCTTCCTGTCGCCCACAATATCAATATTTGCCAAGACGCTACCCTGACCCGCGCAACAAAGGCTCAAAAGCGACCGGACTATCTCAACAGCCAGTAGATCAGCTGATGGTACTCTCAAGAGTTGGACATTATGTCAAGAATAAGCGAGCATGAGAAAGAGGATCACAGTGATCATGTACACGATCCCAGGGAACAAAATCATAGCCAACCTCGACGAAGCACGAGCGAACGGCTGGGTCACCTGCCAGACAGCCGAGCTAGCCTTTTCGAGCCAGATGCCATGCAACGAGAGGCACACAAAGCAGCGAACGAGAAGGGCAAGAGTGTTCTCGATTCGTCGAAATAACAATTTCGCTTCGAGATTAACCCGAGCCACACATGGTCCCTACTACCCTTGGACATGGCAAGGGTTTTGAGGCTCCCGAAGACTTGCATTGTTGTAGTAGGATGGCAAGGAATCTTCAAATATGTCAAAAGAGCATAACTTCATAATTTCATTCTTTTCCTTGGAAGGGATGGACGGCTACTATTATTCCTCCCTTCGTAGGATACGGACCTTTGTGTCTTCAGCACTGCTACTCAGGAAACCTACTCCACTATCGGCCTCAGACCCAGGTCCGCCCTCTTGCATTCGTTTCGCACACTCCTTGTCGTAGCTGCTTGGGTCAATACCGAGGATACCGCCAACGTTATTGCGGTCACCGGGGACACTAAACTCGCGGAACGCATAACGCCATTCGTTCAAAAACTGGCGGACTGCTTTGCCGACTTTGTCTTTGCCATTTTTGGAGTGGTGACCGGTGCCGCAGATCGCATAGATTGGTCTGCTGGATGAGCTATGGTCGAGCAGGCAGGAGGTCAGGTATTGTACTGCTTCTTCGGGATGTAGACCTGTGGTTGAAATCAGCAAGAGTTCAGTGATAGGGCAACACGAGACCGGGGCTTACCATGCAAGTCAACAAACAGTTCCTTGCCGTCGCCAGAGTTCTTATTACGCTCCTCATATAAGCATCGAGCAGCCTCGCGGTGGGCCTCCTTCATGGCCAGGTTCTCGTTATGACCTCTGAGACTGAGAGCTTTGGCGCCGCGAGCATCGTTTCTGTTCCATGCTTGAGCTGCACTTTGTAGGAATTTGTTCCTTAGGCCTCCGTGCTTGAAGGCCTCGGCACGTGCTTTGAGATATGCCTTGTTTGCGTAGTCTCCGGTTTCCAGCCAAGGGATGTGCTCAGGCGCTGCTATCGCCATCGCGGCTGTGCTGTTTTCACGAGAGCCGGTGCTTGACTTTGTGGGCCGCAATCCTCGCCGGGATTGAACCTGGGGTGAAGGAGATGGAGTCATGCGTACTACGTCCGCCAATGACGATGGGGTAGGGACTGGGCTCTCCTTGTTAGCAGCATGGCCATGGCCTCTCTTCCCGTGACGACGAGATGACCGTGAGGCGGCGGCAGAACCCAAGGTAGGGAAGGCTTCGTCGTCGTTCACAGCCAAGGCCGAAGGAGTTGCAGTACGGGACTGATGGCGGCTCGTGGGTCGCGACGAAGAGCGGACGCTTGCATTGCTTGATGGGACAAACATGGCGAATGGATTCAGTGTAGAGACAGCAGAGGGCTGTGATTGGAGAGAATTAAGCAGAGAAGGGTCATAAGATTGGTCATACGGGTTTGAGTTGGTAGGCTGCAGAGCAGGGAAGGAATCGTAGTCTTGCAGCTGGAAGTTTGGCTGGAGAGCCTGCGTGGGTGGTGTAGCGTTCTCATCCATGGTCAATCGAGTCATCAAAGCAGAAGGGTCGTGAGAGAAGATGCAGGAGTCGCCAGCGAGACAAGTTCCTGCTAGCCAGTACCTAGAAGAGTGTTAAGAGAGGAACTGGGAGAGATTCACGGCGGGACACGGTAAACATACTTGCAGAGATGGTTACTAAGATCATGGCTGAATCGACAGTCAGCCCTTGCACAGTGTCCTGAAGAAAGCCAGTATTTGCACACGATGCCGCTCTTGGCCTGTGTAGAGGGGGTGAGGGGCCTCGAGGTAGGACTCATTGACTTTCCAACGAGGTATGTCCTGCTCTGAGCCTCTGTTGCGCTCAGAGCTTGCGGGTCGGTCAAAGCCATGATGGTCTGGCTGAAGTCGTAGCCGTTCAGCTGGAGGACATGTTCAAGCTCTTCATCAGACTTGTCGTCACGCAAGACGGAACGCAGCATATCATATGTCGACATCTCGACCATGGAAGGCTGAACCCACTCGGACGAATAGGAGTCGCCAAACGAAGCAGTGCTGCTGGCATCGTCGTTGACTAGCCAGTCAACATTGTCGCTCCCGTAGTCCCCATATTGCTCTGTTGCTGAAGTGGGCTCGCTGAACTGGTAGGCACTCAGGCTGGGACTGTGGGGAATCTGGGGAGTCGCAAAGGCTAGGCGCGGAGAGGGGCGTGGAGAGGAAAAGGGCGAGGCGGTCGAGGACTTTGCGCGGTTGAACTGAGGAGGAGCAGGGCCAAAGCCAGGCGGAGGATGAATGGTGGCGCTCTGGGATCGCGGCGAGTTTGTGGCAGAGACAGAGCGGGCTTGCCATGGAGCGGGCGATGCACGGCGGATCACAGTGGCGCGTAAGGGCGGCGGCGAGGTCGAGCCCTCGGTATGGTCGCGATGGCGCCACAGCACACCCAAGACGGCATCCTCGAGAGCCTTGCCCGTCAGGCGGGCCTCTTGGCGTAGGACATGCTCGACGCGGTCGGCCTTTTCGTCATCGGGTACGGTGGGGTCCTGCAGCACAGGCAGGCATATCTCGTATACCGTGTCCGACACCATGGTCGTGTTATGCGTGGTGCATCGGGGATGGTGCGAAGAGTTGAAGAGGGTCACGACCGAGAGCGGGCACGGCCAAGGCGAGAGCGAGCTTCGGGTCCGGAGAGGTAGCCCGGCTGACGTATTGCTATTGGTCCGTTCGTCAACCCCCGTAACCCTGTCGCTGCCGCTGCCTCCACATTCGTGATTCGTGAACGTCTTGCATGTGAAGCTCGGTCGGAAGCTTGATCTTTTGATCGTCGTGGCCTTCCTGAAGTCACTTGCAACTACACTTGTCTTCACTCGCAATGGCGTCCGCCATCTCTAGTCACATTCTCAACCCGGCAAGCGCGCCTGTCCCCGACTTGTCCTTCCTGCCGTATCTCAAGAGCGCATTCCCTCCCTTCGGCTTCCCGAACAAACACAACCGTCCGACATGCTCTGCCTACAAGAACGGCCATTGTCCGCTTGGTCCAGCTTGTCCTGACCGCCACTATACTCCGCCAAACGAGCGCTCTGGAATTGGTCATCTCATTTGCAAACATTACCAACGCGGCCTCTGCAAGAAAGGCGACCAGTGCGAGTTTGCCCACACCTTCGACTTGCGCGGTGAGAGAGAGTGCAAAGAGTTCAGCCGCTTTGGCCTCTGCCCTCAGGGTGACGAATGTGCGTCAAGATCAATTTCTCCTTGGTTCCTACTTGACTGACCGCGACAAAGGCACCTACCTCCATATAGCTCCTACTTCTCCTCTACGCATTGCGCCGTGCCCTCACTTTGCCCGTGGCTTTTGTCCTTTGGGTCCCTATTGTAGTCTACGACACATCAAACACGCCGCCATCTGCCGTTTCTATCTTGCTGGCTTCTGTCCCAACGGTCGCGCCGGCCCGCCTGACAGAGACAACGTCGTATCGTGCGAGCATGGTGCCCACCCTAAATGGATTGATGGAGACAACCTGAAAAAGCCGGAGCCTCGTCGCGTCAAGCCTGAAGAAGAGCTTCGCAGAGAGCAAGAAGAGCGCGAGGAAGAATTCTTCGCCGAGGAGGAAAAGCGTCGCGAACGCTTTGAACGTGGAGAGAGTGGCGGTGGCCGCGGCTGGGGGAAACGTAGAGGCAGAGGAAGGGGTGGTTGGAGAGGACGAGGTGGTTGATCAGCACCCTGACACCATGCGCAATACTACAACATGGCACTGCACCTGCTCGACAGCCCAAAGATGGTCGGCGACCTTGATCGCTACCAGAGGCCGCCTTTCTCACCAAGGTGCACTCCAGCACACGGCTGCTAGCGCCTTTCGGATGTTCGAAGTCCAATCGCGACACATCAGGACTATTCATGGCAAAAGAGCAGAAACTCGTCAGTCTGCCTCCGACAGTGTATCAACCGAGCTACTTCAAGCACTATATCCTCTGCTTAAAGTGTAGCATATTTTGGGGTGTATAGAACAAAGCGATGACATTCGCAAGAAGGCTACATAAGCCTATCAGAGCAGTGTGCATCGATAGAACAACAGTATCACTGAGAACGAGATTATGATTAATGTTTTCATCAATCTCACCACTGCTCCTTTGCATTTTCTAATGATTCGAAGATTTTGTTTTCCATCAAAGTCATGAGTTGTCAACAGCTGAGTCGACTTTCTTGAAACCGTACCAAACCACAAACATCGTTATTTTGACCTTCTGATAAACCTACGAAACAATCCGACCATGCTCAAAGTTGCCGACATCTTGTCTGATCTGACCTCTCTCCGCGTCGGTGTATGTTGGCCACACGCGGAAATGGTGATTATACGGCAGCTGACACAGGCTCGCTTTACAGGACCCTGTTGCGGCAATGGACCTCGTCTTGGCTCGATCGCCCGTTACACCTGCGGGCATATCAACTCAACAGCTGAAAAGGGCGCAGAACACGACCGACTCTGATGTTGATCTTGCTCGCGCCCAGGACTTGCTCGACCTCCATGCCAACGTCAAGCTCGCTCATCGCGGTGGTCTTGATCGATCTCTGCTCCAAGCCCGTCAACAGGTGAATACGGCCTTGAGAAATGTCTAGAGTGTTTCCATCGCTCGCTGGCCAGGTGTCTCTCTTCAGCTCTATAATCTTGTAATGTCAAGCATGCCTGCGGTGGGATCTTGATACATCTCAGCAATAATCCTGTCTGAACGATCAAACAACAACACGGTCACATTGTGGTTGCATCTCTCAGGGGATATCATCGATTAGGATTGTTATGGTAGGGTATATCAATATCTTGAAATCACAGCACTTGTAACGTTGCTTGCTTGTTTTCCCAGAAAAAAGCGTAGGATGTGTGCACCACCGAGCTTGGTAACGAAGAACTTCCTGACTTTGTCTCTCCAGTGTCTTGGTTCCTGGGTATCATCCACAGGGTTAAGGACCACAACGTGGGTGTCACGTCTGACGATCACGTCTGGAGGTGCCGACCGCGTGCTCATCTGCGATGGCCTGGCTTGTATCTCATGTGCCTCGTTTGTCCCTGGCTGTGCTATCTCAGGGGCTGATCTTGTTGAGATGAGGACGGGGACCCTGTCAGTGCTTCTCAATGGCTCGTAAGTAGCCGTATCACTGCGTTGAATGGTCGGAGCCGGGAATGTCTGTGTGACCAGTAGCGGTACAACAGGAGCAGGTGTCGCACTTGAGGAGGAGGTAACGACGACGACAGGCGATGCAGGAGGTGGAGAGTCTTGCCTGACCGCCTCAATAACGACTGTGGGAGGAGCATCAGGGGAGGGAGGAGCTGATGTCTCTTTGGCTGCTCCAACGACCGTGGTCGGTGCAGGTGGCACTTCGGGGATTGGGGTTTCCTTCTTAGTCGTCTCGATGATCGTCGTAGTGGGTGAAGGCGGAGCTTGAACGGCGGATACCTGAGCGGAGATAGGCTCCACTTGCTGGATGATTGGAGTCGGTGGAATGACAGGAGAAGCCGGAGGTGGAATGACGGGAGAAGTCGGCGGTGGAACAGGCTCAGGAGCAACAACGACAAGTGGAGGTGCAGGAGGTGGCGATGGGGGTTTAGAATCAGAAGCGGGTGGTGTCACAGCCTTTTCGAGTGTTGGTTCTGCTGCCGGGACCGCAACGACAGAGCCCTCATGACTGGTGACGACAATCTCTGTTGCAGGGTCAACGACTGCGAGGCTATCGTGCAATTGGCACTTGGTTCTTACGCTCTGCTGGAGGGGGAGATGATGGCTTGGGGGAGTCTGGTGATGGAGGTAGAGGATCAATCGAGACCTTGGGCATTGGCTCAGGAGGGTTGTCCATTACGATGATGGTGTTGATAACGTTTCGGCAACAGAAAACAAACGAAAGGCTGGACAAAGAAGAGTAAAATGATGGCGTAAAGAAGCCGACCTGATGATGATAGTGTGGTTGTAAAGATGAAGGACGAGACACAAGTAAGATTGGGTCAGTCGAGGAATCTGGCAGCAGTTGCTGTCTGCAGCACTTTCCATCCGGCAGACATGACGAAGCTGTTGGTCACTCTCGTCACTCTCATTGTCCGCCGAAGATGGAAGCAGCTGTGCACTTGGCGACTTCCATGCTTGCATAAATCTGGCCAGGTGTGGCCCTCGGTCAATTGCCAGAAACATATCGAACCAGACGGAGAAGGTCTGCTTCGGATTCGTATGTAGTCGCGACGATGTGTCCGGACTGAATTCACTTGGAGGAATACGGTTTGATGAGTGCAACATGCAGTTGCTTCTATCATGCTTAAGACTGCGTACAGTTAAGAGATTTAGACGATCAACGTTCAATCCAAGGACGAATTCGATGCGAAAAGTTTCTTGCTCTCATAGCAAATCAAGTGCACACTGCGTGAGAAGCTGATTCATCACTTACTTGTACTCACAACGGATCTTAAATTGGTTTGCGGATCCTAACTTCAGATGCCATCTGTCCACATTTTCAAGCTGACTGGTATGGAAGCCTTGAGAGAAGTGGAAGGAGAAGTGAGCAAACAGCGAGGGAGCTTGCGGTCTGTGCGTCGCTTCAGACAAACTCTCCCGTCGCTGTCAACAAGATCTCCATTTAATTGCTTCAATCATCGCCATCCAGTGCCAATCATTCAACTCACCATTCTGTCAGCTCCGATTTAGCACAACCCCGGCCACGGCACAATGAATCGTATCACCACGAATGTGGATCAGAAACTGCTGCGCACCACAAAATTTCCACCAGAGTTCAACCAAAAAGTCGACACAACCAAGATCAACATCCCGGTCATCAAAAAGTAAGTACATGGGGCTGAGGCCGTCGTCTGATTGGACCTTGCGCCTTTTCTGCTTCAATGGTTTCACGTGCTGATGGAGTTCGTAGCTGGGCCGCGGGTGAGGTGTCAAGAATCCTAGGCTACGATGATGATGTCGTTATCAATCTCCTTTTCGATCTTTTGGAAGGCTCCAAGAATGTAAGGTTACTGTATTTTACAGACATCAGAACACTGGACTAATATCAACAGCCCGATATCAAATCGCTGCAAATCCAACTAACAGGATTTCTCGAGAAAGACGCAGCTCTCTTCTGCAAAGAACTCTGGAATCTTTGTTTGAGTGCTCAGAAGAGTGATACAGGAATACCACAACAGCTCGTTGAGGCGAAGAAGTTGGAGCTTATTCAAGAAAAGGTAAGATTATCAAAATCCAGCACTGCAGTGTTCTAACTATGGACTAGGTCGAACAAGAAAGAGCTATCGAAGCTGCGCGACAGCGTAGAGATGATGAGAGAGCTCGCGAGAGAGACGTGGAGAGTATTCGTAACCGCGACCGCGACCGCAGAGATCGGGGTGGTCGGGGACGAGGCCGCGGTGGAGGCCGCGATCTTGATCGTCGACCTCCCAGGGACTATTCCAGGTCGCAGTCACCACCTTCCAGACAATCTCATGGCTCTGGGGATTTTCGTCGTAACAGACCTTCGGCTAGAGAAACGGATTCGTACGTGCCAGCAGGAGATGCCAGTGGCCGTAGGGGTGAGAGACGCCAGCGATCGCCTTCTATCGCACGTCGTAGTCCTGGCTCATCGTCGCCTCGCCGTGCATCTCCGCCCAGATCACGAAGGACGGTACGACGCAACACCTCAAGCGAGCGCAGTCGCAGTCGTTCCACAGAACATCGGCATTCGAAGAGGCCGGCCGATTCGCAACGAGGAGAGCGCCGGCGCCGAGATGTATCGCCCTATTCACGAAGACGTTCACCGCCTCCAAAGCGTAGAAGAGGCTCGAGTTCTTCCCCCAGACCGAGGCGTCATCGATCTCGTACACCTTCTAGATCTCGCATGAGTCGCAACGCCAGGAACGGCAACGAGAGCGTGTCTCCACCGCATCGTCGACGTTCCCCTTCATTCTCCGAAGATATGCAGGACAGACGTGCTAATGTTGTAAAGGACCGACATTCGGGCACGACTCGCGGATCTCGTCGCAGTCAGAGCAGACAGCGTTCTCGAAGCCGTTCTCGCGATGCTCGTAGACGTTCGACATCTTTGAGTAAGCCACATGAGGGGAGACGGTACACACCCGAAGCCAACGAGACCACGACAAAGATGAATGACGAGAATCAAGGAAACAGCAGCGCTGGAGCAGCAGAGGAGGTGGGTATTACTTCTTAAATGTCATGAGACCGATTCGATTCGAGCACATGATTCTTCTTACTCTGCGCTCATAGGTTACAAGTGGGATTGAGTGTATCAATAGTTGTTATACCATATGTTTATGATGACCATCTCGCCGCGACATGCAGCTCTGCTCGTTTCGCACCAGGATAGATGCTAATGATGGCAGACCAAGCACAGGTTATTGAGCCCTTCGGCAGCCCTCGCACTACACGGCGATAAGAGGCCCACGGCAAGTGAGCTAAGAGAAAGACTCCTCAAGAACAAGATTATTGCCATGCGCAAGATAGGCAAAGGGGGGTAGTCGACTATGTCGAGAGTAGAGCCTCAGAGTTCAAAGTTGAGAGTGAGAGTGAGAGTGAGAGTGAGAGTGAAGAAGTGAGGTGAAAGTGATCCAAGGCATTGAACCGGAGAAATGTGGGGTCGGATCGGCGCGCGACACGGACACAGCGCGGGCGGGCGACACCAACACGGATATATTCTCTAAACCATTCGTTCACAGACCATTGCTTCATCTGATCAATTTCGCTGCCTGCGCAACACAATGGCTGATAATG
>ERZ794946.109-NODE-109-length-44150-cov-103.583445_pt1 | contig 44150 bp, 24 predicted proteins | sample MGYA00433072_ERZ794946 | MGnify/ENA primary metagenome ERZ794946 (study PRJEB30137, sample SAMN04331413) | food metagenome | isolation source: Y3 must sample point D1 replicate A | place: Australia: South Australia | collected 2014 ...
TAATAATAATAATAATGATACAAGTTTGTACCGCTACAGGTCATACGGATATTAGCTAATGATTTTAATCATTCTGTTCTATTAAACTTTTTTTTTTTTCAATTTTGCCCTTGGTGCAATGTTTTTACGTTTACCCCAGAAGAATACCAAAAAGTTTAGACGCTCTTAGGTAAACATGACGATTAATGACCCTTTTTTTTTCCTCTATTGTACAAGTTTTCAACAGGCTTTAGGCTCTACTTCTATTAATGATTATAATATAATGCATTACCTTTCAGAAAAATCTTCGGTAATCTCATGTTATGTATACGCATGCGATCGTGGAGCCAAATTACACCGACATTTTATTTTTTTTTTTTTACTTAATAATTAATCAATCAATCAGTGGCTTTAAAAGTCTCATCTTTGTTTTTTGCCAGTACCAAGTATGTCGCACTTGGAAGAAATATTATATTTATAAATATTTACATATCTATACATCAACGAGCTCAAAAACAACAGAACATAATCCTTATCTTACGCCATGTCATATAATAATTTACACATAAGTCTTTTGCCCCCTCCTAAGCTATTCGTCGTCTTCTTCATCATCGTCACTTTCAGCGGTTTCTAACCACGTAATGAATGGCTTAGCAGCCCTACGAACCTTTTTGGATACCTCCTTAGGTACAAATTTCTTGGATGATTTGGTACCAAATCTCATGATTTCTTCTTCCGAGATGATATCATTATTGTATAGTTGTACCAAAATTTTTGGTAATAGTGGGATTAGATCCTTATGTTCTAAACCTAAAAATCTTTCAATACCACCCATAAAGTTCTTTTCGTATTCTGGAGTGACTAAAATTTTAGTGAAAAATGCATTATGTTCAGCGATTTCGTTTACGATATCCTCATCGAATAGACATTGCGCCAAGACACAACCAATTTTTGGATCATTCAAGACGTCTAGTTCTGCAGCCTTCTTATAAAGCTCCACATCTGATGGTAAGTTCTCCTTATCTTCACCAGCCTGCTCCAAAATCCATTCACCATATTCATCCAGTTGAGTGAGCTCAGAGTTCACTTCTAGTTCCTTGGCACGAGCTCTAATGGCTTCTTCAGACATATCAACCGCCCATTCGTCATCTTTGACCTCGATATCTTCTAAGGTAGAGGCAGCCGCCTTGATTTGACGAGATAATTCATCTTCGTCTTCGTCATGATGTTGTGGAGTGGATGAGCCGGTGCCATCTGAAGGTGCATTCTGAGACTTACCTTGAGCAATATCACTAATGGACAACCCACCACCACGAACATTGGCCGAAGCGGTAGCTGCTTTCTTCTTCTTCTTGGAACCAGAAACGGAGTCAGGTGGGTTTTTCAAAATGAAGGATGATAGTTTATGTCTCAAGTCCATTGGAGTTCTCTTACCACAGGCTTTACAGTCTCGAACCAAATCATTATCTTTGGTAATGATGATCTCCGTTTCTGGATTTTTACAGCTTCCACAGAGAACAAACTTGTTAATAAAGCCATCCAATACGTCTTGCAATTTGGCAGGTTCGTGAACACCATTAACTAAATAACGATCTTTGTCAACAGAGATGGAAGTTTGAGCACCTAATTCGAAACCAAAATACTTGACAATATATGGAGCAGGTCTATTTAGCGCGTGAGAGATGTCAGCGACGTTCAAAACGGCAGTCTTGATACCGTTACCTCTACCTTCCACCTTGGCTTGGATGGGAGGCATTTTGTAACGGTAAAATGGATCATGATTATCTCTACAAATATTAATAGACATCTTGTACCAGTGAACGTGTGTTTATGCAAATAATAGGAGTTTTTTTTTTTTTGGAAAAAAAAGAAGAACACACGAGATACTCTTTAATATAGTGGTGTCTTTGTAAGTCAGCAAAGTGGGAAGGAGGGGTAGGCGTTTGCCACTAATTAAATGCTAAAAGTTCATCTATTTTCTTTTTTTTTTTTCGTTCATACTTCGCGATGAAAATTTTTCACTATTTACAGAACGGGTAAGAGCATGATTTTAAGATCATTTCTTGTATGATGTATCCGGAGCTTATGTATATGTGACGTGTATGTATTTGTACGTATTGTTTTGTATATTTGATTGTTAGAACTGAATTATTTCACATTGTCTTTTGATCATCGGCGTGTTCTGTGCTACCCAATTACTATCTCTCAAGGCAGCTTTTGGGTCGTGAGATTGGGATAGCCGGTGCTTAGCAAGTACATCCTGATATTTACCTTCAAATTCCTTGGATTCTCTGATCACTACGTTTTCGTCAAACTCCACGTAAATCCTGGTGTCGTAGACCCTCACCAGAACATCGTCCACCCTTAAAAAGAACCGGCTCAGCAGCAGTAACCTTTCGTTCATAACTCTTATTTTGACGTTAAGGATTGATATGCCATTGTCTGCCAATTCGTCTTCGAAAAGAATCATGTCGTCATAGAATAGGATTTTATCGTGTACGGCCAGTTTGTCAAGGGGCAGCTTTTGATCGTTATCCAGTCGGAATTTCGACTCAGGTGAGCTCTCTGTGCCCTTATACCGCGTAGTGTAGGTCCAGTCGTACTTGTGTATGATATTTAAGGAATCGTCGTTCACATCGTTAGTGAACCGTTGCGCACCATTAGTTGAATTTTGTCTTTTTTTAGAATTTATCCAGTCGTTTGAGTACGCAACACGAATACCTGAATCCTGGAGTTGAACCTCCTTTAAAGCATCCAGGGCATTGAACTCTATGGACCAATGCTGTTTTGAGTTTTCGATCCTGATGTAGTTGTTACCAAAAATCATCTCTGGCAAAGTCAAACCTTTGAGTTTTTCGTTTTCCCAGATGTCTAATTCCTGCGAGTTCAAAATGGGCTTCTTTCTGGAGGAGATGGTCCAGTCGTTGATGGAGATGGAGGGGTTGTCCTCCAAGGGTAACGTGGCCCTTGGAGATGGAATGATAACAGACCCACAGTGGAGACACTGCGGATTGTTTGGGTTATTGCAAATATGTCGAGGTGGTGTTGCTGGGGCTGCAGTTGGTTGCACAGAGGGTGTAGTGATGCCGCTAGTTGGCATGGGCATTCTTCGAGCGCGCACCGTTTGAGCGTGCATTTCTCTAGCAGCATTTATTTGAATAGTGTTTATCCCTGATGATCTGAGCGGTGGAGTGTTTCTTTTGGACATTTTTTCTGGGGAGCTGTTGTGTCTAAAGCTGCCCTTAGGTCATGTATATGGGGTGCGTAAGTATGGTGATGCATTTTGTTATTATATATTACAAGATGGAAGAGAAAGGTTAACCACCGGGTAAACGAAGCGGGAAAAGGAACCAAAAATAAAGGACAAAAGGCTTTATCATTAAACAATAAACGTGGGTGATGAAGACAAGAAGACGGGAAGGCTGGTGATTTGTAAAGAGGAAAGTCTGGACAGATTGTGCAAGGAACGAAGGGATGAAACAGATAGTCAAAAGAAGCCATGCCATCAGAATAGTTGCAGCATTAGGAATCATAGGCCTGTGGATGTTTTTCTCGTCTAATGAACTATCCATCGCTACGCCGGGCCTAATCAAGGCGAAGTCTGGTATAGATGAAGTGCAAGGGGCGGCTGCTGAGAAGAACGACGCTCGGTTGAAAGAGATCGAGAAGCAAACCATTATGCCATTGATGGGCGATGACAAGGTGAAGAAGGAAGTGGGCAGGGCGTCGTGGAAGTACTTCCATACCCTGCTGGCCCGTTTTCCGGACGAGCCTACTCCTGAAGAAAGAGAGAAACTGCACACGTTTATTGGGTTGTATGCAGAACTCTATCCATGCGGGGAATGTTCATATCACTTTGTAAAGTTGATTGAGAAGTATCCCGTACAGACATCTAGCAGGACGGCTGCCGCAATGTGGGGATGCCACATTCACAACAAGGTGAACGAATACCTAAAGAAAGACATATATGACTGTGCTACCATCCTGGAGGACTACGATTGTGGATGTAGTGACAGCGACGGTAAACGCGTGTCTCTCGAGAAGGAGGCTAAACAGCACGGTTGAACAAAGAAAGATTACATTAATCAATTATAGTAATAGTAAATTTTTTATTATTTTATATTTTAAATTTTTTTACTTTCTCAGTATTTATATTACATAAATATGTATATATCAAAAAGTTTCTGTCGTAGAAGAGACCCGATCCGAGGTTATTGAATGTAAGTGCGGGAAAGTGCAGATAGAATGACAATGAATGCTCCGGAAAAAAAAAAAAAAGTACGTGACTTACTTGCCCAAGTAAGTAAAGATGCCAAGTGTCTTTTATGCTAATAGTGTGCTAATTCTCGTGTACAACACTTACAACAGAGACAAAGAGTTTTTTCTGGAGTGTGAGCGGCTTGAAGCAGAGGCATCCAAAAGAGCGGCATTGGCAATAGCCAGATTCAGGTCATCGACGTTTGCGTCAGAGTTCTTTCTTGAGCTTGGCTGAGAGACTGGCGAAAGAGATGGGATGACAAAAGGTTGAGAAACGTCAGAAGTTAGTTCTAAAAAGGCGACCATTGTTGAAATTTTTGTTTTTTGTGTTATTTGTGTGAGTTGTCAGTAAAGCTGTTTTGTAGTTGCTTGTTTGATGATGATTTTTTATATTTTACAAGGACTAGAGGAAACAATTGTGAGAGTTGAGCTATTGGAGAAATCTAGAGACCTTATATATGTGTCTGTTCTTCATGCTAATTGAGCCCCCTCTAAAGTTCTCTTACGTTATAGAGCGTCATGACAACGATTGATCACGCAGATGACTAACCGCCAGTCACAGCGCATATTAGCGCGCAAATGAAAAGAATGACCGACCCGCCGCGGAATCGATCTCGGATTTGCGCGGGGACAGCCACACCCACCTTCCGCGGACCTGCGGAGGGTGGTTTTCGGCAGGCGGTTCCCGGACACCAGGAAAGGGGCGCCCATTAATACCCGACTTCGGCGGCCACCGAAGGCTCAGGGGCGGGGAGGAGGCGTCATGAAAAAGCATGATTCACTGCATTACCAATCACGCACGCACGCAGTCGGTGCACGCAGCGCAGGCCGGGTGCGTGAATGACTGATTCTGCTACCCTCTTCTGGTTCGTTTCTTTTTCTTCTTTTCTTTTCTATGGATGTTCTTCTCTTAAAATAATAGTACGTACAAAACTACTTATTTAGGCTTCAAACCCACTACTACTTTACGGTCTTCTATATCTTTATTTGAAGGTATATCCAATGATTGCCTGCGTGGCCTTGAGGGCCTCGTATTTCACCCTAGAATCTGAATGGTTCAGCAACTCCATGATGTCGGCTTTGCCGCCAGTCTTGTCGAGAACGTCGATGCTCTCTGGTAGAAGCTCGACCACGTGAGTGATGTCGTTCAAGGCGACTTGGATAATGATCTTTTCTTGTTTCGCGTTGACGTCGCCGTTACGGACCTTTGCTTGCAAGAGTTCGATCAATTGTCTAAAGATCTTGTAGTTGTCCTTCTTGAACTCGTCAATGTTATCGGACCAGAAACCGTTGTCGACATGTGGTGGAGACCAGCACAGCAACTTGGAGTCCAATTCGGCGACGTATTCATCGAAGGAGGTCAATTCTTGGTACTCGTTTTCTAGGATTTCCTTGAGGTTGCTGATGTCTTGACGCAATTCTTCGTCGGAATACTTTCTTTCGCTCAAGCTCTGTACGGTGGGCAACGCGTTGCCGAGCAACAAAAGTTGCTTAATCACCTTCTTGTGCTGCTTGACGCGCGTGGAGCAACATTGCAGGATGATGGATATGCACAATCTGGACACTTTCTCCTTTATGGTTATCTTAACCAATTTCAAGAGGTCCAAGAAATCACTCAAGTATTTCTGGACTAGCTCGTTTGCAAAAACTGGGTTAAAGGTCAGCAACCATATCAATAGTAAAGAGTGGTACTGCAATTGAATACCCAGGTGGTTGGAGTTTGTTGCAACTATCCGCGTGGCCAATTGAGAGTCCGTGGCACGTTGCAGGATCTTGAATAAGGTGGGCATGAACTTCTTCTCATGCAACCATATCACGTCACGATACTCTGGTATCACGGCCAGTTCTTGCAATAGTCTGATGCACACGTAACAAGTGTCCATCTGCTCAATGTTTTGCAAGATATTGATCAAGTTGTTGTTTTTCAACAGCTTTTCCACTAGTTTCACATTGTGCAACCCATTTTGCACTAAGAGTGAGACCACGTTGAACCCAGAGATTAGCACAGTCTGGAAGTCTCCCTTGAGTGACACATCAAATAATTGTTCCAATTGCTTGGGGTCTTCTTGGAAAAACTTCACGGTATCGTCTCCATACTTGTCAGACGATAACAATTCAGCTATTAGGTTCTGCACAGATTTTTTGCAGTCTTCGTTGTCTGAGGTGGAAAGTAAGTGAATTAATGGTATCAACGTCTTGCCATTCACTTTGAACCCGGAATGTGCATTGTTCGAAGATGATAAACCGTCACCAATGTTCTTCTTCACCAGAATGGATTCTAACGCTTTTGCAGTAGACGCATCAATTTCGCTCAATTCCTCAGATCTGGCTAAGGCGTCCCATGCCACTGACCTCGAACGGATTATACTACGGATCTCATTGAAATGAGTACTGTCCATTAAAATTTTGGTTGCGCCCATTGTTCCTGAAATCGCCAGTGCACTTTTATATCTCTTGTCTTTGAATTATTGCAGGCATTCTTTTATCAGGAAAACAGTCATATACAATACTTTTTTTTTTTTTCATTATCAAACCTTTTTTTTTTTTCCTGGTCTGGTTTGGGAAGAAAAAGCTCTCCCCCTCGTGTAATTATGCACGGGTAGGTAGGGTAATGGCATGAGGAAAACAATAGAAAATTATTTTAGAGCAATATACAACACAGCGTCGCTTTGCAGAAAAAAAAAAAGAAAAAATTCGACTGTCGCAGCCTCTTATTTTATGTCATTACAGTTAATTTATTAGAAATTAATTTTATAAATTTTGATTTTTTCTCATGCCTGTTTTTGATCGTGAGATGGGAAATTTTTTATGTAAAAAAGTAATGTAATATAGTAGTAAAATAAATAAATAAATCATTAATATTTCCTGTGCATTATTGTTAGTTTATTAGTAGATTAGTTCCTGCCTAAAAAAAATTTTGCACCATTGTATTATGCTTATGAAGATTCTCTTTCAAATTCCTTCGTCATGTCAGCATTGTCAATAGCACCGCAAACAGTTTCACACATGATACCTGTAACCAAGTATGGGTCGATGTTGGAAGCTGGTCTACGGTCTTCAAAGTAACCGTAACCTTCCTTGGCGACGGATCTTGGGATTCTAATTGAGCTACCTCTGTTGGCGACACCAGAAGAAAAGGCAGTCATGGAAGCGGTTTCATGTCTACCAGTTAATCTCATGTCGTTATCGCTACCGTACAACTTAATGTGTTCAGCGTGTCTCTTGGATAACTTCTCGATGGCTTGTTCGATGTATTTCATACCACCTGGTTGTCTCATTTCCTTGGTGGAAACGTTAGTGTGACAACCGGCACCGTTCCAGTCACCCTTCAATGGCTTTGGATGGAATGAGATCTTGATACCAAACTCTTCTGCCACTCTGTGCAAAAAGTATCTGGCCATCCATAATTGGTCACCCATGTCAATACCGGTACATGGACCGACTTGGAATTCCCATTGAGATGGCATGACTTCAGCGTTAATACCAGAAATTTCTAATCCGGCATACAAACAAGCTCTGTAGTGAGCTTCGATCATGTCTCTGGCATAAACCTTACCGGCACCAACACCACAGTAGTAAGGACCTTGTGGAGCTGGGTACCCACCCTTTGGCCATCCGTAAACATCGTCATACATGTCAAATAGAGTGTATTCTTGTTCTAGACCAAACCAGATTTCTTCATCCTTATGAGCAGCAAATAGCTTGGCAGCTTCGTGTCTGTGGTTGAACTTGTTTGGAGTACCGTCATTGTTGTAACATGCGGCCAAGACAACAATGTTGTCACCTCTCCTGAAGGGATCTGGGTAGTAAGCAACGGGTTTCAAATAGATGTCAGAGTCGTGGCCTGGCGCTTGGTTGGTAGAAGAACCGTCGAAGTTCCATTCTGGCAATTGGTCAATGGATGTGATTCTCTTCTTCAAAGTTCTACCTTTGGAACGTAAGTTACCAGTACCATCGATCCAAACGTATTCGGCAATTATTCTACCTCTTTGGTCCAGTTCTAGATATTTTTGTAAAATTTGAGTCTTTTCGATGCTTGCTTCAGCCATTTTTGATTATATTATATTATATTATGTTTAATTTTTGTTTCGGTTGAACTTCTTCTATAAATGAAATGAAGTTAATTTCTCACAAATATGTATGTGATTCTATAGTTATCTTTGTGTGATGTTCTTACCTAACGAAAACAAAGACAGAACAACCTACGAACCAACCAAGCCTGAGAATTCGATATATAGAATCACTCCCTTATATATTACAAAAAAAGAAATCTACAAACTAAAATAAAAACATGGCAAACAATATGCGTCGGAGTCATCTTTAATTCATTATCAAGCCTACTACTTACACCTGACCGCTTACACTAACAAATGAATTAATTTTTCACTCTTTTTTCATATTACTTTTCTTTTTTTCATCCTACTTTTTCTTTTTTTGTTTGTGTTTCGCTACACAGGACATCAATGCGGCATATCAGCCTACTCTCCTGCCAAAAATAGTGTACTATTTTCGCATATTTGGGGAATAATAATGACCACAAATGGCACTATGATGCGAAAAAAATTTTCGATAAAACACCGTCTGGCATCGTCTGTGCGGACCAACTGCTGTAGAAGACTTTTTTTTTTCTGCCTTCGCGAGCTTATCTTATCTATTAGGGGAGCGCAGTCATCAATTGTAAACAAACGTGCGAAGCGATCCGTAGTCCTATCCGGGTAACACTCATCGTCCGGCCTCCGCCCCCTTTTCCCCGGGAGAACCGTATGCGGGTACTGGGTTTAGGGGATCCTTGTTTTGGTTCTCGCGAGTGTTTTTCCGATTGCGAGATTTTATTTTCCCTTTCGCATCATCCGGACGAGCCAAAAGCGCCATTGTTCCGGCCGCACGTGCAGCGCATGTGTACTTGCGCACTTTTGTTTACTATTGTCCTGACAAACTGATTACCAAATGTCTTTGAACAGGTGGGACAAAGAGAGACAAAAAAGCGGCTATCATGTAGCTGGGACGATATTCCGCCGCCGGGTAGCGCATATTGAAAAATGGCTGTTTACAGTGGGCCTCACTAGCTTAGAGTTCATCTCTATATAACTATTTATACAGTTTTTTTATATTAGAATGGGTTCATCGAGTTATCGCGTTTGTTTATATGTCCCTCACTCAAAGTAGGGGGTGGACTGAATCTTGAAGGAAACCCGCTTACTCCTTACTGATAGCTACTACCGGCGCTGAGAAAAATGGGTCGAGATCTCATCTCCTTCTAGCCGCCTACAATCCCTTTTGGATATTTGCGCCTTACCACTAGTTTGTTGCGTTCGTAGCCTGCGACTGCTTTCTGTCTCTTTTCAGCGTTTCGTAATCTTCCTTAGAGTACCATTTTCCCAAGCTCCATGATGGCAGATTGGCCATTGTAAGGGCGCCCAGCCATCCCTGGATTTTACGGTCCATCATGACTTGGTTGGCAAAAGTTGTCAATTTGTATTGCGGGAACCTGATTGACAGTTCCTTTATTATGCGTTGCTCCATACCTTCGATCAGAGAGGTAGATCCTGTGATGATGACGTTCGTCAACAGTAGCGAGTATACTTGTTCTGGTGATATGTTGCTGCTGCTGGCAGTACTGTTATTATCGCCAACATTGGTGTTTATATGGCTTGTACCCAATCCGTTCGGGTTGGTGGAGGTATTGGCCTTCATTGAATTTATACTAGCGCCGGCCTTCTTGACTGATTTTGCCATTAGCGGTCCCAGTCCGTCCTCTGGTGAGAATTTGTCTGATATCAGTTGAGGTTTGAAGAGATACTCTGCGAATTGGTAGCACTCCTTAAGGTCCAAGGTTAAAGTCTTGTTTAATGGCTTGAATAGAAAATTTTTCTTTTGAACCAACGGATTGTTGGGGCTTCCCGTTAACGCCGTGTACTGAAGTTGCTGATCCATTTGTTTTAACTGCTCCTGTTGCTTAGCGTATATATCTGCTTGCTCTTTGTAATACCTTTCCAACTCAAACAAGTCCTTTTCGCTTACTTGCAACATAGTAGACTTGAATTGCTGAATCCACGTGCTTGCTTCGTACCAAACGTCGGTGGACCTTTTTTGCTCGTCGGCCATGTTTTCCATGTCGTTCTCTTCTTTAATCAGTGGAGCCAACCTTTCGTGTACTTGAAAATCCAAGAAATCACCGCCAAATTTAGATCTCACTACAGCATTCTTCACCACAATACCGTCAATGATGGGAGTAACGTTACAGCCTGACGCGCCGATATCAATCACGAATGCAGAACTCTTGCCCATGGATAGGGCAATTGCCAATGGCTCGATTACAATCTGGAATACTGGTACATTTAATTTGTCGAACGCCAGCTCATAGTAGCGCTCTAATATGGCCATGTCCGGTTTACCATTGGTGGCAGGCATCGTAATCACCAGTGGCAGTTCCTCGGGTGAAACTTTCAATTGGGTGTCGTACAGATATCTCCACTGCATCTCCAATGCGTCCCAATTGTACGGTAACCCTTGGCTATCTACCAATGTATACACCTCGTCACCATTGCGTTTTTCTGCCGCAGCGTCTATCATATTGTAGGTTCCGAATATAAACTCAGCTTCCCCCCCCTCATCTGTTCTTTTAATATAGCTAGAGGGTATAATGCATTGTGGCAATTCAACGTTACTAAATCCAGCCACCGTTCTGTGCGATCCGTTATGTATCACTACGCACTTCCTATTCAATGTCATTCTTGACAGATCCTTTATAATGTAGTAATTCTCGCGCTTTTGCTAATAGCCTACTACTCTGTTCTATCTCTCTTGTTTACCATTTTCCGCTTTGTTTTCTTGTTTGAGGTTTGCTTTATTTTTTCTTTATTTTCTTCGAAACGCGGCCATCATTTTTTTTTTTCAGGATCACTCAAGGTGAACAAGTCTAAGTATTGAAAGGTGTGAAGACTTGCCGATGATATACTTATATGAACGCCGTGATGCGTACGTCTTTGATGGAAATATTGTATATATCTCTTTCTTTCCTTATAATCACTGTTCTCTCTTGTGTAATAAGTAAATCTATTCGTTTCCGTGTAAGGCGATAATTTTTTTGTTTGAAATTTTTTATCAAGTTTTTTTTTTTCTTCAATTCTAACCAGCTCGAAGATGACTTATGGCCTTGATCGACCGGGCTTTTAAATGAGTCTTACGGCCCAATGTGTTACTTTAGAATAGTTCCTTTCTGCTCGTCTCTTGCTTAATGCTTAGTAGATCACTAAATAAAGTAGTCACATCTATAAAGTCGTCTTCGATAATCAGGATGTCATCCGCTACCGCTGCTGCTACTTCTGCTCCTACTGCTAATGCTGCTAATGCTCTAAAAGCTTCAAAGGCTCCAAAGAAAGGTAAACTACAAGTGTCTTTGAAAACACCTAAGGGTACGAAGGATTGGGCTGATAGTGATATGGTTATCAGAGAAGCCATTTTTAGCACTTTATCTGGCCTATTCAAGAAGCATGGTGGTGTCACTATCGACACACCTGTTTTCGAGTTAAGAGAAATTTTAGCAGGCAAGTATGGTGAGGACTCCAAACTGATCTACAACTTGGAGGACCAGGGTGGTGAATTATGTTCTTTACGTTACGATTTGACCGTTCCTTTTGCCAGGTACGTTGCCATGAACAATATTCAGAGTATCAAGAGGTATCACATTGCAAAAGTCTACAGAAGAGACCAACCAGCCATGACTAAGGGTCGTATGAGAGAATTTTACCAGTGTGATTTTGACGTTGCAGGCACATTCGAATCTATGGTTCCTGATTCCGAATGTTTGTCCATTTTAGTGGAAGGTTTGACCAGTTTGGGAATCAAAGATTTCAAAATCAAATTGAATCACAGGAAGATTCTTGATGGGATCTTCCAAATCGCTGGTGTTAAAGATGAGGATGTGAGGAAAATCTCTTCTGCTGTCGATAAGTTGGACAAATCTCCATGGGAAGCAGTCAAGAAGGAAATGACCGAAGAAAAAGGTCAATCCGAAGAAACTGCTGATAAAATCGGTGAGTATGTTAAATTAAATGGTTCTTTGAAGGAAATTCACGCTGTTCTATCCGCAGATGCCAACATTACTTCAAACGAAAAGGCTAAACAAGGTTTGGATGATATTGCTACTTTGATGAAGTATACCGAAGCATTTGACATTGACTCATTCATCTCTTTTGATCTTTCTCTTGCAAGAGGTTTGGATTACTATACAGGTTTGATCTATGAAGTTGTTACTTCTGCATCTGCTCCACCAGAGAATGCTTCAGAATTGAAGAAGAAGGCCAAATCTGCAGAAGACGCGTCAGAATTCGTTGGTGTCGGCTCTATTGCAGCCGGTGGTCGATATGATAATTTGGTCAACATGTTCTCTGAAGCTTCCGGCAAAAAATCTACTCAAATTCCATGTGTTGGTATTTCATTTGGTGTTGAAAGAATATTTTCTTTGATCAAACAAAGAATTAATTCCTCTACAACTATAAAGCCAACGGCTACACAGGTGTTCGTTATGGCTTTTGGTGGTGGTAAGGACTGGACTGGTTATTTACCCGAAAGAATGAAGGTTACTAAGCAATTATGGGATGCTGGCATTGAAGCTGAATATGTCTATAAGGCCAAGGCTAATCCTAGGAAGCAATTCGATGCTGCTGAAAAAGCGGGTTGTCACATTGCCGTAATCCTCGGTAAGGAGGAGTACTTAGAAGGTAAATTACGTGTCAAAAGATTGGGCCAAGAATTTGCCGATGATGATGGTGAATTGGTTAGTGCGGCTGACATTGTTCCTATTGTTCAAGAAAAGTTATCACAAATTCATGAAGATGGTCTAAATGAGGTCACTCGTTTAATTAAAGGATTATAAACTTGATAGCTCATGTATTTACAAACCTTCGTAAAACTAGACATATGTATAATGAAAAATAAATCGATTCAAATTAATTTATAAAGCATATAGAACTAAAAAAAAATAAGTATAGAAGGAAGTTGCTCATTACCCTGTATGAATTAGTGTATGTATTTAAAAACCAAGGGCACCTTTCATTACATCTTTTCCAGTCTGCTCAACAGCCTCGTTCATTGTTTCTCCCATGGCGGTAGCATAGTCGTTGAATCTATCTTCAACGGCGTCCCATCTAGTTTCTACAGCTCGAGAAACATTTCTTAGTACCCCGTAACTACTGTTCCTGCCCTTACGGGTGGGCTTGGTATACTGGTGTTCCGGATGGTTCGCATTATTATCGTCTGAAGAACGCTCCGAGAAACTTCCCTCAGCAATGATGCTCTCTTTGTATTTGGATGCAGGTCTATTCACGCCACCCAATAATTCATTTAATTGAGCGGGAGTACAATATACAGTGCCTCTTGCCCACTGTAATGAATTTACTTGTGGCCTATAGGGAATCCTGATTCCATTGATGTACAGTGTGTCAGAAACTGGCGCTAGCGTATCCTGTTCCTTGACAGTAGAAAATAGTGACGCCTGAAATTCACTCACTCGAATCGCTATATCACCATTTCTTAAAACAGATGATTCTGTAATGTATTTTGCGGCAATTGGAAATGGAATATGTTCAGACATTTGTTCTTTGAAATCTGGAATAGTAAAAACTCTTAGATGGCCATTGATTTCTAATGTAATTATTACGGTTAGGTTCTTCCTATCATTATTTTTCTCAACGGTTGAGATGTAAGATAAACCTGTCGCGGCAAGCGGGTATTTGAAACCTTTATGTGTACTTTTAGATTTGCCCAGTGTTATTAATCTGATATCATCGAATCCAGTTATTAATACAATACCAGGAATGCAAAGGCCTTTACTTAAATTCTGCATTTTTGGAATAGTTGCCAAGCAGCTAGATTTTGTTTCCTTTGAAAATGCATCAATTTTGTGTATCGGACCCTTACTGGTAACATTAGTAATATCCATTAGTTGCACATCGAACTTTCCACCTGATGCAGGAAGAATTTTGTATGTGATTACCTCGCCCATATCAGTACCACAGACCATCAATATACTAGAGTAACCATCGTCTCCATACTCCATAATTACGAATTCGATGCAGGTAACACATGCGCTTTGAGCTCCCGAGATTTCTCTAATGTTTTCCATGTAAATGATTGCAGGACCTCTTCTATCGATCAACATAAGGCTTCCGGCAGCATATGCGATTCCAACAAATCCAATATTACTGTTGTTGATTGCAGATGTTTTCCCTTTGTTGGCATGCACGGCAGTTGATGGCATAAATCCCTGCCTAACACCGGTAGGTGCCCTGTCTCTCACATCGACGAGAACACCATTCGTATTATTCAAAGAAAACCGCCTGAAATTCATCTCCAGGTCACCGCTTTCTGGTCTGTTCTCAGCACTGTAAAACTGGTTTACTTCATATTTGAATAAAACAACGTCTCCTGTTTCAATTGACACCGCCAACTCGAGAGTCTCTGCGGCAAAAGATATCTTATCAACTGCTAGTTCTTTGGCCTTGTTCAACGTTCTTGATAGATTCACTTCAAAGCTAGCATTATCTTGTATATCCCCATGGGAAGCATCGTATATCCTAACTGAGCCATTAGAATGGCCGGTAATGAATGCTGTACCGTACTCAGCGGGAAGTTTTTGCCTTTTTGTTCTAACCCCTCCCTTCAACAAATAATCCTTGTTTTGAGCTGCAGAAAGCGCACCAAGCCATAATTTGTTTGGTACAGAAGCGGCCATTGAAGTCGTGGCTAATGGTCTCAGCCAGGAAAGATTTTGAGGGAATAAAGAGGCTTTATCTGTAAATATTCCAGAAGGATATAGCATTGTTTCTATCTCACCGTTACCTAGGATTAACAAAATTAACCCCGGATTATGACATCCTGCAAAATACGGGGACTGTCTTGGAATTGGTAGTATATTCACTATTGGCACATTGGTTGGTAAGGGAAATATCTTCATTTGTTTCGGATTTGCATAGTAGTTCTTCATACCTTCATAAGAGGTTATTGAATATCTAGGTGTGTAACCGAGGTCGATCATAGTGAGACTTTGATTATCTCCTCTGCTGATTGACTTATGAGAGATGAGTAGTGAAGTATATTCTGGATTGTTTTCACACATCCAATACACTTTCGAAATTTTGGCAGCATTAGTACTAGAATCGCGTATGTAATCAGGTTGTGGAACATTGATTTCTGTCTCAAACACTGTCCTTGCCATGATCATATGGCCTGAATTAGCATCCCAGAAAACCAAGGAATTGTCTTCATGAATAGTGATAATGTGCAGTGAATTAGGGTGATATAAGGACTGAATAACTTTGGGAGTTCTCTTTTCATTGGTTTTTTCTGAGAAGTCGCCTCCTGGAGCAAAAGGTGGTAATTCGTATATGAAGGATTGTTTGATTTCGTTCTCAACCAATGAGTATGTTAGAGTTACATACTCATATGATATTAAAACAGTTCCAATATCTCTAGGGTTCCACTGAATGGATACTATAGGTGATAGTCTTGCAGCCGGAAAAAATGAGCTTTTTTGTAGGTTGTCTAATTTGAAGGAGGAAAGTTGATCCCTATCTATGTCGTAAACTATCATTGAACCATTTTGAAGGCCGATTAGCATCCAGTCTAAGGATGCATCTGTGTCAATTGATGTTATTTTCCCCGGAACAAACACTGTTGTAAGTACTTTTTGAGAATATAACGATAAAACATACACAGTATCTTTTGCGTTAATGACCACCAAATAGATACCTTTCACAAATCTCATTTCTTTTATAGCAGATCTATCCTCCAGTTTTATAACCACTTCCACTTGTTGCTGGCCATAAATATGGACTTCCCCTGTGACTGTAGCAATTGCCAATAAATTTTGGGTGAAATCGAAAGCGGCTGCGATCGGTTTACTGCTCATCCCATATTTGTTGGTTTCTGCTAGTGAAAAAATTTTATTTTTGTTATTTGAACTTATAGGAATCTTCAAAGAAGAGGAAGATTTCGCATCTTTGGAAATAGTAGATGTCTTTGAATTTTTGGATTTAAAAGACGCCTTTGAGTTCTCAATGGGTGTCTCTGAATTTTGGCCTTTTAGGGACTTAAATGCTTCCTTAACATTTTTCAGACGTTTGCTACCGAACATTTTGTTTTGCTCTTATGTGTATAGAGAATTAGTCAGAAATAGTATTGCTTGCTCTTCTTGTTTTATATTTAACATATTCCAAGATTTAAATTCTAACGTGATTAGGTTCATTTCGTTTGAATTTTCATTTTTTACTTTTAACAAAAGCGCCGAACAGGATTCTAGAAATTAAACAAAACCAACTAAACTATAAAAACGGATATTTAGTTCGGTATTGAAATGCTAAAGAATAAAGAAAAGACGACCTTTCTAAGTTATTTTTACTAAGTGTTCCATGAAAGTAAATAATAAGCCAAACTTTTACAAGAATAGCATAAAAATACATACTCATTATACATAATGCAATATTAAAACCTTTATTTTATCCGCTGTTAAGGATTAGCTTCAGCATACGGTGTTCCCCTGCACTCAGTTCTTCTGCATCGCTTAAACCTTCTTCTTCCATAATCACCGGGCCACTCCATGGTCTTTCTTCTATCTTGTCATCATTTATTATAAAATCTCTGGATAGCAACTTCTTAATATCTACATGTTCTATGAGCCCAATTAAATTTGTTACTTGCTCTTTTGCCTTTGATGAGACAGTTTGGAGTATTCTTGATGCACCGGGTAGAGTTTCCAAAACCTCAAAAAAATGCATAATTTCCTCCTTAAAAATTTGGACAGTATCAAAATCACAATGTTTACACTTTTCTAAAATAACCAATAATTTAGGTTCAGTAACCAATCTTTCAAGAGCCTTGAATTGTTCAGATTTTATAAAGATATCCAGTACATTGATTTTTAAAAGATATTTTTGGGGCGATTTAACTATATCAAAAACCTTCTTTCGGGATCTGGACAAGCTGTTTGAAGCTTGTGTTCTCTTTTTCACCAAAGTAGTCAGCTCTTTGAGCCGGTACAAGTCTTCGAGCTGATCATTGGCAAAATCTATTCTTGTTTGCACTTGTTCCTCGGTTAAGGACCCCAATGAATTATTTTCAAAACAGGCAGTTAATGGGGTACCTCCTGTAAGCTCCCTTTTCATTGACCAATATTTGCAAATATCAAATGCGCCTGCTGGTGGGTTAGCTAAGCCAAAAAAATCAACGACCTTTTGCAATATTTCAGCAAAAACATGTGGTGCTACCGGCGTTTGATTAGGTGTTTTCCAAATTGTTTTGTTGAATTTTGAATTTGTCCTATCATTAGCTTCATTATGCTGAGGAGTTTCGGTTTGTAATGTAGAGAGTAGAGAGAAGTATTTTCTAGCTTTATTAATACCTTCTATACTCGTTTGCCATCCTCTAGGTGCATGCTTGTGGCAGAAACTTTCGACTGAATACTTTTGGGAGAATTGATTAGAGGCCAATTCTTGAATAGTGCATTTCCCTTTACTCATGTAGAGACCAGCTCGACGGGCACACGTGACATGATATGCTGTAAAACAGTTTCTTTGAAAGCACTGAATGCAAGCACCCATCTTCTTTTTACAGATGTAGCAGTTAAGTTTCCATCGTGATACGCTAACATTTTGAACGCCTTCTATAGGTTCCATATAATGTAAGTTTGAAAAGTATAGCTCTGGAAGCCATAGAGCACAAATGTTATGTACCCAAGAACCGGTGTCTGTTTGTTTGAATGCACCTGTATGACTTGGACACATTAGACAAGTGGCAAAGTTATTTTTTGAGATCATACATCGTCTACATAACCATTTTCCTTCCGGGATAAAAATTATACCGTAACATTCTTGATGCACAGCAATATCGCATCCATCACAAAAGACAATTGTATTCAGATTGTCACTGTCTGTGCCTAAACAAACTGCACACGCCTGGTCCATCGATAAACCTGTTCCATCATCAGAACCATATAGCTCATAATTCTTACAGTCCCTTAGAATATTATGCCTAGCAATCAGACTATTCGTTGAGGGTATATGTTTTTCAATATGGAACCATTCAGTTTCTAGTGTAGTCATTAAAATTTCAAATATTTCGTGAGACATTTGATCTTTAAAATACCTCTTATTAAGGTAGTGCAAATATAATTCATCCTGTTCATCCATGTCATACTGAGGCTTGAAATTAACAAGATTGGGTGAAATACTAGCGAATTTCTGAATTGCACTCTTTGTACTCGTCGAAATAGTAATATTCGGGGCTTCTTTACTAGAGAATTTGGTGAAGTAGGGTGTCTCCACACCATCGAATTCTTTTTGTTGTTGTTTATAACTCTTCCTATTTCTTACTTTGTTAATATGATAGTACCTGGATATAAAGCTCTCATTAAATCTAACGCAGTATGGATTTTTCTTACCTTTTAACTCATTCGTAGTTATTTTACATTTTTGAAATTCCACTTCGTTCTTCTTCAGTACTAGTGGTTCAGTGGTGACTCTCCCCTTGAAAATCAATTCTTTAGTTTGTACGCTTTTGACACTCCCGATCTCTCTGTTATTCCGATTTGAAATATCATCTGAGTCAGTATCGGTGCTGTTATCCTTTGTTTCCACTAAGGGAACGATGAACGGCAGTAAAGTATCGGCATTAAGATCAGGATAAAAATCTTGGAAGTGCTTTTCTTCACGTAGTTTAGGCCCATCATCTAATGATCCCCTATTCATTAGGTGCTAAGTCGTACAACGCCCTTGTCAAAGTTATTTGAATAAAAAAACCTAATACGTTGAAAAACTGCACGGCTTTCAAACTTTCAAACTTGTTTATTATTATCGTCTTCCATTTTTTTCGGTGCTACAATTTGCGATGAGCCGAAAGACATATATTCTACGTATATTACACGAAAAAAAAAGTTGGAAACTAGCATAGGTAGTTCGGACAGGTACATATTTGTACAAATGTATATATATATATATGTGTGTGTGAGGTTTATAAAAAAAGTGAAGATATTAATATTTATGATGAAATCTCGTCATATCTTGGTGGTTCAGGACCCGGATGAATTATTGGACCAGGCCCCTCTGTATCATTATCATTATTATCATTATCATTATAATTGTAGTCGGTATTGGTAAAAGTGCGCGGACTATACCGTGGTGTGAATATATTATTGTTAAAGTTCATTGTGACAATGTCTCTTTTAAATAGCGTGGCTGCGGTCTCCTGTTCAAAGATATCCTGCGAAAGCAAACCGTCCATATTGCTATAGGCGTTATTTTCATTCCCCATTTGTAGCGCATAATCTTCAGTCCTCAAGGGGCGTGCTTGTTGCTCTTGCTGGTCCCGGATTGGGGCACCGTTAGACGAGTCCGAAACAGCGGTTGTTTTTGGATGTAAGGTTGACAGGTAACCATTTGCGAGGGAAGTCGACCTAGACAAATTCAACTGTTGCATGGAAATGTCATCGGGATAATAAGATACAGAAGATCTTGGTGATGCTGAAACTGATGTTGCCTCTTCAAAAGTTGGTGGCAGGACTTTAGAAGATTCAGTGGTGGCCATGTCATAAGTCGGTAAGTCTATATTTGAAGTGTTACAAAGGTCAGAAATCAAATAAATTGGTGTATCAACAATTACTTCATAATGCCTTATGATTTTTGAGCTACCACTATCAGTTTTGCTAACCCTCAAGACGATTTCTAATTTATGAGAACATTGGATATTCTTAAAATGCATACTGTCCAAATATAAACCGCGTCTTGGTTTATTCAACCGTGTGTAGTGCTGAATGGGAACATTCGAGCTAGTTTGCAAAGATGTATTCGAGTTTCCATTTGTATCATTGACCTCATTATGATTCTTGTCTTGCGGTATTTTATGAACTGTCTTGGAAGCCCTGTTAGGGCGACCCACTAGAAAGCCCAATACATTGCCGTTATTAGAGGTGTTCTCACTCTGAGTTGGATCTTTTATTGGGTCGAAAAGATCGATACCATATGGTGGTAGACTTGCAGCTTTGGTAGCGTCCACTTCACAATATTTTGGAAATTTTAACTTCGTTTTAACAGTAAAGGACTCAGAAAATGGGATATCTTTGTTGTTTTCTTTTGATGAAGTGTAGGCTAATAAGTTATCATCAACTGTATTGGTGACAACTTCCTCTCTAATAGAAGGCCCACTAGTGCATTTAGAGGCCACCTCAAATAGAGGCAAGCTTCTGTCCTTCTTTTTTCTCACTAAATATCTCATATGATAGGGATTGCAAGGATCTGAAGCCAATGGATCCAACTGGTCAAAATCATATTGATAGTCTTTACTCCTGTAGGAGATTTTTTCTCTACAACTAACACGAATTCTCTTGACACTAAGACTTTTTACTAGAGGTGCCACTTTAATTGTGATTGGAATTTCACCATTCAAGGGCACATACTTTTGGGCGAATGAAATTTCATAAGAAAGACAATTCTCCCAAACCTTGTTAATGTAAAGTGGCTTATTTGCTGTAGTGACAGAGATTTCTGGCGGAGTTCTCACCAAATGAAGCGGGTATTGTAAATTTATAGTGTCTTCAGAATCATGTTGCATCGCTAAACCACTAGAAGATGCGCCATTATTATCTGAGCTTCCGTTAGAATTATTCCTTTTTAAGCGCCCCTTCGCACTTTTTAACCATGAGGAGGGAAATGCGATTTTTCCAGTAGAATTTTTGTCGTTATTGTAGGTTTCTCCTTCTATGGTGTCATCAATTTGAGAATATTCATAAGAATCAGAACAGGAATATGAACGCAGTTTTTGAGGAGAAGAGATAGAAGAAGAACGTGGCCGTGATGCAACCAACTGTGTATGTTCATCCTTCAATTTTGTCGCTAATCTTAAGCTGTAGGATACCCTCGCTGATGGGTAGTAAAGCGATTCAGGAATACGACTGGCAAGCACTATGGGGATAGTAAAGACATAAACACCAGCATTTAACTTGTTCGTAGAATTCGAGGCATTTAAATTGTTTAATATATTTTCCCTAAGAACTGCTTTATTCGAGAAAGAACGGCGTTTCCTCATCGATAATTTCTGGAGCACTTTCAATTTCCTGTTATTGGAATGATTTTCAACGATATCAAGAGGAGACTTTGCGCCTTGCGGAATGAAAAGATTAAAGTTGTCTGCATTTAAGGTCCAGTCTAAAGAACCTATATTATAGCATTCCTCGTTAACATTCTTGGTAGGGGGAAGACCATTGAACCACACCACTCTCACGTTAGAAGTGAGTTCTACTTTAATATCAGAAAGGGTAGTTGATTTATTCAGGGAAAATATCAATGCAAAGCTGAATGAAGGCATTTGGCTATTCCAAGCATTAGGAAGAGAACGCGAGTGAGAATTAGGATGTCTGTTTCTCGCGGGAGAATTGTTATTATTCATAGGGTTGTTATTGCCACTCGCAACAAAGGAATCCGCATCTGTTGTGTTATTGTTCGAGGCCGGAGAAGCACGATCAGAATTGCTTGTATCCATAGCATTACCTGTCCTTGCTGTATTAGAGGGGCTGGTTCGCTGTGTATGTAACGGAAATAGTGATAAATCATTGTTTTCATTCAAAGTGTCCATCGTAGGACATGAAGGGAGGAAATCACTTTCTGCAGTGTTAGTGGACCCGACAGGCTGTGTTCGCGCCTGATTTAAAGAACCATGAATCAGTGATAGATACTCTGTTTCATCACTTTTTGTAGTTGGCAAGAAAACTGATTCTGCACTTGTTGCAATGGAAATTTCCAGCACACTTTTCTTATTATATAACGGTGTTTGCTTGATGAAACCACGATCCGCTAAATAGTCCGATAGCACCCTATTAATAAACATAGTGCTATTACTAGCATGATGTGTTATGAATGACCTAACAATATCATTATTACTAGATATTTGTTTTGCCGCGACTGGATCTGACTCTCTCCTCAACCCGGTGTCTTGCCTTGTGTGTAACTGGTCTATGGTGGTATACGGAACAGAATTCCTGTGCCTATCCGGTTGGTAAGATCCCGTAATATTGTAAGCCTTAGTGCCAACATCTGAAGGAAAACTGTTCCCCCTACACATGGCAGTTGATGCGGTAGAATAGTTACGGTTCATCAAATTGGAATAATCGTCCATACTAGATGTTGGACTATTACCAGTTCCAAAAAAAGAAGAAAGGGCGTCCCTAACACTAGATGACCTCCTTCTACCACTAAATCCTGACGATTTTTGTGGCGAGAGGGAGGTAGAAATCATCTCTCTGTTACGGGCTAGCCTTTGCAATATATCACCCTCGTCGCCTGCAGAAACGTTCTGGACGACATCTCTCTTGTTGCCGTTGCTCGCAATTGCTATTGGGACAGTAGATTGCATGATTGACTTTGCTTACTAGTCTGACTGATTACCCTTGGAGAGCCATCATAATAAATAAAACAGAGAAACGACGATATATATAGTCCAAACCGTGACAACTATGCAGGGAACGGGAGACGGGATTCAATAAGCCGGGGGTCTTTTCCATGTGATACCGAGTAAGGCATAGCCATCATTTGGCAGATCTACAAAATAAAGAAGCCCAGGGTTTGGCCGTGCAGAATCGCTGCGCCAACCCCGGATTTTGCATTTCTTATTCCACTAGGGCTGGTCGTGGGGTACGTGGGGAGCGGTATCCCTTAAAATGAAAAAAAAGAAACTATACAACCCACGCATCCAAACCACCGGGCGAGCGGGTAATAGATGGTTCTATTCTTTAGCCGCCGAAGCTTTCTTCTCTATATACATGTAAATGTATATAATTCCGGAAGTGTGGTCCTGCTACGAACAACATAAACCGATTAATTGATAATGGAAAGAGGAATGAGGTTGGGACAAGTAATACCAGCTGGGGCTACAGGAAGGTGGTGAAAGAGGGTATCACATATAAGAACAAACCGTTTATTCGATTATTTAAATCTATTTTAGGCCACGAAGGTAGAGAGGTTGCGAGTGAAAACAACTAACTTTCTTTACGATATTTCTCAATTGGAACTGACAGCGTTAAAGTCCATATTTTGCTACTGATTGCTTTTCTTTGGTGTTATCTACCTTAAGAGAAAAAAAAATTCAAATGAAGATTACCCGACTCTGAGTTTTGACGTCCTTAGCTGTTTGTATTCACTGAATTTAGTGGGCTTGGCCATATGAGAATTACAACTAAATCATACTTTTTCGAGATTTTATACTGCTAATATTGGAGAAGAAATATTGACCATCTTGATTTAGCAACGAGAAAGACCTGAACACCATAATGGGCTCTTCGTTGAGAAGCTTTATCAAAGACGTTCGTGGTGCCAAAACACTGGCAGATGAAAGGGCAATTATAACGAAACAATCTGCTAAAATTAGGACAAAATTGAGAGATGACCATCTACCACATGAAAAAAGGCGAGTAAATATCCAGAAACTTCTGTATCTATACATTCTAGGGGAAAAGACACATTTCGGTCAGGTGGAGTCTATCAATTTAATTGCTTCTGACGATTTTGTCGATAAAAGATTAGGCTATCTGGCCGCAACTTTATTGTTGGACGAATCTGAAGATTTATTGACACTCTTAACGAACATGTTGAACAACGATTTGCATCATCCCAACAAATATGCAGTGTCACTTGCACTAACCTCATTAGGCTTTTTGAGCTCCCCTGAATTAGCCAGAGATTTATACCCAGACGTCGAAAATATCATCAAAAATTCAAGAGACCCTTTCCTCTTGAAAAAAGCGCTTCAATGTGCTGCCAAACTAATTTTCAAAGACGTTTCACTTTTAGAAATCTTCAACATCGAAGACATTACTAAGATATTGTCTAGTCATTCAATATGTACTCACGGTGTACTTTTAGGTGTTACGAAAATCATACAATCTATTTTGTTAATTGGATTGAACAGAAAAAAAGATGAGGATGAAGATGAAGACGGTATTGATTACAGCAATGACATCTTGTCTCCATTATCTTTACTTTTGCGTGATTTTTTCATTCGTTTGGAAAATATGAATTCTAAAAATATTGAACCTGGATATGATGTCCAAGGTATTTGTGACCCATTTCTGCAGTGTGAAATAATTTACACTTTAAAACTATACTTTCAAGTTGGTGAGCTCTTAAATTCGAACAATGTTTTGGACTACAAAGATAATTTCTGCGATTTATTGACTCGTATTGCGACGAATACGGATTCAACGAAAAACAGCGGACAGGCCATTCTTTATGAGACCGTGAAGACGATCTTTTCGTTGGATTTGAACCAGCCTCTACGTGTCCTTGGTATTAACATCTTGGCCAAGTTTCTTGCAGGAAAAGATAATAATACTAAATACGTTTCATTAAACACCTTATTAAAAGTTGTTCCCCAAGAGCCTACCGCAGTACAAAGGCATAGAAAATTCATTTCTCATTGTCTGCAGGATACCGATGTGTCGATCCGCATGAGAGCGTTAGAGTTGAGCTTCGCCATCTTGGACGATTCAAATTTAGTGGAATTGGTTAACGAATTGATGAAATTTTTGGCAAAACAGGATGAAGATTCAAAAGATCTCATAATATACACTATAGATCACTTAATTGACACTTTTGATACCCGCGTTGTCAAAGATGAAAGCTGGAAATTAGATGTTTTCTTTAATATCTTAAAATTAGTGGGATCGTTTATCAACTATGAAAAAATTAATGATATTCTAATCATAATAAATAATACGAGGCAGTTATCCGACAAATCTGAATTTTTACGGAAAATTCTGACAATTTCACTAAATGGAACATCAGCGGAGATTTCCGAGGAAAATATTGGTTGGCAGTTGGTTTTGATTTGGTGCATTGGCGAATATGGCGATTTAGTACTCAACGAGGGCAATAAAAATGGTGCAGACATAATCAATGAGTCATCTATTACTGATTACTTACTAACTTTGCAAGAACTCTACACAGCAACGAATCTGAAGATAATCAATTACATTTTAACAGCAGCATTAAAATTATCTGTGAGGTTCCATGACGCGAAAAATATTGAAAAACTAAGACAACTGATATTGAGCTACACGGATTCCACTGATTTATCACTGCAAATGAAAAGCAATCAATACGAGATATTTTTCAATCAGTCAATTTCTGTGAAGAAGATCATTTTAGAAACAATGCCTAAATTTGAAAAAATTACCGAGGAACAGGATAATGGAAAAGCTCTATCGAAAAACCTTATCTCCAACGAACCAGTTGATCTGCTGTCAGATTTATTGGGTGAGGATAGCAAGGCTGAAAGCAAGGCTTCTACTGGTGACAATGTGAAACCAATTGACATATTAGAAGAGATTTTTGGAGAGAAGAATGACATTGCTCAGGTGCCCAAAAATGCGAACAAGGAAGAATCAATCAATCATTCGTCGGCAGTGGAGGCAAACTCAGGTGTCACCTTACCATTGGATGCCAACAAGATATATGACAGTTCCTCACTGAATGTATATGCTTCCTTGCTCTCTGCAAATTCTGGATTAGCACATTTGGATTTATATTTTCAGGCAAAGTCTTTAATATCTGACTTAAAAACTTTCTGTGCCGTTCCTAAAGCTCAAAAGCTAACACTAGGCCAGTTATATCCATCTTCCACAATAAACGCCAGCCAAATTTGCAAGCAGTCATTGAAAATTTCTGGATCTGGGAAACTGAAGTTAAGAGTTAAGTTGGATTTTCATTTAAATGGCTCTTCATCTATCACCAATGAACAGTTCGATCACAAATTCGATGAAACTCTATAAAAAATGCCTTTAAAATTACAGAACATAACATGATTAATGACCTTGCGTTGGATGGTCTGTCGCGCATATCAAGAGACACGTCACGACACAACACGATGAATAGAAATGCTATCTTCTGGGACACCATAAACGACTCCAAAATATTTTATATGTTAAGTAGCGATATATAACAACTAATAACATATGTACTTATATGCTCTCAATAGAATAGATAACAAAGAGAACAAAAAGGAGAGTTTGATTTGAGGATATAGGTGAGTTGCCTCTTAATGAACAGAAGCACCTGTAGCCTTAGAAGCCTCATTGACGGAAGCTCTAATTTCATCCTTTTCTGTCTTGCTAACATCTCTTAGGATATATCTGTCGGTCAATGGGGCTACGATCTTTTGATAGATCATTCTAGCGCCACCAGTTTGAGGCAAGGCAATGTAGATTAAGAAAACGGTTTTCAAAAACCAGTAGAATGGAATCAAATATAGAATTGCCTTGGACCAGAATTCAATGACACTCAAAAATGAAAAGACAATCCAGTAGGTCAAGAGTTGTGTGTCATCGGTGGACGTTGGTGTCTTCAAAGCAACCAACGATAAATATGCTGGCAACACAAACCCAGCAAAATTGGAAAGAATTTCACCTACACCTCCCACGTTAATAAAAATCAAAAGGAGATAAGCGAAACCTAAACCAGCAACTAAATAAGATTTAGGCAAATTAGTTTTATTTTCTAATTGCTGTAAAATTCTATTACCAGAGTACTTCTGTAGAAAAAAATGTAGCAAGGAGGGTGAAAATTAGCTTTCTTGTTAGTATAACTGCTTCGGTTACGTGTGTCGGGTCATTTGGCTGTTTGAACCATGATGACGATGGAACCAATAAAACCATCTTACATACGGTATCGAATTGTTTCATTTGAGAGTGAATACTAGATGCATATTCGGACATGATTGGAGTGCGGTTATGTCTTTGTTTATTTGTTTTCACTACCAATTGCAATTTTAGATTCTTTCTTTCGGAATAACAAGCTTCAAGGGAATGTTTTTTAGTTTTAAATCAAAAAAAATTTTGAAGGACATATTTTTTTTTTTTTCGTTCAACCTTGAAAGGGGTTACGCATACTCCCTTTGACGTGGACAAGAAGAGAGAATAACGGCGCTAAGAAAGCGAACCACGAAAATTCGAGAATGGTGATAAAAAAATAAAGGTTAGAATGCCACACAGCCTTCCAAAGAGTGAATGAAAATCTTTTGACTTGATGTAGTTTTTTTTTTTTCAGGAGGAAGTTTAATCCGGATTGTGATTAAATCAGTACTGCCCCTCCAGCAGCCATATAACCTACTTACTGCGTAACTAGTAATTGCGCTCACCCATCCTATCTATGCAACTCTTCTGAAGGTCTTCTCAAGCACTTAATTTTTGTTTTTCAGGAGATTGACAGGGTTTGTCGCTTGTCTTGGCACTCATTCCAGCACTGATTGGGCAGCTAGTTTGAAGAGTTGCACCAATAAATTAGAACCTCATTAAAGTCATGAATGGACGAGCAAGTAGCAAGTCTTATAAATACTTGAAAACGTGCATGTGATGATGGCATCGCTCCCTGTTGAATTTCTTTTTTTCCGTTGGAAGGTGCACTTGTTGAGCGCATTAAAGTTTTATAAAGCATAGTATTCAGGCTCAAAATAAAAGGGGACAAAACAAAACGTGCCGGTGAAACATATATGTCTTGAGAAAATTATTATAATGTTGTCTTCGTCTCTTACTTTTAGAATGTACTCTTTAAAAGTTAGACGCTTGGACCATTTATAAAGCACAAGAATGCTTGTTTATTTCATTCTGATATGCGGATTTAGCTCAGTTGGGAGAGCGCCAGACTGAAGAAAAAACTTCGGTCAAGTTATCTGGAGGTCCTGTGTTCGATCCACAGAATTCGCATTTATTTTTTCGACCTGCCAACTGCGGAAAGTTGGTTCTTGAACTTGACTGCTCCTTCTCTTATGGAAATATCAATGAAAATATAGACTCAAGTAGGAAGATGAAGGAGTTTTTCAACTTGAATGTCTGACTTTTTTTCAAAATTTTCTTACGCCATTGGCCATCTTTTAATGTCTCCAACAAAAAACCAATAACGGATAATCAATATAAGCGTTGGAAAAGAATTTATCACGGCCAAAATTGTTCCCGTTAAAAGTTCGAAGTTTTAGGGACATAAATTTGTCTAAAACTCATGGAAGCACACTTTGCTTCCATTACGTATTGTATAATATTTCCTACTATATCGTGGACTGATACTTTCTTGAGATATCTACATACTTTCTCCGTCAGAGTCAGTCATCCCACCTCAGAGTTTACTAAAAGAGGTCAAAAAGAGGGAAGCAGACAGACTAAGGTAGATGTCCAAAGTTGACAAATAAATATCTGGCTCCACAGTTTTTCAAAATCTCTTGATGATCCCTTGCATTTAAAGGACCGTTATTTGCCGACTACGGACAGAGAAGTTAAATCTGAAAAGAAATGAAAGAAGTGTACAATGACAACAAAAACGATGAAGTAACGTCTTTTTTTTTTTTTGATTACTCCCAAATTCAGTTCCCCCGTTCTTGAATTGGACTACCGATGTTTATGAGCTGGGCATTTTCTCAGGAATTATATAGTATGTTAAGTGTGTAACAAATTGAGATGAATATATACGTGCTGGCTTACGCATTATGAAACACACTAGTAGAATAAGTGTTTCGGATGGGAAGTTTATTGATACTAAACCTAACGTGTCTTCCAAACGAACAAATAATAATGTAGGTTTCAAATTATATCAGCGACTAACTTCGGCGGCTATATGGACAGTCACTAAAGTGTTTTGAAGATGTTTTCTTTCTGTGGTCACGACGGTAGCCTCAACTGCCTAGAAATTTACAAAACAAAATAGTTTACAAAATTAAAGCACTTTTCAAGCGCCGTGCATATTAGTTTTTGTGGTACTGAAAGTTCGGTTACATGATGTGCGGCAAACAACTTTTTGATGTTGGCTAGCAGATCGAGATTCTGTTGATGATGGCAACGTTGAAAAAGCGTTGATCACAAGAATTAGAAAGTACTAATTTTCCATTACTTCTAACTAAAGAGGGAATTACCATTAGTGTAATTCACAAACATTTGTAAAAAAACAATCATCATAACGTACTATTCATAAACATATAAAGCGCCAGATAAAAAGAAATGGTTGGTATTTACAGAATACTTGCTTCGTTCGTCCCACTCCTGGGTCTTCTTTTTGCATTCCATGATGATGACATGATAGATACTGTTACAATCATCAAAACTGTATATGAAACGGTGACATCAACTTCTACTGCACCTGCACCTGCCGCTACAAAATCTGTTAGTGAAAAGAAACTGGATGACACTAAACTAACACTTCAAGTAATTCAAACTATGGTATCATGTTTTTCTGTAGGTGAAAATCCGGCCAATATGATATCCTGTGGGCTAGGAGTTGTAATCTTAATGTTTTCATTAATCATCGAGCTTATCAACAAGCTCGAAAATGATGGTATCAATGAACCGCAAAGGTTATATGACCTAATTAAACCAAAATACGTCGAGCTACCTTCAAATTATGTGAATGAAAAAATCAAAACAACATTTGAACCTCTCGACCTATACTTAGGAGTAAATATGAATACTTCAGGAAGTGAACTAAACCAAAACTGTTTGATTCTCAAACTTGGCGAGAAGACGGCTCTGCCTTTCCCAGGCTTGGCCCAGCAGATTTGTTATACAAAAGGCGCTTCAAATGAGTTCACAAATTATAAATTATCGGACATACAGGGCAATTTAAACGAAAACAGCCAAGGAATTGCTAATGGCGTTTTCCAGAAAATATCAAACATTAGAAAAATATCAGGTAATTTTAAGTCTCAGCTTTATCAAATTTCAGAAAAAATCACCGACGAAAATTGGGACGGTTCTGCTGTAGGCTTCACTGCTCATGGGAGAGAAAAAGGCCCAAACAAATCTCAAATATCGGTTTCATTTTATAGGGATAATTAAAATAATTCTCTAAACTTTGCTATACCTTATTCGTTGTTGATAAGTACACTTGTCCCATTTCCAGAAATTTAATTATTCAAGTCTTTAGCTTCGATAGACGATGTACTTGAAAAATTTATAATCGATATAATTTTCTCTTCTGATTTTTTCACTCTTTTTTTTTTTTTTTGTACTATAGTAGGATACTCAGGGAAAAAGAAACCACTGCCTTTGAACAATGTTGCGAAACCAATTGATTAGTGGGCTACAAGAGTGTAAATAATGAAGATCTTTCATTTTTTGTAGGAATGCGTTTACTCTGGCGTATCTTTTGTAAAGGTTTGTTTCACCGAGAAAGGAAAAAGCTCGGCAATTGGTTTAATCTTGGTTGGATTGTAAAAAAATACATTAAAATTTAGGTTCTACCCCGCAGTGTTTGCTTAATTTACATAGGACCCTTTTCCTGCCGTTTTTGTTTTGTAAGGGTGAGGAAAAACTGGGGACGATGAAGAGCAAAAAAGAAACGAACATATTTGTGAATACATTATACACCTGAAGTAATAAATTTGTGGGGGACGTCATTTAAAGCCAAAATACTTCTTAACACACAATTACTATAAACTATTCCTGTAGATTAGCCCACCCCACCTTGAGAAAACCTTCAGGATACCAAATGGCAGGACCCAACTAACACAAACTCATTTTCTTCAATTTATACAAAGTACGTTTTTCTTTCGTGAATAGTATATAGAGCTTTAAATATTTGCCTAGTAGGCTTCTGTATTTTCAGATTGGCGCTACATCAAGTTACCTCTAATGTATTGAATCTAGAATATAAAAATGTATGCAAACATTATCGTTGCAAATTTAATTTAAGTTGCGAGAAATTTAGGAATATTTCTGTTCAAACCCTACTGACGAGAGAAGAGCCAATATCAAATCTGGTGGTAATCCCGATGGAATCAGAATCGTCTAGTAGGAATTTGAAGTCTATTTTTTTAATATGGACTCATACAAAAAATTAGAAAAGGCGCCAATTAAAAATGTGCAATCAATGTAATGAAAGAACTGATCTCAATGGCAGGAAGATCAAATTGGTAGGTAGATCATGTCTATATAATGCATGTGAAAATTTTATAGAAAACTGTTGTGGGCTCTGGAAAACAGGCTGCTAAACAGTACTTAGTGGAATTAAAGTACGCTGGTGCAAAAGACCAATTTCAAGGTCACTACTATATAAGGTGCAAAAAAAGCTTGTAGTAAAAATTATTGCTCCTAAATGTCACCCTATAGAAAAAAAAAAGCTTTTATATAAGCATGCATGATATTTTCAATATAGTGCCTTTAAAATATATATCCTACGAAAAAATTGGTAACTTTTATCCAAACTTATAATATTAAAAAAAGCGCTACTTATATGCATCATTTCATTTAATCATTGAGAACAATTTCCTTGATTGTAGCTCCTTTGTTATCATCATCATAATCATCATACACTCCTTGTACTGCCACAACTATGTATCTTGTTTTCCTCCAATCTGTGTTCCCTTTATCACCCACCTGCAATTTATCATAATCAATAGTGAAAGTCGTTCTATTACTGGGTAATATCTCGATTAACGACTGGTTGCGACTTGCTTCGTAGTATGGCTCACTTGGGCTCACTGGCACGTTATCCAGAATTTTCACAAATTTTCTTTTTAGAAAGTTAAGTCTGGGTATTTGTTCAATTAGCTTGGCTAAGTCTTCCTTCTTCCAGTGCAATAAGGCTTGCACATCATCCAAAGATTCATCATCCTCTTGTTCTATGCCATCAAAATCAATAACGTTCTCGACAGGAATTCCGGCATTATCTAAAAGCTGACCAATGGTTTCATTAAGAAGTTGATCATTTCCCGAATTTTGCATAATTTCTGTCACGTTCGCAAATAAATTTTCGACTTTTTCAGAATGAGGCAAAATAGATATGGAAATGTTTTTTGCGGGCCTCTGCCCCCAAAGAATCATTCCCTTGGTAATCTCTTTCTCGTTGTATTCACCTAAATCAATCAATAGCTTCGCACGGTGAATTTTGTCTAAGGGTTGCCAATGCGTGTAATTATTCCCATCTAGAGCAGAGAATGCAACGTCACCAGGAACGCCGGCCGTCAAGTTTGTTATTTGCTTATTTTCCGCTATGTTGTTTCTTGCGTTTAAGCCAGGCTTGAACAGTTGGACTGTAAGCTCTTGTTTCGGTTTTAAAAGATAATAGGTACCATACCTATCCATCCTCATTGGATCACCAACACGGTCGACGTCTCTACGCTCTAGATTTGGTTTTCTTTCGTTTTCGGAACCATTATAGAAGTTGATATCCTGGTCATGTATTAGAGATCTGTTTGGTATCTTTATATGAATAGGAACATCTCCTGATTTATGAACAATCGTACCATTGTGGTCGTCAATTATTATATCTAAAACTTGGTTCATATATTTGAAGTTTCTAATAGCGATACCACCAGGGAGCAACGGTAGTTCTATTGGATTGAACCTTAACAAACGGTTAATTTTTTTAGTATCTGGATCAACCTCATAAGAATATCGGATTCCTGTTAACCCAAACAGAATGCTCTGTAGAAATCCACCGTTAGCTGTTAAAAAGGGGAATGCTGGCTGGGTTAATCCGTTTGTTAAAAAGTTGTCGTCTGATTGCTCACTAAATTGAGCGAAAGGAGCCCGTAAGTATGGAAGAACCGATTTATATAAGTAACTTTGAGAAGAAGAGCCGTGATTCAGCAGACCAGCAGCTGCGGCCACAAAAACCGGATATGTCATTGCAGGCCCAGACGCAGACTGTCTTTCTGAATAATAATAAAGATCTTTAATTGCATTGTTCAATATGGATTCATCATTGATATATCCAAGTGGGTAAACCATTAAAGTCACATCCGCCTGTTTAATCTCCACTGAGCTATTCATACCAGAATATTCCAAAGTGATGTTAGATGAGGATCTAGGGATATAAATATCTTTGGAAATTTCACTCCATTTGGGGTCAACGACCTCGCCGAGATGATTGCCAATGTCTGTTGCCCACTTTAGAAGTGTTTTAATGCCAGCATTCGTGAAAGCCCCGTTATTGATGTGATTAGCAAACTCGTCGGGATCTGTCAAATTATATGTTTCATACAATCCTAGGGAAGAATTGTACTTAACATAAGCAGTAAAAAATTGGGCTGCGTTTTTGATAATTGGCCATGTAGTATATCTCAGATACTCGTCATCAATCCCTTCGTGTCCATTCAAGTATATGGAAAAGGAGGCCATAGCGACATCAACGTTAATATGGTATTCGTAATCGACACAAGGTCCCGTAGAAGTACAATTAGCGTACTTACCAGATGTCCAGGGGTATATTGCTCCGGGGTATCCATATTTCTCTGCATTTAACTTTGCCTGCGAATGTGTAGCATTTCTGTAATTATTCATATTTTGAGCCACATTTGGGAAGAAAGGCAATAGGGCAGGTTCCATCCATATATCTGCGTCCCAGAACACCATACCACCATAGGAATCTGATGACAAACCAGAAACTCCCACGGGAAGACCCCTATCGCTCGAGACATTGTAATCTCTTGTATTTGCTAGTAAATGGAATAGGGACGATCTTGCTGTCATTTCTAAAAGACTGTCAGAAGGAATTTCAATGAAGGCGTCGTTGTAAAGGTCATACCACGCACGTTTGTGACTTGACAGAAGCTTCTCGTAATTGCCTTTACTGTTTAGAGCTATCATTTTGGCCAAACCAATATTAGTATTGTCTTGTTGTTCTTTGTTCTTATTGAACTCAGTAGACATAATACCAACATACTTATGAACGATTATCTTGGGTTGGTCCTCTGTCAAAATAACATTATAAATATTAGAAGAAACATCTTTTTCTTCAAAAGATTCACTAGAATTTATTGGATTGGTGGAATTTTCATACTTTACAGTACACGTTGAGTAAATAGCGCAATTAGAAGATGGAACGTTATCTGGCTGAACAATCATGAAAACCGCATTATTTTTTTCGTCTGTTCCCGTGCTATGTAGAACAGTCCTATGTGATGTGTTGAAATCAAGTATATCCCATATATTAACATCTAATGAATCAAAATCCGAAGGTAAATGGTCCGTATTCAGGGAAATTTCCAAAGAAACCACTCCCAGTGGATGAATGTGCCGATGTGCCCAGATTTCACTTTTAACATGTATTTGACTGTTTAGCCAATCTAACTCCGTAGTTACGATACCATCCTTCATTGATAAGTTTTGGCTATAATTAGTTACGTCATCCAACGTAACATTTTGTGGATTGAACCACTTAGAATCATTTACTAATGAGAACTGTAGATTGGTCCATTGTGGAATAGATGAAATGACAGTGGAATATCCTACATCATCCAATTCTGGGAAGTTTGTTGAATTTAGTTTTGGTTGTAGACAATAAAAGTCCGATACAAACGCACCGGCAAATCTATGATTTCTTAAGGGCCAACCGTTATTCAAAGCGCCTGGTGCGTCTGTGTAAAAATTCAGGGTGTCTAAGGCATAGCCGAACCCAATATTGGGAATACGACTACCTATATAACCGTTAGCAACATATGGTTGTCTCGAGTATGTATTCTTTGAGAACAAGTTACTTCCCAAAATCATGTTCTCATCATCATAATATGCCGTGTTGAAATCAGAAAGGAGTTCATAAAGTTTTTTAGAAGATTCCCTTGCTTCTGGATCGTAGTTCAACGTATGATTTCCCAATGACGGCGATATCACACCCAGAGGGTTAAATAGGGCAGCCCTCGAGGCATGTGAGTATGTAAGCCTGGAACTCTTTGTTAAATATAATGCAGTGACGAAGATAGCTAATAAAAATAGCATCATCAGTAAAAGTATAGAGTTGATCAAGTCAAACCTTGAGAAAGAACGATAATTTTTAGAGCGAGAGTTATTATCGGTACTATTTTTGTTCCTCAAACTAGGAGAATTGTTAAGGTTTGAATAAGAAGCCTCCGCATTGAACCAAAGCGATCTTATTCTTTTCATTATTGGAATGAGGAAATTTCGGTAAAAACAGATGCAATATTAGGTGATACTAGCAGGCTCTCATAAAGGACTGATGAATCCTTTTTTAAGGAGCAATAAGATTCTTTTTTTTTTTTTTTTTTACTTGAAAAAAAGGGAGTGGTAATATGGTGAAAAGTGGAGAAATTTTGTTATTATTATTCAATAACGACAAGAATTCTCTTTCCGAATATAAAAACGGCGCGGCTGTTGGTTTGTCGTGATACGTAGTGCTTGCTTGGACTTGGAAGTAAGACTATACCAAAAAGGAAATAAATTTTGAGGGGCAAAGAAGAGATGCTTGTACTGCCTTGCTGACTCAGATTGTTCGTTGATTTTGCTCAACTTTCCGCTTGCTTAGAGTGAACGTGATAGCTTTACGGCTAGAATCAAGATGAATGTTCCTTTCTTTTTCCGAAGTATTTGCCCTTATTGAAAAAGAATGATAAGGGATATACGAATAGACTGGTAAATATTGTAGATACACTTGTTTTTAGTGAAGCGAGAATAACAAAGCTTCAGCTAGAGACGTGACGGCTGAGAGGTGACCTGAAAGAAAGTAGTTATTGCTGGCTTGAAGAGTGAAATAACCTTGGTACAGACTTTGATAGCACGAACTGTTTGCCATCCAGAGAAGAAAGGGCCTCTCATTTCCTGCGGTATCCCTTCGTTGTTTAAGCCGTTCACAATCCGGGTAATAAATTTGATCTTAACACAGTTTTTATATTAAGAAAGATCTCAAACAAATGAGTGAATATTAAGTTTAAGAGAGGAAAATACTGTGCTGCACAGATATTGATAGAATGACGGATATTCAACTAAATGGAAAGAGTACATTAGATACTCCTTCTGCTACCATGTCAGCAAAAGAAAAAGAGGCAAAATTAAAATCGGCTGATGAGAATAACAAGCCACCGAACTACAAAAGAATTTCTGACGATGATTTATATAGGCACTCTTCTCAGTATAGAATGTGGTCATACACTAAAGATCAACTTCAGGAGAAAAGGGTAGATACCAATGCCCGAGCGATTGCTTACATTGAGGAAAATTTATTAAAATTTAGAGAAGCACACAATTTAACAGAAGAAGAAATAAAAGTACTAGAAGCAAAGGCTATCCCTTTGACAATGGAAGAAGAACTCGATTTGGTGAATTTCTACGCAAAAAAAGTTCAGGTAATAGCACAGCATCTAAATTTGCCAACCGAAGTAGTGGCCACTGCGATATCCTTTTTTAGGCGTTTTTTCTTAGAAAATTCTGTTATGCAAATAGATCCTAAAAGTATTGTACATACTACTATCTTTCTAGCCTGCAAATCGGAGAACTATTTTATTAGCGTGGACTCGTTTGCTCAAAAGGCCAAATCTACTAGAGATAGTGTTCTCAAATTCGAGTTTAAGTTGTTAGAATCATTGAAATTTTCACTGTTGAACCATCATCCTTACAAACCGCTTCATGGGTTTTTCTTAGATATCCAGAACGTCCTTTATGGTAAGGTTGATTTAAATTACATGGGCCAAATATACGATAGGTGTAAGAAGAGAATAACTGCCGCATTATTAACCGATGTCGTATATTTCTACACTCCACCCCAAATAACACTAGCAACATTATTGATTGAGGATGAAGCCTTGGTCACAAGGTATTTAGAAACAAAATTTCCCAGCAGAGAAGGTAGCCAGGAATCAGTACCGGGAAACGAAAAAGAAGAACCACAAAATGATGCCAGTACAACTGAGAAAAACAAAGAGAAGTCCACAGAGAGCGAAGAATATTCGATAGACTCCGCGAAGTTACTAACCATAATACGCGAGTGTAAAAGTATTATTGAAGATTGTAAACCTCCGAGTACTGAAGAGGCCAAGAAAATTGCGGCAAAAAACTATTATTGTCAAAATCCATCAACACTGATTCAGAAATTAAAAAGGAAGTTGAATGGAGAAGATACTTCGTCCACCGTTGAGAAAAAGCAAAAAACATGAAACAGCTCTGTTACCGTAGGTTTCTGTTTTATATATATATATAGATTAAGATGCATAGGTATATAGACCGGCGCCATTTTATATTATTTCATGCCATGAATATATACTGCAAAAAATGTGACAATGAGTAAATTGCTAACTAGCGCTACAATGTGATTATTTTTGCTACACACGTTTATCCATTGAATATTCTATTTACAATGTATGGCGTATTGATACACATGTACCTATATATATCAACAAGTGCTTTTATCTTAACTTTTATGAAAGATTAATGATTGGTTTAATCATCAACGATACTCCGTTCCATGGTGTGACTTTTTTAAGGCTTGTCACTGGGGGAAAGCGACGGTTGGTTAAGGGATGAAAGAAATTAATAACCCACTTGCGATCATCGGTTATCCTGAAGTATTTTGTCGCAAATACCCAAGCTTAATGCCTCTTTTCTTATCACAGAAATAATATTATAATTTCTCCTTACGAATAATCTGAAGTTTCAAGCTGACCAGGAGAAGATGTAGATTCTGAAAGTTTCCCGCGATCATGCTTCATTGCTGGTGTTATGAAGCAAAAGCGAAACCGACCAGAAAAGAACAAAGCATTCTCGGTCTTGAGGTAGGTTCCTTCATACGTTTAACTTCTTAGAATAAAATCATGCATTTAACATTGTAGGAATTTTGGGTTTATCATCGCCTATATCTTTACGTTCATCACTGTCTGGTCCTTCTACGACTGTATTGGTGGAAGTTTTCAGTTTGTCCAGTTTTTCACCTTTACAAACTTGTTCGATTTCGTGGGCATCTAGAGTTTCATATTCAATAAGACCTTGCGCAAGTCTATGTAGCTCAACATTTTTCTTAGTTAATAGTCTTCTTGCTCTTTCCTCGGAGTCCTTCAAAAGTTCAATCACTTCATTATCAGCAATATCACGAATCTTATTAGACCAAGATTCCCAATTTTCTGACAAGTTAACGGGACCTACATCATCACTCATACCATATTGAGTAACCATAGCCCTTGCTGTGCCGGTGGCGCTTTGCAAGTCAGACCCACAACCACTTGTGGTGTTATCTTTACCATAAATTAATTCTTCTGCAATTTTGCCCCCCATGCACACGTCCAGTCTGGCTTGACACTCCCTTTTGGTGATGTCGACCTTATCCATTTCTGGCAATTGAAAAGTAATACCCAATGCCCTACCTCTAGGCAATATCGTGGCCTTGTATAGCGGGGTAGCACCATTGGTGTATTTGGCCATAATGGCATGTCCAGCCTCGTGGAAAGCAGTGGCCTTTCTGGCTGCATCTGTTAAGACCATAGTCTTTCTCTCAGCACCCATCAATATCTTATCCTTAGCCCACTCGAAGTGGGACATATCAACGGAAACAGCATTTTTTTGACACGCGTAAACTGCTGCTTGGTTGACTAAATTTGCCAGCTCAGCGCCTGATAAACCGGGGGTACCACGCGCAATAATAGTTGGATCCACATTGTCTGCCAATGTAATCTTCTTCATGTGATGCTTTAAAATATCAGCACGACCACGAACATCTGGCAAATCCACATTCACAACCTTATCAAATCTACCTGGTCTAGTTAACGCCTTATCTAAAGCCTCAGGGAAATTTGTGGCACCAATAATAATAATTCCACTTGTTTGTGAGAAACCATCTAATTCGACCAATAACTGATTCAACGTTTGTTTGGCGTAAGCTTGGTCCTTTGGATTACGCTTACCACCGATGGCATCTAATTCATCAATAAAAATAATAGCTGGTGCACGAGAACGCGCTTGAGCAAACAAATCACGGATACGTTTAGCACCAACACCGACGTAAACTTCATCAAATTCAGAACCTGACATAAAGAAAAAATCTACACCAGCCTCTCCGGCAGTGGCCCTAGCCAACAAAGTTTTACCTGTACCAGGAGGTCCAGTCAACAGTACACCCTTTGGTAGTTTACCACCCAAGGACTCGTACTTAGTTGGATCTTTCAGGAAATCAACAATTTCTTCCAATTCCGCACGGGCCTCATCACAACCGCAGACATCATCAAATTTAACATTTGTCTTAGCTACATCAACTGATTTGTCGGCTACTTCTGACGACTTTAGTAGCGTTGTATTTTCTGTGATGTATTTAAAACCTTCAGAAAAAGAGTAGGTTAAGATACCGAAAACAAGCAGCCACTTTACCCATCTCGATACAACAGTAAAAGTTGATTCAGATACGACAACATGTAGTGGCTCTTTGCGAGATCCATAAAGCGGAGAATACATCGATGGAAAGTTGCCATGATAACCTGACTGGTTTGATGAAGATGACGCCAATGATGGGTTAACTGCGCCAGCAGAGCTGGCTGTCAGTAGGTTTTGTCTAACGGCATCAGCCTCCGAGTGTCTGCCTATCCTCTGCAGGGCCTCCATGTACAGTTCCATGCATTCAGGCGATGACGCAATACCGGGGGTCTCAAACCTAGAGACCACGTATTGCGGGTAGTTTGATTGTAAGAGAAGTTTGTAAAAGGCTGCTTGTGCATCAGGACTCGTTAAGTCTTTATTGGCCTCTTGTTCTCTAGTTGCTAGCATAGCATGTGACACAGCTACGTTCGCTTGTTTGGTTTTATCATTATTGTTCGATGGAGGTGGTGGTTGCGAATTGTCGATTGAAGATATCGTGGATTTATTGGATGCCTTTCCAGAGCTATCAGCTTCCTTCTTAGGAGGCATTTCACCGCTATTCTTTTCAGAATAAAAACGGTAGAACTTCTTTGATCTTAAGGCCCATTTTTTTTGAACTAACAAAGAAGCACCGATTTGAGGTAGCCTGGGAGCAAATATGCGTAAAACATTTGTCGTGACCGTGGGCGACACAAGTATTTTTGAAACGTTCATCTATCACGTCTCTGTTTTCGTTCTATCCACAATGTATTATAATTAAAAATTGCTTCAATAAAATCCTGTTTATCCTTTAAGCTGTGCTTGCTTTTTACTTATCAAAAACGCAAGGTAGAGATTTAACTCACTTCACCAACTCCGATATATTGCCTTTTCACTACCGCTACAGCGTACAGGAGTTACCACTCCTCGAAGAAAGAGGTACCATGTGATTCGAGATTACTAACCAACCGATGCTGATAGAAAAAGGTGGCAAAGATTGGGGGCCGTTCCTCCGGCGATCGCCACATATCGCATTTCACGAAAGATGAAAATAAAGATGCATCCGAAATCCAGACCAGAAACGTAAAAGGGAATATTGCAAAACAGTCGTTAAAAGCATATAGCATTTTGCATTAGCATCTGTGAGGCCTCGTCACTGAATTTACCCTATTGAAGAACGTATAATGGTTGATTTGGAGCAGGAATTTGCGCTCGGTGGGCGGTGTCTGGCATTCCATGGTCCTCTTATGTATGAAGCAAAGATCTTGAAAATATGGGATCCATCTTCGAAAATGTATACCAGCATTCCTAATGACAAGCCAGGTGGTAGTTCACAAGCAACTAAGGAAATAAAGCCACAAAAGCTGGGAGAAGATGAAAGCATTCCAGAAGAGATCATTAATGGGAAGTGTTTTTTCATACATTACCAAGGCTGGAAGTCGAGTTGGGATGAGTGGGTTGGATATGATAGGATACGGGCCTACAATGAAGAGAATATTGCCATGAAAAAAAGACTGGCGAACGAGGCGAAAGAAGCTAAGAAATCGTTACTGGAACAGCAGAAAAAAAAGAAGCTCTCCACTAGTCTGGGAGGGCCTAGTAATGGTGGAAAAAGAAAGGGAGACAGCCGCTCGAATGCTAGTATAAGTAAGAGCACTTCACAGAGTTCCTTAACATCTTCAGTGAGCGGCAGGAAAAGCGGAAGAAGTTCCGCTAATTCCCTCCATCCTGGCAGCTCTTTGCGCTCGTCATCCGACCAAAATGGGAATGATGACCGCAGAAGATCTTCTTCGCTATCGCCAAATATGCTACATCATATTGCCGGCTATCCAACCCCCAAGATTTCCCTTCAAATTCCCATAAAATTGAAGAGCGTGTTAGTCGACGATTGGGAATACGTAACGAAGGACAAAAAAATTTGCAGACTACCCGCTGATGTGACGGTAGAGATGGTACTGAATAAATACGAACATGAAGTGAGTCAAGAATTGGAATCGCCAGGGTCCCAGTCACAGTTGAGCGAATACTGTGCCGGTCTCAAGTTGTATTTTGACAAGTGCCTGGGTAATATGCTTTTATATAGGTTGGAACGGCTGCAATATGACGAACTTCTGAAAAAATCATCGAAGGATCAAAAGCCACTAGTACCAATTAGAATTTATGGGGCTATCCATCTGTTAAGGTTGATAAGTGTTTTACCAGAGCTGATCTCGTCTACTACAATGGATCTACAAAGCTGTCAGCTTTTAATCAAACAAACCGAAGACTTCTTGGTTTGGTTGTTGATGCATGTGGACGAATACTTCAATGACAAGGATCCAAATAGAAGTGACGATGCTCTGTATGTAAATACGTCTAGCCAATACGAAGGAGTGGCTTTAGGTATGTGAGACGTTTATATTCTAGCTTGGGATTATTTCTAGTATTTAGTTCTTCCGTATTTATGCAATAACTCTTCACAGAATATCTCGTGTAAGAATATGGACACTGTTCGTGGCACTTTACGAAATTCAAGTTTATTCTCTTTGCAAGGTTCTTAGGGTAATGGCAGCTCTGAAAGGGGCTTGTCGAGTTAAAACATCATTAATGATTATATTTTATTTTTGTTATTTTTCTGACGTATCCATCGTTTCGCATCTAGTATGAGCTTACTAAGAGCTTCGTATATAATGTACTATCATCTTCACTTACTCGTTTGCACACTACCAAGTTCTGTCCAGGGCTCCTTGTTTTATATTTTTAGTGTAATTGCATGGTCTATGCAACATGATTAAAGCAGCATCACACGCGCCATTATATAATCTAAAATAGTCCGTTGTCGTGCGCATTCTTCTGTGGCGCGTCTTATATGAGAAAAGGGTCTTTCGAAGTCATTAACCCTCTGACGCAGCAAAAAACAACTTTATGCAGGGTTTACTTCATACAGAAAGACACTTGCTTGTTGTCAATGGCTAAAAAGGACCTCAGGCAAAAGCGTAGGATAATTACAAGTTGTTCGAAAAGGAGTTGTTTATATTTATTCATCGCTCAATGCAGAAGCATAACAATTGTAATAACACTCATTATAGATAGAGCTTGCATTAAATACACGTCTATCCTTTCAACCCAAGGCATTTGAAGGAAAGGAATGAAAAAGAGGAAACGTTTGATATTCGTCAGGCTATTACTTGACTATGAAACATGTACAGGTTGGTCTACTGCTGTAAAAAAAAAAAAGTCCTTAACTCGCTTATTTAAGGGAACCATTATTTTCGGGGATTGTAAATTTACTGACTATGCAATGAGTTTAACAGGCTGATCAATTATGCCCTAGCAAAAAAAACTGAAATGATGCACCTCGAACTCTAGTGCATTAGCTTAAAGCTTTATTCTCCTGCTAAAAAAAAAAAAAAGTACTAATTTGCTTGGAAGCGAGCACCCTATTGCTTTTAAAATTCTCCATATGGGCTTCCCCACCTACCTCTTAAAAGTTATGTCATCGGTCTTGAATTGTTTCCAAAGACCTTCCGCTTTATCAATTCTTTCCTCGTATATCAGTGTCCTCTAACAAGACTACCGTGCTTTTTCGTGGATTTCATGTAGGAGCCAATCGTTTTTAAGAAAAATTACTGTCAAGGTAGTTTGAGAAGAAATTGCGAGATATCACATGTGCGCTTTCCTTCTCCACTGATCGAATTACAGTAAGACTTTTAAAGATTCTAAGTAATTAGAATAGTTAACTGTTTTTTTGTTTTTTTTTTCGTTCTGCTTTATTTTTTTATTTTTTTTGTGAGTTGCGAACAGCTTCTTTAATAGTTTTAAAGGCTGTATTGAGATTCTAGGACTCATCTACTATGTTTATAATTATAAAAAGTAACCAATAAAGCAGTGAAGCTAGCTCTTAATATTGGCAAAAATGCACGGCAAAGAGTTGGCTGGCAGGCTCCGGAAAAGGGAAAATGATAACGATTTATCACCAAATTCAAGCTCTTCTCCTGCTGAAAGATTTAGGTGTCCACATCCCGAATGTAATAAAACTTTCTCACGTCAGGAACATTTATCAAGACACAAGCTAAACCACTGGCCGAAAGAGATATATGTTTGTTCTTACGTGCTTCCTACTACAAATGCGCCTTGCAATAAAACGTTTGTAAGGAAAGATTTACTGATCAGACATGAAAAGAGGCATTCAAAGGTGAAAAACAGATTAAGTCGGCCAAGCAAGGACCAGATTTCCTCATCAAATAAGGACTTCTCCAAAAATGCACCATATAATCCCAGTGAAGTACCCCTTTCTACGCAAAGTGGAACTTCTACGATTAACTTAATAAAAAATTCTGTGAATCCACCACCATCTATCACACAAGAATCAAAATTTCGTCCTTTTCTTCAACAGCCTCAACAACCTCAACAGATTCAGCAATCACAACAACCACAACAAATTCAACAACTGCAGCAACTTCAATTCCCGCAGCAACTGCGGGCACCATTGCAACAACCTATGTTGCAGCAACAAATGCATCCACAGCAAGCAAGTCCTACTTTTCCATCGTATGATCCTCGAATAAGGAACAACGGTCAAAATGGTAATCAATTTTTTAATTTGATATTTGATAACCGTACAGGCGTTAATGGTTTTGAAGTGGATGCAGCGAATAACAACGGTAATGGCAATGACCAAAATATGAATATCAATCCAGCCGTGCAGCAGCAACGATATCAAGACAGAAATTTTGCAAGTAGTTCATATCAGCAGCCACTCCAGCCACTTACCCAGGATCAACAACAGGAACAGTACTTTCAGCAGCAAAAGCTTGCCCAACAGCAACAGCAACAGCAACAACAACAACAACAACAACAACAACAACAA